>Ga0210056_1003285_pt1 | contig 13208 bp, 8 predicted proteins | sample CryGeyCG2014_080_2_FD_183965 | JGI IMG/M metagenome (GOLD analysis project Ga0210056, IMG submission 183965) | Groundwater microbial communities from aquifer - Crystal Geyser CG07_land_8/20/14_0.80 (SPAdes) (version 2) | ecosystem: Environmental > Aquatic > Deep subsurface > Groundwater | place... | reverse complement strand
AGAAACACTATTTAGGAGGTAGAAGCCAGAGAAATGCTCTAGTGCGTATTCCGGCGCAAGTCGCCACCCGATTCCGATTCATTCCGCCACCCGATTCCGATTGATTCCGCCATGGGAATCCGATCCATTCCGCCACCCCCTGGAAGAGGGTGAAGATGACGCTGGATAAACCCAATGAAAGCCGTTAGAACTCTCGGGAAAAACCCAGGAGGTCAAGATGACGGCAGAAAGGTTATCCATGCGTACCATAAGAGAAGTTCTCCGGTTGAAGTGGGAGAAGATGTTATCCAACAAACAGATTGCCAAGAGTTGCAACATTGCCCGCAGCACTATCAGGGACTACCTGGAACGCGCCCAGCGCGCCGGCCTGAGCTGGCCGCCTCCGCCCGATCTGGACGACGGTCGTCTGGAGGCTCTGCTGTTTCCGTCCGCGCCGGGAGAATCTCCCGTGAAGCGGGGACTGCCGGCGATGGAGTACATCCGCAAGGAACTGACCCGCAAGAGAGTCACCCTCCGTTTGCTGTGGCTGGAATACCGGCAGTCGAACCCGGATGGATATCAGTACAGTCAGTTCTGCGAGCGGTACCATCAGTGGAACGACAAGCTCGTCGTCAGCCTTCGCCAAACCCACCGGGCCGGGGAAAAACTCTTTGTCGATTATGCCGGCCAGACGATCCCGGTAACGGATCCGGTTTCCGGACAGACCAGAGAGGCGCGCCTTTTTGTCGCCGCCCTGGGCGCCAGCAGCTACACGTTTGCCTATGCTGCTTTTTCCGAGGATCTTCCCTCCTGGATCGAGGCCCATGTGCGGGCGTTTAATTTCTTCGGCGGCGTTCCGGAGATCCTCGTTCCGGACAACCTCAAGTCCGGTGTGACCAAACCCTGCTACTACGAACCGGACATCAACCCGACCTATCATAATTTTGCCTGTTACTACGGTACGGTCGTCATTCCTGCCCGCCGCCTCAAGCCGAAAGACAAGGCCAAAGTGGAGTCGGCGGTGCAAGTAGCCGAGCGATGGATCCTGGCGGCGCTTCGGAACCACACCTTTTTCAGCATCGAGGAATTGAACCGGGCCATTGCCGAAAAGCTTCAGGATATGAACAACCGCAAGTTCCAGAAGATGGACGGCACACGGAGGAGTCTTTACGAAACGATTGACCGCCCGGCCTTAAAACCCCTTCCTGCCGTTCCCTACCAATACGCCGAATGCAAGAAGGTACGGGTCAACATCGACTACCATATCGAGATTGACAATCACTACTACAGCGTTCCCTATCAGCTTGTAAAGGAACAGGTGGAGGCATGGGTGACGACCGCCACTGTCGAGGTATTGTTCAAGAATCGTCGCGTTGCCGTCCATCCGCGCAGTTACGAAAAATACAAACACACAACGCTTACGGAACATATGCCCAAAGCCCATCAGAAATATCTGGAATGGACCCCTTCCCGAATCATGGACTGGGCGGGTAAAAACGGTTCCAACACCCGAAAGCTGGCTTCCTGTATCATGGAGAACCGTAAACATCCGGAGCAGGGTTTCCGCTCCTGTCTGGGCATCATGAGGCTGGTAAAACGGTACTCGTCCGAGCGGGTGGAGGCTGCCTGTGGTCGCGCCCTGCTTCTGAAAGCCTACAGCTACAAGAGTGTCGAATCGATCCTGAAAACCAACCTTGACAAACAGGAGCTGCCGGAAACCCTCTCTGCTGAAAAACCAATCATCCATTATAATATCCGGGGCCGGGAATATTACCAGCAGAAGGAGGCCACCCATGCTTAATCAACAGACCATAAACAAACTTTATGAACTGAAACTGACGGGCATGGCGGACGCCTTCGCCGATCAGATCAAACAGCCGGATATGGATAGGCTTTCCTTCGCAGAGCGTTTCGGACTCATCGTGGATCGCCAGTGGACGTGGAAGGAAAACAACCGCATGGAGCGGTATCTGAAAAACGCCCGGATGAAACTCAACGCCTGCGTGGAGGATATCGACTACAAAACCCCGCGGGGAATCGATCAGTCTGTCATGATGAGTCTCATCTCCTGCGACTGGGTCAAACGTCACCACAACATTATTATCACCGGCCCCACCGGCGCGGGCAAAACTTTCCTTGCCTGCGCCCTGACCAACAAGGCCTGCCGGGAGGGATACCGCGCCTTCTACATCCGCTCCCCCAAGTTCTCATACCAGATGGCGCTCGCCAAGGGAGACGGAAGCTACGGCAAAACCATCAACAAACTTGCCAAGACCCATGTCCTGGTGATTGACGATCTCGGTCTCGCCCCCATGACCGACGGCGAACGAAGAGACCTCCTGGAGGTCCTTGAAGAAAGACACGGCCATGCCTCTACCATCGTCACCAGTCAACTCCCCGTGGAGCACTGGCATGAACACAGAAAGGAGGCCACCCATGCTTAATCAACAGACCATAAACAAACTTTATGAACTGAAACTGACGGGCATGGCGGACGCTTTCGCCGATCAGATCAAACAGCCGGATATGGATAGGCTTTCCTTCGCAGAGCGTTTCGGACTCATCGTGGATCGCCAGTGGACGTGGAAAGAAAACAACCGCATGGAGCGATATCTGAAAAACGCCCGGATGAAACTCAACGCCTGCGTGGAGGATATCGACTACAAAACCCCGCGGGGAATCGATCAGTCTGTCATGATGAGTCTCATCTCCTGCGACTGGGTCAAACGTCACCACAACATTATTATCACCGGCCCCACCGGCGCGGGCAAAACTTTCCTTGCCTGCGCCCTGACCAACAAGGCCTGCCGGGAGGGATACCGCGCCTTCTACATCCGCTCCCCCAAGTTCTCATACCAGATGGCGCTCGCCAAGGGAGACGGAAGCTACGGCAAAACCATCAACAAACTTGCCAAGACCCATGTCCTGGTGATTGACGATCTCGGCCTTGCTCCCATGACCGACGCCGAACGACGAGACCTCTTGGAGGTCGTTGAAGAAAGACACGGCCATGCCTCCACCATTGTCGCCAGTCAACTCCCCGTGGAGAACTGGCATGAACAGATCGGCGATCCCACCATCGCCGATGCCATCCTTGACCGGCTGATCCATAATGCCCATAAGATAAACCTGTCTATGAAAGGAGATTCGCTGAGAAAAAAATATGCCGGCTTGACATGAAGGATCAGTTATGAGAAAGAGCTAAAAAACCAGCGTCGCTACGCTCCGACCAGGGGTGGTGGAATCAATCGGAACACCCTGGCGACTTGAATCGGAACAGGGTGGCGGATTCCTTCGGAATCGGGTGGCGGAATCAGCGGAATACGCAGAAGGCTGATTTTCCAGGTCCTGATTGAAGGGGGAGATGCCTTCCAGGTCAAAGATTTCAAGTTCAACATCACCGGGAAGAACCTCCTGGGCGGCCCTCAGTAAGGATTTATTGAACGAGTCTTTTCGTAAACTTCCTGCAAACCCAAGAATAGATATTTTTTTGCCTTTTTGTTCTTCCCTGTTTATCATGTTCGTTACTCCTTTCTTTTTTCTCCTCTTCAGCTTTGGATGTCATGTCAGGATTTACTATCCGTTCTTTCCTGTGGAAATCACCAATGGGGAATCTTTCATGCGCCTTCGTGCCGCACTAACACCTACCTTATCGACGGCGTTGTGCTTAATTGGTTCTTTTGCCTCATTTCATCGACCCATAATCCCCGAAAGATAAGATTTAGAATGCGCGCGACTCCTTTTCGGTCCACCCCCTCTCCGGGATGACAAAGCTGTACCTCAATGGCAATGTTCAGCGCTCCGAGAGTAGCCCACATCATATCTTCGATCCTCCCTTTTTGGAATTCTCCCCGCCTGATGCCGTCCTTGATCAGGCATCTGATCCCCTGTCGGAACTTGAGCTGGCTACTTTCAAAGTCGAAAAAGGGCGCTCCTTGCGAGGGTCCATAATAGATCGCGTACATTAACCTTGCTACATCGATGTTGTCGATGAAGAGGGAAAATACCTGATCGCAGAGGTGAAGCAATCTCTCGGTCGCGCTTCCCTGCTCGTGACGGGAGGCATCGAGAAGGGCGACGAACTTCGCAGAGGCGTTGCTCATCAATTCAAGATAGATGCCCTCTTTTTTTCCGAAGTGGTAATAGAGTGCGGGTTTTGTCACGCCTGCGGCGGCCACGATCTCGCGAACCGTTGTTGCAGCGTATCCCTTCCGGGTGAACAGTTCCAGAGCGCCGGTAAGAAGCCGATCACGGACTGCGATACCCGATGATCTTGACATCCCCGCCTCCCGCCATCTTTCTCTTCATTTCCTGCCCTCAATGCCTTGAATCATGAGTTTCTTTTCAATAAGAGCAAGAACTGCGCCTCCTCCAACCTCCCGCATCGCTCCCGATGCCAATGGATGACGCCTTCGTAAAAAGTCAAAACCATCGTATTGAATTGAGGCCGTCCCCCCCCTACCCTACGCTTGATGTTCCGCGCCTTTTCCCACAGCCCCAGACCGGACACCCAAGCTCTCCACTTTTCGACCTCCAGTGATGCGTAATTGTTGAAAATATACAGTTCACGTGGCCATGCATAAGGCATGGCGAAGCGCCGAACCACTTTCTCCCCGGACATCGGTTCTTCCTCGCCGGCCATCTGACCCCGCGCCCCCGCGACCATGAAATGGAGACGGTTCAGTATATTGACCTCGCTTGCCCCCGCGTCCATGTCGAGGGAAAGCAGATTCAAAAGAGGATACATCTCCTTGAGCTTCTTCTCCATGCCCCGTCCGGTAATGTGGTTGGCAATGCAGCCGAACGGCTGCAGGCAGACGATGTCGCCGACCCCTTCATGGAGCATGGCGATCATTTCGGCCGTCAGGAGCCACCCCTCGCCAAACTGGTTGGCCAGGCTGACCACCTCCCCGGTGATTTCAGACAGTTCTCTCAGATCATGAGACTTCCGGTAAAACCGGAAGTCCCGCATGACCCGCTCGATTTGACCAAGGTGGTATTCGGAGTAAATCTCCAGCAGCATGTACTTGATACGATCCGTGAAAGAACATTTAAAAAGCGCCTTCTGGTCATAGGTTTCATTGATGAAGCGCTGGGCGAAAAAACTCTGTAAGGCAGGGAGAATCACTTCCACCCCCTGGCCGGACAGCCAGTCGATGATATTCCCATTGGAAAAGAAGTTGTATTTGACAAAAATCTCGCCCACGATGCCGATTCTGGGAACGGGTTCGCGGCTGATCTCAACCTTGCTGAAGTCCGCCACAGCCTTTCTGAGAAGATTGAGAAGATAATGATAATCGCCGTTTTCAATGCCTGTCTCCATTTCGGAGAGATATTTGCCGTGCAGTCTCCCGGCTGTTCCGGGCGACTTTTCCCTGGCCACCGTGGACAGATACATCCGGGCCAGGGGATCGGCGAAAATAACGCCCAGGGCCAGCCGTTTGACCAGCCCCTTTTCATCGATTACAAATCCCGTCTGGGGATCGATCCTCTCACCGGATAAAGCGATTACCGGGACATTATCCAGGCCGACGGCAGCCAGCCCCTTCCTGACGAGAGACACGTAAGAGGATGCCCGGCATTGACCGCCGGTCTGGGTCAGGATAACCGCAGTGTTTGCAGGATCGTAGCGGCATGACTGGAAAGCCTTGATAATGTCGCCGGCAACCAGGATGGAAGGGTAGCACATGTCGTTGTTGATGGTTTTAAGGCCAAATTCAACCGAGACCTTATCCTGGGGCGGAAGCACCTCCACCTGATAGCCAAGGGGTCTGAAGGCGGACGGAATCAGGGGTGAATAGAATGGTGAGAAAAAAGGGACGATCAGGGTTTTCTTGCTGTATTTGTCCATGACTAACCTGTTTGTTTTCTTCCTGCCGGCTCCTGATACCCGCGTGTTGACTTTATTCTCTTTCACCGCCTCCAGCATGGAGCGCAGCCTGATCTTAACCGCCCCCAGGTTGGCGATTTCATCCATCTTGATCAGGGTATGGATTTTGCCGCTGCACCGAATGATCTCCCTGGCCTCATCGGCGGAGACGGCGTCCGGCCCGCAGCCAAAGGAGGTAATATGCACCAATTGGGCATTATGATTTTCAGTTACCCATTTGGCTGCGGCATAAAGTCTGTTGGTGTAGCTCCACTGGGTCAGGACATTGATATCTTCCAGAGAGACGGAAGCTGCATTCAAGGGAACAGCCGTTTCACTGATAACATCCACGCCCAGTTCCGCCAAAAGATTGGGGATGCCATGGTTGATAAGCGGGTCCAGGTGATAGGGCCGGCCGGCAAGCACAACGACTGTCCGTCCCTGTTTCTCCGCCCCGGTTATCAGGGATTTCGCCCGCGCTTTAAGTTTTTCCTTGTAATCTTTTTGCGCCGCCGCTCCTTTTTCCACGCCCATGGACACCGTTCGGCGATCAATTCCAAACCGCCTGAAAAAGAGAGAAAGCTGTTTTTTAAAGAGCTTTAAATCCTTAAAGCTGATGGCCGGATTATCCAGGGGAATGCCGAATTTTCGCTCAGGGTTGACGGCGCTTTTTATCAGGTCGGGATATCCGGTAACCACCGGGCAATTATAGGTGTTCAGGGCGTCCTCATATTCCTCTTGTTCGTGGACCACCGTGGGATAAAATATTCTGTCCACTTTTTTTTCAACAAGGTCGAAAATGTGGCCATGGGCAAGCTTGGCGGGAAAACAGATGTTTTCCGACATGACCGTGGAAACGCCCTTTTCGTAAAGTTTCAGGTTGGAAGGAGAGGAGAGAACCACCCTGAATCCGCACGCGGTCAAAAAGGCGGCCCAGAAGGGAAAGTTTTCATACATGTTCAGACAGCGGGGAATGCCGTAAGTGAGAACCGGATCACCTTCGGGTTCCATGTTTCGGTCGAACAAGAGCTTGATCTGCTCATCAATCAGATTTTCCCCTTTATGTTTTATATCTGTATCATTAGTGAAATGCCGTTCGCAGCGGTTTCCCGTATAAAAACGGTTCTTGTTTCCGAACGTAAGCTTCAGAACAGCGCACCTGTTCTCGCAGCCGCTACAGCGAATCTCCTTTTGGGAAAAATCACTCCCCGTCTCCAGATTCTCAAGGTTAACAAAGGCGGTTGATGCCCCCTGCATGGCGCGATGATTTGAAAGGGCTGTCAGGGCCGCGCCGTAGGCGCCCATCAACTCGGAGATATCCGGCCTGACAACCTCCCTGTTCAGCAAAAGCTCGGCCGCGCGCAACACGGCCGGATTGCGGAATGTCCCTCCCTGGACAACGATTTTGTTTCCCAGCAGGGCCGTGTCCTTCAATTTGAGCGCCTTGAACAGGGCGTTTTTAATGACCGAGTAGGCCAGTCCGGCTGAAATATCGGAGATGGTCGCGCCCTCCCGGAGCGCCTGTCTGACCTTCGAGTTCATGAAAACGGTGCAGCGGGTTCCCAGATCAAAGGGCGAATTCTTCTCACACGCGATTTCGGCAAATTCCCGGACACCGTATCCCAGCGAACGGGCAAAAGTCTCAATAAAGGAGCCACATCCCGAGGAGCAGGCCTCGTTGACCTGAATTTCCGCCACGGCGCGATCGCCAATATAGATTGCCTTCATATCCTGCCCGCCGATATCCAGAATAAAGGAGACATCCGGTTCAAAATACCTCGCCGCACGGTAGTGCGCCATGGTCTCAACCACTCCATCATGCAATCCGAAGGCGGCCCGTATAAGACTTTCACCATAACCCGTGGCGGCCGAACGAACGATACGCGGAGAAAAACCGGCCTCAGCGAACCTTTTCATGGACTCGGACAATCCCTTTCTTACCTCCAGGATGGGATTGCCGTTATTGGCGCCGTAATGGCCGAAAACCAGCTTCCCCGCCTCATCGACAAGGATGATCTTGGTGGTGGTTGACCCGGAATCCACGCCCAAGAAAAGGTCTTCCCCCTTTACATCTGCCAGCTCAACCCTGGGCGCCCTGGCCTGTTCATGCCTTTTTTGCCATATCTCAAATTCAGCTTTGCTTTCAAACAGGGGCTGAAGTCTTTTGGTGCGGCCGTTTGTTTTCCCGGCAACCCCGGTTTCAGGCATTGACAGAAGGCCGCTGATCCTCGCCCGGAAGGGTTCCCCATTCCGTATCATGGCCGCACCCATGGCCGGAATCAGTTCCGGATGATCCGGAATGACCAAGTCATCCGGATGCGCAATGCAAAGCAGATTTGCAAAGGCTTTCCGAAGGTTCGGATAAAAAGTCAGCGGGCCGCCCCCCATAAGTATTTTTCTTTCCATATCCCGTCCACGGGACAAGGCGGTTACCACCTGAAGGGCGACCGAATGAAATACGGAAGCGGCAACGTCTTCCCTGGATGCATGACGGCTCAGCAGAGCCTGAATATCGGTTTTGGCAAAAACGCCGCACCGGGATGCAATGGGATAAATATTCGTGGATTTTCCGGCCAGAGCGTTCAGTTCCGATACGTCGATATCCAGAAGAACCGCCATTTGATCGATGAAAGCGCCGGTTCCCCCGGCGCAACTGCCGTTCATCCGGATATCGGGCCGGCCATTATCGTCGAAAAATATGATCTTGGAGTCTTCACCGCCTATTTCAATGAAGGTTCTGACTCCGGGAAAGAATTTTTCAATGAAGTGAGCGGAGGCCACCACTTCCTGCACAAATGGCAGCCCGAAGACTTCGGCCGCGCCCATCCCGGCAGATCCGGTAACCGCCAAATCAAGTTCCACGTCGCCCAAATCCCGGAGGGCCTCCTTGAAAAGGCCCCGTGTTGTTTCTACGGTTTTGCCCTGATGACGACAGTAGCGGGAAAAAACCACGCCGCCTTTTTTATCCAATACGACAGCCTTGGCTGTTGTTGAGCCGATGTCAATCCCGGCGAAACAGAGATTGTCTGCCTTTTTTGTCATCTCTGCTTGTCCCCTGATTCTGAACTAACGCAAGCATCGGCAGCCTTCACGGTTTTGTCATGTCCCCTCACACCCAAATAATCTCGCGCAGAACAAAATGTATCCACCGTTGAAACGATGAACGACTCCTTGTAACGCGGCGGCACAACTGTCAGCGGCCACATGTGTTTTTTGATAATGTCTTCTTCTTTTCTTGAGAGGCGGATTATTTCGCGCGCATTCCTCAGGGCGATATCTGGGTGCCTGAAACCGTGGAGTCTTGGACCTTCATGCAGCCAGTCATAGAAGAATAGATCGTGCAGCAACGCGCCCCGGGTTATCGCCTCACTGTCCAGCGAAAAGCGGTTGCCCCAGAGAAAGCTTATGTACGCCACCTCCTTTACGTGCTCCAATCTGGTCTTTCCTCTGTGATGTTCATACCGTGAAAGTTTCGCAACCCTTGGATCATCAAGCAGCGGCCTTGCCGTGTTTATGAATTGTGTCTCCACCATGGTCTTCTCTTCCGGCGTCATGCTGAGAAAACGTCTGATAGAGACCGTCAGGAAATCCACAAGCATGATTGAAAGCGTCACCGCCGCAAAGATGCCTTTAACAACGGGTGAAAGCTGATTGAGAAGGCCTTGATATTGAGGAAATATAAGATATTCAAAAGCGAACACCGGCAATATCCAGTAAATTGAAAACTTAAGACAGATATAGCCTTTATAATGAAAACGCTGATCCGAATAGTCCCAAAGGCGTACATGAAAAAAGTATTGGGCAATAAATCCCGATATCAGTTCGAGTCCGGTCGTGATCGCACAATAGGCGAGTGCTTTAGTAATCAAATGGGATTCCTGCAACAGGGGAAACGCCCCCATGAGTATCAAGGCGCCCGTGCCGTAAAGGATGAGATACGGTCCTTTTAAGAGTCCGGGGTTGACAAACCGCTTGTCGCTCAAAGAACGATAGGAGACCTCCAGCATCCATCCAAGAATGGAAAAGAACGAAAAAGAGACAAGAATGTTTAAAATATCAATCCTCATTTTCCATGTCTTTCAAACCGTTACCCGATATTCCACCAATCCCCGTAGATTTCCTTCCTTATGTCGAACCACGAAAGCCGAAGACCAGCCGACGCTGATAAATATCGATCATCCGCCATTCGAGCAAAGATCTACAGGCCAGCCCTCCTCCTCGCCGCCAAGCCTGACCCTGCCTTCCGCCTGTAACTTATCCAGATGGCATTGGATGATCTGGGGCCCGGGAAAGAAGGAAATGAGGGGGTCCCTGAACACCCTGCCAGCCAGCTCGGGAAAGGAAAGGGGTCCCGCGGCCAACTCCCTGACGATCCTCTCCTCCCGCTTGATGAGGTGGCGGCGTGTGCGCTCGATCTCCTCGCGAGGACACGGGCTGGGGCCGCCGTGGGAGGGAATGAGCAAACGGGCTGGGAGCAGTGAGAGCCTGTCCAAGCCCTCCAGGAAAGCGATAAGCCCGCCCGAGGAGGGGGTGTACCATGTCACCACATCGCCCACGGCATCGGAGGAAAAAAGCAGCCCCGTTCTTCGCTCGAAAAGGGAGACCAAGCCAGGGGCATGTCCGGAAGTGAGGATCACTTCAAAGGAAAATTCACCCAGGGCGATGGTTTCTCCGGGCAGCAATGGGTGGGAGGCCACCACCCTGGCCATGGGGCAGAAGGCGCGGAAGTACTCGATGATGTCCGCCTGCTCACGGGGGATGGCAGCCATTCCGTAACGGAAAGGTAAAGCCATGTCAAAGGTATGGTTTAGGCGCGAAGGCTCGGCGGCCAGAGGTATCTCTAAGGGGTGGAGATAGATACGCGGGCTTGCCTCCTCCAGCAGACAGCGCATAGCCCCCATGTGGTCGGGGTGGGCGTGGGTGAGGACCACGGTATGCACGTCCTCTATTCTGAAACCGCGGGAACGCAGGAACTCCTTCAGCCGCAGGTAGACCTCTTCACGCCCACAGCCCACGTCCACCAGGGTGACGCCGTCGCCGTCAGGAATGAGCAGGACGTTTGCCGAGGCCGGCCACATCGTCTCCTCCTGCTTGAACAGGTATAAACCCTCGGGAAGCGATCCAACTTCTCCCTTGCTCCGCTGGTGAATCATTTCCACATTCCTCCTTGCCGCAATTCGTACTCCTTCAGGCTTGCTAATCCATAGGATGACATGTTCTGATGAACATTCCCGCTGCAAGCAGCGGGTATCTTGATGGATCAGTAGCACTCTCTTCTTCATCGCAAGTGATGGGGAATTTGACCCAGAGAAAAAAAATTAAATCCAGGATAGAGCATCGTCCCCACATCTTGATTCATCACGAGCGCCTTTGCCATCATGCCCAACTCCGGAGGTAACCGCAGCCTGTAACGGCGGGCAAGGCCCATAAGATCGTCGAGAATTGACTTGATGATTAATTGCCGCAGAGGGAGTTCGTAGCAGCGCTCAAGAAAATCCGTCAGTTCCGCCCTGAAGGCTCCTCGATTCATTGGTTCCGGAACCAGGCTAACACTCAGGAGAAAATTTGCCAGCATATCGGTATCCTTTTTCAGGATAGCCGTGAACAAAACGCCCAACTGGTGAACGATTTCCTCATCGAGCATCCCTACCATGCCGAAGTCCACGGGTGCGATCACGTTATTTTCAAGGATAAAGATATTTCCCGGATGGGGGTCGGCAAGGAAGCAATGAAACTGAAAAACCTCCTTGAGGATAAATTCTGCTGCATTGAGGGCGATGGTCTGACGGTCTATCACGATCGCCCGCAGTTGTTCCAGTTCGGATATCCTCATGCCATGCATGTATTCTATGGGCTGTTCCAGTTCAGATATCTTGATGCCACAGATGTATTCCATGGTCAGTACTTTCGGCGTGGTTAAATCCCAATAAGCCTTGGGGATATAAACGGTCTCATCATCGGCAAAGAATTTCCCGAACCTTTGTATATTTTGTCCTTCCCTGACAAAATCCAGCTCTTGGCGGATCGTTTTGGCAAACTCATCTACAATCTGCACGGGCTCATAATACCTGCTTCCCGGCAGATGCATCTCCCACAGCGCCGCCAGACCGTGCAGGATGCGGATGTCCGTCTCAATCGTGTCTTCAATCCCCGGTCTCTGCACCTTGACTGCCACCTCATCGCCAGCCTTTGTCCTGGCGCGGTGAATCTGGGCAAGGATGGCGGCAGCCAGAGGCTTCTCCTCGAAAGAGTCAAATACTTCCGTGAGGGGCCGCCCGAACTGGGCTTCGATGAGGGCCTTGGCATCCCCGAAAGGGAACGGCGGGACACTGTCCTGAAGTTTGCTTAATTCCTTGACAAACTCCGTAGGAAGCAAATCCGGCCGGCTGCTTAATGCCTGCCCGAACTTGATAAAGGTAGGCCCAAGCTCCTCAAAGGCCAGCCGCACACGCACAGGCGCGGAGAGGCTTTCAGCGGCCCTTGCCTCTTTTGTGAGCATCCTTTGCCATGGTAAATGACGGACCTTCAATCGCTGCAGGAGATCTCCGAATCCATACCGGACAAGAACGCTGACAATACGGCCATACCGTTTCAGTGCCCGATAGGTTTCATGAACCTTAAAGGTAGACATCATCTCAGGATGTCCTCATTTCTATCTCTTCCAACCTTTTCAACAGCATTGGTGTCCATCTTTTTCAACCTGTCGCAATGGTTCATAATCTTCCCGAGCGCAAAATGCCGACGAGCAGCCATATGCCCAGGATGCTGGCCACGAGGAAACCGACAAGACCGAGGAGGGGATAGCCAAACAGCTTTGGGCCTGCTCCTGTTTGGAACACAAGCGATGAGCCGATAATGAGGGCGGCAATGATCACCGCAAAGCTCAGACGGTTGCTGGATCTATCCAATTCGTCGATAAGTCGTTCAAGTCCCCGATGTTCAAATCTGATTCCCAATTCATCCTTCTTCAATTTTGCAAGGATTTCCCCTAAGTCGGTCGGCAATTTCTTAAAGAATAAGACAGCCTCTCCGGCCAGTTTGAAGAATTCCTTTAACTGCCTGACGGGATCCAGCCTCCGCATCATAAGTTTCTGAACATAAGGTCCGGCATGTTCAATAATATTAAATTCAGGATAGAGCATTGTGCCCACACCTTGATACATCACGAGCGCCTTTGCCATCATGACCAACTCCGGAGGAAACCGCAGCCCGTGACGGCGGGCAAGACCCATCAGATCGTCGATAATTGCCTTGATGATTAATTGCTGCAAAGGGAGTTCATAGTAACGTTCAAGAAAATCCGCCAGTTCCGCCCTGAAAGCTCTTCGATTCATTGGTTCCGGCGCCAGCCCTACACTCA
>Ga0210056_1003284_pt1 | contig 13209 bp, 11 predicted proteins | sample CryGeyCG2014_080_2_FD_183965 | JGI IMG/M metagenome (GOLD analysis project Ga0210056, IMG submission 183965) | Groundwater microbial communities from aquifer - Crystal Geyser CG07_land_8/20/14_0.80 (SPAdes) (version 2) | ecosystem: Environmental > Aquatic > Deep subsurface > Groundwater | place... | reverse complement strand
TCATCTCCTGAAAACCCCATGATTTTCTCCATTTACTTTTATTTTTTTTATCAATCATGTATCTAACAGGGAGACAGAAAAAAAATGTTACGATAAATGCATAAAATATTCCAAGTGCGCATATTATGCCAAACTCTTTCACAGGTTTAATCTCTGAGAAACAGTTTGAGGAAAATGCTATCACTGTTGTAATCAATGCTAAAGACAGTGCCTTTCCAGTGTTTTTAACAGCAATCATGGTTGAGTCATCTATGTTGTGTTTTCTGTTTTTCTCAAAATATCTTTTGGAGATATGTACAGAGTAATCAACACCCAAACCAATCATAAGCGGTACTACTGCAATGCTCATAATCGTGAAATTCATCCCTAAAACAGACATCGTTCCAAGTGTCCATATTATTGCAACAAGAAGTGTTGCGAGTGGAATAATTACGCAGGAAATTTTTCTAAACCCTATAAACAACACAACTGAAATTAACGCAAGCGCAGTCAGTGCAAGAATTTTGCCGCTTTCGTTTGCGGCACTGTTTACATCCTCTTCAATTATTGCATCGCTTGTTTGCATAACACTAACATAGGTTAATTTTATTTCATCAACTTTTTTCTTAACATCCAGACCTACATTTTGGTTTTTAGAATTATTCATTAGAACAATAATTATTGTAGAATCTGCTGTCGCATTTGTAATATCCAAATCATCTGAAAGAAGATAAGAAAGTGTTTTCATGTCCTCAACATCAGCCTGGGTAAAGTTTACCGCCAAGGTAAAATATGAGACATAAGGTAACAGATAGGATATGTTTGTGTTCATCACGTACAGGATCCATCTCACCCTCTCATTAATTTCAACATCTGTGCAGTTGTAAATGCCTTTATCCTCATCATAACTCATATCCTCAAAGTTCACCCTGCATAAATCCACAATCCCAGCAAAACTAATTACTTCTTCAACACCGCTGACTCTGCTTGCGTTTTCTATAACAGCATATTCCTCCCTTAATGACTTGGCATCCAGCACATTATCTGAGGATAGATAAATCATGTGAGCAGAGTAGCCCTCACCAAAATAATTATTCACTTTCTCCTGCGCTTTCATTGCATCATTTTCAGGCACAAAATGCTCAAGATTGCTGTCAAAATGAACTGATGGGATAAACATGGAAAAAAACAGAGTAATGAGAATTGTAACTGTTAGAATAGGCAACGGTTTTTTTACAATAACCCTACCCATTTTCTCAAACATTCACAGAAAATCCTCCAGCCTGCATTTATTAATTTTGTCAGAATGAAATAGTGAATTAATCGCGTTCTCCACGAGCAGAATCCTCTGCATTGTGTAGTTTGAAACATTGTATTTTTCTGCTGCATCCTTTGTCATTTTCAAATATTTTTTTACCCCCCCTTCACTCACAGTCATTACGATGTTTCCACCACATTTCAGACAAACACCTTTTAATGGTATTCTCCTGTAGATTGTGTTGCATTTTGTGCATCTGAACTTTTGTGTGGCAAACGTTCTCAGATTCCCAATCATATCAGGTAGGAAATGTGTGTTAATCACTTTTGATGCAACCTCCTCAGCATCTACAGCCCTGATTTTTAATGCAAGGGAAAGTTGCGCATTCATTTTTTCTGTCATTGAACCTAATGTTTTATATGCAGATAACGAAGGACCAGAAGCAATGTTGCTTGTATGGGTGGTGAATGAAAAATTTTCATATTGTTTTTCAGTCCCAACCCTCTTTTTGACATTTTCCATTATTTTTTCAATCTCCTTCGGGTGCATATTTTTCATACCTGCCTCATACAGCTCCAGGGGGTATCCGGACCCTATATCGAAGTTCAAAGCCTCTTTATCAATCTCATTTGGATCAATCCTTGTCGTAAGAACAAGTGGTGCATCCATGATGCCTCCTCTTGTGTCAGGAAGATACGATTTTGAAAAATTTAGCAATGCATCAAGCAGAAGCATTACACAATCTTCGTCGCCATCACAATTTTTTGATAAGATAGAATGATTCATTAGGAAATTATGGTTTTTATCCACCTCGATATCATAAAGGAATTTCGCATCAGATTTTACAATATCTACATCCTTCACAGGGTCAAGAAGCAAATCCCCTTTTTTCTTAATTCTTGAACCTCTTTCTTTCAGAAGAGAGGCTTTTAATCTGTTCTGTTTTCGTTTTAATGAGAAACCTATCTCATCATAAAACCTCCTAGCATAGTTTGATCTTATGGATATGTAATGCTGACTGAATATTGGGTTAACGTTTTTCTTTTCATAAAAATTTTTTACAATACCACCTGTTTCTCTTTTCTCAGTTCTTAACCTGTAGAAGATACCGAATCTGAGTAACGATAGCCCTATATCACGGATCAGTTCCTTGCTGACAGATGAACAGGTTACATGAAGTCGGTTTTTTTCAACAGAACCATCCCCAGCAAAATATGCTTTTAAAAGTTCTCTGAGTTTATGTTTTGGTAATGTGAGAAATTTTGGTGGAACCCTTTTGTAGCTTGCACCCCGACCAAGTTTTAAAACATCCATAAATAAGGAGTATACAATCCTGCTTGAAATCACAATAATGTGCTTGTCTGCTATTGGTTTACAGCCAAAAACACTTTTGATGCATTTTTTAACATCGTTCACAATTTCCTTTTCTGTTGCCGCAATGCAAACCTGGTAGCATTCTTCCCCATGCCTACAATAGCCTTCTGCAAGATAATAACCGATTAATCTGAGAAAACACTTATTCACATTTATAACCCGTGGTGTACACACATTATTTCTTTTTACGCCGACTGTGCAGTGTAAAGGAATTGTCTTTAATGTTTTTTTATTAAGGACCAACAACTCATTCAAAATATTCAGCGGGATAGAATCCCTATAAACATAGTTTGAAAGTGTTTTTTTATTTATTTTAAGCATAAATGCCGCAGCTTTGTATCCACCCAATTTTAGAATCAACTGCCTTGTTATTTTTTTGACACCTTTGATTGTTACAACCTTTTTTAGATGATCAAACCTTAAAAATTCTTTCAGTAAATCTATCTGTTTAATGTCTGCATCCTTTACGTTAAGTTTCTCAGGTAGGATGAGAAGATCGTTATCTGATATTTCAAATGCTCTTTTTGTTTTAAGTTTGTTTTTGAATACAGGCATAAGATGATTTGAAGAGCAGATAAATTCCCTACCAGATTTTGTTTTTATTCTGATAAGATGTTCAGAGGCTGGGGTCCTCATAACAGATTTTATATTTTTTATCTCAAACTTGCCGGTGTTAGGGTTCAGGCTTGGTACTGCTATACCCCCCACTTTTTTCTCAACTGTACCAAAGTCGTCAACAACGATTCCAGGATTGTTTGAATGAAGGAACAAATCTTTTATTTTTATATTTTTTAACTGTCTGTCATTCATGATAACAATCTTTGTATCAGGATGCAAACAGTTCCTTCTTTTTCCTGCATGGTAAAACGGATGTGCAAACCCTGCATTCGCATTTGTCCACCCGATAATCCTTCCAAGAACGCCTGCAGATGTATGCGGTGATAAACCGATGATTAAATGTCCAATCATATCCTCTAATTTTTTTGGTTTGTAGAATGGCTTCAGATCATAAAATTTTTCAAGTAAATCATCAACAAATTTTGCTGTCCTGAACAGGTATTCTATGCAGCCTTTTGATACCACGAAGTCCTGTACTCTTAACTCCACTATCTGCTCTTCGCTTTCTAATGGTTTTCCTTGATAATCATGTGTATATCCCATTTCCCTTATTTTTTCAATGCCTGCCCCAATTTCTTTTGGTTTGAAATGTGTAAGCGGAACATTTGACATGTCAAAACGTATTGTGCCGTCCTTAAAAACAAACACATTGTGTTTTGCTCTCAGAACCCCTTTCTCGATCGATTCAGGAGTTTTATTTTTTGATATCAGCCCAACAACCCCTTTTATGTCGGGTATGTTTTCATTCAGTTTTATTTTTGCGCTCTCCAGAAGTTTGCCAACATTTATCAACTGTTCAGTAACACCTACCTGTTTTGTCCTAGCTCCGCATTCACACTTCATCAGAAACGTTTTCCTATTACATCTTTCACATATTCTCAACCCGACCTGTACAGAGATGCGTTTCATTACTGTTTCCTTTAACCTCCCGGAAGTTTTGTTTTGAACAGCATTTTTCACAAGACGCTGCATCCCTCCAGCCATTCCCAATGGGAATAATACGTGCGCCGGCGGCCTCATTTTTCTTTCCTTTGCCTTCTCAGGCCTGCCCATCCTTGAGCCAATTCTGGACGGCGACTTTTCCATAATAGGAATCCCTGCAAGTTTTGATACAAAACCCATTATGCTATCTTCTTCAGGTATGCCGCTCCTCTCCACTATCCTGTTATTATCAACATCCAAACCACAGCATTTTATCAAAGGATAGGGGGTTTCAATAACAATTTTCCCATTCCTTTCTTTGTGTAATGCGCACAGTTTTATGAGAATTTCCTTAATATTCTTATCAGATGGCAATATCAGTGAACCATCATATCTGCAGTTCTCCAAAATAAATTTCCTCAGAAACAGAATATCCTCCTTCGCTAAATCCTCCCAGAATAAACAGTATTTTGGGTGAAGTGGTATACCATGTTTTTCAGAGATTTTGAATGCTGTTTCAGGCATGGGATTCATGTATTCATCCGGAATATTTCCGATTTTTTCTTTCAGTTCCTGCTCCCACCACTCAGTACAGTAACTGCCCTGCATCAGCAGGTGATTGTTTTCAAGAAACTCGCCATAGGAAATCAGGATTTCCCCAAGGTCAACAATTTCCTTTACATTGTCCTTTATTTTCAGTGCATCATTTGCGTTGTTTACCTGGATTAAATCCCCATTTTTTAACAAAACAACAGGCCCATCTATAGAGTCACAGGGCACAACAGCACCTGCTTTCCCAGGATGCTCAATTTTTAACTGTGTTCCAACAGCAAGAAAATCATCCAGAAGATGCATGGCTGCAGGATTAATACCAACAGCTGCAAGACCTGAGTTCCTGCATCTTCCATACCTGAGCCTGAAACCCCCTTTTCTGCTCGGGGAAGAAAACACAGGCCTGCCAGCAAGAATATCCTTCATGTATTTTGGGTTAGGTGTTATTTTCATTACATCCTCATTTTTGGTTCTATTAACAAATTTGTCAACAAAATCCCATCCGTCAATACCAAGGGTTTTGACATGCTTCTGAATTTTTGGTGCCTTGAGACAAAGCCCCTCAGCAATAACAAGACACATGCCTCCCCTCACCCTGTTTGTTTCAACCCTTGCCAGGTTCCTGTTTCCAAAAACCTCAACTTTTTCTGTTCCTTCACCATCAATGCATACAGGGCAGTTGGATGTTATTAACTCAATCTCCTCTGATGTTGGTGTGTATTGCAGGGTGCGTGCGTGGCTCTTGTAAATTTGTATCTCCTCCTTGTATCTTTCAATCTCTTCCTTTGTTGGCAGATACCTGCTCAGACCCAGCTGTCTTCTCACAACATCCGCTATCAGAACAGCCATCGCCTGGGCTGTGCCACCCGCGCTTCTTATAGGGCCTGCAAAATAAACGGAAAGGTAATATGAGCCGTTAAAGTTTTTTTTGATTTTCACGCCTGCTATACCATCCAACGGTGCCACCAAGACCCCTTCTGTGAGCGCTGCCAGACCTGTTCTGATTGCCTGGTCCAGCGCCTCCTCTTTTCCCTTGAAATCCTGGTTCACAATCTCCTTTGCGATTTGTATGGAAAGTTCCTCCCTCCCAAGATTCTTGTTCAGGACCCTTATCCTGTCTGCAATACCCTCAGGGCCAACAAGTTTTTCAACCCTTGACGCCATGTCCTCTGCAGGAGGTATTTCAGGGGATGTTTCAGCATCAAGATTTTTTTTCCGCGCCTCCCTGGCAATAGAATAACATTTTTCAGCATTGTTTTTTAATGAGTCAAAATAGTTTCCCATCTCTTTACTGCAAATCATTACTGCAACATTGGTTTAGAAGGATTTAATCTTTCTGCTGAGCCTGCTTTATATCCTATATTATGTTCAGAAATAGTAATTCCTCCTCTCAACACTCTATGAAAATTGAGCAGAAGCATCCAGGGATTGATGAAATCATTGAGGAATACAGAAAGAAAGGGATTGAAAAGAAAAGAAGGATTGGCAGGCAGGTGCGTTTCAGAACAGCGAAGCACAGGAAACGGGTGCAGAAAAAATATTTGCGGAAACGTTATTTTTAATACTGCCAAAGCCTGTGTAGGAAATGAGAAAAAAAGGTGCGGATATAATACCAAAATGGAAAGATAGTCGAATTATCGCGTATTATGCATGGGTTGAGTTCTGTATCAAGTCAACCGAAAGGTTTATATTTGCATACTTCGGTTAAGCTCTCACGGAAGAGAAATAATGAAATCTGAAAATCACTTGGTAAAGGCAAAAAGACTGTACGAAACGCAAAAATCATTAGACCCTAATAAAGATTGGGAAACAATAATAGAGGATTTGTTTGGAGCATCTTTACATTATACTGCATATATCTGTGAAAGAAAAATAGGGATGCACATGGACACACACAAGGGGCTAATAAAATTTCTCAGAGCAAATGATATGAGTGAATTAGCAGTTTTGTTTTCCGCACTCGATGTATGCAGAACGGGAACATGGTACGGCAGCAGGGGTAATGGTGATGTTGTCAAGGAGGCACGAAAGATTATAGATAAGTTTAAAGAAAAGGCTGGTGAGTTGCATGAATAAAAAGGATGAAGCGGTGATTTCTAACTTCATAGATAAAGTCAGAAAAATCCCAGAGGTTGAGGGAATTGTGCTTTATGGATCACTTGCCAGGGGGGATTATGACAGACGATCAGATATTGACCTGCTAGTCATCCTAAACACAAAACGTCCAGTGTCCTTTTTAACTCAAATCACAAAGATATGCGGTGAGGTCGAGAAAGATAGAAAAATTACGCCGGTTTTAACCAACCTCCGCGACAAAGACGAAGGTTTTCTACGAAATGTTTTTAGAGAAGGGAGTGTCCTCTATGGCAAACTCCTGCTGACTGCCAAGCAGATGGCTCTCCGACCATATCTACTGATAACATATGATTTGAGCAATAAGAAACACTCGCTGCAAGTAAAAATCTCCAGAAAAGTTTACGGCTATACTTCTAAGAAAAAACTTCCTGGCGGGAAAATCTATGAGTATAAATATAGAGGACTAAAAGGGCTCTACAATGCTACAGTTGTATCGGACAGCACGATGATTTTACCTTATGATAAAGCTCAGGAATTCATGAGGGAGCTTGACAAATTAAAAGTCAAATACAAACATTTTGACATATTCATGTGGTAAACCTCCGCCCCCACTGCGAAAAATAGGGGAGTGGGGGATGGCTGGCGGTGGTTGGGAGCAGGCAGGTGTGTTTCAGAACAGCGAAGCACAGGCAATATTTTTAATACTGCCAAAGCCTATGTAGGAAATGAGAAGAATGGGCTTCAGATACCCGCCAGCCGTTATGTGCAATTGAGAAAGAGGGCTAACGAACGAAAGGGGGAACATTTCTGAACGACGAATGAACGAGGGGGAGTTCCTTAAACAACATTTAAATACTTGCTAATACTTTTTAGGTATATTATGGGTAACGCAAATATTGATGAAATTCTCAAACAAGACATAGAAGAAATACTAAAGGATACAAAATATAGAGTGAGATATCAAAATTTGAAAGGATTTATTGATAATGCCTGTATGGAAGAACTAAATAAAATTAAAAAAGAGAAACAGAAATAATGAATGTAAAATGGAGAAGATTTAAATACTGATAAGTATTTACAGGTCTTGTTGATACCTATGAATACCAAGACGAAACAAGAAACGCTATTGGCATGGACGAATACGATTCAGAATATGGACTGTATAGTGGGATTAGCAAAATTACCAGAAAAGTGTGTAGATTTAATTATTTCAGATCCGCCATACTTCAAAACGATAAATGAAGAGTGGGACTATAAATGGAGAACTGAAGATGATTATATTGAATGGGTTGAAAAATGGGTAAAAGAGTTATCTAAAGTCGCAAAAACAAATTGTTCGTTTTGGTTGTTTGGTTATGTGAAAATTCTATCCAGACTTCTCCCACTCATTGAGGGATACGGTTTCATTTTTAGACAACAGATAATCGTAGACAAGGGAATGCGTTCTATAAGTGGTAGAAAAACGAGTACATATAAAATGTTTCCGACAACAACGGAAAGTATTTTTTTCTTTGTAAAAAATAATCAACCTAACATTAAAAAATTTCTTAGAGAAAGACAAAAAGAAGTCGGATTATCCGCAAAAGAAATAAATGAGAAGTTAGAAGTAAAATCTAATGGTGGTGGCATGTGGTCATTATACACTGGTGAAAATATTTTAGCGCAAATACCTACTGAAGAGATGTGGAAAAAATTACAAGAAATTCTTAATTTTAAAATGGATTATTCAGAAGTGAATTTTACTTTTAATCCTCAAATGGGATTCACAGATGTCTGGAGAGATATAGATTTCTATAAAGAAAAAAGAAATCATAGCACTCAAAAACCCACTAAACTTATTGAAAGAATTATCCTAGCGAGTAGTAATGAGGGCATGCTGGTCTTGGATCCTTTTATGGGCAGTGGCACCACGGCAGTAGTCGCGAGGAAATTGAAAAGAAACTTTATTGGATTTGAAATAGATAAGAAATATTACGACTCCTCATTATTACGTTTAAAGCAGAAAACGATCATGTGATATGAATACGCTTCATAAAAACTATATAGCTGATATACTATTCTCCGTTCATGGTATTCACTAAAACGCAGATCGTAGAATTTATTGAAGAATTAATTATAGAACCAAGAAAAAATTGTGCCAAATGGTCAAGAATTACTGACCAAACAGCCACATTAAGAATTGGTTATCCAGGACAACATTTAGCTTCTTTGACTACGGGTGTTAAAGGAGAAAAAACTGGAGCAAGAGGTAATGATCTGTCTGATGGAAGTGAAGTAAAATCTTGTTCTCGACAGGCTGTAATAAAATAAGAAATACAAAAAATTCATAACGGTGAGACCTTTACAAAGTATCTACATATGGTTTATTCAATGAACCATACACCGTTTCTCGTTGCTGATGGTTTGCATTCTCTTACAGCCTGTCGAGTTGATCAATTGGATAAATGTAACGAATGTGATTCTCCAGTTCTAAGAAGAGAAGAACGATGTGGGTATTGTAAATCAACCGATATAATAAGAAAGAAGGACTCCAAATGGCTTTTTACTATTAGAAGTAAAGATGACTTAAAAACACTAATCGATAATCCTAATCTCGACCGGATATTGTTGATTATTGATGACTATCCAAGTTTTGATGACGGAAATTTTGACGATATCCGTATACAAATATTCGAAATTTATCCAAAAAGAAAAAGACACAAACGATTTAAAGAGATTATGACAAATTATTATTATAAAATTTATTTGGAACATAAAAGAAAAAATCCCGAAAAAACACCGGCTCCAAAGAACTTTTGGCCATATCAATATCAGTTTTATTTATGCAATCCAATATTAATATTCAAAGCAACAATTAAAGGGGCATATACAGAGAATGTAGAATTAGTAATTAATGAATGGATAGAACCCCAAAAAGATAGAGATAAGTTAAATTCAATTATTATGCCTCCGAGCTTATTGAAAAAAGATGAGTTCAAGATAATTCTAAAAAAGGCTAAAAAGATAGAAGTGATTAATTGTTTAATTGATAAAAAGTCTTTCCCCAAATTTGAAAAAATGGTTAACGGTGATGAAAAATTAAAAGAAATACAGTCGCTTTTTTCAGGGATTGATGAATCTCTAAGAGGATATCTTGACCTACGTGATATGGATAAAATTTCGACCGCAAAGAAAAAATATACAAGAAAGACTCATGGTTGAAATAGAATATGAAAGTTCCCAACGATACGAAAACGGTTATTGAAAACTGCGCCAAGCCTTATTGTTCCTCGACACTGGATCTACACACTTTGTAGCGGTATCTCCAATCCATCCGCCGCCTCACCCTTGAACCCTATCATCAATCTCCCACTCCCATCACCCCCGCTCCTCCATTATCAACTTCATAACCACACCTTGAACCTCGTTTGGCCGCCTTCAGCCCTCCGCCAGCCGCTCAAAAAAAACAGTGGCTGGAGAAGTTTTCGGCAACCTTACCCATCACCCTCAATCCTCCATTATCAACTTCATAACCACAGCTTTCCCCTCGTTTGGCCGCCTTCAGCCCCTACAGACTCGGCGGCACAAGTATGTTTATAACCCTGTAATCTGTTTTTGTTTTTCTATGGGAAGGATAATATCTGATCCTAAACCGCTTGAGGCTGACTTTGCCCCGCCAAGCCTGCTGCACAGGGAAAAGGAAAGAAAAATAAAAGCATTGTTAAATCTTGAAGAAATCGAGGTGTATGCGCCAGATAGCTGGTCTTCGTCTACCTGTGGGGCTCATTGTTTCTTTTCAATAAAATGTGAAGGAAGACATGGATACACAGAAGATCCGGACTTCGGTGGCGCTACATTTGAAGTTCTGGATACAAAAAGAGAAGGGGATGAAGTTATTTTGAAAATGAGGGCAAAGGTTGGAGGGGAAGGACAGGATGGTTAAAGCAAAACTTAAGGAAACTGAAACACTGGAATTGAAGAAGTCAACATCAGAATTAAAGGAAGGGATTATTTCAATCGCTTCTATCCTCAATAAACATCGGAAAGGGGAATTATACTTTGGGGTGAGGAATGATGGTGTAGTTGTCGGGCAAAGTGTTGGTGAGAAAACTATTAGAGATCTTTCAAAGGCAATTTCTGACAACATTGAACCAAATTTTCCCTGAAATTACTGAGAAAGAGTTGGAAAGAAAGAAGTGCATTCTTGTTAAATTTGAAGGTTTAAACCGTCCTTATTATGCTTATGGCAGGGCTTATATGCGTGTTGGTGATGAAAACAGGCAGTTGAGCTCGAAGGAATTGGAAAAACTAATCTTGGAAAAGAATAAAACATTCTGGGAAAAGGGGTTTTCAGATAAAAAACTTAAAGATATCAATGAAGAAACAGTAAAGGGCTTCATGGAAAAGGCAAATAAGGCAAAAAGAATTAACTTCAAATTTCAGGGAGTCAAACCAACACTAAATAGATTAGGTCTTTTAAAAGAAAATAGATTATTAAATGCAGGGGAAATTTTATTTTGTGATGAAAATTCTTTTGAAGTTCAAGCAGCAGTTTTTGCAGGCACCGATAAACTTACCTTTCTTGACATCAGGCAGTTCAAGGGCAACCTGTTCAATTTACAGGAGCAGTCTGAAACATACATCAAAGAGCATATAGACTGGAGGGCAGAACTTGGTGCTGGAGGTAGGGAAGAAATCCCGGAAATACCTGTCAGAGCAATAACCGAGGCGGTCGTGAATTCTTTATGCCACCGGGACTATACTAATCCAAATGCCAATAAGATAGCTGTTTTCAAGAACAGAATAGAAATATACAACCCAGGCCAGTTTCCGGAGGGCTATGAACCAGAGGATTTTATTAAAGGGAAGACAGAATCCATTTTAAGAAACCCTTTGATTGCAAATACATTATATTTAAGCGCTGATATTGAGCGGTGGGCTTCTGGATTAAAAAGAATCTGCGATGCTTGTAAAGGGGAAGGTGTTAGAGTTGAGTTTGAAAAACGCAAAAACAGTTTTGTTGTTGTTTTTTACAGGCATCCCGCAGTTGGTAAGGAAGAGTTGGTAGAAAAGGTGGGTGAAAAGGTTGGTGAAAAGGTGGGTGAAAAACTTACTAAAAATCAACATCTAATCCTAAAATTCATGTCAGAAAATCCGACTATTTCAATTGTTCAACTATCTAAAAAAGTTGGAATTGCAGAAAAAAACATAGAAGTTAACATCAAAAAACTAAAACAGGCCGGAATACTAAAAAGAGTAGGCCCTGCTAAAGGCGGCTACTGGGAAGTCACAGAGGCAAAAAAATGATCCAGCAGGGATACAAACCCCATCAACCGCAATCCTGCCCTATCAAACTGCGTAATCGCACCTTAAATCTTTATCAATACTAATACCTAAACAATCTTTAAGGAAATCCCTGATTTAATCAAAAAAACAAGGGAAAGAAAGAGGAAACATAAAACACACATACATACCTTCTTTTTTTCTATTTTTTATCTATCACCAAGAGGTGAATGCTAAAAAGATAAAAAAACCACCCAAAGCAGTTAGAAAACCAGTTAAATATAAGAACACATTAGCAACTGCTTTAGAAGTGAAATCTTTATCATAATAACGACGGAATATACCATGAATTGCCGTAGGGAACCATAAGCAAAACCCAATAATAAATAGGATCCACCCAACAAAAGGGGATAGAGAGGGTAGGCCATACATACGAAACAACACCACCAAAACAGTAGAAAAAATAATCCCTAACCAAAAACCAGTACATCTTGGACAAAGTAAATGTTTCACCATTATTGGGAATTTATCAGGCACTCTTTCTCTACAAGGAAGTTTCCCACCAAGATAAACATAGAGAGAAAGACACAAACAGAGATATGCAGGAGATAAATAAAAATATACTACTACCCCAATTACTCTTGTAGATAATTCGAACAATATGAGAGAAGCTATTAATAGAGACAGCGGTGTAATTTGCCCTTTAGGAAATTTAGGCACTTTCTCCCCGTTTACGCAATATCCACATTCTCTGCAGACCCATACAACTAAACCCGAAAACGAGTCCTGCAATTATTACCAATCCAAATAACATCAGATTCATATAGAAAAAGTAGAGCGCAGCGCCTAAGGAGATTGTTGCTACTGGAAGCAACATTACTGAAAACAATGTATCTGCCCCTTTAGAAAATGGTGTTTTTTCTTTTGTTTCACTTGGGCAATTTAAACTAGGACAACCTTCATTATTACTCATCCCTATTGTTTTCCTCATATTTATCACCCAATGACGATATTGGATTATTCAATATATAAAATTAACGATATCAGGAGCGTTGTCCGAGAATTGAGTAGTGCATCTTGTTTTTGATGTTTTTTAGAATTTTTATCTTATAATTAAGTAGTCACTTTATTATCTTGAGTAAAAAATGTAGTTTTTTTATTTTGTAATC
>Ga0210056_1003282_pt1 | contig 13209 bp, 9 predicted proteins | sample CryGeyCG2014_080_2_FD_183965 | JGI IMG/M metagenome (GOLD analysis project Ga0210056, IMG submission 183965) | Groundwater microbial communities from aquifer - Crystal Geyser CG07_land_8/20/14_0.80 (SPAdes) (version 2) | ecosystem: Environmental > Aquatic > Deep subsurface > Groundwater | place... | reverse complement strand
TTCCACTTGAACCTTTAAACCTTCTTTAAGAAAGGCATCGCTTTTTCCGGCCTTAATTTTCAAGTCATTCAAACCAGCATTTAAGCTGATCCTAATTGTTTTCGAGCTGTCTTTTCTTTTCTTTGCTTTTTGCTTGCGCTCTTCTTTTTCTTCTCTGTATATATATTTGCCGTAATCCATAATTCGGGCCACCGGCGGCTTGGCCATCGGGGCGAATTCAATTAGGTCTAATTTTTTTTCCTGAGCTAATTTCAACGCTTCCTCCCGGTTCATTATTCCGATCTGTTGTCCGGTCTCGTCAGCCACTCTGAGCTCCGGCGCGGTTATTTGGTTGTTGACTCTGGGTTTTTTAAGCGGCATTTTTGGTTTTTCTTGGCGAAGCAGTGGAGATGGCGAGAGTTGAACTCGCATCTAGAATTTAAAAAATTAAATATTGCTACGGGCTTAGATTGTTTAGTTTTTTCAGAAAGTTCTCTTAAAACAACCAAAACAAGAAACTTTCTGTTTCTTCTTTGATTTCCGCCCGGAGCGAAGAATTCAACGGGTTAAAGCCTAATGGTTGACACCGGATTTGCCTTATTAGACATTGGACAGCCGATGCTGCTTAAGCAAAAGCGAAAGCAGGAGTTAAATTTGTTTTGGCAGTTATTTGCCTTATCTCGGGGATTAAATTACGAGGTTACGAGATATCCTCGGCCTGCATATTTAATTTTAAAATTCTATCGAAACCCATCACCCCCATGCCGCCACCGCGATTACGGTGGCGGAATTTCTAATTTCTAATTTTTAATTTTTAAACTTCTCGAAATATCCCTTTCTGATTCCCTTTTGGAAATAGTTGCCCTCTTATCGTATTGTTTTTTGCCGCGAGCCACCGCGAATTCCAGTTTAATTCTGCGGCCTTTATTATACGCCTTGAGCGGTATTAAAGTCAAGCCCTTTGGCTTTATTTTTCCTATCAAAGACACAATTTCTTTTTTGCGCAGCAATAATTTTCTTGAACGGGACGGATCATAATCGGTTGGCTGATTTTTTGGCTGGTAAGGCGCAATGAAGGCGCCTATTAAATATAATTCGCCATTATGAAAATTAATGTAGGAACCGGTTAAATTTATTCGGCCGTTTTTAATTGATTTTACTTCGGCTCCGGATAAAACCAAACCGGCCTCAAATGTGTCAAGGATTTCATAATCAAAACGAGCTTTTCTATTTTCGGCAAGCGTGGTCATAATTTGATTCTATCAGCAGTTTCATTTTTATCAAAATTCGGTTAATATAGTGATAAGAATATGAGGGAACTTATCAAAACCTTACTAAGCGATATTGTCCGCAAAATTGCACCCGATTTTAAAGGCGGGATTTTAGTTGAAGTTCCGGGAAATAAAGAACATGGCGATTATACTACTAATATCGCTTTTGCTTTGACTAAAATTCTTCCAGCCCGAGGCGAAATTGCTGAATATTTAGTTAATAAGTTAAAAAAGCAAAAAGTAAAAGATTTTTCCAAGATAGAAACTAAGAACGGTTTTATAAATTTTTTCTTGTCGCCGGAATGTCTCCATCGTCAAATCAAAGAGATTTTAAAACAAAAAAATAAATACGGTTTTTCTGGCGAAGGCAAGGCCAAGAAAGTCCAAGTGGAATTTATTTCAGCTAATCCCACCGGGCCCTTAACTATTGGCAATGGCCGAGGCGGATTTTATGGCGATGTGCTGGCAAATATTTTAGAAAGTCAGGGATGTGAGGTTATACGTGAGTACTATATAAATGATAGAGGCGGGCAGATTTTGTCATTGGGGCGATCCATTAAATTAGCGCAAGGTTCGCCAATGCCAATGATTCGCCGAACCGAGGAATTCGCCGACCTGCCCGCCGGAGCCTCGGCGCAGGCGGGAGGCGAAGGGAAGATTCCTGGAATCAGTGCGGTTGGCGATGAGAATCTCTATAAAGGCGATTATATTAACGATCTGGCGAAACAAGTAAATAAAAATTTGAGCGTTGAAGAAGCCGGACAAAAAGCGGCTGAGCTGATTTTAAATACATATATAAAACCGGTGATAAAACGGCTCGAAATTAAGTTCGATAATTGGTTTTCAGAAAAATCTTTATACAGAAATGGAATCTATAAGAAAGTAATGGAGGATTTAATGCGAAAAGATTTGATTTATGAAAAAGACGAGGCAACTTGGATAAAGACATTAAAACTAGGCGATAGCAAAGATAGAGTTTTGGTAAAAAGCAACGGTGACGAAACCTATTTTATGTCCGACATTCTTTATCACTTGAATAAATTTGAAATAAGGAAATTTGATAAGGTAATTAATATCTGGGGCGCTGATCATCACGGCGATGTGCCGCGTTTGTTTGGTGTTTTAAAAGTTTTAGGGATTAATTTGGAAAGGCTCAAAATATTACTTTATCAATTTGTGCGTCTTGTTTCTGGCGGGAAAGAGTTTAAATTTTCAAAGCGCGCCGGGACTTTTATAACTCTTAAAGAATTAGTTGATGAAGTCGGACTTGATGCCGCTAGATTTTTCTTTTTGATGTATTCGCCTAATACTCATATGGATTTTGATATGGAGCTTGCCAAGCAGCGTTCGGAAAAAAATCCGGTTTACTATATACAGTATGCGCATGCGAGAATCTCTTCAATTTTGCGAAAAGCCAAAGCGGCGGGCGGGAAAAATTTGGAATTATTAAAAGAGAAAGAAGAACTGAATTTGATAAAAAAATTGGCGGAATTTCCGGAACTTTTAGAAGAGGTTTCAAGAAATTATGAAGTTCACCGTTTACCGCATTATACTTTGGAATTAGCTCGAGAATTCCATAATTTTTATGAAAAATATCGGGTAATAACAGAGGATAAAAATTTAACATCAGCGCGCTTAGGTTTAGTCACGGCGACTAAAATTGTTTTGGCCAACGCATTAAACTTGATGGGGATAAAAGCACCTAATAAGATGTAAAATTATGCCTGAATTATTTAATCCTAAAATTGAAGAAAAAATTTTAGAATTTTGGAAGCGGGAGCAAATTTTTGAGAAAAGTTTAAAGAACCGCGCCAAGGCCAAAAAATTTGTTTTTTATGAAGGACCGCCTTCGGCTAATGGCCGACCCGGAATTCATCATGTCTTGTCGCGGGTTTATAAGGACATTATTTGTCGCTATAAAGCGATGCGCGGTTTTTTAGTGTCACGCAAGGCGGGCTGGGATACGCACGGTCTTCCCATTGAGCTTCAGGTTGAAAAAGAATTAAAGTTAAAAAATAAAAAAGATATTGAAAAATACGGTGTCGGCAACTTTAATGAGAAAGCCCAAGAAATTGTTTGGAGATACAAAAAAGAGTGGGATAAATTAACAGAGCGTATCGGTTTTTGGCTGGATTTAAAAGATCCGTATATTACTTACGAACCGCATTATATTGAGACGCTTTGGTATTTGATAGCTCAAATAGCCAAGAAAAAATTACTTTATCAAGATTTTAAAGTGGTGCCGTATTGTTCGCGTTGCGGTACGGCCCTTTCAAGCCATGAAGTGGCGTTGGGCTATGAAAAAGTTTTAGAAAATTCCGTTTATATAAAATTTAAACTTAAGCCAGGCCAAAAAATAAAAACGGAAAAGAATAACTATTTTATAACAGGGGAAAATACTTATATTATATCTTGGACCACAACGCCATGGACTTTGCCAGGCAATGTCGCTTTGGCGGTGGGCGAAAAAATTATTTATGAAATTTTACAGGCAGGCGACATTCTTATTTTCGCAAAAGATTTAAAGGAAAGTTTGGACATTGAAGAACCGAAAGAAAAATCGATTTTTGCCTTGGGTAAAAATTTGACTGGTCTAAAATACGAGCCATTATTTGATGTGCTAAGATTAAAATCAAAAAATTCTTACCGGATTTATCCGGCTGATTTTGTTAACACCAAGGAGGGGACCGGCATAGTTCACATTGCCCCGATGTACGGTGAAGACGATTTTAATTTGGGTAAAAAAGTCGGCTTGCCCAAAGTTCACACTGTTGACTTTGGTGGTAAATTTATCAAAGGAATCGGTTTGGGGCTTGATGGCGCTTATGTTAAATCGGATGAAGCCGAATCTATAATTTTAGATTATTTAAAAAATAAAAACCTTTTATTCAAGACCGTTAAATACGAACACGACTATCCTTTTTGCTGGCGCTGTCATAGCCCGCTTTTGTACTATGCCAAGTCATCTTGGTTTATCCGGATGGAAAAGCTTAAGAAAAAACTTCTTGATAATAATAAAAAAATAAATTGGGTGCCGCCCCATATTAAATATGGCCGCTTTGGCGGGTGGCTTAATGAGATTAAAGATTGGGCTTTTTCGCGGGAGCGCTATTGGGGGACGCCGCTTCCGGTTTGGCAGTGCCGTAAATGCCAAAAAGAGAAAGCGATCGGTTCGCTTCAGGAACTTGATAAATTTTCGTTTAATGCTCTTAAAAAAGGGAAGCATAATTGGCCGTATAATGAAAAAGGCGAATTAGATCTTCATCGGCCATACGTTGATAGTTTGGTTATCAAATGCCAAAAGTGTTCAGGAAAAATGAAGAGAGTTAAAGATGTGATTGATGTTTGGTTTGATTCCGGCGCGATGCCGTTCGCTCAAGTCCATTGGCCTTTCGCGGCTGGCGGCTTAGAATATCCGGCCAATTTTATTTCTGAAGGAGTGGACCAAACTCGGGGTTGGTTTTACACGCTTCATGCTGTTGGGACTTTAATGGAAAGAGGTCCGGCTTTCAAAAATGTAATTTGTTTAGGTCACATTTTAGATGAAAAAGGCGAAAAAATGTCTAAATCAAAGGGCAATGTTGTTGATCCTTGGGAGGTTATTAATAAATATGGGATTGATGCCTTGAGATGGTACTTTTTCACGATTAATCCGCCGGGCGAATCAAAACGTTTTGCTATTCGTGACGTTGAAGAACGATTAAGGCGCTTTATTTTAACACTCTCCAATGTTTTAATTTTTTATAAGACGTATTCTTCCAAAATTGAAAATTTAAAATTTAAAATTGAAAATTCCAGCTTGCTGGATCGTTGGATTTTGTCTCGGCTGAATCAAACCATAAAAGTTGTAATAACCAATCTTGATAAGTATGAAGTTACTCAAGCGGCCCGGCCAATTGATGAATTTGTAGATGATTTGTCGCGTTGGTGGTTAAGGCGTTCAAGAAAAAGATTTTCTGATAAAAATAAGGCGGGCGCTTCGAAAATTCTCAGAGTAGTCTTAGAAGAGTTGTCAAAATTAATTGCTCCGTTTACTCCATTTTTAGCCGAGTATATTTGGCAAGAATTAAAAAATAAATCCAGCGTTCATTTGGCCGATTATCCGAAACCGCAGGTTAAATTAATTGATAAAAAACTTGAGGAGCAAATGAATTTTGCAAGGGAAATTGCGGCTAAGGGATTAGCGTTAAGGGCCGAAGCTGGAATAAAAGTAAGACAACCACTCGCTTCGCTCCAAGTCCCAAGTTCCAAGTTCCAAGTTCCAAATGAATTCTTGAATCTTATAAAAGATGAAGTTAATGTTAAAGAAATTATTTTTGGAGATGAATTTAAGTTAGACACAAAAATAACGGCCGAATTGAAAGAAGAAGGATTGATTAGAGAATTAACGCGGACAATTCAAGAAATGAGACGCGACGGAGGCTTGACGACCAAAGATTCAATTTCAGTTTTTGTGAAAATTGATGATAAGGGGCTCAAAGAAACTATCGAGCGCTTTCAAAAAACTTTGGCTTATTCTGTTAATGCGAAAAAGATTGAATTTGTTGGCACGGTCAAGGATGGTTTGTTAATAGACCGCCATTTTAAGGTTGAGGATAAAGACGTTTGGATTGGCATTCAAATACTAAATACTAAATACTAAATACTATTTACAAATGGCAACTTATCAAACTAACGCGATTGTTTTAAAGCGGGAGAATATTTTTGAGGCCGATCGGCTTTATCATTTATACACGGAGGATTTTGGAAAAGTAAAAGCCATAGCCGGTGGCGTGAGAAAAATTAACGCCAAGCTTACCGGGCATTTGGAGCCCTTTAATTTAGTTTGGGTTGAATTAATGACAAAAAAAGGCGGCGATTTATTTATTACTACCGCTTTATCGGAAATAAGTTTATTGGAAAATAATGCTTCGTCAAATCAAATTTCTCTTTTTGTAAAAATGTCGGATTTTGCTTTAAAAATGTTAAGAGGGCAAGAGAAAGATGAGACAATGTGGGACTTCATTTTAAATAGTTTTTTGGCGGCTCAAAAAATAGAGGCGGGCGCCGATAAATTTTTAAACGACTACAAATCCGGCTTTGTCAAAATAATGGGTTTTGGCGATAATCTTGAGGAGGCCAAGTATTATCTTGGAGATTTTTTATGATATATCTTCGCTTTGCTTGGTATAATAGGTTATAATATAAAATACAATGGTGATCATACCTAATCCTCAAACCTCGCCCGAACTTTCCCAACCTTCGCTGCCCCAGGCGGTGCGTTTCTTCAGCCCCAAACAAAAGAAAATTTTAATCATTTCCAGCGTTATTTTTCTTGCTGTTCTTGTTTTAAGCAGCGCGGTTTTTTATTTTTGGCTAACCTCGTTTAAAAAGTCCCTCATTGATTTTAATATTTCGGGCCCGACTCAGGTTTCTTCCGGCGAAACCGGCACTTATATTGTTTCTTATTGGAACAACACTAACCAAATTCTTCAAAATGCCACTCTTGTTCTGCGTTATCCGCAAGATGCGGTTGTTGGCGATGATAAAATTATCCAAAATATTGATTTAGGCAGTATTGGCATTGGCGGCGGCGGCAAGCAGGAAATAACAATAGCTTTTATCGGGCCGGACAAAAGTATCCAGAAACTTGAGGCGATTTTAAGCTATAAGCCGCAAAACACCTCTTCAACTTTTGAAAATGAAACTTCTAAAGAAGTAGCGATTAACAGTTCGGCTTTAAGCATTGATTTTAAAGCGCCGGAAACGACCTTGCCGAACGTAAAGAACGTTTATGTGATTCATTATAGGAATAACACCGATAAGGTTTTTCAAGATGTTTCAATTGAAGCAACATATCCGAGTGAATTTAATTTTGTCTCTTCCGACCAAACGCCAGCCAAAAACAATAATACTTGGAATTTGGGCGATTTGAATCCCAGCGAAGAAGGGGACATCACAATTTTGGGAATTTTAAAGAATGCCCAAAACGCCAATTTTGAATCAGCTATTGGAGTTGTTAAAAACAACAGGTTTTATAAATTTAGCCAAAATTCGTTTCAGATTAATTTGACTGCCTTACCGCTTAAAATGGATATTTCGGTTAATGGTCAGTCAAATTTAACGGTTAATCCCGGCGATTATTTGCAATTTAAAATTCATTATGAGAACGGCGCCGGCATTGCTCTCTCTGATGTCATTTTAAAAGCCAAGCTCGATGGATTAATGTATGACTTTTCAAGTTTGAAAACCAGCGGTTATTTCAATGGTGTGGGTAACGCTATTACCTGGAATGCCGGCAACTTGTCAGATTTTAAAAGCTTATCGCCTAATTCATCAGGCGATGTTGAATTTCAAATAAATGTGAAGCCGCGATACATTATAAGAACTTTTAGGGATAAAAACTTTTTGCTTCAGGTTTCGGCAGTAATGGAAACACCAACCGTGCCGCCATCTCTCGCGGTTAAATCTTTATCGGTTGCAAGCGACTTGGCCATAAAAATTAATACCAAAACAGAATTAAAAACCAAGGGCTACTACTTTGATTCTATAATTAAAAATTCCGGTCCCTTGCCGCCAAAAGTTAACCAAACCACCACTTACACAATCCATTGGCAAATTACTAATTATTCTAACGATACTAATAATACTATTATTAAAGCTGTTCTTCCGGAGGGGGTTAGTTGGCTTAATAAAAAAGCCGGAGCCGGAGCCGCCACTCTGGAATATAACGACCGGACCGGCGAACTCACTTGGGATGTAGGCGAAGTGGCGGCTGGGACTGGAGCGCTGCTTGACCCTTACGAGGTGGTTTTTCAAGTCGGTTTAACGCCTGCTGCTAATAAAGTGAATATGGTCGTTCCTATTTTAGGCGAATCCACTTTAACTAGCGATGACACATTCACTGGAAATGATATTTTAGTAACCGCGCCGGCTTTACAAACCGACTTGCCCGACGACCCCGGCGTTGGCATTCTAAAAAGCCGTGTCCAACCATGAAAGATATTAAAAAAGAAAATTTAATGGATAAAATTGTTTCGCTCTGCAAAAGACGGGGATTTGTTTTTCCCGGTTCGGAAATCTACGGCGGCCTTTCCGGCACATGGGATTACGGACCGCTTGGTTCGGAACTCAAATTTAACATCAAGCAGGAATGGTGGAAAACAATGGTTAAAGACAGAGACGATATTGTCGGCATGAGCGCTTCTATTTTAATGAATCCGAAAGTTTGGGAAGCGTCCGGCCACGTTAGCGGTTTTAATGATCCCTTAATAGAATGTAAGACCTGTCATCAGAGATTTAAAGCCGACCAGAAAGACGTTATTTTAGAGCATGAAAAGTGGCATAAAGAAAAAAAGGGAAAGGTGGACTGGACGGAATTAAAAAAATTCAATCTTTTAGTTGAGGCGAAAGTTGGCGTGGTTGAAGGGGAAAAAAATACCGTTTATTTAAGAGGCGAAATAACACAGGGCGTTCATGTAAATTTTAAAAATATCCTAAACAGTTCGCGTCTCAAAATTCCTTTCGGTGTCGCGCAGATTGGTAAGGCGTTCAGAAATGAAATTACACCCGGTAATTTTACTTATCGTTCAATTGAGTTTGAGCAGATGGAACTTCAGTATTACGTCAAGCCGGATAAAAATGAGTCAATGAAGCAATATGAATTTTGGAAAAACTTGCGGATAGATTGGTATAAATCACTGGGTATTAAACCGGATAATTTAAGATTCAGAGAGCATAAAAAAGATGAGTTGGCCCATTATGCTAAAGCGGCTTGGGATGTAGAATATAAATCGCCGTTTGGCTGGAAAGAATGCGAAGGCATTCATCACCGGGGTGATTGGGACCTTTCGAGGCATCAAGAATATTCCGGGCAAGATATGTCTTATTTTGATGAAGAGACAAAAGAAAAATACATTCCTTGGGTGATTGAGACATCCGGCGGGGTTGACCGGGCGGCGCTGTTCTTTTTGATTGATGCTTATTCAGAAGAAAAAGACAGAGTCGTTTTAAAATTAAATCCGAAAATAGCACCATACAAAGTGGCGGTTTTTCCGCTTTTGGCTAATAAACCTCAGCTTGCGAAGTTAGCCAGAAAAATTTATGATGATTTGAAAAAACAATTTATGACGGCTTGGGATGACCGGGGCAATATTGGCAAGCGCTATTATTCTCAAGACGAGATCGGGACGCCCTGGTGTGTCACGATTGATTTTGAGTCGCTAAAAGATAAAAAAGTCACAGTTCGCGACCGTGACAGTATGAAACAAAAAAGAGTCCCTATAAAAGAATTATCCGAGTATTTTAGAGAACGATTAGAAAATTATGTATAAAAAAACTACCCTGCAGAATGGTTTGAGAATCCTTACCATACCAATGGCCAATACCAAAACAACAACAGTTTTGGTGCTCGTGGCAACCGGATCCAAATATGAAACCAAAAACATCAACGGCATTTCTCATTTTTTGGAGCATATGACTTTTAAGGGTACGAAGAAACGGCCGACACCATTAACTATCGCCGAGCCACTTGATCGCGTTGGCGGCAATTATAATGCCTTTACCGGCCAAGAATACACCGGCTATTATGCCAAAGCCGATGGCCGGCATCAGGATTTGCTTTTGGATATAATTTCTGACATCACCCTAAACCCCAATTTTGATCAGGAAGAAATTAATAAAGAAAGAGGTGTGATTATTGAAGAGATAAATATGTATGAAGACATGCCGTCAAGAAAAGTTGGCGACGTGTGGAATAATCTTTTATATGGTGACCAGCCGGCGGGTTGGGATACTGCCGGAAAGAAAAAAATAATCGCTAGACTTAAGCGTGAAGATTTTGTGAAATATCATAAAGACCACTATGTTGCCCCCAAAATCGTTGTCGCTGTTTCAGGAATGATAGAACCAGATGACGTGGTAGAAAAAGTGAAAGTTCTTTTTGGGTCGATCAGTGATTTTAAAGGTAAGGACAAAATTCCAACAAAAGAATTTCAGGAAAAACCGGAAGTAAAATTATTTTATAAAAAAACCGATCAAACTCATATTGTTTTAGGCGCCAGATCTTATGATATCTGGGATGATAAGCGTTTTGCCGCCGAGGTCTTAGCCACTATTTTAGGAGGCGGCATGTCTTCCCGTCTTTTCGGTTTGCTTCGGGATAAAATGGGCGCGGCTTATTACGTGCGAACTTCCACCGATGCGTCGACCGACACGGGTTATTTGGCGACCAGTGCCGGAATTGATAACCGTCGGGCAGAAGAAATAATAAAAGCGATTTTAGACGAATATCTTAAAATAAAACATATTAAAGTCAGCGAGGAAGAGCTTAATAAAGCCAAAGAACACATAGAAGGTGGTCTAACTTTGAGCATTGAAACATCCGATGAATTGGCGAGTTTTTATTGTTTTCAAGAAATTTTAAAAAAAGAAATTTTGAAACCGGAAGAGTTAATAAAAAAAATTCGAGCTGTTACTGTTGCCGACATTTTAGAAGTGGCCCAAGATATTTTCCGGCCCGAAAAATTGAATTTGGCAATAGTGGGTCCTTTTAAAGACCGAGAGCCATTTGCCAACTTATTAAAAATGTAGTATGATTGAGCCATAATATTTTAATTATGGCAGGGGACAGTAAGACAATTATAGAAATTTCACCCAAAACGATATTTTGGGTGCTTGGTATTGGCGTTTTGGCTGTTTTGGTTTATATGGTAGGCGATATTATTGCAGTTTTAATTTTTGCAATAATTATCGCTTCAGCACTTGAACCAATTTTAAGGTACGCTCAAAGTAAAAAAATACCTAGGCTTTTGTCACTTATTGTGATATATCTTTTGTTTTTCATTTTTTTTGCGGCTCTGATTTATATTTTCTTGCCGCTTGTGCTTGATCAGCTTCGTGATTTTTCACAAAATTATCCGACATATTTTGGCAGAATAGAAGAAGCGGCCGGAGTTATAACATTTTTGCCCGGTCTTTCCGGAAATATCCATGAGTTACTTTCCCAACTAACTGAGCAAATTCCGAGTTTTACTTCTTTAATTTCTTATGCATCCTCAATTTTTGGCGGCGTTCTTTCTTTTGTGGTGGTTTTAGTAGTTTCTTTTTATCTTTCTATTTCGCGAAACGCATTGGATAACTTTTTAAGGGCAATCCTCCCGCCTCAATTTGAGGTTTATGCCCACAGCCTTTGGGTTCGCGCCCAATACAAAATGGGTCGCTGGTTGCAAGCTCAGATACTTTTAAGTTTCATAATGGCGCTGATTACTGGTCTCGGACTTTGGATTTTGGGGGTTAAATATGCTTTTTTGGTCGCGGTGATTGCTGGCGTTTTAGAAATTGTGCCTTATGTCGGTCCTATTGTGGCTGGCGGTTTGGCGACGCTTTTAGCACTTTCGCAATCGGCGACTTTGGGGCTTTGTACTCTTGTTTTTTTTGTTGCCGCTCAACAGCTTGAGGGCCATATCTTGGTGCCTCTGCTTATAAAAAAATTAGTGGGGCTTAATCCGGTGGCAGTTATTTTAGCAATGCTCATCGGCGCAAAACTTGGCGGCATTTTGGGCATTCTTCTTGCCGTGCCCATTGCGGCCGTTATAGATGAATTTTGTGACGACTTGGCAAAAAGAAAATCGACTTCTGTTAATTCCCAATCTTAAAACTTTCTTAAAACCAAAAATACCAGCGCCACTGCTATTGTTTGTATAATAATTCCCGGCCAGAATTTTTGGTCTATTTTTGAATGAATTGAATAGTGGACGAATTCTTGTAAATCAAAATTCCATTTAATAAATCGCCATTTGGTCATTAAGTAGAATAGTTGCAACGGATCCGGCAAGATGCCGAAAAAAACACTAATAAAAACAGCGGTAATGTTTATATAACTTAAATTTTTTAAGAAGATAAAAAGCAAGCCGAGCCCGATTAATATGTCAATAACTATTTTGCCTGCCTCTTTCCAAAAAAATTTTTCTTTAATAAATTTACCATCTTCGGCTTCGGCTTTAACATAAAACTTTGGCGAAAGATAAGAATCCCAATGAGGAATTACGTCAAGTATATAATGACTCACGAATCCGAAGATGGCGGCCAAAAAATAATTCTGAGTTGTTGCTCCTAAAAGGCCGGAGACAATAATGTGTGAAGCTAAAATCATTTGATAATGCCTATTATTTTATGCTAATTTTAACGCATGAGCAAATTTTATGTAACAACCTCCATACCTTATGTGAATGCCGAGCCGCATATCGGTTTTGCCTTAGAAATAATCCAGTCCGATGTTCTGGCGCGTTACTATCGCCATAAGGGCGAAGATGTTTTCTTTTTAACGGGGACAGATGAGCATGGAGTTAAAATCGTCCGCGCCGCTAAAGCGGCCGGCAAAACGCCGCAAGATTTTACAAACGGCGTCACTAAAAAATTTAAGGATCTTAAAAAAGTCCTTAATTTGTCGTGGGACGATTTTATACGCACTTCCGACAAAAAAAAGCATTGGCCGGGCGCCCAAAAATTGTGGCTTAAATTATACGATGCCGGAAAATTATACAAGAAATCTTATAAAGGGATTTATTGTATCGGCCATGAAGCATTTATCACTGAGAAAGATTTAGTTAACGGCAAATGCAAAGACCACCAAAAAGAACCCGAAATTATTGAGGAAGAAAACTGGTTTTTCAAGCTTTCGGATTATACAAAAGAAATCAAAGCAAAAATCGAAAGCGACGAACTGAAAGTTGCGCCAAAAAGCCGTAAAAATGAAATTTTAGCTTTAATAAATGAAGGGCTTGAAGATATAAGTTTTTCTAGGCCACGCAAAGATTTAAGTTGGGGTATCCCCGTTCCAAATGATTCTAAGCACACTATGTATGTTTGGTGCGACGCACTTTCAAATTATATTTCCGCTTTAGGATACGGCCAAGATGATTCCAAGCTCCAAGCTCCAAGTCCCAAGTTCAAAAAGTATTGGCCGGCCGATGTTCAAGTT
>Ga0210056_1003280_pt1 | contig 13214 bp, 10 predicted proteins | sample CryGeyCG2014_080_2_FD_183965 | JGI IMG/M metagenome (GOLD analysis project Ga0210056, IMG submission 183965) | Groundwater microbial communities from aquifer - Crystal Geyser CG07_land_8/20/14_0.80 (SPAdes) (version 2) | ecosystem: Environmental > Aquatic > Deep subsurface > Groundwater | place... | reverse complement strand
GCGACTTGCCGGCAAGTACACCATTCTCAACACTGTAAATAAAGGTAACGTGATTAGATAAGAAAATGTTTTTGTTAACCAGAATGGTAGAAATTTAATTATTTTTTTACGAATTGGGTCCAAAAAAGTCATAACCCATCCGTTACCCTCTTTTCCATATACCCAGATTGAAAGAACTCCGTCCGGTTTTAAGCATCCTGCAAGTGCTTTCACTCCATCCTCGGGGTTATTAAGATGATGTATAACCCCAATAGAGTAGATATAGTCGAATACTTCCCCGAAAGGTGGTCTTGTTATGTCTGCATTTACAATATAAACGTTTTCTAACGAACCAACGTTGATTCCTGCGACATCAACCGCACTTGAAGCATCTACTCCAATAACTCCTTTCGCACCAAACTGCGCCGCCCAATATAGATGTCTTCCCTTGCCGCAACCTGCGTCCATCACAACCTTACCACGAAAGAAATCCTCACCGACTGGTGCCAGCCAGTCCAGAAACTGTTGCTCATAAAGGTTCTTTAACTTTGAGAAATGCCTCCATTCGTATCCAAACATTCTGGTTGTCGGCGTGTCCAAAACATCTTTAACAAATCTTGGAATTCCATTTATAATTGGATATTCATTACCACAGGTGCTACACCTGAGGATTCCGCCATCCTTTTTAATCAGGTCGCACTTACACTCCGGGCACACAAGATGATTCAGTATATCAATCTTTTGCAAATTTATGCCTTTCTACTTCCTCCACCGCCCACCGCAATGTATATTTAGATTGTGGAGAATACCCATACTCACGCCGTACAAATATGCTGGCAAATATGAGCGCAACGCTCTGGTGAGTTTGAATTTAGGCGACCCCTTTTGCCTGTGGTACCATGTTGTAGGAACTTCGGCTACGCGACACGCTTCAAGCCATGCATTATAGGTAGCTACCATAGAAACCTCAAACCCGCATTTCTCCCATTCAAAGTCATTTAGAACCTCTCGTTTGTACATCTTGAAAGCGTTAGAAATATCGTGAGTTGGAATCCCGGTAAGCCAGTGGAAAGATAATCCTACTATCCTGGAAAATAACGATTGTAACGAGAATGGCTCAATTTTCCTGCCACCTCTCATGTAACGAGAGCCGCACACGATATCGTAACCTTCATCCATTTTCGCAAGCATTTCCTGTATCGTTTCAGGGTCATCACTTGAATCAGCCATAGCAACTACCACCAGTTCCGTCTGCGCTCTGGTTACACCAAAACCTATCGCTCTTGCGAATCCCGCATCCCAGGCATTATCCACCACCCTAACATCAGGATACCTTCGCGATAGTTCCAGCGCTATTTCTCTGGTTCTGTCAGTTGAATGGTCGTTCACGACAATAATTTTCGCGGACACGCCAACACCCTTCCTGAACATCTCGACAGTCCTACCAACGTTCTCTTCCTCATTGCGCGCTGGTATCACTATGGTGATTCTATTCACTTTTCATCTCATCTTTCAATGAACCGTTCTTTTACTTACTCTGGCCGAGACAAAAATAAGGTGCCCAGATAGTACCTGAAATATCACTTTTTCTTAGCGTCACGACTCTTGCCTCATTCAGATTCAATGAGCCGGCCATTTCCTTTACTCGCCTCGTATCGTACCCACCAGCAAATACCCTGGCCTCAAGTGCTTCCCTACCATTAAGGATGAAATCTATCTCTGCACCACTTTTTCTCCGATAGTACCGAACCTCCCCTCTTGCTCTCAGGTTCTGATAAAGCGCTGTCTCAAACAACTTGCCCTCATCAGTGAGTCCGAATGTTCTTGCCAGGCCGACATCTACGGGATAGACCTTTGGCATCTTTCTTATTTCCACATCCCGGTTAGTCGTAAACGGCTTGACAAGGTCTATGAAATACGTCTGCTTGAAGAAATTTACGTATTCCTTCACGGTATGCCGTGACAAACCCATCTCCTGAGAGATCTTAGAAATATCAATGAAACTTGTGCTCCTTTGCAAGAGAAGAAATAGTAAATCCCTTACCTTGTTTAGTTTGGCAAAGTCTCCAAGCTTTTCTATTTCCATCTCAAAGTATGAGGAAAAAATGTCCTTTGTTTTCTTTTCTTTCTCCTCCAGATTTTTCTTAAGTACCACCCCGGGGAAGCCACCGAATTTTATGTACTCTCCAAATAGCCGGTCCAGCAATCCTTCTACAGGAGTCGTAGATGAAGTCACTTTTTCCGGGTGGTAACCTTTGAATCTTAGAAACTCTTCGAAGGTCAGTGGGAAGATTTCAAATACATATTTCCTTCCTGCTAATGACTCCGAGAATAAATTCTTAAGGTAGAAACTGGCTGAACCGGTAAGGAAGAACTTTATGTCATAGTGGTCTTTCAGATATTTGACAACCGAGGGTATATTCCTCGCATACTGAACTTCATCCAGAAAAATGTATACTTTCCTGGAAAAGTCTATCCCCTGAAATTCAAACGAGCGCTTAATTTCTTCATAGTCGTCTTCTTCAAAATACTTGCGATTGAGTGTGTTCTCCAGGTCAAGAAATAGTTTATTTGAAGAATCTATCCTTTCAAAGAAGTACCTGAGCGTAGTGGTCTTGCCTGTCTGACGGCAGCCAGTAATTACTATAACCTCTTCGCTTTCTAATACGGCAGAAATGTCATTGAAAATAGGTCTCCGAACTATTTGCACAGTAAGATTATACAGAAAGTTCTACTATTTGTCAAGTCATACTTAGCAATTGGCCGCAAAAACCTGTCCTCTCAACCTATACGTAACGTTCGTACCATAGTTCAAACATAAGTAGCGGCCAGAGCAACTTACGGTTATCCTTGCGTCGCTCAAAATGTTCCTCAAGCAGACGGGCAACGTAGCCGTATTTGAACAATCCCTGGCGGGCGAGCCGCTCCTCTGATAACGTATCCAGCACAAATTCCTTTAGCTCACCCGAAATCCACCGCGCTACAGGGATACCGAAGCCCTTCTTGCGGCGCCTTGCAAGTTCTCTCGGTATTATTTTCTCCGCCATCTTCTTGTAGACATACTTTGTGGTTAGCCCACGAATCTTATACGAAGGAGGGAGTGAGCAAGCATACTCAACCAGCCGATAGTCAAGAAAAGGAACACGCGCTTCAAGTGAAGTCGCCATTGTTGCACGGTCGCCCTTCACAAGCAAATCGTCCTGAAGATAATAACCCATATCCAGATATGAAATTGCGTCAAGAAATGACCTGCGTTTACGAGGACCAAGACCAACGCTATCAAGATGTCCGAAAATGTCTTCATAGACGTTGGGCTGCATAGGAAGAGCATGCTTCATTGTTTCCGCATATAACTCTTTCTTTTCCCAGGGGTGAAACGCTCCAAGCCAGTACAGGTGACGCAGTTCAGGGGGATAGCCGGCACCGTTTACGAACCTCTTAATGTTGAAATCCAAACTAAAATTGCGATGGCTGACAGGTAACTGGCTGGCTGTCTTTCGTATCATTTCTCGTATCCAGCCGGGTAATGCCTCATAGTATTGCGCAACCTGATGCGCCTGATAAGTAGGGTAACCAGCGAATAATTCGTCACCACCTTCTCCACTTAAAACTACTTTTACATGTTTACGCGCAAACTTTGAGACAAGATAAGTAGGGAAAATGGAAGGGTCAGCAAATGGCTCATCAACTATATCAGAAATTTTTGGCACCAGTTCCAGAACTTTCTCCGGGGTGAGTATATCTTCATAATGCTCGGTTCCAAGTACACGAGCAGCATGTCTTGCATATCGTGATTCATCAAATGACAAATCTGTAAATCCAATATTAAATGTTTTCATTTGCCTGCCGCTGACTTGCTGTGCGAGTGCAGTAATTGTCGTTGAATCAATTCCGCCGCTCAAGAAAACGCCGAGTGGCACGTCTGCTATCAGACGCAAACGGATAGAGTCCCGTAGAAGTCGCTCGATTTCCTCTTCTGCTTCCTTCTCTGAGGGAACACGACCTGCCCTTGTGTGGTAGTTTGGCTTCCACCATCGCCGAACCTCAACGCCTTTTTCATCAGCAATAAGCATATGTCCACCAGGTAGTTTTTTTATCCCTCGAAATATAGAGAGCGGGGCAGGCACATACTCCAGAGAAAGGTAGACGTCAAGCGCAACCAAATCAATCTCCTTTTTGACCTCAGGATGAATCAGCAACGCCTTCAATTCAGAGGCAAAAACAATCCTGCCTCGTACTTCTGCATAATACAGCGGTTTTATCCCGAGACGGTCACGCGCCAGAATGAGCCGTTTTCGCTTCGCATCCCAGACAGCGCAAGCAAACATACCGTTCATCTGATTAACAAATTCATCACCAAACTCCTCATATAGATGCACGATGACCTCAGTGTCGCTCTTCGTATAGAACTGGTGTCCTATTTTTTCAAGTTTCCCACGCAATTCCTGAAAATTGTATACCTCACCATTATCAATCACCCAGATACTTCTATCCTCGTTATGAACCGGCTGATGCCCTGTCACAAGGTCAATAATTGAAAGCCGCTTCAACGCCAAACCAACGTTTCCATCAACGAAGTATCCCTCATCATCCGGGCCCCGGTGCGCAAGTGTTCCAGCCATATTCCGCACCAACCCCTCGTCAACTGGTTTACTACTGTTTCTCCAATTATATATACCTGCAATTCCACACATAATATTTTAGTTTGGCGCTTCTGGTCCAATCACTCTTTCACAAAATGAAACTCTATCTCTTCAAATCCTCCTACAAGAAAGCACCATACGCGCGAACAAAGTATTGGTGACAGGTTGGCAAGAGAATCAATCATTGAACCAACCCATCTGGCCAGGCAGTAAGCTATCGGAGAAAGAATCTCCTTCTTGAGGTACGGCTGCGCAAACCACCTAAGCCGCATGTAGCCGATTTGATACGTAACACCACAGTATCCAGCCGCAAAAGCGGGGTCAAAATAGTATGGGAAAGTTACGTCAAATCCACGTTTATGGTCAGCATGGGTAAATCCTCTACTGAAGTGTGGAACACGAATAACTAACCTGCCATTTTTCTTAAGAATTCTATGCAGTTCCTGCATTACTGTAAACACGTCAGGCAGATGTTCCAGCACATGGTCCGCTTCTATCAGGTCAAAAGATTCGTCTTCAAAAGGGTATGGAAAGACAGTCAGGTCATGTACGACATCTGCTTTAGACCGTGGAGAAATGTCTACGTTGACATACCCTGTCTTAGGAAACAACCCGCAGCCAAGATTCAGTTTTTTAGTTTTCTCCTTCAATATCAGGCCCTCCTACTGTTCAATGTTGAGAGTGCTTTCTATTCTGAATGGCTCCTTACCGCTTGACTCAAAATATACACGAATTACAATCTCTCCGAGTAAGCCCATCATCAATAGTACTGTGCCAAGGAGAAATATGAACACCGCTAATAGTAAGAGTGGATTGCGGTGTACCCAGATACCATAGGCATATTTCTGTATAAGCACCACTATACCAATAATCACTCCGACCAGCGACAATCCTATGCCCAATCCGCCGAACATGTAAATTGGCTTTGTAGCGTAAGAAGTCATCATCTTGACAGTAAGCAGGACAAGAAGGACTCTGAATGTCCTGAACAATCCATATTTTGAACGCCCTGTCTCCCTTGCGTGATGACTAACCTCAATCTCTGCAATTTTCGCACCTTCCATTGCTGCATATGCAGGGATAAATCTGTGCATTTCTCCGTATAGTTTCACGTTCTCTATTACCTCGCGACGATATGCCTTCAGTGTGCAACCATAGTCATGCAGTTTCACCCTGGTAACAACTGAGATAAGCCAGTTCGCAACTGCTGATGGCAATTTTCTCGTCCAAAAAGGGTCTTGCCTGTGCTTGCGCCATCCACTCACAACATCATATCCTTCGTTGAGTTTTTCCAGCAGACGCGGAATATCTGCCGGGTCATTTTGCAAGTCAGCGTCCATTGGGATAATTATCTCGCCTTTTGCAAACCTGAAGCCAGCCGCAATCGCTGCGGTCTGACCAAAATTCTTTTTGAAGCGGATTACCTTTATGCGAGAATCCAGCTTTGCTTCTTCTCTCAAAATATCCGCACTGTTATCCTGCGAACCATCGTCAACTGCCAGAAACTCAAAAGTAATCTTCCTGCCCTGCAGTATCTCCTTTGTTCTTGCGATAAGTTTTCCAATATTTTCTGCCTCATCATAGACAGGTACTACTATACTGACTTTAGGTCTAACGTTATTCTTCATTTTACCTCCGGAATAAGTAAGGTCTCTTCAATAATCCTAGCACGCTTCTCTTCTCTTTCTGCGCATCCTTCCTGATTCCACACGCGGCACAACGCCGCAAGATGACGGTGTGTCTCTGCGTCTCGGGTTATGTCATAAATGAATATGGAGTAATTTATCTTATCAACAGGAGTGCGCTGTTTAAGCAGCCAATCGTATAGGCCAAGTACTTCCGGTTTCTGCCCGGGATATCTGCTCGTCAGGACCGTGGCACTTATCGCAAGGAGCTCACGTTCCGGGTGCAATGGCAATTCTTCCCGGTTGCACAGCCCATGAAAGTCCTTAATATAGTAGTCCACCGGAGCGCTGCCAAAATACATTACTATGAATTCGGCTTCAGGGCGTTCGGCGCGATACTGTGCCAATGCCTTCAAATCCTGGCCCCAGTCAAGGTTGGAGTCTGAAAGCCAGCGCCACCCGTTGTCAGGACCGCCGGCAATCGGATTGAAATACGCAAGATAATTCGGATAGATCCGCAGTGATGCAACAACATGCCATATGAGAAGTGCTACAACTAATATCCTGGAAATCCGCGGACGAACATATTTCCATTTCTCTTGCCATATTGCACCTGCCCAAATAAAGAGAAACGGGTACACAGGCAGAATATAGCGAAGCCCGATTTGCTTCTTGCTAAAGGACGCAATAAGGAAAAACAGAATCGGCGGAACAAGCAAGCAATAGTTCAGGGGTCTCTTTTTTGCGACAACAATTAAACCCAGAATTGACAGAATAATAACAGGAATAGTCGACTTGACCAAAAATGCGATTAGAAAATAGTGCCGCCAGCCATAAGGAGAAAAATTTCCCATAAGATAGCTGGGATGCCCTGTGAGAGTTGTTTCACCTATGATCCATTTCATTCCACGATAATAATTGTACATCGGAAAGAATTCTTTGAACCCGTAGTCGAGGATAAATACCATTAGCCCAACGGATACAATCACCAGGAGCTTCCATGCCGCCTCCTTCAGCGTCCACCGGCGTTCACCGACTGCAAGAAAAAAGATTACAAAAAATATCGGTATAAGCAGAAGTGACGATGAAAGCCGTGCTGCAAACGCAAGGCCAAAGCAGACGCCAGTAAGTATCAGGCGATTTGAGGAAGGATTTGTAAAATACCACCAGACAGCGAAACAAGCCAGAGTGAAAAACAGTGTGCCACCCAGGTCATTCGTTACGAGTGTACTGTGCGCTAGAATATTGGGAGAAAAGCAATAAAGGACCAAACTAATGAGCGCACCCGGCACCCCCCATAATAATTTTGACCAACGGTAAATAAGCAATCCGAGAAAAACCGAAAGCACCAGTATCGGTATTCGTGCAAACAGTATGATTTTCTCAGCAGCTGTGTTGTTCCTCCATATGAGTGCCTGGCCAAGAGGATACAGGCCATATTGCCCCTTTTCCCATGCCTCATTGTCGATTGGGAAATTCAGTTTCATAAATGCAAGAGGAATACCGGCTATTTGATTTATTAGAGGCGGATGTACCCAGAACTGCCGATAGTCACCGGTTTTCCATGCTGAAATAGCCATTGCAATATGTGCAGTTTCATCAAAGGTTGGCACCTTATCACGAATGCTCGTAAATCCCTGAAAGAACAGAATAATTAAGAGTATACCAACAACCATGAACTCCCTGGTTTTCTTACTCATCTTTTTGTTCAACCTCCGCGGGTTCTCTTAAAAAACGATTCAACTTTTGCAAGTACAGATTCCGTCCATCTTTGGATAGTGGTTTGGATGCCTGTGGTGAAAACGAGAATAGGGACTACGCTCAAGAGTAACCGCTCCCCTGAATCATATACCGTCAATTTCCAGAGGTCAAAACTAGGGCCGAGAGCGGCGAGACAAGCATACCAGCCAGCAAGAAATAGCCAGCCGATAAGCACAACCCTGTTCTCGACATCGCGAGTGCGGAAAGAAAACCAGGTCGCGAGAAGAAACAATGGCGCTACAACACTAAATTTTTGAGGCGTGAGCAACATTACCCACATTCCCTTCATGAGGTAAGCAAGATATGCCCAATTTGGTAGCCAGCTTCCTTGAGGCACATTTGCAGAGTAACCAGCTGAGAATCTCAACCATAGATACCAGATGACAAAAGGCACCAGACCCGGTAAACCAACCAAAAACAGTGAAAATAGCCTCTTCCATACCGTGGGTTTTATCAGCAGAGCACCCACCAGTATCGCCACCAGAAATATCACTGAATCAGTCCGAGTCCACCCGGCCAATCCGAACAAAAGCCCGGATACGACTGCATGTCCGGAGTTAGACGTCTTTAGCCAGGTAATGAGATAAATAGCACCGAGTGTAACGTAGACAGAAGCCGGAAAATTGGTGGTAGCAGTAAGCGAACCGCTAAACAAATACGGGATGCTGGCAACAAGTAGCGTAAACAGAAGAGCGTTTTTTCTGGGAACAAACCGGCGAAAGTTCACATATACAAGGATACACAAACCAGCATAAAGTATGGTCATCAAAATTTTTCCAGAGCTGATACCGACCAGATAGAACATTGCCAGGCCCAAGGGCACAAAAGGCGGATAGTACCAATTAGGTGGAAGAGGTCGCTGATACTCTTTCAATAGTACAGTTTTCTGTTCCATAATAAGTTTTGCTCTGGCGTCATAAGTGCTCACTGCGTCATAAGTATTGATTGGCCAATAAGAATTTTGAATAGCGTTAAGTACGACAAGTAACACAATCCATATCAGAAGCCATACCGCAATTACTCCCCACGATTTATGTGTCTCCTCACGGACTGGCACTATTGCAGGCAGTTTCCTTACCAAAATCCACACTGCCGCAGCAGCAATTAGAATACTTATCAATACCGAAAATCTAGACACGTGAAACCCAAGTAAGTCCAACAAGAACACAAGCACGGTAACAATCCCGGGACCAGCAACTGCACACAATCCAATTCGTTCCAGGCAGCGTAAACTCATTCCACCATCCTGTATTTTAGAAATCTCTTGTTTTTCAAATCATATACTCCGTATGTTGCACTTTCTTCAGTCACAGAAAGTGGCGCTTCACCCAATTCTTGAGGCCACCATCCTCTGATAACGCCAATGTGAGTAATATCCGACGGTTCAACAAACTTACGTTCCCCGAAGGCATCCTGCGGAAAAACAAATTTTGGCACCAGCCACACATAACAAGGTCCGGGGTATTCATCCGGAGAAGGAAGCAGAATCATTCCATCAGGAGAACACACGCTGTTTATGAACTGAACAAAGAGATAATGGTCACCCCACCGTGCTATCATCTTTTCTTCGTAACTGGCACGCGGATGAGCAAGAACGAAGTCAACCCTGAGACGTTTGCTGAAACGATTGGGAGTGAGCAACAAAACATAGCACCCTATTAACGTGAACACTAGAAAAAACAAATGAGCAAGTAGAGTAGGTGAAAAAATCTTGCCTTTCATTGCTAGTCAAGAATGCGATATCTCAAGAGCGTCAAGATTGCTTTGCATCCATCACGCCAGTTTAGTTTCTTGCCATATCCAGGTTTCCTCGGATTATATGAAATAGGCACTTCATATATTCTTATGCCCTTTTTTAGTAATCGTGCGGTTATCTCTGGTTCCAGCTCAAACCCGTTGTGCTTTAAAGGTAAGTTGCGAATAACTTTACTCCTGAAGCATTTGTAGCATGTTGGCTCGTCTGTTAATCGTGCTGCGAACAGCAGGTTCGTGACGAGAGTAACCAGCTTCCCTCCTATGTAATAGAGCGGATGTGACATACGATTGTCTTTCTTCAAGATTCGTGAGCCGTATACCACCTCTACTTCCGGCCTCTTAAGCATTCTGGCAATATCTTTCAAATCGCGAGGGTCATACTCCAGGTCTGCGTCTTGTGTTATTACCATCTCTCCACGGACAGCAGACAGCCCTGCCTTGAATGCCGCACCCTTGCCGGTGTTTCTCCCCATCTTAATTAGTTTGATACGTCCCTGTCTAGCCAGTTGTTCAGCAATTTCACTACTTCCATCCGTCGAGCCATCATCAACTACAATTATTTCCTTGGGTAGGTTTATTTCTTCTACCCGTCTTATCGCTTCTTTAAGTGTCGTCACCTCATTATATACCGGTATAATTATACTAAGCACTGGACTTGTTCCTTTTCCATCTGCCAAGAATACTCTGCAAGAATATCCCGGCAAACACCAGGTACACCCAGGTTCCAGGCAGCAGATACCGTGGATTAGGATAGGTAAGCGTTGAGTGGGCGCCAATAAAGTAGAATGGAACTGAAATAAGCAATAGCACCTGAGGATATTGTTTTCTCCTTAGCCAGATACCAGCGAGACCGGCCAGAAAAAGAACGACTATGCCGACCCAACGAAGTGCCTTGTACAGGAAGATAAAAGGATGCTCACGTGCATACTGCTTCATTCCTCCTCCGGTTTGCTCCCGCCATAGAGCGTAGTTCCAGGAAATCTTGCTTTCGTAATCAGGCGGTTCTAACCCCCAGTAGGCCGCTGGAAAAACTGCGAGAGGTATCCGGTAGGCGACAGTTTTCAGATAAAACAATGGGTCTTTTTTCATCACGTCAAACGCTCTCTCCCTGAGGACGTCACTGAACTCCGGTGTGCCATACGCACATGGAAGGCCTTGTTCTTTGACCCAGGAATCCATAACTTCGTCAGAATATCCAAACCCGTATTGATTTGGAATCATTCCCATACCACCCCAGAAAGCAGCACCTCCATTGGCAGAAAGCGGTATGAATTTATGGAAAATCTTATAATTTCTCACCCACCACGGCATTAGCATCAATACCACCACAGCAAGGGAAACAAAAAGAAGTTTTGTTGCTTTCCATCTTCCGAGATACGGTATTGCGAATAAACAAACAGGAACGGTTACTATCGCCAAGTTCGGCCTGAGGTAAGTCCCGGCGCCGACCAGAAGCCCTATACCCAACGCTTTCCACAACGTGGGGTTATTCTTGTATTGAATAATAAGGTAAACTATCAGTATTACAACAAACATGGACCAGCAGTCCCTCAGAGGATGAACACACATAAATGCCTGTGGAAGATAGATTGCGTAAAGTAATCCTGCAATAAGTGCCGACCTCGCGTCAAATAATTCTCTCACAATCCAGAAAATCAGAAACACCATCAGGGAATCTATCACAATTTGAAGAACCCGAACATAGATATAGTTGTAATGTCCTGTGACCGACCATATCCCGGCAAGCAGAATACCATAACCAGGCATATCAAAGATAAACGGACGGTATGTATCGTTTTCATAAACCGGTATCTCGGAAATTTCTACCAGAGCGCCTCTCTCTGCCTGCAACTCAGCCAGTTTCTTTGATTCAAACTCACCTCCTACCAGCCCCCTTCCTTCCGCAATGTTACGTGCCAACAGGCCTTGCGTAAGTCCTGAAGCATAGTAAGTGTGCTGATGCCGGACCAATAGGCCAACCCGTATCAGTAGAGCCAGAATCACGATAATTATTAACTTTGTGCGATTTGTCATCCCTCTATACTCCTCACTCGTGCCTTAAGACACGCCTCTTGACCCGTTATCCATTACCTCTGCTTCACGCTGTAAATCCTGGTAACACCGTCATGTTCAGTCCCGTAACCAGGGAAATTACTGTATAACTCATTAGTGACACTTCCAACCAGCAGGCATTCTTTCTCAAGGAAAGAAGGAATATCAGGGTCCTGCTGGTAATGTAAGAATGTTTCGTCTATGACAAGATACTCAACACCCAATGCCTTGACTGCTTGAGAGAAATCTATACCATAGTTATTTTTCATTATAGTAACCAGGAATTCTGAGTAGAAAGTATTGTTAGTAAATCCCAGCCAATACCCATACTGACTTAGCACTATTGAATTTTCATGTATATATCTGGATATTTCCTCCAAGTATGTGGTGTAGTTGCTTTTTCCTACCCCATACTTATACCAGACCTTCCAGAGGACTCGGACCGGCCTGACAGCGACAAGCAGCAGGAGTAAAATAACAAGAATACATTGTGAAGCGCGGGAAGGAACCCGCAATTTATTTGTGAGCCGTTGCCAAATATTCAGCCAAACCACAGATACACATATAGCAATAAACGGGCATACTACAAGGGCATACACAAATGTTTTAACCTGAACGAAAAGAGTGAAGAATACGAGAAAAGTCAGGATTACGGCCAAAACTTTCAAGTGTGCTTTCAATTCTTTGCGATAAACCCAGAAAAAGAACAATACGGAACAAACAAAAGCAAGAGAAAAAGGATGCGACCAACGCTGGACTTCAGTGGCTATGTTCCTCATATAGAAAGCTGGTGACAAAAGTGAATATCGGCCAGGAGCAAACAATTGAAGCTGTTTTGCTATCAACTCCCGATAGGGGTACATATAGGCCGCGTACACAGCAAGAGGAACTGCCAGTCCAAGGATAAAAAACCATACTTCACGACGAGAAAATAACTTGAATCTATGCTTTATGAAAAACAGAACCAGTATCGCGAGCGCTCCGATACCACCATACAGGTGACTAATGGAGGCCAAACCACACGATAAACCCGATAAAAGACACAACACAGCTTTGTGTTCTCCCTTTTCTGCCAGAAGAAACAGGTAAAATCCTATCAGAAAAAACAGTGCAACTGCTATATCATACCGCACGTACCGAAATACGATATAACACCAGAAGAAAACCAGAGTAGCGCTGACCATCGCGGTTTTTTCATCGTATAGAATCTTTCCTATCAAATAGGTAAGGAGCAAAATAAGTGCTGCCATTACCACCACCAATAATCTGGCCTGGAACATACCCAGACCGAAAAGTCCCAACCACCACCCCATCAGGATATTGAAGACCGGGGGCTGGAAGCTTATCCTGTTGATTCCAGCTATGTTCCCAAAAGGAGTAGGAGCCAGGTTACCTGAAT
>Ga0210056_1003269_pt1 | contig 13233 bp, 16 predicted proteins | sample CryGeyCG2014_080_2_FD_183965 | JGI IMG/M metagenome (GOLD analysis project Ga0210056, IMG submission 183965) | Groundwater microbial communities from aquifer - Crystal Geyser CG07_land_8/20/14_0.80 (SPAdes) (version 2) | ecosystem: Environmental > Aquatic > Deep subsurface > Groundwater | place... | reverse complement strand
TCCGCCCCTGCACTCTTCTTTATTGAGGAGTTATCAGCCCAGTGGCGGTTATACGGTGAACTCCATCACCTATCGTGATAGCTTTTAATCTGCATTTCCATAGCATAATCATCTTTCCCCTGTCAAGAAAAACGGCTGGCTATAAGATTAGTAAGGGGACATTGCCGGACTGTTGCCGCAGCTCCGTTATCGTTCATACCGTCGTTTTTCTGGGGAATCCTGGGAACAATATACAAAATTGAAGGTAAGGAAAGTTGAATTACTTATACTGTTCCCGGAACTCAAAGTAAATACGTTATGCTTGGTAAAGGATTATAGCACAAAGAACCGCCAGACTTGATGATATTTGCATATAAATTGCGTTTGTGGTATCTCCCGACCGGGGATCAGGGAATAGTTGCTCCGCCGCCAAAGGGCTATGTGAATGCTTCAAATCCACAAGGGGGGAAAGTGGCTGAGTTGAGGACATTATTTTTGTGTGCCTTATTTTTGTTTTTACCCCATTATCAAAGCGGCGCCGCAGCTTTTGAAAAGATTCCCGTTGCTGTCACCATCCTGCCTCAGGCTTATTTTGTGGAGCGCATCGGCGGCGATTACACGGATGTCAAGGTCATGATCCCCAAAGGCATATGTCCGGAAATATACGAACCCACCCCCCAGCAGTTGATAAGCCTCTCCAATGCGAGAATTTACGTGCAGATAGGCCGGGATGCGTTCCCGGCGGAAAAAAAGTTTTTAAAAATCCTCACCAGCAAGAAAGTTACGCTTGAGGCAGTAAGCATGGCGGAAAACTCAAGCCAACAGGAACAGGATCCCCATATCTGGCTTTCCCCCTCGGCCGTAAAAAAACTCTCCCATGATATATGCGGCGCACTGACCCGCGTCGATCCTGCGCACAGGGCTTATTACGAGAGAAATTTAGCCTCCTTCCTGCAGGAGATAGCCAAAACGGATCGGGAAATAAGGACTATCCTTGCCGGGAAAGAAGGCAAGGCATTTGTTGTTTACCATCCCGCCTGGGGTTATTTTGCCGCGGAATACGGCCTCAAACAACTGGCCATAGAAGAGGAAGGGAAACCGGCCAATCTGTCCCACATGAGAAAAATAGTGGATCTGGCAAAAGAGAAAGGGATAGACGTTATCTTCGTGCAAAAAGGATTTGACTTAAGGAGCGCCCGCGCCGTTGCGACAGAAATCGGCGCCAGGATAATTGAAACGGATCCTCTCGAAAAAGACTGGCTTGCAAACCTGAAAAACTTTGCAAAACTACTGCGGGAATCGGTAAAATAATCTTATGGAAAAGATAATCGAAATCAAAGACCTGACTTTTGGTTACGAAGACACGCCCGTCCTGGAAGACGTTTCCATGGATATAGGGATGCATGATTTTCTTCTCGTCATCGGTCCGAACGGCGGCGGCAAAACGACGCTCCTCAAGATTGTTTTGGGCATCCTAAAGCCGTGGCGTGGCGCCGTCAATTTTTACCGGGACTTAGGCGGTCGGATAGGATACGTGCCCCAATTCTTGAATTTCAACAAAGATTTTCCCAGCACCGTCTATGAGACCGTCCTTATGGGATGTCTGAATGCGAAGAATTACCTGAAAAAATATACGCATCACGACAGGGAAAAAACAGACGCCGTGCTGGATAAACTGGTTCTCTACTCCAAGCGGCAGGAAAGGGTCAACAGTCTTTCAGGCGGCCAGTTGCAAAAGGTTCTCATTGCCCGCGCCCTCGTCTCCGATCCCCTGGTTTTGCTTCTCGACGAACCGACGGCATCCATAGACGTCACCTCGCAAACCACCCTGCTGGATCTCTTCGATGAGTTGACAAGGGAAATGAGCATTGTGGTGGTAACCCATGATCCCACCGCCTATTCCATATCCTACAAGCATATCGCCTGTCTTAATCGCCGGCTTTATCATCACGGCAGGGAAGAGATGGACGGAAAAATCATCGAACAGATTTACGGCTGTCCGGTTGACCTGCTGGGACATGGGATACCGCACACCATATTAAAAAAACATTAAGGGAACCGTGCCGAACCTTTTATCCTACGAATTCATGCAAAACGCCATCCTGACGGGAATAATGGCCAGTGTCGTCTGCGGCGTCATCGGGCCGTTTATTGTTGCCCGCCGCATGGTCTTCATCAGCGGCGGACTCAGTCATACTGCCTTCGGTGGCCTGGGCATGGCCTACTGGCTGGGGATAAACCCCATCTACGGCGCCTCCCTGTTTGTTCTTTTTGCTGCTTTAGTCATCGGCTGGTGGGAAGAAAAAATAACCAAATACGACATGTTCATAGGCATCTTGTGGGCCTTCGGCGTAGCCGTAGGGATCATTTTCATTCACCTGACCCCCGGTTACGTCCCGGATCTTATGACCTTTCTCTTTGGCAATATACTCACCGTATCCCGAACGGATCTGCACATCACCCTGCTTCTGACATTAATCGTGACGCTGCCCATATTTATCTTCTTCAAAGGATTGACATTTGTTACCTTTGACGAAGAATATGCCCGGACGAGGAACCTGCCCGTCAAAGGATTGAACATGCTGCTTATCTCCCTCGTCGCCCTTTCCATTGTAACGCTGATTCAGGTTGTGGGCATAATCCTGGTCATTGCCCTAATTACCATACCTGTGGCCATTGCCGGCGAGTTGTCCGGCAGTTTCAAGGGTGTTATGGCGCTTTCCACCCTCTTCGGCATCTTTTTTTGTCTCTCCGGGCTGTTTTTTTCCTATTTTTTCGATTTGCCGTCCGGAGCGGCAATCGTAATGACAGGGGTCATTGCCCTTATCCTGATCAAATGCTTGAAGAAGTTGACAACCCATTGCAGGCACCTGAAAAGTATAGGCGCTTCCCATAGCTGACAGACAATAACTGCCGGAGGCTCAAAGAATGACGGACAATAAAAACGAGGACGCCGGCGCACCCGATTATCTTAAGCACCGCGAACGCCTGAAAAGAAAATTCTCTGCCTCCGGTATCGCCGCCCTACACGATTATGAAGTCCTGGAACTTCTCCTGTCTTACGCAATTCCCAGAAAAGATGTCAAGCCGCCGGCCAAACTGCTCCTGAAACAATTCGGCTCCCTCAAGGGCATCATGGACGCGGAGGCGACAGAGCTTGAGAAAATAAGCGGCATCAGCGCCCACACCGCTCTACTTGTAAAACTCGTAAAGGACATTGGTTCCCTTTATCTCAGGGAACAGTTGGCGGAAAAAACCCAGATCAGTTGTACGGCGGAATTATTGAATTATTGCAGGATGGTCCTCGGCGGGCTAAAGGACGAACGGTTTTACGTTATTTATCTCAATGCCCAGAACCGGGTGATTGATATGGAAGCCATCCAGGAAGGCATCGTCAACCAGGCCGTGGTATATCCAAGAAAAGTCCTGGAAAAAGCACTCAAGAGGAAGGCATCGGCCATTATCCTGGTTCATAATCACCCTTCGGGGCACGTTAAGCCCTCAGATGCGGATATCAGGCTGACAAAATTGATTCAGGACGCGGCAAAGATTCTGGACATCATCGTTCATGATCACATCATCATCGGAGAAAACACTGCCCTCAGTTTTCGGGAAGAAGGAATAATCTTCTGAGCCCCTTAGCTCCGCCGTTAAATGCAAAAAATAAATATGACACGCCTATGGGATAACACTCCGTAAATTAATCCTTGACATAAGCGATCGGGAAGTTTATATTAACGCATCTTTTGGATTTGGTTTTGGCAATTGTCCCCAGGGCCCGTAAAAAAGGCTTTTGGGGTTTTTTTGATCTTCCGCTTCGGGCGGGCCGGGATCACACCTGGTTTAAATGTTAAAAGGATATTTAATGAGTTTCAAACAGTTCAATTTACACCTTCATATCGAATCAGGCATCCAGTCTTGTGGCTATACGGAGCCTACACCGATTCAATATCAATCCATTCCCCTCATTCTCCAGGGCAAAGACGTCATGGGGCTTGCCCAGACCGGAACGGGGAAAACCGCCGCGTTTACACTGCCCATCCTGCAGCGCCTGATGGATGGCCCGCGGAAAGGTCTTCGCGCCCTGATCATTGCTCCAACACGGGAGCTGGCGGAACAGATACACGTGGCTATCGGCGGGCTGGGCCGGAGGACGAAGCTGAAGAGCGTCGCCATTTACGGCGGGGTGAACCAGACCACCCAGATCAGCAAGCTCCGTGAAGGGGCTGAAATCGCCGTGGTCTGTCCGGGACGCCTGCTCGATCTCGTGAACCAGGGCGCCGTCAATTTATCCCGCATCGAAGTTCTCGTCATTGACGAGGCGGACCGCATGTTCGACATGGGCTTTCTGCCGGAAATCCGGAAGATTATGAAACGGTTGCCGAAAAAGCGACAGACGCTGCTCTTCGCCGCCACCATGCCCGACGACATCCGGAACCTGGCAAATGAGATTCTCCATGACCCGGTTACCATCCAGATCGGCGAAGGGGTTCCCGTATCCACGGTTTCCCATACCGTGTATCCCGTTGAGCAGCACCTCAAGACGTCCCTGCTGATGAAGCTTCTCGACCGTACGGCTACAGAATCGGTCCTCGTCTTCGCGCGCACAAAACACCGCACCACGCGCCTGGCCACGCAGATGAAAAAGGCCGGTTTCCCCGTGGCGTCCCTGCAGGGTGACCTCTCTCAGAATCAGCGCCAGGCGGCGCTACATGGCTTCCGCAACGGCACGTACCAGATCCTGGTCGCCACCGACATCGCCGCACGCGGTATTGATGTCACAGGGGTATCACATGTCATCAATTACGATATGCCCGACACCGTCGATGCCTACACGCACCGGATCGGCCGCACCGGCCGCGCTGAAAGGACGGGGGACGCATTTACCTTTGTGACGTCTCAGGACAGGGCTTTTGTAGGAGACATAGAGAGTGTCCTGGGCGAAAAAATCGAACGATGCACGCTGGAGGATTTTGATTACACCGTGCCGGCGCCGGCGGGCAGCGGCGGATCTAATGGTCCACGGCATTTCGCGAGACAGGGAAATTCAACAAAGGGGCAAAGACAAACTACGGCGCAAAGGGGAGCCGCTCCCTCATACCGGACACGCCGAGCCGGAGGAAGCCGGAGCGCTCCGAGATCTTTTGAAGGGTCCCCTTTTTCCCTCCGTTCGTCCAAATCGAAGTGAAGCTGGCGAGCGCCTCCCCGGCCCTCATCCCATAGCTCCTCCAGAAGCAATACCCTTAATAAAGAATCCCCAATAGCCCGGCTTACTTGAACACAGGATTGAAACGACACTTCGGGATAGTCTCAATCCTTATTGGTTAGGCGTCGTTTCCGGGCATTGTTAGTCGTATAAATAGCCCGGTAAGGTAAACCTGTTTTTATCTATGTGAGGGAAATGATATTTACTGCAAAAGACAAGATAATATTGAAGCCATTTTTTATACTGCTCTTTCAAGTTGTTGGGGATTGACTCGTTCCGCAGACGCTCTTCAAATTTTGATTGTAATGCAGATGGAATCGCCAGCATGTGGAATCCTCGATCTTCTTCATAACCTTTATATTGATATGATATACGGAAAGATAGAAATAAATGGTTGTGAAAAAATCGTCAAGAGATTAGTATTATTTTAGAATACTTAGAAAAGGATAGGGGAAGCCGGTAGTCCACGTGTGCAAAGACAGCAGATAAATGGTCATTGCATAGAGCCCTGAAGATTCCCGTGGGGCGTGGAGTTATCCGGAAACTTTAGAATAACTTGTTAGCGCCCAATAAGAGAACAGAAATCATGACGACTGAATGGCAATCATATAAAGAAGTGGCAACATATTTGCTCAACCAGTGCGCTCGTGAGTTTGGGCTGTCCAAGGTTGAAGGGAAACAAAGCGTGCCTGGTCTCCGTTCACAGACAGAATGGGAAATAGACGCTAAAGGTGTAAGTGAAGGAAATGAAGGGTTTGTGATTATAGAATGCCGCCGATATACAACATCGAAACAGAATCAAGAAAGAATCGCCTCACTGGCTTATCGAATACTTGACACCGGTGCACAGGGAGGAATTATCGTGAGCCCCCTTGGTTTACAGGAGGGTGCGAGAAAGGTGGCCCGCGCAGAGAGAATCGTGAATGTGCAGTTGAGTCCTGATAGCACCCCTCATGAATTTGCAATGCAGTTTCTAAACAAGATATTCTTAGGGTTTCAAGAACGGATCTCCCTGCATGACGAGGTCTCTGTCGAGCTTATCCGTACATGCTCAAAATGCAGGCAGAGGTTTTCAGTCATAGAAAACGAGCGAGTGTGCTCTAAGTGCAGACAGGTAGATGAAGAATGAAGCGCTAACGAGCGCATGCAGTCGGACCAACCCCACGCTGGGCGAATCTGTTGGTGTCATCTCAAAGTCATATGGCGGCGTGGTGCTGGCCGCTGATGCGCAGTGTTGGACATAAAAGGAGAAAACAAAATGGCGATTCCTGATTTTCAAAGCGTGATGTTGCCACTCATGTGCTATTGTGCGGACGGAAAGGAACACGCCGTCAGCGAAACAGCCGATGCCCTTGCCGATCAATTCAAGCTGACAGATGAAGAGCGCAAGGCTCTTCTGCCCAGCGGCGTACAGGAAATATTCCGAAATCGAGTAGCTTGGGCAAAGTCACATCTCAAGATGGCCGGGCTACTCGCAAATCCGAAGCGCGGAATATACAAGATCACAGAAAGAGGATTGGAAACGGTTCGCAAGAATCCGTCTTTGATCAACCTCAAGTTTCTCTACCAGTTCCCCGAATATGTTGCCTTCCGGCAGACTCATCGCGAGCGACCGGAATCCGCAGATGAGTCCGAGAATGGACAGGCAGGAACGCCTGAAGAAGCGCTTGAATCGGCCCACGAAAAAATCCGCGACAGCTTGGCAGCAGAAGTTCTGCAAAAGCTGAAATCTTGCTCGCCATCTTTCTTTGAGCGGCTAGTCGTTGAGGTCATCGTCAAGATGGGATACGGGGGCACACGACAGGATGCAGGAAAGGCGATAGGAAAATCGGGAGATGGCGGGATCGACGGGATCATCAAGGAAGATAAACTGGGTCTCGACACAATCTACATCCAGGCAAAGCGGTGGGAGAATACCGTCGGACGTCCAGAGATACAGAAATTCGTCGGCGCGTTGACGGGACAACGCGCAAAAAAGGGACTTTTCATCAGCACGTCCAATTTCTCCAGTGATGCGATGGACTACGTCTCTCGCGTTGACACAAAGATCGTTCTGATTGATGGCGAGACACTGGCCCAACTCATGATTGACCACAATGTCGGTGTTTCGACCATAGCAACCTACGAATTGAAGAAAATCGACTCGGACTATTTCACTGAAGAATGAAGAATGTCCATCAAGCGGGTGGAGCGTATTTTTTGCCCGCGGCGGGCAAAAAACCGCTGACCCGTAACGTTAGCAGTGAAAAATGAAAGGATGACCTATGCCTGAGATTTGCAGATTCTTCGGAATTATCATTAGAATGTTCTTTGATGAACATGACCCTCCCCATTTCCATGCGGAATATCAAGGCGGAAAGGCGGTTTTCGATTTCAACGGCAACGTCATGAAAGGAAGTCTGAATTCGAAAACAGCAACAAAACTGGTGAGAGAGTGGATAGACCTTCGTCTCAAGGATCTTGAAGAGGATTGGGAACTGGCAAGGGCTGGCAAGGAAGTGAAGAAAATCGCCCCTTTAGAGTGAGGTGAACTATGTGGAATATGAACGACGTGGTAAAAATAGAATACAGGGGAGGGTTTGTCTATCGTGTTGTCTTTGACGATGGCAAGAGTGGCGACATAGACTTCTCAGAGTATGTTGGAAGAGGCCCTGTTTTCGAACCGCTGAGAAACACGGCCTTTTTCCAAAAGGCAACGATAGAAGGTGGAACAATATCCTGGCCGAATGGCGCCGACGTAGCTCCGGAAACACTATACGGGAAAATAGGCTGTCAACAAGGTGGTGCAGCCGTTGCGCAAGTGTCCGACTAAACTTGAGAATCTTACTTTGTAGAACCTCGACCTGCAGGTTGTCGAAAATTGGCCGGCAATAAGCATCTCTGGCGGCTAAGAGTCGGTGATTACCGCATTGTTTATTATCCATTTTCATAATATGGGTGGATTTAGCGGAAAAACTTAGGTTAACGTTCGCATGCAGCTTCGTATCAGTGTAAAAACCGGGTTTCGATCAGATTAACAATACCTTTTACATCATTGTTGTCAAAGCAGGGAACACCCGCATCGGGCGGTTTATCCCCCACAACAGCGATAAGATTTTCATCGCCGCGGGAAATAATATCGTCTTTAAGATCAGCGCGAAAGACCTCAATCTTGTGGTGGCGGTTCTTTTTGAAGCCTTCCGTCAGAATAATATCCACGTTACGAATGTATGCGTCCCGCAGCTCGGCAATATCGCGGTCTTTTTCCACATCCTCCACAACGGCCACCTGCCGGGGGGAAGCCAAGACCGTTATACGGGCGCCAGCTTTCTTATGCCGCCAGCTGTCCTTTCCCTCATGATCAATATCGAAACCATGCCCGTGATGTTTGATGGTCGCCACCCGGTAATCGCGCCGCTTTAGTTCCGGAATGATTTTTTCAATAAGGGTGGTCTTTCCCGTATCCGATTCGCCCACGATGCAAACAACAGGTATCACTTTATTTTCTGTGGCCATTTCTTCAATACTTGACCGGTATCTATAATTGTGAGAAAAACAACCATGACGGCTTCGTAAAAAGTCCGGATGCTGCGTTACGCTTCATTCTTCGTTGTTGCGGCGTACCTCAAAGTACGCCTCACTCCTCAGGATTCGCGCGCCTTGCCTGCGGAGCTTTTTACGAAGCCTGTCCTGAGTTTGTCGAAGGGCCGTCCGATTAGGCAAGTTTTTCGACTTTTTACGAGTTCATCAACTATGCGCAAAAAGAATTCGCAAACAAAACTGCAAAGGATCGATGAAATACTGTCCCGGGCGCTGAAGAAAAGGCGCGTTCCTTTCCGGTCGGAAGACCGCCGCCTTCTCGACATCTGGTTAAAAGCCGCAGGGCCGCAGATTGCATCCCAATGCCGGCCGGAAAGCCTGAGAAGAGACGTCCTTTTCGTCAAGGTTTCCAGCCCCGTGTGGATGCATCAGCTACACTTCCTCAAGGGGGAACTCATCGAAAAAGTCAACGCCTTAATGGAAAAGACGTCCGTCAAGGACATACGCTTTTCCATCGGTCAGTTGCCATCATCCGAGGGCATTGGGAAAGACGCAGCCGCTCCGCCCCTGTCGACCGATTTACTGAAAGAAAGAGACAAAAAAATGATGGAAGCATGCCTTGCCTCACTCAAAGATGAGGAACTGAAGGATATCCTGAAAAGGGTAATGACGAGGGAAATTACCCGGCGCAGATTCAGGGAAAGGAAAGCTCCCTGAAAATACCCGTCATCTCTTCCGTATATCCGCCTTTTTCGTCGTAGATGAAAAGGGGAGGCAGAACTTCCAGCTCCTCCCCTCCCTCCCGTGTACCTTCCACCAGCGCGAATTTACCGGCCGTCCTATCGTTAGAGTAAACCATGCGCAGTCTCTTGGGTTCCACACGGGCATTCCTCATGGAACTGAGAATTTCCACCATTCTGGTTGCCGGATAGATAAAATAGGCCCGTCCCGCAGGCTTTAAGACATAACCTGCCGCCTGTAAGAAATCCCTGATGGCGCCGGCTATCTCATGCCTGGCCAGGGCTTTCTCCCTGTCGGGGTTGATCCTTCCCGAATTCATCTTACGATAAGGGGGATTGGAAACAACCACGTCAAAGGAACAGGGCGGGAAAGCAGAACTAACTTCCCTTACGTCAACCCGGCGCAGTTCGACTTTCTCACCAAGCCCGTTTAACGCCACATTCCTTCCGGCCATCTCTACCATCTCTGCCTGGATATCAATCCCTGTTATTTTAACGTCTTCCCAATGTCCGGCCAGAATCAGGGAGACGACGCCGCTACCCGCACCCATCTCCAGAACACGTTCACCGGAGCGCAAACGCACAAAATGGGCAAGAAGGAGGGCGTCAAAGGAAAACCGGTACCCCTTCGCCTTTTGCAGAACCTTAAGCCGTCCGCCTGCAATATCGTCCAGGGTTTCATCATTAAGAGTAGGCCATTTCACTTTAAAATCCTCCCGCCCCCCTTTCCAAAGGGGGGTGAGGGGGCTTCCCCTTTACTAAAGGAGGGGTTTACATTGTGTTTAGTATCCTTGATGAACTCGTAAAAAGTCGAAAAACAGGCCAAATTCGACGGCCCTTCGACAAACTCAGGACAGGCTCCGTAAAAAGCTCCCCCGGCTTTTGCCGGGGCAGGCTCCGGCAAGGCGCGCGTGGTTCGACTGTTCGACAGGCTCACAGCTCGCCATGAGCGGAAAATAGCTTGCCCTGAGCTTGTCGAAGGGAAGGATGAAGCGCAACGCAGCATCCGGACTTTTTACGAAGCCGTCATCCTTAATCCAGGAGGTGCGTGAAGATGCCGCTTCGCAGTTTCGGCTCAAACCAGGTGGATTTGGGAGGCATGACCCTGTTCGCATCAGCCACCTCCATCAGTTGTTCAATTGTTGGGGGATAGAGGGCAAAGGCAACGGAAAACTCACCGGAATCCACAAGCCTTTCCAGCTCCTGCATACCCCTGATGCCGCCCACAAATCCAATCTTTTTATCGGCTCTGGCATCATGAATGCCCAAAACGGGCTTCAGCAGGCGCTCCTGCAGGATGGAAACATCAAGGCGGCTTACGGGATCGCTTTCATCATAGGCGCTGTCCCTGACATCGAGTTTATACCATCGGCCGGCGAGATACATGCCGAATTCATGAGCACAGCGGGGTGACTTTTCATAAAAATCATCGCTTAAAAGAAATCTTTCCCGGCATCTACTTAAAAAATCAGCCTCGCTCAAACCATAGCGGTCTCTTACTACGCGGTTGTAAGCCATAATCTTAAGTTGCGTATGGGGGGAAAGCACCGCCATAATGTTTTCATATTCGGCGCTTTGGCCGCCTGGTTTTTCCTCTCGTCTCTTTTTTGCCACCGCAGCCGCGGCTGCCGCCCGGTGGTGCCCGTCGGCAATATAGATGCTGTTCAGAGCAGTAAATTCCACGGTAATCGCAGCGATTTTTTCTTCATCCCCGATTACCCAGACAGTGTGAGAAATCCCGTCGTCGGCGGTAAAATCATATTCCGGTCTTCCCTTAACTGTCTCCTCTACTATGCGGTCAATGGTCGGAAGCATCCGGTAGGTTATAAAAACCGGCCCCGTATGGGCGTTGACCGTGTCCACATGGCGTATCCGGTCGATCTCCTTATCCGTTCTCGTCAATTCATGTTTTTTGATCTTCCCCGCTTCATATTCGGCAACACTGATCCCCCCCACGATACCGTATTGCCGGCGCCCGTTCATCTCCTGGGAATAAATGTAAAAACGGGGTTTCTTCTCCTGAAACAGGATGTCTTTACGAATCAGCCTGTTAAGATTTTCTTTTGCCTTCTCATAGATAAGTTGATCATGGCCGGCAACGTCCGGCGGCAGGTCGATCTCCGATTTTTCCACATGGAGAAAGTTTAAGGGATTACCTCCGGCAATGCGTTTCGCCTCTTCATAACTGACAACATCGTAGGGTAAGGACGCAACATCTTTGACGAACCGCTTCTGCGGTCTTAATGCCTTGAATGGAACAACGACCGACACAATAAAATCTCCTCTTGAAAATTTCCTAACATACTGGCAAGTTGAAATCAATTGCAAAAGGCGTAAAGGAGGTCTGCATGGCACCGACGAGGGTATTCATCCACGGGCTGGAAAGTTCCAGCCAGGGAACAAAGGGATCGTTTTTTAAGGAAAAATTTCCCGACATGATCGTTGAAGATTTTATCGGCGCCTTCGAGGAAAAGATGGATAAGTTAAATAATATCCTTGCCGGTAAAGGCGATCTGATACTGGTCGGTTCCAGTTATGGAGGCATGATGGCCTGCGAATTTTCCTGCCGTATGCCCGAGAGGATTAAAAAACTTATTCTTCTGGCGCCGGCTTTAAATCATATGCCGCATGAGATTTGCCTGGACATGAAGCTGAATTTCCCCATCACCATCTATCACGGAAACCGCGACAACGTAATACCGCCCGGGGAGGTTTACGAAATAGCCCGCAAGCTCTTTACCAATCTCAGCTACCATCTGGTACCTGACGACCATTCCCTCCACTCTACCTTCGTGGGACTGGATTGGGACAGCCTCTTGTCTTAATTTGCGTAACTACTCAGGTTGTCAGGTTCACGGTTCACGGTTGGCTTCTTTGTTAGACGGTACACTTTTCGAGTCAATTCACGTGCCAGTTGCCAAGCCTCAATATCTTCAAGCCGTTCAATCTTAATTGCTCTCTAACCTTGAACTGTGAACCTTGGAACTTTGAACCTGAGTAGTTACGGTTTTTCTTCCTTTTTCGTAAAAAATTCACTTGCCTCTTTCGTCATTTCCCTGCTTTTCTGATAAACATCCTTACCTTTCTGGTATACTCGCTTCCCCGTTTCTACTACCTCCCCTGTTTTCGTGCGAATATCATGGATGGTCTCACGTATGTTTTGCGGGGCTTTCCGGGGAGACTTGAAATAATAATACCCTCCAACGGCCAGTGCGATAAGGACAAGCAGTAAAGCCATCTTTACGAGCTGCTTGAAAAGAAAATAGATGATAAGCAGGGCGGCGAATGCAACTGCCATGACGGCAATCGGGTGAGAAGAAAAGTAATCCATCATACCTTTCATAATGCTGCACCATTCTTGACCTGACGACTCCGGCGCCCTCAAATTATTTGGCAAACGGCAGCACCCAGATGAGCATCGCCGGGACATAACAGGCGAGGAGAGAAATCACCACGTAAGGCGCCGAGATGCTCAGGAACTCCTTCAGAGTGCTCTGGCGCTGGTCTTCTTTGTCGGCCATGCTTTTTGCCACGAACAGCGCGGGGGCGCCCGCGATCGTCATGTTGCTCCCCAGTGTCCCTGCCCAGAGAAGCATCCAGTACAGAGGCCAGGGATTGATCCCCTGCGCGCCGAGGTCGCGAATGACATACAGCATCGTCAGGATGTAGGCGTCGTGCTCAACGATGCCCACAATGGGCGCCGTGACCCAGTAGATGACCGTGCTGCCGACGACGATACTCTCTTTGATCATAGGGGTAATCGCCGTCGCGATAACCTTGATCACGCCG
>Ga0210056_1003255_pt1 | contig 13266 bp, 15 predicted proteins | sample CryGeyCG2014_080_2_FD_183965 | JGI IMG/M metagenome (GOLD analysis project Ga0210056, IMG submission 183965) | Groundwater microbial communities from aquifer - Crystal Geyser CG07_land_8/20/14_0.80 (SPAdes) (version 2) | ecosystem: Environmental > Aquatic > Deep subsurface > Groundwater | place... | reverse complement strand
GGTTAACAAACCGGACATATCACGTGTTACTGACAATTCATACGTAAAGGTTTGACATATATATGTCTTTAGATGTATATTATTTTTCACGTGTTGCATCGGCGGTTTTTGGAAGTAAACCCCGTTAGAGAACTTCGTTCTCTAACGGGGTAAATTAACAGTTGTCTTATAATTACAATGCGTTAATTTACTATGTCGGGTGTAACTGACAGGGCGGAGCTGGGCAACGCAAAAGGAAGCGAGACCTTTGAAAAACACTCCCTTTCGCCCGATTTCTTCGTCAGGCTCAAATTTTAATCCTCAAAATACTCAAGGTATTCCTGTGGTTAAAATTTTCGTTTTCCTTGAACTTGAACGAAATTGAGCATTTTTCAAAGGTCTCGAAGCATAACAGTTGCAAAAGGGGGCGTTTTGCAAGGGTCTCAATCTATGAGCAAAGAATTATATAATCAATTAGTAATCCCAAAATCTTATCTGTGGTGGTGGGTCCACGATATGGAGAATCTATCGGTTGCAAGTGTGGTTGAAGGAGTACTTAGCAATGGAGATATGGATGATGTTCAAAAACTGTTTCAACTTGTTGGAAGAGAACAGGTACAGGATATCTTTTTTGAGCAGACTTCCAGACCACGACATAATTACAGGCCGCAGACTGTAAACTTTTTCAAAAAAGTTTTTAAAAACGATGTATGAAAACATATTAACACCAGAGCAAATGGTTTTAGCAGAAAAACTGCTGCCCGTATGTTCAGATTTTTATTTGGCCGGTGGTACGGCACTTGCTCTTCAGATGGAGCATCGTCGTTCTATAGATTTCGATCTTGCATCTTTTGATCAGATTAATCCTTTCAACTTGGAACGCAGACTTATTGCCAAAAAATTTAAAATCCAGGCTGTATTAAATTCAACAAGTGATGAATTCTCTATACTCATCGACGGAATCAAGGTTACTTTTTTTTCTTTTCCTTTTCCTGTTCAACACAAGATAAAATGGGAACGGGGTCGAATAACACTGCCTACGCTCATTGAATTAGGGGCTATGAAAGCCTATGCTTTAGGCCGGCGCAGTAAATGGAAGGATTATGTGGACCTTTATTTTTTGATAAAGTTCAAATTGAGTGTGGATGATCTTATTGAAAAATCAAATGAAATATTTTCAACACACTTTAATTCAAAACTATTCAGAGAACAATTGTGCTATTTTGACGATATAGATTATTCTGAAACCATAGAATATATAGACCATGCTCCTGATGATAGAGGAATAAAAGAATTTTTGGAGGCTATAGCAGTTAAGGTTTAAAAGCGTGGTGCGTAGAGCGTAGAGCGAAGAGCAGAGAGCGAAGGAGGTGCTCCCTGCTCCACCCCTTTCAAAAATGGTAGTTCCTGCATGAATAAACATATGACTAACTCTACAATACCAATAACGATTATTGAACCTAAGAAGGGATGGATTCCAGTTGATCTCAAGGAAATTTGGAATTATCGCGAGCTCCTGTATTTTTTGACCAAGCGAGAAATCCAGGTCAGGTATAAACAGACGGTCTTGGGCGGTTTGTGGGCCATTATCCAGCCTGTTTTTACGATGATCGTATTCACTCTTTTTTTTGGCAGACTGGCCAGGATACCTTCTGATGGTATCCCTTATCCTATTTTTGTGTACGCCGGCCTTTTGCCCTGGACCTATTTTGCCAACGCTTTGTCTTCCTCCGGGAACAGCCTGGTGGGAAGCGCCAACCTTATCAGCAAAGTATATTTTCCAAGAATAATTATTCCCGGATCTACATCATTGGCGGGTCTGCTCGACTTTTTCGTGGCCATGATAGTTTTGTTTGCCATGATGATCTACTACCAATTTGTTCCAGGTATCGGCATTCTGCTGTTTCCCTTTCTGATCGGATTAACTTTTCTGTGTGCGGTCGGGGTCGGTTTATGGCTTTCGGCTTTAAATGTCCAGTACCGTGATATAAGGTATGCAATTCCCTTTATAATTCAATTGTGGATGTTTGTTTCGCCCGTGATTTATCCTGTCAGTATGGTTCCCCAGAAATATCAATGGGCTTTGGCGCTGAACCCTATGGGTGGCGTGATCAATGCCTATCGGGCATCCCTTTTGGGGCATTTGCCTGTTGACTGGTTTCTGCTCGGCATTTCAACAGTTATCATCCTTATCATTTTCACCAGCGGCATGTACTACTTCAGACGAATGGAAAAAACCTTTGCGGATGTGGTATAGAAGCTGAGAGCTTGGAGCGCAGAGCATAGAGCATAGAGCAAAGAGCGAAGAGCGAAGAGCGGAGAGGGTAAAATATAGAATCAAGTGTGAGAGGGATGGGGAATTATTCATTTCGATTTGAAAATTTGGAGATATGGAAAAGAGCTATTGATATTGGGAGAAGATTGTTCACTATTGCTAACGAACTCGAAGAGAAGCGTCTATATCGATTTGCCGAACAGTTGAGAGGAGCCGGATTGTCGATGTCGAATAACATCGCAGAGGGCTCCGGCTCTCACTCTAAAAAGGAGTTTATCCAATTTCTGAATATCGCCCGAAGATCAACTTTTGAGAATGCAAATATGATTATGCTTTTCAAAATGGAGGGTTTAATATCCGATGAAATAAAAAACCAATTTTTATCTGACCTTGACGAATTATGTAGAATGATATCCGGATTTATAAAATCTTTAAAGTGAAAGGATAGGGCTGTGAACACTTAGCTCTCTGCTCTTAGCTCTATGCTATTAAATGTCTGAAACCGTCATCAAAGTCCAAAACCTCTCCAAACAATACCGTATCGGTAGCAAAGAAGGATACAAAACCTTCCGCGAAACCCTCGTTGATGCCGCTAAAGCCCCTTTCCTGCGTGCGCAGGAAGCATGGTGCATAGCGCGCAGAGCATGGAGTAAAAGCATTAACTCTAAGCTCCCTGCTCTAAGCTCTGAGCTATTCGCTCCCAGCTCCGTGCCCTCCGAAGGAGCCTCCCTGCCCCCTGCTCTAAGCTCTGAGCTATTCGCTCCCAGCTCCTCGCTATCATCGCAACGCGATGATCACATTTGGGCCCTCAAAGATGTCTCCTTTGAAGTAAAACAAGGTGAGGTTGTAGGAATCATCGGCCGAAACGGAGCCGGCAAAAGCACATTATTAAAGGTTCTATCAAAAATCACCGAACCTACTGAAGGAAGAGTGGAATTAAGAGGCCGGGTCGGTTCTTTACTGGAAGTAGGAACCGGTTTTCACTCTGAACTAACGGGCCATGAAAATGTCTATCTTTATGGCGCTATACTTGGAATGGACCGCTGGGAGATAACTCATAAATTCGATGAAATCGTTGCATTTGCCGAGCTTGAAAAATTTATTGATACTCCTGTGAAAAGATATTCGTCTGGAATGTATATGCGACTGGCTTTTGCCGTAGCGGCGCACCTTGAACCGGAGATCTTGTTGGTAGACGAGGTGCTGGCTGTTGGGGATATACAATTTCAGAAAAAATGCTTGGGCAAGATGGGTGACGTGTCAAAAGCAGGGAGAACTATACTGTTTGTGAGTCACAATATGGGGGCAATTCGGCAGCTTTGCAAGGAAGCGATTCTGTTGGATTCAGGAAAGATCCAAAGCAAAGGTGAGTCCTCTGAAATTGTGGCAGACTACGAGAGTTACGAAACGGTTGATATCGAGAGCGTCTGGGAAAACACTAAAGAAGAGGATAAGAAACAAATTGCTTTTATTGAAAAAATTGAAGTTCAGAACGATAAGTTCCAAAACAAAAGCGTATTTTCAAGCAGCGAAAATATTCGTATCGCTTTTACGGTTGATGTTCGAAAAGAAAATCCAGACCTCAAGCTTGGCTTCGATCTAATCAGAAATGCTGAGGTTGTATTCAGGTCTCAACAGGTCGATTCCCCCCAACAGATAGGCACGCTGCCAGTCGGTGTGAATAAACTATTATGCCAAATTCCACCCAATTTGTTGAATTGCGGCGAATACTATGTTTATCCGCAGTTTTCGATTCATTTGGTCAAGGGACTTTATAACAGAACTGGCCCAGCAGTAAAATTTAGTGTCTCACTTGACACCAGCAGATCCCCATTCCATATGGTCTTAAACCAAAAGAACCACCCTGGGCCGGTTTTTCCGCTGTTAAACTGGGAACTGAAATGATCAGAACAATTTATTTGCTGATGCTATTCTTATTTAAGACTTTTTTCTATCTCAAAAAACAGGATATTAGCCTGTAAAGCGTATACATTTCTCCAACAATTATTTCATTTTACTTATTTAAGGTATTTTGGCGTAGAAACAGAATTTGGAAATGTTACTCTGGTAGGGTTGCCCATTATTAAGAAACATAAAAACTCAAAAATAGTTCTGGGCAAAGGCGTAACGCTCGTGTCGAGTTCACATGGAAATGTGGCTGGTATAAATCATCCGGTAATCCTCGCAACCTTAGCGGAAGGTGCAAACATTCATTTGGAGGGATGTGGGATATCAGGTTTTTCCATTTGCGCAGTCAAAAGTATAAAAATTGGCAAGAATTCTGGTCTAGGGGCAAATTTCAGTGTCTATGATACAGACTTCCATGTGAAAGATTTTTCAAGGAACAATCAAAAAAGCATCCGGGATGCAAAAGCTAATCCGGTGGAAATAGGTGAGAATGTTTGGGTCGCTGCAAATTCACTCATACTCAAAGGTGTTACAATAGGTAACAACGCTGTTGTAGGAGCTGGTTCCATAGTAAGGAATAGCATTCCTGAGAATACGTTGGTGATTGGCAATCCTGCTCGGGAGCTTCGTAAAATCTAACGGACAAAAAATGAAAACGAAATGCCCGTTTTGTGGTGCTTCAGAAATTAAAATTCAACTAAAGACCCCCAACTGGAAAATCTTTGCATGCTTGGTATGCACTAATGCATGGACCAAGCCTCCTCCCATCGGCATAGATCAAATCAATTACGAAGAAAAAAATTTTCACTCCCGCTTTGGCTTTAAAGAAGTAAGCGATATGCCTTATCAGTGGAGAAAGGCCGTCCTTATGCAGGCGAGGCTGGTTGAAAAATACTTGCCTATAGGGTCAAGCATATTGGAGATAGGATGCGGAGAGGGATTGTTTCTCCGTGAACTCTCCAAAAGAGGATTTAAAGTCTCCGGAGTCGAACCAAGTAAAACGGCCAGTGAATTTGCAAGGATATCCGGACTGAACGTAATACAAGGATACTTTCCGGATACCCACATCCCGGGGTCCTTTGATGCTGTTGTCATATCGCAAGTCTTAGAGCATGTACCGGATCCGATTTCATTCCTTAGAAGTTCAGGCGCTTTGGCTCCTAATGGGTATATTCTTCTGGTTCAGACAAACTGGAGGGGGTTGATGCCGCGTATATATAGGCAGCATTGGTATGCCTGGGTACCAGACCAACATTATTGGCATTTCACCCCTAAAGGTTTGCGCCTGATCTTTAAAGAGTTGAACTGGCAGGTCGTTAAATTAGAATACTCGAGCCTATCTCATAACAACAATATCATTTCACTGATTGCACCATTTATACCTGGATTCGGCGACCAGTTCCATCTTTTAGTAAAGATACCAGCTTAACAACACCAAACCTATCATCTCCCAAAGAAGGCCCAGCAGGAGTGGTTTAATGGATAAACCCAATATTATTTGTATGACACCTGTCAAGAATGAATCCTGGGTTCTAGATCGTTTTCTTAAATGTGCATCTCTCTGGGCAGATCATATTATCATTGCCGATCAATCAACCGACAGAGCTTCTGCCGATATTGCTCTCAGTTTCCCTAAAGTGAAGTTAATAGAGAACATCTCACAATCATATAACGAACAAGAACGACAAAAGTTATTAATTAATGCCGCCCGGAAGTTCCCTGGGCCTCGGCTTTTCATAGCACTGGATGCAGATGAAATGCTTACAGCCAATTTTTTGTATAGTTCAGAATGGAATTCAGTCCTTGAAGCTCAACCAGGGACCGTTATTCGCTTTGAATGGGTGAACATTCGCCCAGATTTTAACTCTTGTTGGATTCCAGAAGGAAAACTTCCCCTGGGATTTATGGACGATGGCAGCAAACACACGGGGGCGGACATTCATAGCCCCAGGGTACCAGTACCTGCTCATGCAGATACTATAATTTTAGAAGATATTAAGTGCCTTCATTATCAATACACGAATTGGAGAAGAATGGAGAAAAAACAATGTTGGTATCAATGTTGGGAACGTGTTAATAAACCGCAGCGTAGCGCTATAGCCATTTTTCGTCAATACCATCACATGTATTCAATCCCTTTAGAGCAGATCAGGCCTTTAAGGCGAGAATGGCTGTCAGGTTATATTGATAGAGGTATTGATATGACGAGCATTACCGATGAAAAATCATATTGGATGGATCATGAGATACTTAAGTATTTTGATCAATATGGTACAAAAAAATTCAGACGTGAAGCAATTTGGCATTTTAATTGGGTACACATTGCTAAGGATCTTGGAGTAGACGATGCTTTTCGATATAGGGATCCCAGGGGTAGTTTTGAACGTTTTGTTCATGTTTTGTTAAAACAAACTCAAAAGTCCCAAAATAAATTTTCAACCCGCCTTGTCCATAAAGCCTTGAGGCTGATGGGTTGGTAGTTATACGAGTAATGATCTTATCTTTATGGATGAATGGAAATTTATGAACGGCTTTGTAATTAAGGCATTCATCACTATAGGCAATTTTCTTTGCCAATTAGGATTTCCCTCTTATTGTATATGGAGAATTATTCACAGATTGATTAAAAGAGTAATCTTAGCCCAAATTAGAGCTTATCGGGACATAGATGGGTGGCTTTCAGACGATGAGGCGTCAGGATTATATCTTTTATCTAATCTTTTAGACCAACACTGCAAAGTCCTAGAGATAGGGAGTTGGAAAGGTAAAGCTACTTACTGTTTGGCTCAAGGTTTACCAAAAGGGGGAACAGTAATTGCATTGGATCCTTTTGATGCATCGGGCGAACCAGAGAGTTCAGCACTGTACCGGGAAAGGGGAGGAGACATACCTTTGTTTGAACAGTTTGTGCACAATATGACCAAACTTGGTGTTATGAAAAAGATTAAAGCCATAAAAGGCTACTCTCATCAGTTTGTTAATAAGTTCATCGAAATTGATCTCCTTTTTATTGATGGAGACCACAGCATTGAAGGGTGTGACTTTGATTTCCTAAATTACTCTCCTTTGATTTCACATCGAGGCTATTTGGTATTTCATGATTTTGACAGTTCAAGAAAAGATTTGGGACCAACTTGGGTTGTTGAAAATCGAGTTTTGCCATCAGCTGATTTTGTTTTTTGGGGTTGTTTTAACTCCCTTTGGATTGCTCAGAAAGCTCATGTTTTATAATCTGCTTGTATTTTTAGTACATTTAGGAATTGCTAAGTATCGGAATTAAGAAACAAGATGTTAATCTAAGAAGCTTATGCGTTGTCCCATATTGACTGAGTTGCCACAATCCCCACAAAATAAAACCGGCTGGCCATGGACAGAGGAGTCTCCTCAGTTGCCTGATACCATGCCCGATGGCAGCCCCTGGCCGAAGATCAGTATCGTCACGCCGTCGTACAACCAGGGTCGCTTTATCGAAGAGACAATACGTTCAGTGCTGTTGCAAGGCTACCCAAATCTTGAATACATGATTTTTGATGGTGGTTCTTCCGACAACAGCGTTGAAGTAATTCAAAAATATGCCAATTGGCTAACATATTGGACAAGTGAACCAGATCGCGGGCAGGCTCATGCAATTAATAAAGGTTTTGACCGAGCAACCGGCAGCCTGCTTGCGTGGATCAACAGTGACGATCTATACTTACCTGGCGCATTGAAATCTTTTGCGGAGCATCACATGATGAGTCCCCGGTCAATTCTTCTTGGTGATGTTGAGAATTTTGTTGAGGGTGAGAATCGTTTCATAGTAATCGAGCAATTCAATGTTTCGTTTATAAACATAGTTACGCCAAATAGCGCGGCATGGGGATGGGAACAACAGGGCATGTTTGTCCCCAGTGCATTGAAAAGCGAGGTTGGTTTGCTTAATGAAGATCTTCAGTATGCGTTTGACTTGGATTGGCTTCTTCGTCTTCTTCAGCGTTCGGACGTTTCGTATTTGCGAAAAACGGTTGCCAGGTTCCGTTTTCAGGATAATTCAAAAACAATCTCTCAAGGACCCGCTTTCAGGATGGAAGTAAACTATTTACTTGAAGAAAAATACTGGAAAATGGTGCCAGACCTTGATATAAACTATGCAAAAGCACGCAGCAATCTCAATCTCGCCAGAGTTTATCTTGTTTACCATCCAGAGAATAAATTACACTGGAATCGCTGCGAGGGCATTCAATATCTCATTAAGGCATGCAGGCTAAGTCCAAAAATCTTGATTCACAAAGATTTTTTAAAACTGTGCAGGCGTGCATTTCTTCCTAAATGCCTGTTGCGAAGTAGTCCATGGAGTAAACAACGCAATGCCTGAATTCGTGGTACACACTGCGCGGATTGGTTTCAAAGTAAGAAATGAATTTTTACCCTTCTGCCGTGGCATCCAGAAATTTCCAAGAAAGGTTTTTAATTGCAATGACACCTAAAGTTTCTGTTATCATTGCGTGTTACAACGACAAAAACCATATCTCCGAAACGATTCAGTCTGTGCTTGATCAGACATATGAGAACATGGAAATTATCGTTGTCGATGATGGCTCAACCGATAGAAGTCCCGATTTAGTCAGGGAAAATTTCCCCGGGGTAAAATTGATTACAAAAGAAAATGGCGGCCCGGCTTCTGCGAGAAACTGTGGCGCACAACTGGCAAAAGGCGATTTCCTGCAATTTCAGGATTCTGACGACCTGATTGAAAAAGACAAGATTCGTTTACAGATCGAGAAAGCGATGGAGTTTCCCGGACAGATAATTTATGGCCCTATACGTGTTTTTAGATCGGTAAAAGGAATCAATACCTTTGATCCTCCCATGGAATTATTGGATGAAAAAGAGGATGTAGTTGATCGGTGGCTGCGAGGCTGGTTCACAATACCTACTGCCCTCTTATGGCCAAGGGCTGCCTATGAAAAAGTTGGCGGCTTTGATGAGAACCTTTCTCCCGAGGAGGACACAGACATTGCTTTACGCGCTGTTCTCATGGGCTATCGTTTGATTGCCTGTCCCCATGCCTTTTCTTATTACAGAAGTTCTGAAAACCCTGAAAATGGAGCCACTTACGCCAGAAACAGCCAAACCCAGATGAATCCAAGGAAGTTTAAATCCAGAGTTAATGCTCTTGAAAAATTTGAAAAAATTTTACACCAGATGAATTTAATGCCTAAATATCGTGAAGCTATTGCAATACGCTACTTTACGTTGGCGAGAACGCATGTTCTGTATCAACCTGAATTATCGATGTACTGTTATCGGAAATTCAAAAGCATGTCGGCAACAGGGAGGCCACCTGGATCATTAATGAATTGGATCGGAATTGAAATACTTGGTTTGCCAACCAAGGAACGCCTGGCTGATGTAGTTGGTAATTACGGCACAAAGTTGAGGAAGGTTTTTCGATAAATGCCATATGTTGAAAAAAACAACGAAGAAAGGGATATCAAAGCCATCTCTATCGCCATATCTACAAAGGATCGAAGGGATGACCTTGCTAAACTGTTGGCCTCTCTTGAAAGACTGGATTATCCAAAAGAAAAGATAGAAATGGTGGTTGTGGAAGAGGCTGATAACCCAGATCCGATAGAAGGCGTTAAATATGTTTTCATCCCCAGGTTGAACAAGGGGTACAGCTATACACGAAACGTTGCCGTTCAGAATTGTTCGCATGAATTTATCGCCTTTGTGGACGATGACTGTATTGTTACACCCTCCTGGCTAAAAGGATTAAACGGTGCTCTTGCGGGCGATATTTCCGGCGTGGTTGGCAGCATCAAGGTAAAAGAATGCAATACCATTGGCTGGTGTGAGAATATACTGGGCTACCCGGGTGGTGGTTTGAAAGCGATTGATGAATCTGGTCATCATACAAAAATGACAAAAACCATCGTTACTGCTAACGCGCTTCTAAAAGCCGATGCCATTAGAACGATCGGTGGTTTTGATGAAGACGGTAGCTTGCGTTTTGGTGGAGAAGATGCGCTGCTTGCCCGGCATTTTCATGACAAAGGATTCAAACTCCTCTTTAATCCTTTCGCAGTCGTCTATCATAAGCCTAAAGAAAATTTGATTTCGATCTTCAAGTGGGCGTATCGCACGGGGCAGGGGCATACCCTCCTTTCGAGATATATCTCGGGAGAACGATTGGCCCTCTGGAAAAGGTTGGCACATACTTTTTCTTTTAAAATATGCCTTTTTGTGTTTGGCATGATCTTGTTTCAGCGTTATTTATACACCTACGTTTTTTTTATGTTCATGGTTTATTTTATAAAAGTTGATTATAATTATCAATTTCACCGTAGATATATCAAAAAATGGTCAATATTCCTGCTACTGCCGATAGTGAAGGCATTTTTTGATCTTGGTGAAGATTTTGGCAGGATACGAGCTTTGTTTTACAAAAAAAATTTTTCCAATTCATCTTTTTGTAAAGGTATGCCTCATTGAATTCCCTTCTATGTATTTCGATTTTCCACTTACTGCTAACTTTTTAGTGATTTACCACTCAACATCTACGAGAAAAAAGAAATGTTTTAAACTGGCTTGCGGGTGCAAACCCCGTTGGAATGCTGGGAGAATATCACAAAACTTGACCAAAGGGCGTATCAAATGTCAGACAAAGTATTAACGTTGGGTTTGATCGGCGCCGGTGCGATTGCAAGGCATGCGTATTTCCCTGTCTTTAAGGAAATCTCCGGGCTGCGACTCACAGCCATCGTTGAACCCAACGAAAAAATCAGACAAAGCTTACAAGACAGATATTCCCTTAATTATTTAGGAGATGACATTAAGGCAGCCATTGACCACGTGGATGCGGTAATCATCTGCGTCCCAAATTATCTGCACTACAATATCGCGAAATTCTGTTTGGAGAAAGGAAAGCATGTTCTTTGCGAGAAACCTGTTTGCATTAATTTAAACGACGCTGAAAATCTTGTAGAAACCGCGAAAAGAAATTCTCTTGTCTTTACCGCAGCACATGTCCGCCGTTTTTATCCCGCTGTCGCAAAAATAAAGGAAATGATCGCAGAGCGTTCATTGGGCGCATTAACGGGGTTTGATTTTCGGGAAGGAACTGTTTTTAGCTGGCAGACCGTTTCCGGCTTTACCTTCGACAAGGAAAAAGCAGGCGGCGGAGTGCTAATGGATATCGGGGTGCATCTTCTGGATCTTTTGTTCTGGTGGATTGACGATAAGGTTGCCTCGTTTCAATATGCCGATGACAGTCTCGGCGGTGTCGAAGCGACGGCAGAGATACAAATAACTTTCCGGCGAGGCATTGCGGGGCATGTGAAGCTGACCCGACTGGCTGTTTTAAACAATTTTTATACCCTTTATTTTGAAAGAGGCACCATTTCCTGGAATCCTTTTGCACCCAGTAGAATTTATATTCGCAGTGGAGATGATAAAACGGCTTCGTTGAAAATAAGAAAGGGGCAACCGGTTCGGGATATGCTTATGGACTTCTCTGGAGCTATTCTGGGCAAGCGCCCTGCCTTCGTCAAAGGGGAAGAAGCAATCCAAGGGTTGCAATTTATCGAGGCGTGTTATGCGTCCCGCAAAGCCATTCCGATGCCGTGGATCATTGGAGGAACATCCTTTTGAAATTAAGCGCATCGAGGGTATTGATTACGGGGGCGACGGGCTTTATCGGCGGACGCATTGCCGAACGCTTATGGCTCGATTATCAAATGTCAGCGAGATGTCTTGTCCAAAGCTTTGCCGGCGCCTCGCGTCTGGCAAGGCTGCCCGTTTCACTTTACCCGGGCAATATGCTTGATAAAGACTCCTTGGAAAAGGCCATCGGAGACAGCAATGTTATTTTTCATTGTGCTTACGGCAAGAGCGATGATTCTGCTCTTAACGCAAGAATCAATGAAGAAGGGCTGCAAAACATAGGGGAGTTGGCCCTCAAGCGCGGAGTGGAGAGGTTTATTCATCTGAGCAGTGTGGCCGTTTATGGAACCGAACCCCCGGAAGTGGTTACCGAAAAACCCCGCTGCGTTTATCAGAGGATGAATACGGCAATTCTAAAATCAGGACGGAGGCTGTTTGTCAAGATTTGATGAAACGTGGTCTCCCGATTGTTATCATCAGGCCTACAATAGTTTTTGGACCCTTTTCACCGATATGGACTATCGGCGCCATCAAGCGTGTGCTGTCCGGAGGATGGGAAAATACTGGTGATATCAATGGTCTCTGTAATCCCGTATTTATTGATGATCTGGTCAACGGATTGTTTCTGTGTGTCAAAAATGACTCGGCCATCGGACAAATATTTAATATCTCGGGTCCTCAGGCCATAACCTGGAACGATTTTTTTAATGCTTACAAAAAGATTGCAGGCATTGTGCACGAGCCTTCCCATCCAAACCGAAAAGCCCAAACCATTTTGGCTACTGTCAGGCCTTTTTCTCGGAGGATTATCAAGATGCTGAGAAAACCTATTGAGCCTCAGATGCTCGATATCTATGAATGGCTGAAGGTCAGCCGCCCGGGGCTTGCCGCTGAATTGTATGCCTTGGCAAGCAGCGGCATTCAAGAAGATGAAAAAAGGAGATTTAATCAAAAAACCGTTTATCCCATCGAAAAAGCAAAAAAGATAATAGGGTATCAGCCAAAAACTTTTTCAGAGGGAATGGAAATAACGAAGCAATGGTTAAAATATTATGAATATATCCGTTGAGCTTATCAATAATCACAAATATTATAATCATATATGCATTTGTTTATTACTAATGCTCGCGCTTTTGGTGCGGGTCATTTTTTTCTCAGGCGGAATTTGTGGTGGGGACGCTTTTGCCTATGCAAGACATGCTTATGATATTGCGTCGGGGAAGTACGAGCTGAACGCAATTCATGGCTTTTATGGATTCCGCTATTTTGTTTTGCTGACCACTGCTCTTAGTTTTGCTGGCTTTGGGGTCAACGATATTGCCGCCAGTTTTTTCCCCTTTATTTTTTCATTACTTAACGTACTTGTAGTATATTTTATTGCCGAAAGAACTTTTAACAGAACTATTGCTCTAATATCTTCAATACTTTTAATATTCTATCCACTCGATATCATCCAA
>Ga0210056_1003252_pt1 | contig 13273 bp, 12 predicted proteins | sample CryGeyCG2014_080_2_FD_183965 | JGI IMG/M metagenome (GOLD analysis project Ga0210056, IMG submission 183965) | Groundwater microbial communities from aquifer - Crystal Geyser CG07_land_8/20/14_0.80 (SPAdes) (version 2) | ecosystem: Environmental > Aquatic > Deep subsurface > Groundwater | place... | reverse complement strand
TTTTATTTTTGCTTTTTGCATTTCACAAGCTATGGCATGCGCCGAATAACAGCAACAACTTTCCCCTGGATCTCAATGTTGTCTGGAGTAGTGTAGATGGGTTTCGTCTGACTATTTGCCGGTTCCAAGCGAATGTGGTTTGGCTCGGTAAAAAATTTTTTCAGCGTGACCTCTTGCTCCCTCTTAAGCCAAACTGCTACCATTTCTCCTTCCTCTCAGAACCTCAATTCCTCGCGATATATCACTATGACGGTGGATATATCCCGCTTCTTCCAATCTATCCAAGTTATAAGCTACCACTGAAGTGGAACTTATCTGGCATCCCTTAGCAATATCCCTAACACTGGGGGACAGCCCTTTTGGCGCAAAAAATCATGGATAAAGCTGATAATACGCTTTTGCTTTGAAGAAAGTGCTTTAGCAGCCAAGAAATATTAACCTCCGCAAAATTAGCTATCAGCTTTCAGCTAACTGCTCTTTATTCAGCTTCTTCATTAAACGAGATTTAAGCCTGGCACCTTTATTTTTATGAATAACCCCTTTACTTATAGCTTTATCAATGCTGCTTGTGACTGCCACCATCTCTTGCTTTGCTAATTCTAATTCCCTAGAGGTAATACGCCTTCGTACCTTACTTATCTGAGTTCTAGTGCTACCTCGCACCAAACGATTTCGTAATCGTTTCCTTTCCGCCATCCGCGCTGCTTTGTTAATTGACTTACTGCTTAGCACTCACCTCTCCTTTCCTTACTACATTTATCACATTCCATACCGAGTAAATTTTAGACATCAATCTACTTAACTTAGCTGTGCTTTTAATCTCGAGGGTAAAGTATAGTAAGATAATATTATCGTCGTGGCCAGTCATATTAACATCGGTAATATTTACCCCTTCTTCAGCTATGATAGCACTAATATCCCGAACTAACCCAACTCTATCCCAGGCATCAACCTGAATAGTTACCGGGTAAACTTGCTCCACATCACCCCAATTGACATTGATCAGTCGCTCCTTCTCTAGCTCATTGATAATATTAGGGCAATCCCGGCGATGCACGGTGACACCGCGGCCTTGAGTAATATACCCAATAATCTCGTCTCCCGGCAATGGATGGCAACAACTGGCTAAACGAGTGAACAAGTCACCAACGCCCAATACTTGGACACTCGAAGGGCTAATCTTCCCCGGACGCGAAATCTCGACTGTTTTGCTTGGTGGCTCAAAATCCGCGCTTAGTTTAAGCGCCACCTCAGAAGGGCTGATACTGCCACAACCGAGAGCAAAGAAAAAGTCATCTGAGCTACTATAGTTAAACTGACGGGCTAATTTGTCAACATTGGGTAGGCTGATGCCTAAACGTTTAAGTTCCTTGTCCAAAAGCTGCTTGCCAGTCTCTATACTTTGACCTCGCTCCTGCTTTTTGAACCATTGCCGCACCTTCCCACGGGCGTGAGAAGTTTTAATATAGCCAAGTTGGGGGTTAAGCCAATCTAAACTGGGCCCCTTCTCCCCTTTGGCAGCAATGATTTCCACCACATCACCATTATTAAGCACATGGCTCAAGGGGGCCAGCCGTCCATTAACTTTTGCCCCAATACAACGGTAGCCCAAGTCCGTATGAACTCGGAAGGCAAAATCTAGAGGGGTGGCACCCTTGGGCAACTCCTTTATCTCACCCTTAGGAGTATAGACATATACTCGATCCGCAAGGACGTCAGTCCTAACCGACTCCAGAAACTCCTCACTATCGAGTTCTTCTCGCCAGTCGTTAACCTCACGTAGCCAAGATATTTCATTGTCAAAAGACGCATCTACCTCCCCCCCCTTATACTTCCAGTGAGCAGCTACCCCATACTCAGCGATTTGATGCATCTCACGAGTCCGTATTTGTATTTCTAGGGGGGTAACGCCTTGGCACATTACTGTGGTATGCAGGGAGCGATAGCCATTATCCTTAGGATTAGCAATAAAATCGTTAAACTCTTCGATTATGGGATGCCAAAAATTGTGAATCGCCCCTAGCGCCTTATAGCAATCCGAAACTGAGTCCACTAATACGCGCAAGGCAAAAAGGTCATGGATGTCGCCAAAATCCTTGCCCTGCGCAGTATACCGGCCCATCTTTTGATAAATGCTGTAAATATGTTTCGGCCTACCCAAAACCTTAGCCTTTATGCCAGCCTGGCTTAATTCCTGATGCAGCATCTGGCTAACCTCACTTATAAAGCCTTCTCGCTGAAGTCGTTTTTCCGCCACCAAGCGAGAAAGCCGACGGTATTGCTGTGGCTCGAGATAACGGAAGGCCAGATCCTCCAACTGCCATTTCACATTCCACATGCCTAATCGGTGCGCCAGAGGAGCATATATCTCCAACGTCTCTTGGGCAATTGCCTGGCGTTTCCCTGGTGGCAAAGCGCCTAGTGTGCGCATATTGTGTAGTCTGTCAGCCAATTTAACAAAAACCACTCGTAAGTCTTTAGCCGTAGCCACAAGCATTTTACGTAAGTTTTCCGCTTGAACCTTCGACTTCCTCTCTTCACCTTCGGCTCGGCTTGTGAGCTTGCTCAGTTTAGTCACACCATCAACTAATCTGGTTACTTCAGATCCGAAGTTAGCCTCAACTTCTTCCAGTGATATGCCACAATCCTCAGGAACATCATGCAGCAAGGCAGCAGCTAATGTATCAGCATCAAGTCGAAGTCCAGCTAAGGTCATAGCCGTATGTAAAGGATGCTCTAAATAGGGCTCTCTCGATTTGCGCATTTGCCCCTGGTGTGCCTGCGCGGCAAACTCGTAAGCTGCTTTAATTAGACTTACCTTGTCACCAGGTAGATATTCGCTGGCTTTTGCTATAAGCGCACTTATCTCCATATCCTAAGTTTATAATAACGTAAGAAGAAAACCAAAGCAAATCTTTAGCTTAAATTATGCTAGCTTATTATGGTAAACTAAATAAAAACAATAGAAAGGGAGGCTTCATGTATAAAGCGCCTCGGGGCACATCAGACATCCTACCACAAGAGCAAGCTTACTGGAAATATGTGGAGGGAAAAGCTGCTTCCTTATGCCAGCTTTATGGCTACCAGCTCCTGACCACGCCAATATTTGAAGATTCTCAACTCTTCGCCCCCACTGTAGCTGGGGGGCAGATAGCTGTTGATAAGGAAATGTATATCTTTGAGGATAGAAGTGGTCAGAAATTGGCTTTAAGGGCAGAGGGAACAGCACCAGTTTGCCGCGCCTACCTAGAGCATGGATTATTTAATTTACCCCAACCGGTGAAACTCTATTACCTTGGCCCTGCTTTCAGATATGAGCGCCCTCAAGCTGGTCGCTATCGCCAACATCACCAGTTTGGCTACGAAGCTATAGGTGATGCTGACCCTGCCCTGGATGCCGAGGTGATCGAGATGGCACGGCGATTCTTCCTCTCTCTAGGCCTCGCTGGATTTTCCTTCCAGCTTAATAGCATTGGCTGTAACCTCTGCCAACCCAAGTATATAGAGGCGCTAAGGCGGCACTACTCCAGCTATACAGCTCATTTATGCCCAGATTGCAAAGCTAGGCTGCTCAGAAATCCTCTCCGCTTACTTGACTGCAAAAAGGCCTCATGTCAAAAGATTGCTGAGACGGCACCAAGAATCACAGAGTACCTATGCCCTGAGTGCCAAGCACATTTCCAAAGCGTGCAACAATATTTAGAGGCTTTAGGTATTCCTTTCCAATTAAACTACAGATTGGTACGTGGTCTAGATTATTACACCAGGACCGTGTTTGAGGTTGGCCCTCGAGAGGAAGGGGCACAAAGCGCCCTTGGAGGCGGTGGCCGCTATGACAACCTCATTGAACAATTAGGAGGAAAACCCACCCCAGCAGTGGGTTTTGCCGCTGGCATAGAAAGAATTATATTAAATTTAAAAAGACAAAAAATAGCCATCCCTGCTCTGTCTAAGCCTACCGCTTTTATCGCCTACTTAGGAGAAGGAGCTAAAATCAGAGCAATAAAGCTCGCTTCCGAACTACGCCAAAGTGGAATTGCCGTCATTGCGGCCACAGGCGCTAAAAGTCTAAAAGGACAGTTGAGACAGGCTGATTCACTAGGTGCTAGCTATGCTATTATCATCGGCGAAAGAGAGGTTGAAACCCAAAGTGCCGTATTGCGAGACATGATAACTAATAAACAGGAAACTGTCCCTCTAGCCGAAATAGTCTCGTCACTTAAACAGAATAAAAAGACTTAAAGAGGAATACCCGGCTTCCCTTTTGAAGTCATGTTGCTTTTTCTCTAACCGACTTTAGAGGCAATTCAATTACGCAAAAAGCCGAACCTTTCAATTTAGTGAATTGAATCCTGTCACGATGGGATCCTACACCATAGCGTATTTTATCAATGTCACGAGCCTGCACAGCAATCCTGTCTGCACTTAGTGCGTCGCCAAGTTCATAATGATAGTGTCTTTCCTTATAGGGTACTTTCATCAACCATTACTTCCCCGCTATCTTGCAATTCCTGACAAATGTCGACAACTAATTCAAGGTCTAAGCTGAGTTCCTCTGCAATATCAGAATAATAAAGCGTTCGTCCACTCGAAAAAAGCTGTTGTATTTCTTGCTTTGCTTGCTCTCTGCATATCTCCCTGAGAACGATCACTTTCTCTTTTGGCATCCTCTCTTCAAGCTCAGCTAGTTTCTGCTTAATTTGTTCCACTTCCTTTCGAAGCGAGATATTTTCTGCTGTCAGGCTTAGGAAGTTCACCGCACTACCCCAAGTACTAGAAGACATATTTATTGTGACCTGCATAGCTTGTGTAACTTGCGTAACCTCCCTTGCCTTTTGCTTTATATCCTCCTCTAGAAATCCTGTAGACTCGCTAACTAAATCCAATTCCTCCCCTCTTTCACGTTTAGCAAGCAAGCGATTAATAAAGCTAGCAAGTAAAGGCTGGACTCTTGGAACTTCGCTAAAATCGGTTCTCATTTAGATAGCCCCCTTAAAATTCCCTCAGCTCTTTCTATTGTCTGAGGGTGTAACTTTAATCTTTCTTTGACTTCATTAGCGCCGCGAGACTCAGAATGGAAATTAAAATTTATCGCCACCTTTGTAGTTTCACCCTTTAGTGGAGGAGCACTCATTGTTACAATAAACTCCTTAAAATGGAAACATACCATGCCACCAATTTCATAATCTTCTGCAAATAGTTCCTTAAGTTTAGCATCGTTAGGCGAGAATAAAGTTTCCAAACGTCTACTCTCTTTTGGAAGATAATAACTATAGTTAAATCCTGCAGCCACGAATGGAGTCTCCGGTAAACAAGAAACAAATTCTGTAGCTATTTTAGGCAGTACCTCAATACCTTCAGGACTTATAGTTTTCAAGGATATCTGCAATCTATTTTCATCAAGAACAAACGAAATCCGCTCAGCCTCAACAACTGAAAGGGGAGGAGTGTGGACAAAGTTAGTTACTGTTTCCCTAAGTATATTCTTTTTATATAACCATTCTTTAGAGATAATAGATGGATTATAGTTCCTAGCCAGAATAACAATATTTGCGCCACTTAATGCAAATACATTACCCAAGAGACCCCTCCTAATTGTTTTCCATCCATTATAACACAAGACCTTCCTAACGCGTTATTAGGAATTTAAAAATAAAGCTAAAAGATAACGCTGCTACTTCTATGGACTCTTCCAAACCAACCTTGAATGCTATCGCAAAACACACCTTCTATCTCAGATATGATATAATAGATATAGTGCTCTTAGCTATTAACACCGAGAGAAAGCTTAAATCCTTCCCGCCAGGCTATGGGGCAATTTTTACTCCGCCAAAATGCATGAGTATAAGGAGGCGAATTAGCTATGTCCCAAAATGGGATGAGTAACTATACGGCTGAAGATATTCAAATCTTAGATGAGATAGAGGCTGTTCGCTTACGCCCCGGGATGTATATTGGCGGCACTAGCCGTGAAGGATTACAGCGTCTCCTTTACGAAATAGTGTACAACAGCATAGATGAAGCAATGGCCGGCTTCTGCGATCAAATTGAGGTAATCATTCACAACGATAATAGCATCACTGTAATTGATAATGGGCGTGGTATCCCTACAGAGCTTATGCCTACAGCAGATATTACTGCGCTAGAGGCAGTAATGACCCGCCTGCATGCCGGAGCCAAGTTCGGAGGACTTGTCTATAACATATCTAGTGGTTTGCATGGCGTTGGTGCTTCGGTAGTAAACGCCCTATCCTCCTGGCTTCGAGTTGAGATTAGGCGCCAGGGGAAAATCTACCTTCAAGAATACCAGCGGGGAATCCCCACGGGTGAGGTGCAACTCATTGGAGATGCCCTTGATACGGGCACTACAGTCACCTTCCTTGCTGATAAAGAAATCTTTGAAGACATTAATTATGACTTTAATACAACCTGCCAGCGATTAAGGGAGCTAGCTTTCCTGAATAAAGGAGTGCAAATATCTATTAACGATGAAGGGGCTGACCAGGGGAAAACTTTCTATTTTGAAGGGGGCATAGCTAGCTTTGTTCACCGCCTGAATAGAAATAGAGCCGTTATTCACCATTACCCCATCTATCTTTCAGCTACAGTCAATTCCACCATAGTCGAAGCAGCCCTACAATACAATGACAGCTTCACAGAATCCGCTTTCTCCTTCGCTAACTGTGTCAATACTAGAGATGGGGGGAGCCATCTCACGGGCTTTCGCTCAGCATTAACTCACGCCCTTAATGATTATGCTCGGAAGAATAAACTTATCAAGGATACCGAACCAAATCTGATCGGCGATGATGTCCGCCAGGGATTAATATCTATTATCAATATAAAACTTCCCGAGCCTCAATTCGAGGGGCAAACAAAAGCGAAGCTTGGAAATCCTGAGGTGAGAAGCCAGGTTGAATCTGCGGTAGCAGATAACTTATCTCTTTACCTTGAACAACATCCAGACGAAGCAAGGGCAATTCTAGAGAAATGCCTCACCTCAGCCAAAGCCAGAGAAGCGGCACGTAAGGCCCGTGACCTCATCCTTAAAAGAACTGGCTTCGAAGCATCAACATTACCGGGAAAACTGGCTGATTGCTCAGAGAAAAATCCGGCATTATGTGAGCTTTTCCTAGTCGAAGGTGACTCAGCCGGCGGCTCAGCTAAGCAGGGTCGCGATCGCCGCTTTCAAGCTATCCTCCCCCTTAGAGGCAAAATACTTAATGTAGAAAAAGCCACCCAAGACAAGATTATCGAACATGAAGAGCTAAGAGCTATTGCGACAGCTTTAAGAGCAAATATTGATGGGCAAGGTGATCTTTCCAAGCTTAGGTATCAGCGAATAATCATCATGACCGATGCCGATGTTGATGGTTCTCACATTCGCACCTTGCTTCTTACCTTTTTCTATCGCCATATGATGGAGTTAATTAACCAGGGATACCTTTTCATAGCCCAGCCACCTCTTTACCGTATAAAGTCTGGCAAGCAGCAATTTTGGATTTATTCGGAGCAAGAAAAGGAGAGAAAAATTAAGGAGTTAGGGGGGAATAAGCAGGAGATCCAGAGGTATAAAGGGCTGGGTGAGATGAGCCCTGAACAGCTATGGAGCACAACAATGAATCCCACCACCAGGACTTTGCTCCAAGTAAGGATAGAAGACGCTATAGCCGCAGACCAAGCATTCCATATGCTAATGGGCAACGAAGTCTTGCCTCGTAAGAACTTCATTCAAGCCCACGCTCAAAATGTCAGGAATCTGGATATCTAGAGGCCGTTTAGCAATCCTCCTGTAGGCTCTGAGCCCTTTCGCTTCCTGTCATTCTGAGGGATTAAAGCGACCGAAGAATCTTCTCTTCACTTTGTTCAGAGCTTCGGCTCACCAGGATAAACTCCGCAAAGCATCCCTCACCTAACCTCTCCCTTGAAGGGAGAGGAATAAGGTGAGGGTGACAAAATAAACGCTCTCTCTATTTAAGCGCCTCGCAGTCAACGATATAGCTTTTGCTCCGCTATATACTTCTCCACTTTGCCAGGCACTAAATAACGTATAGACAATCCTTGAGCCACACGCTGTCGGATCTCCGAAGAGCTGACACCAATTATAGGCGTATCAAGTTGAACGATATTACTAGTCACTCCAGGGACAGATGCTTCCAAAGATTTTAAATCTGGCAAGCTTAAACCCAACCTGGGAACAATTACTAAGCGACACATTTGTACTAGCTTAGCTGGCTCTTTCCATAAGTGAAGTCCAGCAAGGCTATCACTACCAAGAATGAAGAAGAAAGACTGTGCCTCCAACTGGCTCTGAAGGGCAGTCATAGTATCTATAGTATAAGAAGGGCCGGGGTGTTCTACTTCAAGAGTGCAAAGTTTAAAATAAGAATTACCAGCAATAGCCAGACGCACCATCTCTACTCTATGGCACGCCAGGGTAACAACATGGTCTACTTTGAGCCATGGCTGCCCGGCAGGCACAAAGAGAACTTTAGCTAAGCCTAGCTTTACCCTTGCTTCCTCAGCTATAACAAGATGCCCCACATGGATAGGGTCAAATGTGCCACCCAGAATACCTATATTCATCACTTTATATTAATATTAAAAATTACTCATATTACATTTCTTAATAATAGATTTATTAATAAGAGTAATAATAAGTGGGAGGACCTGCCGATTAAAGAAAAAAAAGACAGCCGGTTTACTCCAAAAATAAAGGCCAAAGTTTTAACAATTCAATTTTACCCCCGATGGCAGTTATTAACATTATTTTAATATTTCTCCTGGGAAGCTTTGCTTAAGTCAATTTTTCCTTTAATCCCTAAGATTTGATGATACAATTTAGAGTTAACGCTCATTTCCGTAGCTATTTTTTCATAACCATGAATGATTGTGGCATGGTTTCTATTGCCTAACCTCTTGCCAATTTCAGCGAAAGAACAATTACCTTCTTCCCGCATAAGGTACATTACAATTTGGCGTGCTAAAGCGGTCTTCCTATCTCTCCTTTTGCCAGTTAACTCCTCTACGGTAAGGTTGAAATAATCAGCTACCACTGGCATTATTACGTCTCTGCCTTGCTTATCAGCAGTGCTTGTTAATAAGCTGTTAACTGTTTGTAGAGTAAGTTCCATTCCAGTTAGCTTAGTTCGAGCGGTTAAATATATTAAAGCACCTTCAAGCTGGCGGACATTTTGCCTTATTTGTTTCGCTAAAAGCTGCAGCACTTCATCAGTGATTGGTATCATCGTTTCCTTTGCCTTAGCTCGTAGGATAGAGAGGCGCGACTCAAAGTCTGGTGACTGAATAGGGGTAACAAGACCCCATTCAAGACGTGATTTTAGCTTATTGCTAAGTAACGCCATGTCTTGAGGAGGTCGGTCAGCAGTAATGACGATTTGGCGATTATTGTTGTATAGCTCATTGAAGGCTTGTAAGAAGCATTGTTGGGTTTGTTTTTTGTCACTTATAAATTGGATATCATCAAACAGGAAGATGTGAACTGTCCTGAGTTTAGCGCGAAAATTTTCGACCTGCTCTTGTTTGATAGCCAGTACAAATTCATTGGTGAACTGTTCTGAGGTAGTATAAGCTACTTTTAGTCCGTTGCTTATTGCCCTATGCCCAATGGCATGTAGCAAATGTGTCTTACCTTGCCCGGTGCTGCTGTAGATGAAAAGAGGGTTGTAGCTGTGCCCTGGACTTTCGGCTACTTCTATTGTGGCGGCGAGAGCTAAGCGATTACAATCACCCACGATAAAATTATCAAAAGTGTATTTTGGATTGAACCTGTCTATTTTAGCTTTGGTGCTTATCCCGCCATCTGGTTGGTTGGCATAGGCTAAAGAACCATTCGTTAGTTGCTTTTGATTGTGAACGGCAAACTGAACATCAACATCCCCACCTATAATTTGGGCTAGGGTTTTTCTTACCAAGGAATGGAGGGATTTAGTTAACCATTCAGCGACAAAGGCGCTGGGAACTCCAACAACAAAAACATTTTCTTGGTAACTTATGCCCTGGCTATTTTTAAGCCAAGTAGCATAGTTTGCTTTGCTGACTTGAATTTGAAGTTCCCCTAGTGCCTTTTCCCAAATTTGTTTTGCCGACTCCAATTTACCCCCGCGCTGCTTCTCATTATTAGCCAAGAGGATAGCTGAAGAGAGAGTTGAGACAGAGTAGGATGGTAAGTATACAATGTTTAGGTTATCAGGCGGTCTTGGTTTTCTCTAGGGAGGTTTTGACATAACAAAAAAAATTAGGGAAAATGTCTCTGCCGTGGAAGTGGGCACAGTTTTTATGGGTACTCCACAGTTTGCTGTCCCCATACTGGGGTCTTTGCTCCGCAGTCCATATCAAGTGGTTGCTGTATATACTCAGCCTGACAAGCCAGCTGGTAGAAGGCAACGGCTTACTCCATCCCCGGTAAAAGAGCTGGCCATGGAGCATAAAATTCCCGTCATTCAGCCGAATACTCTTAAGTCAGCAGAAGTAGTACCGGATTTGGCTAGTTTTAAGCCAGAGCTAATTGTAGTTGCTGCCTTCGGCCAGATCCTTCCTCGGGAGGTATTGTCTCTGCCTAAATTTGGCTGCCTTAACATTCATCCTTCGCTACTGCCTCAGCATCGAGGTCCATCTCCAGTAGCTGCCTCTCTTCTCTGTGGAGATTTACTCACCGGCGTTACTATCATTCTAATGGACGAGGGCTTAGATAGCGGGCCGATCTTAGCCCGGGAAAAGGTGGGTATTGCTGCTACGGATACCACTGGCTCTCTTACAGCTAAACTAGCTCATGTGGGGGCTGGGCTTTTGATGGACACCCTACCTAAATGGCTTAAGGGTGAGCTTGAACCACAGCCGCAAGACGAGCCCCAGGCTACCTATAGCAGGCTGATAACCAGCAAGGATAGCGAGATAGATTGGCATCTCCCAGTAGTGGAGCTGTGGCAACGAATAAGGGCTTTCAATCCTTGGCCGGGCTGCTATACCTGGTGGCAAGGCAAGCGGCTCAAAATCCATAGTGCTGCTCTCGTTAGCAGGCTGGCAAGGGGCGAGGTAGGAAAGGTGATAGCTTTGCGACAGCCACCCAAAGTGGGGGTAGTGACTGGAGATGGCATTCTAGGGCTTTGTCAAGTTCAGTTAGAGGGAAGACATGAGATGTCAATTGCCGACTTTGTACGCGGGCAAAGGAATTTTATCGGCTCTATTCTAGGTTCAGACAGAAGGTAGTTTTTTGTTGTCTGTTAGATGCCAGCATTGTGGTAGGGAATCCGGCGTTATTTCCCAGGCATTAGGAGTGTGTCTCGATTGTATTCGGGGGGATTTTGCTGCCGTATTGCCTAGCATAGAGGAAACTCATAAAAAGGCTAGGAGCCTGTTTAACCTTCCCCCTCATCCTCCTAAAAGTGAAGTGGGTCCCCAATGCTGCATTTGTGTCAATGAATGCCGCTTGCCTCCGAACAGCAGAAGCTTTTGTGGACTACGCTACAATGAAGGAAATAAGCTCAAGGGCGCTACGGCAGATAAAGCCAATGTCAGTTGGTATTATGACCCCCTGCCCACTAACTGCGTGGCTGATTGGGTTTGCCCCGGGGGCACAGGAGCTGGCTATCCTGATTTTGCCTATCGCGCTGGTCCTGAATATGGTTACAAAAACCTGGCTGTTTTCTATCAAGCCTGTTCCTTTGATTGCTTATTTTGTCAAAATTGGCACTATCGCAGTCAGGCATTGAAGGAAGCTACTGTCACTGCTTCAAGGCTAACTGACGCCGTTGATGGCCAAACTTCCTGCATTTGCTACTTTGGTGGTGACCCTACACCTCAATTACCTCATTCTATTCGTGTGGCTAGGCTAGCTTTGCAGAAGAAGCGAGGTAGGATTCTGCGCATCTGCTGGGAGACCAATGGTTCCATGCACCCTGCCTTATTAAGACAGGCAGCCGAGATTTCCCTAAATTCTGGTGGCTGTATTAAGTTTGACCTCAAAGCCTGGAATGAGGAGGTGCACATTGCCCTTTGTGGTGTAAGCAACAAGAGAACCCTGGGAAACTTTCAACTTCTAGCCGAATATACTAAGAAAAGGCCTTCGCCTCCCTTCTTAGTGGCCAGCACCTTATTAGTCCCAGGATACATAGACAAGCAAGAAGTTTCCCAAATTGCCCAATTTATTTCCTCCCTCAATCCAGACATCCCTTACTCCCTTCTTGCCTTTGCCCCTCAATTTATGATGAGGGATTTGCCCACTACCTCGAGGCGTCATGCAGAGGAGTGCCTGGCAGTGGCAAAAGCCCGGGGCCTAAAAAAGGTGAGGCTGGGCAATATTCATCTTCTAGGGGGAGACACAGTTGCTTGAGTTTGTTGAGTTTTTTCAGTTGTTTGAGATTATATAAAAGCTCCGTAGTGCGAGGCTTTAGCCCTGAGCATGGCGAAGGGGAAAGTAAATAAAAGATTAAAATGCAAAATGCAAAAAACTATGGAAATTCTAAATTCTAAGCTCTAAATCCTAAACAAATCCAAAATTCCAAATTCAAATACCAAAACTGATTTTGTTTTGAATTTTGGTCATTAGTGCTTTGAATTTATTTAGAATTTCGAATTTCGTGCTTGGGATTTATCATAATTGGCTATGGAGGCAGGAGATTTGCTGATTTGGTATCACTCCTAAAGGAGCATAACATTGTCTTTGTTGTCGATGTCCGTCGTTTCCCCAAAAGCACTATGCCTGGATGTTGAGAAGCCACCACAGCAGGTGTTACCATCTACCGTGATTGGGCGGGCCAAACGAATCCGGAGTTCGTTTATATGGCCGTTAGACGAAATTTGGGCTGGTTGGGCTGACTATATAGAGGGTGTGATTAAAATGACACAGTTTAGTTGGGAATTCCCTTATGCCTCTAGGCGTGTGCCCATTATGGCCCGTAATATTGTTGCCACATCCCAACCTTTAGCAGCCCAAGCCGGTTTAAGAATGCTGCAAAAAGGTGGTAATGCTGTGGACGCCGCTATTGTTGCTGCTATAGCTTTAACAGTAGTAGAGCCCACTATGAATGGAATAGGGGGCGATGCTTTCGCTATTGTTTGGGATGGGAACGAATTACATGGCCTCAATGCTTCAGGTCGGTCTCCTGCTGTTTGGGATTTTGAGCAGTTTTCTCAATTTAAATCTGTGCCTGTACTTGGATGGAATTCAGTAACCATTCCTGGTGCTGTATCATCTTGGGTAGAACTATCTGACCGGTTCGGACGTTCGCCTTTTGAGGACCTATTTGAACCA
>Ga0210056_1003251_pt1 | contig 13276 bp, 13 predicted proteins | sample CryGeyCG2014_080_2_FD_183965 | JGI IMG/M metagenome (GOLD analysis project Ga0210056, IMG submission 183965) | Groundwater microbial communities from aquifer - Crystal Geyser CG07_land_8/20/14_0.80 (SPAdes) (version 2) | ecosystem: Environmental > Aquatic > Deep subsurface > Groundwater | place... | reverse complement strand
ATTCTAACATATCAAGGTGCTAATTTCTATATATTACCCTATGGTATGCTTTCAAATTCTTTCTATGCCGGAATATTCGAATATCCTTTAGGCAGCGGTAATTGGTATAAAGGAATACACCAACCCATGATTTCAGAAGAACAGTTTGATCAGATTCAGGCAATCCTTGGAAAGAAGGGTAAACAGCGTCCCAGAGCTCATGTATTCGCTTTTACAGGCCTTATGCGGTGTGGAGAATGTAAAGCAATGATAACATGTGAAGAGAAGATAAAAAGACAGAAAAACGGTAATGTTCACCGCTATATTTACTACCACTGTACAAAACGGGTCAATCCAAACTGTACACAGGGATCTATCGAACAATCAGAACTGGAAAAACAAATACTTCAGACTATTGGAAGCTTGAAAATCCCACCAGAATTTCATGATTGGGGCTTAAAGTGGGTCAAAAGAGAAAACCAAAAAGAATCTCAGGACAGAAATTTAATTCTTACTCAACAACAAAGAGCATATAAAGAGTGTATAGCGCAGTTGGATGAGCTTATAGATATGCGGGCAGCCAAAGAAATAACTCCGGAAGAATATGTTCAAAAGAAGACTAAGCTACAAAAAGATAAGGTAAAACTTAAGAAACTATTGGATGATACAGATGACACTGCTACAAAATGGCATAATAAGGCCGACGAGATGTTTGATTTTGCCAGGGATGCGGTTGAAAAGTTTAATAATGGTGGTTTAGAAGGTAAACGATATGTATTATCCCGTCTTGGTTCGAACCTTATACTTAAAGATAAAATTCTTACGACAAACCTAGAAGAAACACTTATTCCTATGAAGGAGGCAGCAAAAGAGGTAAAGAAAATCCATGAAACGTTCGAACCTATAGAAGGGATTGATAGAATAACCCAAATAGAGGCTTTGTATTCTCAAAGTCCAGCCTTGTACCCCCAGCCGGATTCGAACCGGCGATTTACTGGCTGAAAACCAGTCGTCCTAGGCCGCTAGACGATGGGGGCTAAAGTATTTTTTAACATTAATTTAATAGTTCTTTTTCCTTTTGTAGTCTTTAGATATTTTTCTCTTTCTTAAGTATACGTAATACATATATAATCTACCATGTACCAGTATAAATACGGTACATGGCTGTATACCGTTCCGCCAGAAGGCGGATCTGGTATACGGGACGATGGAGGCTAGTTAAATTCCAAGTACAAAACACAATTATTTTTTGTTTACTTTTTTACCTTCTGCTTTGTTTATCTGCTCTCTCAGACTTTCAAGAATTCGTTTGGCTTCGTCCTTTCCACCTAAACCAAACGACAGTCCGAATGCTATGGCAACCATACTGACAATACCTGTAAATAATATCTTCACAAGCTCAGAAGCAACTCCTAGCTGAGTCAATACAATCAGTGCCGTAAAAAATAATATGGAGTATTTGGCTATGTTCCCCAAAACCAAAGCCTCTCTCCTCCCTACTCCACTTAAACTATGTCGCACAATATCAAAGACGAATCTGGCGGAAATTAATCCTATCCATCCGATTACGACGGCAACAAAGACGTTTGGCAGGAAAAGTAGTAACTGGTTTAATAAATCTGCTACTTTTGGTATCCCCCACACATCAATTGCGGACATCAGGAATATAAATATGATTATCCATCTGATTACTTCAAATATAAGATTAGGCCAAACTACTACCTCGTCCTTCTGAACCAAGCCAGCTGACTGAAGCCATTTCTCGATTCTGAAATATTTAAACAAAATTATTATAAAATCTTTGATAAGTGAAGCTAAAATAAGACCTATAAATATTATTAAAGAACCGGCAATCAGCTTTGGGATGAAAGCTGAAATTATAAAGAATACTGAGTTTAAAACCCCGCTTAAACTTTCTATGAAAACATTCATAATATAAACTCCTTGTATTTTGTATTTATTAATTTATATATATCTTCCATAGTATATTCTAGATTATTTGGCAGTAAACGTAAAGATAAGGATGCAGCGGCATTAGCAAATATTGCTGACTTACTTAAATCCGCAGATAAATTATACGCGTAAGTAAAAGTCGCAGCAAATATATCTCCGGCACCGGTTGAATCTACGACATCTTTTTTGGGCACCTCAAAAGCTGGAAAGTGTACTGTGTCACCATCTTTAAAAATTGAACATCCCCTTTCCGCCTGAGTTATCACCACTTTTGATCCTTTCCTACTCCATTCTAATCCCTTTGTTTCTAAATTACTTCCATCCTCTTCAGAAAGTATAATTATATCAAATAACGATATCATTTCATCTGCATTATCCCATTCCCCCTTTTGTACAATTCCATCCTTTGTAATCCGCCTGAACAAACCTTGAGGAGCCAGCACTGCAAGTGAGTTAGGGAATAAAACCGGGATATTTTCAAAGTCAGATAATGAATAATTCGGCACGAGCGGGGAAACAATCAGAATATCCTGTCTATTCCTGAATTCTTCAGAAAGTTTGTCCAAATCTAATACCTCCCATTTCTCTCCCATTCTGACAGTTTGCTTTCTGACATTACCTGTATAGGAATTTTCGAACAATAAAGTAGCTTCATTGTTCTGTGACGGATATAATTGGGCTCCTTCCAGCTCATCCAGGGGGAATAAAGTTCCGTAATTTGTATAAATGTTAGGTTGTATACCTAATATCCTAAACATCTTGGACATAAATAATGGGGGTCCGCCAATACCTTCATAAATCAACCTACCATCACTAAAATTCCTGTCTATGGTCAAATCACCGTATAGAAGTGCTTCTTTCATTTTTTGCGTCAGGATAAGATAGAAATTGTATTATCCTGAAATATTCTTATAGAGTTTGATTTTAAAACGATCTTTCCCGACAAATAATATGCTTACCATATCAATTCTGATTGCGCTATAAGAGTGATTTGATTTGTTAAGATAATATTCCGCATATTTTTCAATACTCCTAACCTTCCTTGGGGTAATTGATTCCTCCGGATATCCAAAGGAAAGATTTCTTCGGGTCTTCACTTCAATAAATACCAATACTTCATTTTCTTTAGCAATAATATCTATATCACCGTATCTTTTCTTGAAATTTCTCTCTAAAATATCATATCCCTTATTAGTGAGGTATTGTGAGGCTATTTTTTCACCGTATGATCCAAAAGAAATATTATTTTTTGGATTCATTTTTTATCTGTTTGTTTTCTTCTTTGTTCTCTTCTCCATTGGTCTTAGTTTGATCCTCTGTCTTTGGTTTGTCGTCTTTCTTCTCTTCATCAATCAAATCCTCTTCGGTTTTTTTACCTTTGTCTTTATCTTTTAGTTTCTCCCGATCTTTACCTTTTCTATCTCTCAGGTAGTACAACTTTGCTCTACGTACTTTAGATTTCTTCTTAATTGTAATTTTTTTTATCCATGGTGATTTCAAAGGAAAGACACGCTCTATTCCAATTTTTCCCGCAGCAATTCTTCTTACCGTAAACATCCGGTTTTCCTCACTGGCGCCTTTTATGGAAATAACGATACCTTCAAAAATCTGAATACGTTCCCTAATCTGCTCTTTTACCTCTCTTTTAGCTTTACCGGAGACCGTCTCTTTTTCTATAAGTACGTAATGTACCTGTATCGTATCCCCTACATGGATATATGACTTACCGTATTTTATTTGATTTGCCATATGGAGAATTCTAACAAAAGAATCCTTTACTTACAAGAAGTAATGTGATTTGAGGTGTAGGGAGGTCAGCACATAGTATACACTTTTCCGATCCGCAACGATTCATAAACTACAGAGACAGGTGTTTAAAACTCTTCGGCCAGGAATATGATGGATTAGGAGGTAAAATATATGATTCCTGGAATCCGTTTAGATTATCAACAGTTAAGGACAATATCACCAAAGGCAGCCAGGCAGGCAATACTGCAAATCTTAAGAAGCTGTGATGGGAATGTCAGTGAAACAGGAAGAATCCTTGGTATTACCCGAACAACCATCTACAAAGCAATCAGGAAGCAAAAAGAGGAAGATCTGAGTGATTCCTCCCGTGCTCCAAAGAGGGTAACCAACAAAACAGAACCTTCTATTGAGGAAAAAGTAATTCTCATAAAGCAGAAAACCAACTACGGACCACTGCGGATAAAGGAGGAACTGTTTGGTCAACATGGTATTAACCTATCCCACCATACCATCAGAAACATCGTCAGAAGAAACAGGAAGAAGATAAGAAGGAAGGAAACCAGAAATCACGGGAGAGCACCCCGGCAGTTTGTTGACTGGTACAAGGCAAAGCCATTTGAGATAGTCCAGATTGACCTGAAACATATCATAGACCAGAAGGCATTATCCCTTAGGCAGATATCTCACATCTATACCTGTAATCTGCCTATATACCAGTGGGGAGCAATCGATGTTAATACCAGATTCAAACTCATTGCCTATTCAAAGGAGAAATCATGGACTAATGGATTAACCTGGTTTCTCTGGGTTACTTCCTGGTTAAGAAGCCATGGGATAACAGCTAATATTGTCTATACGGTTGATCATGGCATGGAGTTTGGAGGAGACTGTTGGTGGAAGATGACAGAGTTAAGGCACCTTTTAAGAGGATTTGGTTGCAGTGTTGTCCAAAACCAGAAGAGACATCCTGAACAGAATGCCCACCTGGAAAGATCCCACAGGACAGATGATGAGGAATTCTACATTCCGAGGATTATGTCAATTAACAATACCCAACAGTTCTACAGGGAAGCAATGAATTATCTGTATTACTACAACAACGTCAGGAAACACTCTTCCTTACAGGGAAAGACACCATTTCAGATTGTACAGGATAAGTGTAGAAATATTGATGTTAGAATGAGGATAGTACCACCGATTATTCTTGACCGGGTATCTGTAGACTTAGGACCCTGGAGTGGATACCATGTGCTGGCTCAGTACCAAGGAATGGAACAATCTATTTTTCTTTTTCATCGAGGATAGATATTTCATGTTAAAATTCCTTAATGAAACTAAACAAACAGTATGTGTTGCCTGCGGAATTTTTATCCAGACTGCAAAAAATAATACCTCCGTCAAAAATTGATTCTGTCCTTTGCGCTTTTTCCGTCAAAAGACCCACGACTCTTCGGGCAAATACATTGAAAATATCAGCCCGGGATCTCCGCAACATATTTTTTGAAAAAGGGGTTAAGCTGGAAAATGTCCCCTGGTACAGGGATGCATTTATTGTGAAAAATAGGACGCTTCGGGAGTTGATGGAAATAGAAATTTCTGCTCATGATCAAAATTTCCTTGATCCGCAATTCGCAAAATCTGAAGCTGATTCAGCGGGTCCTGTTGCGAAAGTATTCCAAACTTCGCTTCAAGTCGCTCGCGATAAAGGGAGGTTATATTATAGTGACTTAGGCGCTCGCTCTTCCTTCGGTGAAGCGAAGTTTAGAAGTCCTTCTTCCGCACCACCCGCAATACTTAATTTATATAAAGAAGGATATTACTACGTCCAGTCTCTTTCAAGCATGATTCCGCTTTTGGTGCTTAATCCCAAACCCGGTGAAAAAATTCTGGATATCTGTGCGGCTCCGGGATCCAAAACTACCCAGATGGCAACCATGATGGGGAATAAGGGTGAAATTCTAGCCAATGATACAAGTCCCATAAGGCGGTTAAGATTGGAAGCCAACCTGAAGATTCAGGGAGTAAATTGTGCATATGTGTCAGGTTTTCCGGCACAATCATTGTGGATCAAGTTTCCCGAGTTTTTTGATAAGACTCTTTGTGATGTTCCCTGCAGTATGGAGGGCAGGTTTCATACGTTCGAGCCTGAATCATATAAAGGGTGGTTGGTAAAAAAAGTAAGGAATCTATCAAGACTTCAGAAATGGATACTCCGATCAGCAGTAAGCGCAACAAAAGTGGGAGGCAGGATTATATATTCCACTTGTACGCTTTCACCGGAGGAAAATGAGGAAGTGATAGATTGGATATTGGAAAAGGAGAAAGGGAAGGTCCAAGTTGAAAAAATATCCGTGGCCGGATGTCAGTTGTCAGATGCGGTAATGGGATGGGATGGGAAGAAATATAACCCGGAGGTGGGAAAAACAGCAAGAATCCTTCCTTCAGAAACAATGGAGGGATTTTTTGTTGCTTCATTAAGGAAAATAAAATCTACCGTAAAACCCAGGAGTAGTTTATAATAACAAAAGAGATTTTATGGATATTTTGGATTTGATTATTATCGGCAGTGGACCTGCGGGTTTAACAGCCTCAATTTATGCTTCCTGCTATCATCTCAAACACCTGGTGATCGGAGAAAAGCCGGGTGGGCAGATGCAATTTGCCACGGATATCTTAAATTACCCCGGATTTGAGGATGTTTCCGGAAAAGACTTAATAGAGCGTATGGTTTCCCAAGTTAAAAAAAGAGGAGGGGAAATTATTACACAGAGTGTAATAAAAATGTCAAAGAACGAAATTCGAAATACCAAACAAATCCCAAATTTAAATGACCAAATTCAAAAAGGGTATTTAATAGAAACGCAGGATGGAAAAAAATATATTGCCAAAGCTGTAATATTGGCAACAGGTATGGAAAGAAGAAAATTGGGTGTTCCCGGTGAGATAGAATATACAGGTAGAGGAGTGCATTACTGTGCTACATGTGAAAAGCAGGATTACGACGGGAAAATTTGCGCAGTCGTCGGGGGAGGAAACTCCGCAGTACAAGCAGCGGTACAGTTGTCCCAGTCAGCAGACATGGTGTACATAATATACAGGGGAACAGAGCTTCGTGGAGATCCTATTTGGATAGAGAAAATAAAAAAAAGTAAGAAAATAGAGGTGATTCTTAACACTCAGGTGAAAGAAATAGTCGGAGATGGAACGAATGTGAAGAGAGCAGTGCTGGAATTTACGGGTCCTGCTGCTCAGGTATCCCAAGTTACGCTTCAAAATCACCCCACCAGGGTGGGGTTCAAGGCCAGTGAAGCTACACTTGAGAAACCCTCCTTCGCATCACCCGTAAAATTATTGGCAATTGACAAAATCTTTATCGAAATAGGTGGAGTGCCGGGGACAGCTCTTGTCATACCTTTGGGAGTAGAGATGGACACAGGAGGATATATCAAAGTAAATTCGAAACTGGCTACGAATGTGGCAGGAATTTTTGCGGCAGGGGACCTGGTAAGCTATGGTCTTTCAATTGAACAGATAGCCTCAGCTGTGGGTCTCGGGGCCAGAGCAGCTGCTTCTGCTTTTGCCTATCTGAAGGGAGAGAAAACGCCTACGGTCTGGGGAAAAGCACAGATAAAAAGGTGAAGACTTCCCGAGTCTGACTCGGGGCCTTTTTAAGGTAAAGTCTGGAACCCCGTACCGACAAGTTGACTTATCTGGTACTGGGATAGACTCACGCAAGTTCAATATTGTCTTTCTCAAACTTCTTTTTTATCCGATACAACAACTCTCTTTTTACCCTCCATTGGTTTTGGAAGGTAGCATACAGAATAGATTTTATAATTAGTTTCCCCGGTTCAATACTGTCTATGCCCTTAAGCTCAGGTTTTTTAGTAAGGAGCTTTTGGAAACGTTTATCATTTTGGATTTTAGAAAGCACATCCCTCATAGCTTCAAGGACTTTGTCAATAGAGACGGTATTTTTTATCGGAATGTCAATATTTACCAGAGCTTCTTCGCGGGAAAGATTAACTACCTCATTTACCCTTCCTGCCGGAATAATTCGAAGCGCTCCATTTTCATCTTTCAGGATGATTGTTCTTATCCCGATTTTTAGAACAACGCCTCTATTTCCTCCAATTTCCACCAGATCGCCGATGGATATAGAATCCTCAGCGATAAGGAAAAGACCGGCAATCAGGTCTTTTACCAGTGCTTGTGAGCCGAAACCGACAGCTATACCGATGATTCCTGCTGAAGCCAGTATCGGGGTGACATCAATTTCCAAGACAGAAAGGATGAAGGTAATACCCAATATGAAAATAGCGATGGAGATAGTACTCTGAATAAGGGAAAAAAGGGTTTTCGCTCTTTTTGTATCCAGTTTTTGGGGCAATTTGATAAAGCGTTTCATGATTATATTGAAAATTATCGCTCCAGCGAGAATCTCGATTATCCTTATGGATTTATCAAAAGATAAAAATGTTTTTTCGAGATAATTAAGGATCATTCTAATATTATACCAAATTGGAGCTTCCTGTTGTTTCCGGCTATGGTTTTATCTTCATCGAAAAATCATTTCTTTAAAGAGGTGAAAAAATCGATAAATTGGGTTAGGGAATCCAGCTTATAGTCGGCACTGTCAAATACCGGATTCTTATATATTTCCCTGGAAGGAATAGCTATACAAGTCATGCCTGCATTTTTGGCAGCAGTTACACCCACTGGAGAATCTTCAATTACCAGGCATTTAGAGGGGATTACGTCCAGCATTTTTGCAGTAGTCAGATACACATCGGGAGCGGGTTTGGGATGCATTTCATATTCGGCGGAGTGCAAGAGTTGGAAAAAGTATTCGATTTTAAGCGTTCTGACAACTGTTCTTATAAGATGCATGTTGGCAGAGGAGGCGAGAGCATTTTTTAGCCCCTTTCCGCTTAAGAATTTCAGGGATTTGATAACTCCCGGTTTGGGTTTGCCGTATCTAATGATAAGTTCCTCCACTTTTTTATTTATCATCTTTTCCACCTGTTTTTTGGGAGGACTTTTCCAGGGAAATTTCTGAAACCAATAATCTACAGCGTAATCAATTCTGACGCCCATGGTTTGGACGCACATTTTTTCCGTCACTGGTACCCCGATAGTCTTGTAAACATCAGCAGCTGCCTTCCTCCAGAAAGGTTCGGAATCAATAAGGACCCCATCCATATCGAAAATTACGGCTTTGAACATGGAAGGATTTTAACATATTTTTCCATGCTTTTTATACTGAAGAAACCGGGTTTGAAATAAGTTTTTCCAGCATAGCCCCATCTAATCAGTCCCGATTAAATCGGGATTGCAAACCTGAGTAAGATGGGTATATATACTGAGTAACCCAAGACGTTTAAGTAAAGTTATGTGTTGGTAATCGGTGCTATTTCAGTATTTCTTATAAACCTATAAAATACAGTCTTACGGTTAATCTAGCTTGATTCTAGGTCCTTTAGTAATTGAGATAATGCTGAATTATAATTTCTTTATCAAATGTAATGATCGTTTTAGACTGATTTAATAGTCTAAAACCCAGCTTTTACCAACACGAAATGTTACTTAAGCCAACCCAAGATGCAAATTATGAGTTACGTGAGTATATAAGTGTTTCGTTCATGTTTAAGGGGTGAATTTTATCAGATTAAAAAAAACGTCTCATAGGGCTAGTTTTTCCTGTTGGGGATTTTTATTGGAGTAGGAAAGATTGAAATGTCTATATGCTTTTTCCGTGGCTTCCCGGCCTCTGGGAGTTCTTTTAAGAAATCCTATTTGCATAAGGTATGGTTCAATCACTTCCTCGATTGTCCCGATATCCTCAGACAAAGTAGCAGCCATGGTTTCGACCCCGACCGGCCCACCGCCGTGTTTTTCGATGAGTGACTTAAGGAGCCTTCTGTCAGAGTCGTCCAAACCCATGTGGTCGATTTCCAAAAGTGCAAAGGCTTCATCAAGTACTTCTCTGTCTATTTTTTCCTTTCCCTTCACCTGGGCAAAATCCCGGGCACGTTTCAGTAGTTTCAAGCCGATTCTGGGAGTACCGCGAGCTCTTTTGGATAGTTCTTTAACAGCAACATTATCAAGTGTTAATGCCAATTTTTTGGAAGCGTTCAGGATGATTACCTCCAGTTCTTCAGGCGGATAAAAATTAAGCCGTTGGATAATGCCAAATCTGTCGCGAAGAGGAGCTGACATGAGGCCGATTCTGGTGGTTGCGCCGATGATGGTGAATTTCGGAAGGTCAAGCCTTAATGTTCTGGCTGATGGTCCTTTGCCAATGACGATATCAAGAGCATAATCCTCCATGGCAGGGTAAAGAGTTTCCTCAACTACCTTATTTAGCCTGTGGATTTCATCGATGAATAAGACGTCTCCCGGCTCCAGGTTAGTTAAAATTGAGGCAAGATCACCTGACCGTTCTATGGCCGGGCCTGAAGTCACCCTGATATTTACTCCCATTTCTTTGGTGATTATGTGAGCAAGAGTGGTTTTACCTAATCCCGGCGGTCCGTATAGAAGAATATGTTCCAGAGGCTCTTTTCTTTTTTTGGCAGCAGTGAGAGATACATGTAAGGCTTTCTTTACTTTTTCCTGGCCTGAAAACTCGCTCCAACTAGAAGCACGAAGAGAGACGAAGAGGATTTCTTCTTCGGGAGATTCGTTTGCGGTAACAGGTTTGGTATTTGGTTGATCAGTCATATTAGCGTAAAGAGTAAAGGATAAAGCGTAAAGTCAGATACATATTAAATTACATAAAGCGGAAAGCGTCAAGAGTTAAGTTTTTATAAGGTTTTATCACTTTATCGTAACCGCTTTACCCTTTACGCTAGATATTCTTACTTCTTCCCTAAATATTTCAATGCCTGTTTTATTTTGAATGATGTATCACCTTCTAAGTCCCGTATGGTTTTGATAGCCTCTTTTGCCTCGTTGGTACTAAACCCGAATATCTTCAAGGCCTCCATGATCTCCTTATTTTCTCCACCTTCAGCGGTCAAATCTAATTCATCCAAACTTCCCAATTTACTACGAAGTTCAATTATGATCTTTTGGGCGTTTTTTCTCCCTAAGCGGGGAATAGTAGTGAAGAAATCCACATCACCCTTGATAATTGCTTCTTTTATCTTTTTGGTCTGGCTTGCTGAAAACACATTCAGAGCTGTTCTGGGACCCACTCCGGGAACGGTTAAAAACAATTCAAAAAGTGCCAGGTCGTCCGGATTTTCAAAACCGAAAAGCTCAATGGCGTCATCCCGGACATTTGTATAGGTATAGATGGAGAATTTGTTGTCAATGATAGCCCGGTTTAATATATGTATTGGGACAAACACCTTATAACCTACATTGCCTGTAAGAATAATCAGGTTGTTTGTGCCTTTGTGTTTGATGGTGCCCTCAAGATAAGAAATCATATTACAGATAACATATAACATATAACAGATAACATATAATAAAATCAATTAATAAATATGTTAAATGTTTAATGTTATTTGTTAAATGGTTTCATTTTATACGAAAAACAGTGAGTTAGGGCAATGGCGGCGGCATCGGCTACATCATCGGGGGAAAGAACAGCGGGTAACTTTAAAATAGTTTTTACCATCATCTGTATCTGGTTTTTATCAGCCCGGCCGTAGCCGGTCAAGGCCATTTTTACCTGAAGCGGTGTGTATTCGGTGATGGGAATATTATTTTTTTCAAGTACAAGCTGTACTACACCTCTAGCTTGACCGACAATAAGGGCAGTTTTAGCATTGGTGTTGAAAAACAGGCTTTCAAGAGCAGATACATCAGGATTGTATGTATTTATCAAATCGTTTAGGGCCTCGTATATTTTTTCCAGACGTTTTGCGGTAGACATGGAAGCGGGTGTGAAGACCGCCCGGCTTTGGATAAGCACCTGTTTTCCTTTAAATTCTTCTACAAGTGCACAACCTGTAATAGCTATTCCGGGATCAATACCTAAGACGAGCATACTTGTACTGTAAATTGTATGAATAAAAAAAGATTTACAACGTAAAAGGATTATAGCATGAAAGCTTATTGAAGCTCAGTTTATTGAAGTCCGGAACGTTTTTTCCTGCCTCTTATATAGAGAACTAGTATAAGTACCGGTACCCAGATTACCGAGTAAACTACTAGCCAGATGGCCGTACTTGCTATACCTCTTAGGTTTCCAATTAGGCTTCTGACTGCGGTTTTGAAGATAACATCCGGCCTCCATGGTTCGCTTGGAGCATAGGGGAGAGTATATTCATCCGTAGAAAGGTAAACCGTTACAAGCGACATCTTGGCTGTTTGCTCCATGTATTTATTGCTTCCCTTAATTCTGTCTATCTGGTCCTGCAGACTGAAAATCTGCTGTTGGATGTTTAGGATATCGCTCAGCTCATTGGCCTGACTCATAATTTCCTTGAATCTGGTCATATTCGCATTAAGAACAGTAAGCCGTGCTTCATTGTCGACGTATTGGTCGGTGACATCCGTGCCGTTTAACCTCTCCGAGGCTACTTTTACAGATAGACTGCGGAATTTTGACAGCGCGTCTTCCAATTTTTCGGAAGGAATACGCAGTGTGATGTTACCGCTTGAATTATCCTCTGGATTAGTGATGTCGCTATTTACCATATACCCGCCGATTGAAGTGGTGTATGTTTTTATGCTTTGAAGTGTATCGGCAACTTTCTTAACAACCAGAGACAGATAGGAATTCTGAACGACCATGCGATTAGTGACATCCGTGGTGGGTGGAGCAGGGCTGTTGGGATAATAACTGCCTCCTCCGCCGATTCCCGGAAACGCCATCTTCATGTTTGCAGGAGCAGAGATACCCATACTCTCCTGGGCGTAATTATAAGAAGGAGAAGAAAACCCCAGTCTTGAGATACCGTAAAAACCGTTGAGAAAGTTTTTGAAAAGATAGAAACCGATAATTAAAAGAAGTAGACTTGCCAGTTTGTTTCTTTTGATCCAACCGATTATTCCCATGATAATTCCAGTTTAGTGCTTAGATCTTCGTGATGTCAAGGGAAAGAAATTTTATGAACAAGGAGTATATATTATTTTCGCAGCGGTGCGTGTTTACTATTTATATTTTCGTTTGCCAGGACACCTATGACAAACCAGAAATATAATTCTTCAGCAATTGAAATAACGTTCGTTTGGGAATGGAAAAGAAAAAGCAAGAACACAAGAAGTATAGTTTTATACCACAATTGCTGCGATCTATCCGTCTGGAAAGCAAGAAGAAATAATCTTCTTAATACATATATTATTATACATAAATAAATAGACAAGCCGATAATGCCTGTCGTGGCAAATACTTCAAGGATGGAAGAATGGGCTTTATCAAGATAAATATCATGCTGATAGAACATGGGATAGGGGACTTCTTTAAAAGCATAATCGACATTCGCCCAACCCCAGCCAAGAAGGGGTCTTTTTATAATACCTTACTTGAAACCTCCGGGCGTAAGCCCGAGGGAGGTAGTCTCTTCCAGAATCCTCTCGTTTGAGAGTACAATGGAAGCATGAAATTTATTAAACTGGCACATTGTGTCTATTACTGCGA
>Ga0210056_1003250_pt1 | contig 13285 bp, 13 predicted proteins | sample CryGeyCG2014_080_2_FD_183965 | JGI IMG/M metagenome (GOLD analysis project Ga0210056, IMG submission 183965) | Groundwater microbial communities from aquifer - Crystal Geyser CG07_land_8/20/14_0.80 (SPAdes) (version 2) | ecosystem: Environmental > Aquatic > Deep subsurface > Groundwater | place... | reverse complement strand
CGCGGCTGAATCAATCGGCAAAATTCCTGAAAGTTTGATTGTGGTGGGCGACTCAGGACTCGAACCCGAGACCTTCTCGGCTTGCCTGCCTAAGTTTTTGGACCGTGGACGGTGTAGGGATTGCCACCCTGCGGGTGGTCCCCCGCAGGGGGAAACCTACCGTTTTAATGGTGCTTGCCCGCCAAAATTTTTAGTCAGTGGACGGTGGAGGATTTGAACCTCCGACCCTTGCGATGTAAGCGCAATGCTCTACCACTGAGCTAACCGTCCAAAAATCTAAGCAGGTGAATAAGACAAAATGCTTTTTACTCTTTTGCTTTGTCTTTTTGGCCTTCTTCCGGGGTTGTCCAGTTGGGACGCCAGAGTCGCATTTCTTCCAGAAGTTTTTCGTCTGGTTCGCGGCCTTCAAATTCGCCTTTTTCATTGATATACGAGATAGCTTCTTTTGCCATTCCTTCTGGGTGCGTAGGCGCGCCATTCTCTCCCTTTCCGCATTTCCAGTGGGCCGGTTTGCCATCCGGACGAAACTCGAGGATCTCACCCCCGCTTTTAATGAATTCTTCCCCAGGGTCGAATTCAGATTTTTTGTTTTCAAAGTGATTTGCCATAAATTGAGTGAATGAAATCAAGTCAGGCTTGGCGAAACGAGTATTACTTAGATTATCTTAAGGGGTATAAAATATAATTTTTGTAATCTAGTGCCCAGGGAGGGACTCGAACCCTCACCCTCTTGCGAGGCTAGGCCCTCAACCTAGTGTGTATGCCATTCCACCACCTGGGCTTGGAAGCGGGCTCGGTATTTTGTATTATTCGGCCGTTTTTGTCGTTTCGCCAGGCGTTTCTTTTTTGGGGGTAGCTTCTATCGCTGATGGCTCGGTGGCGTTTTCCCTACGCTCTTCTTTCCTTTTTAGCCTCGCGCTTTTACCGGTTCTTTCGCGCAGGAAATATAATTTGGCTCGCCGAACTTTTGCCTTGCCAACAACTTCGATTTTATTAATTTTTGGTGAGTGGATGGGAAAGGTTCGTTCAACGCCGATGCCGCCGGAAATTTTTCGGACGGTGATCGTGCCGTTAATGCCCGCGCCGTGTTTTTTGGCAATAACAAGACCCTTGAAGGGCTGGATTCTTTCTTTCTCCCCTTCTTTGATCTTTTGGTGGACAATAATAGTATAGCCCGGACGTATTTCGGGCAGGCTCTTCAATTGCTTTTTGTTAAAGGCGTCAAGTTTTGTGGACATTCTTTGGGGATTTAAGAATTATGAATTACGATTTATGAATAAGTCCTTAAATCATAAATCGTAAATCGTAAATCGACATTAAAGGTTTATTTTTTTAAGCTGGTTTTTACTATTTAAGTCGGCCAATACAAGCCGCAGATCCTCTGGCAATTTTGAATATAACTCTACCATCTTACCATCGGGTAATGATATTTTCAAGTAAGAAGCATGTAGAAAGTGCCTTTTTAATCCGGCTGGACAAATTTGGTTTTTAAAACCATAAAGCTTATCGCCGGCCAAGGGGTGTCCGATCGAGGCAAGATGGACTCTGATTTGGTGGGTTCTGCCAGTTTTTGGTTCGGCTTCGATAAAGGTAAACGCATTTTCCTCATGCCGAACCCTTCGGCCTCGCTCAGGGCTGGCTTGTTTCGGCATCTTGTGGGATCCTGAAACAAGTTCAGGATGACAACTAAAATATTGTATAACCTTATAATAGGTGATGGCTTCTTTAACTCCCAAAATTGGCGCTGTTGTTCTTTTAATTGTCCCTTGCGTCCTACTGACTGGTTTGCTTATAACTCCTTGTTGTTCTTTCATCTTGCCAGCCGTTAGCGCTAAGTATCTTTTTACGACTTTTCTTTGAGAAAATTGTTTTTTCAGCCATTCGAAGGCTTGGTTGTTCTTGGCAATAAGCAGAATGCCAGAGGTGTCTTTGTCTAGCCGATGAACAATGCCTGGTCTTAAATTCGGTTCGTCGCCGACTTCTTTGATGTCCGGATAATAAGCAAGCAACGCGTTGGCAATAGTGTTGGTCTCGTCTGGTTTGGCGGGGTGCGTTGAAATGCCGGCAGGCTTATCGATAGCGACTATATTTTTGTCTTCGTAAATAACGTTTAATCTTATAGCCTGATTGGGCCCTAGTCGTGTCGCCGCCTTCTCCTTTATGTTTATTTCCACCCTGTCGTTTTCTTTCAAAACGTAAGACGGCTTTTTGGCTTTTCCGTTAACTAAAACATCGCCGGATTTTATTTGTGATTTCAAAAAAGCCCGTGAGTAATTGGGAAATTTTAGCGTCAAATATTTGTCTAAACGCAGGTTTTTAATCATTTTAAGCCCTCGCTTAAGTTCACAATCTTATATCCCCGTCCTTCTATATATGTAAATACTTCATCTAAAATGTTTCCCGTTATATCAGCGCCGACGTGCATCAGAATTATTTCGCCGTTTTTGAGGGAAGAATAAATTCTTTGTTTGGTCTGCTCATCGGTTCTGCCGGCCATCCAATCAAGGGCGTCGGTTGTCCAGTAGACAGATTGATAGCCCAAGTTGGCGGTGACATCCCAAACATGCTGATTTCGGTCGCCGTAGGGTGGGCGGAAAAATGGTTTAGTGGTCGTGCCCGTTAGAGAGTAGATTATTTCATCAGCTTTTTCAAGTTCTTCTTTTATTTGATTGTCGGTAATTTTAGTTAAGTATGGATGGCTATAAGTGTGGTTAAAAACTTCGTGGCCGCCGGCGGCAAATTTTTTGATAATTTCTGGATTTTGTTCGGCGAATTTTCCGGTGGTAAAAAATGTCAGTTTGAGATTGTGTTTTTGGGCAGCTTCCAGAATTTTGTCGGCCGAATTTATTCCTGACCCGCAATCAAAGGTAAAGATAATCTGTTTTTTGTTTGGATTCCCGCGCGAAATTTCGCTTTTGGGCGGGATGAATAATGCTGAAGTAGTCGTGACTTCCATTTCGGTTGTTGTCGCTGGTGGTGGCGTGGCCAAATCATCCGGTGATTTTGTTTCGGCTGGCGCTTTAACATTTGGCATTGACCTCGGTGTCTCTATGCCCCAACAAAAAACAGCAGCCAGAATAATTACGGCTGTTAAAAAAAAGGCGGGTATCAAGTAATTTCTGTTTGGCATTTTGTTTTTGATAAGTGGGCGTATCCCGGCTCGAATCCTTTATCCTGAGTTTATCGAAGGATTCGGCAGGCTCAGGATAAACTTCGCCCTCCCCGCAATGCCTGCGGGGCGCTCTGACCTCAATTTTGGCAGTGGGCGTATCCCGGCTCGAACGGGAGACCTCGTCGACTTGCCCGCCCAAATTTTGGAAGTGGACGGTACAGGATTTGAACCTGTGACCTTTCGCATGTCAAGCGAACGCTCTAACCAACTGAGCTAACCGTCCAAAATTTTTGGCGGGTGAATCAACGAAGCGCTCTAACCAACTGAGCTACGAGCCCAAATTTTGGCGGGCAAGCCTGAGCTATACGCCCGAATATAAATGCGATCAACGCGGGTGGGCGTGCCAGGGCTCGAACCTGGAACCTGGAACCGGTCGTGTACCCGCCTGCCTCGCTGTCGGTCCGGTAGGATTCGAACCTACAACCAGTCGTGTATAAGACGACGGCTCTGCCATTGAGCTACGGACCGTCACCCTTTCTTTTTACCACAATAAACCAAAAAAGAGAAAAAGTAAACCACGTTAGAAGTTCAGCAAAACTACTTTTATTTCACAAATCAGAAAACGAAGCCGCTTTTTGGCTTGGGTCGCGCGTTATCGAAAGATAATCAAAACTTCTAACGAAGTAACTCTATCAAAAAACCCCGAATGCGGATCGCCGTCCTTTTCGCGGGCGAACAGATTCGAGGCTGGCAAGAAGGTAGCGGATTGATTAGAGTGGCGTTTGGTCAGCGGCTTTTGTCTGGCGGGTCTTAGACGATTTAGTCTGTTTTGTTTTTGTCGCGCCAACCTCTTTCATCAATTCCTCAAACTCCTCTTTTTCAATCGTTTCTTTTTCAATAAGCCGCTGGGCAATTTTATTGAGTAGATTTCTTTTTTCGGTAATGATTTTCGCGGCATTTCGTTGGGCATCATGAATTAAGCGAGATACCTCTTCGTCTATTTCCGTCGCTACTTTTTCCGAATAATCTTTTTCAGTGGCAATTTCTTTGCCAAGAAAGACCATTTCCTCTCTGTTGCCGAAAGTAATCGGCCCAATTTTTTCGCTCATGCCATATTGGGTGACAATTTGGCGAGCCAGGTCGCTCGCTCTCTCTAAGTCGTTAGCGGCGCCAGTGGTTATTTCATTAAAGACAAGTTTTTCCGACGTAAATCCGGCCAGCAAGACCGATAATTCTTCAAGGAATTCGGAACGGCTGTGCAAATGTTTGTCTTCAATGGGAAGCTTGAGAGTGTAGCCAGCGGCGCGACCACGGGCAATAATGGAAATTTTTCTGACCGGGTCGACGTTGGGCAGAATATGGGCAACCAGAGCGTGGCCGGCTTCATGATAGGCGGTAATTTCCTTTTCCTTTAGGGATAGAATATGGCTTTTTCTTTCCGGACCCAAAAGTACTTTTTCTATCGAGTCGATTAATTCCAGCTGGCCGATGGATTTTTTATTTTTTCTGGCCGCGAGAATCGCCGCTTCGTTCATCAAGTTGGCCAAATCAGCGCCGGAAAAACCCGGTGTTCGCTCGGCGATCTGACGCAAGTCAACATTGTTTTCCATGGGTTTATCTTGGCCGTGTACCCTAAGAATTTGTTCGCGGTCATTAATGTCCGGGAGGTCTAAAAGAACGCGGCGATCAAAACGGCCGGGTCTTAAGAGCGCCGGGTCGAGAATGTCGGGGCGGTTAGTGGCGCTGATGACGACTACGCCGCTGTTTGGTTCAAAGCCGTCCATTTCAACCAGGATTTGATTTAATGTTTGTTCCCGTTCGTCGTGTCCGCCACCCAATCCGGCGCCCCGATGCCTTCCAATAGCGTCCAGCTCGTCGACAAAAACCAAACAAGGCGCGTTCTTTTTGGCGGTTCGGAAAAGATCCCGGACCCTGGCGCTGCCGACGCCGACAAACAGTTCAATGAATTCTGAGCCCGAGATATTAAAGAATGGAACATTGGCTTCGTTGGCAACCGCTTTGGCCAAAAGGGTTTTGCCGCAGCCGGGGGGGCCGATCAGTAAAACGCCCTTTGGGATTTTAGCGCCCATCTTGATGAATTTTTGGGGGCTTTTAAGGAATTCGACAATTTCCATTAATTCCTCTTTGGCCTCTTTGAGTCCAGCGACATCTTTAAAAGTGACTTTGCGTATTCCCTTGTCATCTTCCGGCATAATTACGCGAGCCATTGATTTGGTAAAAAGAAAGGCTTGATTAGCTCCTCGTTGCGCCTGGCGGAGCATATACCACAAGAAGAAACCAATAATTAAAATTGGCAGGATGGTGGTGATGATAATTGTTCCCCAGAATTTAAAACTATTGTCGTTTTGAATTTCAATTTGGACTTGGTCTAACTTTTGCGGGTCAACGCCATAATTTTTGAGAGTGTCGGTGAGAGACGATTCGTCTTCTTTGCGCGAGATTTCTTTCGAGTTGTCTTTGGCGGTGATTTCCAGGTCGCTGCCGTTGACGATAATGTGGTCGATTTTCTCTTGGTTGATTTGGCTAACCAGCTCTGTTAGGCCTATTGTTTTGGGTTGTTCTTTTGTCTGCATCCATGGGGAGAAAACAACCGCGATCAAAAAAAATATAGCGATTATATAGATGATATTTTTGATAAGATTCTTTGCCATATTATATAAAATAATGAGGTTTCTTCTATATTACTTTTCGCGCTCTTCGTTTTTTTCTGTCTTTATCTGGGGTCTCTCTTTTAGCGCCTTGAGGGAGAGAGCCGGCCTGCCTTGATAAAAACCGACAATTTTAACTTTGACTTTTTCTCCTTCTTGCAGAATTTCCCTTGGATCTCTGACCAATTGCCAATCTAATTCAGAAATATGAATTAGCCCTTCCGTTTCCGGCGCCTTTGCGCCCTCTTCCGGAGATAGCCGAACGAAAGCCCCGAAGTCGGTTACCGCAGAAACGGTACCTTCAAACACTCCGTCTAGCGCGAAATATTTCATGATCTCTTCAACTTCTTCTTTGTTGAGCGCTTTTTCAGAAACGATTAGCTTCTCTTCTCTGGGATCAAGGTCAATGACTTTTACCTTTAGGTCTTTGCCGACGAACTTATTGAGCTCTTTAAGGATTTTCTCTTTGTCTCCGCCATCAACTCGGGGGTAGTGTTCCGGGGAAAGTTGGGAAACGGGCAAAAATCCTTTTTGGTCCAACAGGCTAACCAGTAATCCTCCTCGATTGGCCTGGATAACTTTGGCCAACGCATTGCGGCTGGTATTTTTAAGCTCTTCAAGTTTGGTCCAAGACAGTTCTCGGTCGGCCTCCTTAATTGATACTTCAATATAACCATTTTCGTTTTCGGACTCGAGGACGACGCAGCTGATGGTTTGTCCGACTTTCAGTTCTTTTACTAAAGAGGGATTGTCTTTTATTTCCCGGCCCAAGACTATTCCGGTTCCGAGCGCGCCGAAGTCAATAAAAATATTGCTTTTATTCGCCTCGATTATTTTTCCCTCTAAGATTTGGCTCTCTTTTATAGTATTGATTGAGGCCAAGAGAAGGTCTTTGGCCATTGGCTGTTGTTGGTTATCTTTTTTCATGCCTAGAATATAGAATTCGACCAAAAATTATCAAAAGATAATTATTAATCGAATAAATAGTAAAAAATTAAATTACTTAGATTTACCGCCAGATAAAATTAATAATTAGCTTGGCGGTTTTGGTAAAAACGCAGACTCAATTAAAAAAGGAGCCTGACGCGCTCTAGATTCAAATCCATCTTACATGAAAACATAGGGCTTGGCAAGGGTTGTGTTATGGGATATAATTAAGCTACGAAATACGAATTACTTACGAATATACGAAAGCATGTTTTTTGCTGCGCTAAAACCGCTGAAGAAAATATATTTTCGTATATTCGTATTTTTTCGCATCTCGCAGCCCAAATGGTTATTAATTGGTACGGGCAATCTTGTTTCAAGATTATTGCTAACGCCTTAACGATCGTTACTGATCCGTTTGCAAAAAATATCGGCCTAAGGCCGCCTGCTTTCGCTGCCGATATTGTTTGCGTTTCTCATCAGCACGAAGATCATAATAATATTAGCGCCATTGGAGGCGAGCCTTTTGTTGTTGATGGTCCGGGAGAGTATGAGATAAAAGGAATTAGCATTCTGGGGGTTGAGAGTTTCCATGATCAAAAACAGGGCCAGGAGCGGGGATTAAACACGATTTATTTGATCGAATCTGAAGAGATCAGGCTTTGTCATTTGGGAGATTTCGGCCAGGAAAAGCTTTCTGATGAGCAGCTTGAGGCGTTGGGAGGGGTGGATATCCTATTTGTTCCGGTCGGAGGAAAGACTACTATTGACGCTTCAACGGCAGCCGCTTTAGTTAATCAGCTTGAGCCAAAGTTGGTAGTTCCCATGCATTATAAGCTTCCCGATCTTAAGGTCGAGCTTGATTCGGCGGATAAATTTTTAAAAGAGTTGGGCGCGCCTTCGAAAGAGTTGGTTGATAAGATAACGGTGAAAAAGAAATTATTGCCGGAGTCAACTGAGGTGGTGATGATGAAACCGTAGAGAATAGAGTTTTGGGCTTAGAGGTTCAACTCCTAAGCAAACTTATGTAGAAATTCGCTCCAAATTGTCGAATTTCTGCTACCCGGTATGAACATAATTTCGCTTATAGAAAAATTGCAGGAAAAACCTCGCTATGTCCGTGTGCGGATTTTATGGTTGTCTGTTTTTGTCTGCATGGCCCTAATTTTGCTTTTTTGGGTGATCGCCTTTGATTACTCTGCAAAAGAGGTACCGAAAGGGGGGTCGGATTTCGACGCTGTATCGGGGCAAGTGGGAGATTCGGTTCGAGAAATTAAAAATCAGTGGCCGCAGGTTAGCGGCGGCATCAAAACCGAAATTAATAATCTATTCGAGAATCAAACTTCAACGGAGGCAAGTCCGTTCAACCAGTGAGAATTGGGAATTATGATTTTCCGCCAAAGGCGGATCCGGATCCGGCTTTGGCGGAAAGATTTAAGAATTGGGGGGGTATTGCGCCCATTCTTAAATCGTAAATCTTTATTCTTAAATCACGAACCATAATGGAAATCGGGCGAATTGAAAAAAGAGAAATCATCGAAGAGCTTAAAGACTCTTATTTGGATTACGCGATGAGCGTGATTATTGCGCGTGCTTTGCCAGATGCTCGCGATGGATTTAAGCCGGTTCACCGGAGAGTTTTGTATGCGATGTGGGATACGGGTGTCAGTGCTACCGCCAAATTTAGAAAGTCGGCTTATGTGGTTGGTGAGGTTTTGGGAAAATACCACCCGCATGGAGATGTGGCGGTTTATGATGCTTTAGCTCGAATGGCGCAGAATTTTTCTCTGCGCTATCCGTTGATAAACGGCCAGGGAAATTTTGGATCCATCGATGGAGACTCACCGGCGGCCATGAGATATACAGAATGCCGATTGACGCATTTGGCCGAGGAAATGATGGTCGACATAGACAAGGAGACGGTTGATTGGGTGGATAACTACGATGGAACCCGCAAAGAGCCGGCTGTTCTGCCGGCAAAATTTCCGCAGCTGCTGGTCAATGGCGCGATGGGAATTGCTGTGGGTATGGCCACCAATATCCCGCCTCATAATCTGAAAGAGGTTATTGAGGCGACTATTCATCTTATCCATAACCCCGAAGCCAGCACTGAGGATCTATGCCAGTTCGTTCAGGGGCCGGATTTTCCCACCGGTGGAATTATCTATGACAAGAAAGCCATTCTTTCCGCTTATAGTCTTGGTAAGGGCGCTATTGTCAGCCGGGCTAAGACCGAGATAGCCGAGACAAAAAAAAACTTTTTTCAGATCACCGTTACCGAAATTCCCTATCAGGTTAATAAATCAGCTTTGCTGGAGAAGATGGCAGATCTGGTTAAAGAGAAAAAAATAGAAGGAATAAAAGATATTCGCGACGAATCTGATAAAGAAGGATTAAGGATAGTTATAGACTTGAAGGGCGATGCCTCTCCTCAAAAAATTCTTAATCAGTTGTTTAAGCTCACTGATCTGCAAAAGTCTTTTCATGTTAATATGTTAGCTTTGGTTGATGGTCTTCAGCCTCAAGTTTTATCGCTGAAAGGATTGCTTGAGCAGTATCTAATCCATCGTTATAACGTTGTTACCAAGCGCGCGAAATTTGACCTCAAAAAAGCCAAAGAAAGAGCCCATATACTCGAGGGGCTTAAGAAGGCGCTGGATCATATTGATCAAATTATTTCAACCATCCGGAAATCCGATTCAAAAGAAGACGCCAAGAATAATCTGATGAAAAAATTCAAGTTGACGGAAATTCAGTCTTTGGCAATTTTGGCCTTGCCCTTGGCGAGTTTAGCCAAATTAGAGCGGCACAAAATTGAAGATGAACTGAAAGAAAAGCATGCCCTGATCAAAGAACTGGAGGCGACATTGAAAAGTCCCAAGAAGCTTCAGAAGATCATTGAGAACGAACTTATCGCTATTAAAGAAAAATATGGCGATGAGCGCCGGACCAAAGTTTTTAAGGGGCCGATCGGTGAATTTTCCGAGGAAGATCTTATTGCCGAGGAAGAGTCGATCATAACTTTAACCGAAGGCGGCTATATCAAGCGGATAAGCCCTAAGACCTATCGTTCTCAACATCGTGGCGGCAAGGGTATAACCGGCATGACGACTCGCGAAGAAGACGCGGTGAAATATTTTTTGTCATCATCGACGCACGACTCTATCCTTTTCTTTACCAATAGCGGCCGCGTCTTTCAGACTAAAGCCTATGAAATTCCGAGTGGCTCGCGGGTTGCTCGCGGCCAGGCAGTCGTCAATATGCTTCAGCTTGGTCCTTCCGAAAGAGTAACCGCCATGCTTTCCGTAAACACTAAAAAAGAGAAAGCGGGCTATTTGGTAATGGCTACGCAATCTGGTATAATAAAGAAAACGTCGTTGACTGAATTGGAAAACGTTAGGCGATCTGGGCTGATAGCAATCAAGCTGGATAAGGGCGATCAGTTGGGTTGGGCGGATTTGAGTTCCGGTAAGGATGAGATTATTCTGGTTGGCCAAGGCGGACAAGCGATCCGATTTAAAGAGAAAGATGTTAGGCCGATGGGCCGCGGGGCCGCTGGTGTCAGGGGAATTCGGCTCAAAAAAAGCGATCTTGTGATCGGAATGCAGATTATCAGCGATCAAAATTTAAAGCTGTTGGTTATCACGGAAAATGGTTTTGGCAAGGCGACTAGCCTGAAGCAGTTTAAGGTGCAAAAGAGGGGGGGCAGCGGGCTGAAGGCGGCGAAAGTTACTTCCAAAACCGGCGCCATAGTTACGGCGCGCCTTCTTAGGGCGGAGGACGAAGACTTAATTGTTATTTCAAACAAAGGGCAGGTTATTCGCCTTTCTCTCAAAGATGTTCCGGCTCTGGGGCGAGCCACTCAGGGTGTTAGAATAATGAAGCTGGAGGTTAAAGATAAGGTGGCCTCAATAACGTGCGTTTAGATTTTGGCGTGTTGCAGAAAGTTCAGAATTGAGAACCAAAAAAATGGAGATAACTAAAACAAAATTTATTTTTCTCGGCGCAATAATAATTTTTATTCTTTTGGGATATCTGATTTATTACTACGGGTTTAATCCAACTGTTTCCGTCCGGGGTACGGTTAAGGTTTGGGGCTTCGACGACGAAAGTATCTATAAATATTCGACTTTCGTAAAGGATTTTAACGGCAAATACCCAAATATTACTATTCAGTATACTCAGAAATCGCCGCAAAATTACGAGCAGGAGCTTCTTAACGCTTTAGCCGGCGGTCAGGGGCCGGACATTTTTCCTGTTTATCATACCTGGGTTCCTAATTACCAAGACAAGATCGCTTCTTTGCCGAGTAGCCTGATGAGCCTGAAGGAATATAATGATACTTTCGTTGATGTCGTCATCCAGGATTTTGTGGCCGATGGGAATATCTGGGCCTTGCCGCTCTATGTTGACAATCTGGCTCTATATTGGAACAAAGATTTTTTTAACGCGGCTGGCATCGCGCAGCCGCCGGCTACCTGGGATAAATTTTTGGAAGCGGTAAAAACTTTGACAGTAAGGAGTCCCGACGGCAATATTGTTCAGGCGGGAGCTACCTTGGGGACGGGCGCTAATGTTGATTACGCCAGTGATATTTTATCACTTTTAATGTTGCAAAATGGCACGACGATGGTTGATCCCCGAACAAGTAAGCTTGTTTTCAATAATATCCAGACGGAAGGAGGGGCGGATTATAGTCCGGGTGAGGATGCGCTGCGTTTTTATACCGACTTTGCCAATCCTCAAAAGGGGGTTTATACTTGGAATTCGCTGATGGATAATTCAATGGACGCGTTTTTGGCAGGACGAGCGGCGATGACAATTAATTATTCTTCGGCCGTTTCGGAAATTTCTCAAAAAGCCCCATATCTTAACTTTGCCATCGCGCCTATGCCTCAGATCAAGGAGGGTGGCGTCGCTGTCAATTATGCCGATTATTGGGGTGAGGCGGTTGGGGCGGCGTCGAAGAATCAACAAGCGGCTTGGTTTTTTGTCCTCTGGCGCGCGGGAAGCGATGTTCAAAAAAACTATCTGCAATTGATTAAAAAGCCGGCCAGCCGGCGTGATGCTGTTACTTGGCAAAAAGACGACCCAGCGCTGGGCGTTTTTGCCAGCCAGTCTTTGTCGGCTCGTTCGTGGCTGCAGTTCGATCATGTGGCAATCAGCGATACCTTCACGCAAATGATCGACTCGGTTGTGACCGGCCAGGCGACGACTGCCGAGGCGTTGGATCGGGCGGTGAACCAGTTAAACGCGCTTGTCCAACAAAAAGGCCAATCTTCTAAGCCTTCTGTCCCCGGCTTGCCATCCGGCCTGTAGTGTTGCCGCCCGACAAGGCCTTCAACTTATAGACCTCTTGCAAAAAGTCTTATGTCTTATCTAAAATGTCTATCGGTAATAATATGGATTTGCGTGCTCTTTAGTTTTTCGTTGCCAGCGCTCGCTGATGTCTGTGGGTCTTTGGTGCCAAAGGGTTGCCAGGAGGGCGGTCCGACTAGCTGCGGACTTTGTCAGTTTTTTGAACTCGCCTCCAATATCATCAATTTCGTAGTCTTTTGCCTAACGCCGCCAGTCGCTGGTTTAATGATTGTTATCTCCGGCTTGATTTTAATTTTTGGCGGCAGCGAAAGCGCGCGAACTTACGGGAAGAAGATGCTGACGACTACCGTTGTCGCCATAGTCATTATTTATGCTTCGTGGCTATTAATTAATACCATATTTCAGCTGATTGGAGGGGCTAATCAAGGTTCTTGGTATCAGTATCAGTGCAGTAGCGCGCCGAGTGTGAATAAAACGACTTAAAATGAAACACGAGTATCGTAAAACTAAAAATATCCTTTTCGCGCTTAGTCTTTTCTTTTTGCTACCGGTCTGGGCGGTCGCGCAGCTGCCGCAGACTGGCCCGAATAGTTGGAAGCAGTTATTCAGCGGAATCACACAGTATGTTTTTCAGTTGGGCATGGCGGTGGCGGTCATTGTTATTATCAGTTCCGGTGTTATGTTTATGACTGCCGGCGGCAGTGAAGACCGAGTAACGAAAGCCAAAACGACTTTCTTTTGGGCGCTTGTCGGTTTGGCAATTTGCCTGCTTGGATCGGGGTTGGTCTATTTTATCTTAGATGTTTTGGGCGGAGCGGCGCAGACGCCGAGCGCTATGTAGATTAATATTCAAAATTAGCAGAGCCGAATACAAAAACATGCATTTTTTTTGTGAAAAACACAGCCAAAATTTTATCTGCCCGTCATTGGCATTTTTCGTTTTTTTGTTTTTGGTAAAAGCCGGTTTTTGCCACGCTCAGAGCGTCAATAATTTTCTTCAATCCCAAAGTTTTCTCGACTTAGCTTACCGTATCGCCAACTACGTTTTTTATATAGTTATTCCGATCGCCGTTATCGCCATCATTTGGTCGGGAATTCTTTTCTTATCCGCTGGCGACAGCGAAGAGCGGGTCACGAAGGCCAAGCGTTCCATTACTTATTCGGTTATTGGTTTAGCGATCGCTTTGGTTGGCGGCGGTTTTGTCACCTTAATCCAGGATATTACCGGTGGCAATGTTTCAACAGCCGACGCCGTGGT
>Ga0210056_1003247_pt1 | contig 13287 bp, 16 predicted proteins | sample CryGeyCG2014_080_2_FD_183965 | JGI IMG/M metagenome (GOLD analysis project Ga0210056, IMG submission 183965) | Groundwater microbial communities from aquifer - Crystal Geyser CG07_land_8/20/14_0.80 (SPAdes) (version 2) | ecosystem: Environmental > Aquatic > Deep subsurface > Groundwater | place... | reverse complement strand
GGAATCTTGGCTCCGATCCAGGGGATATATCAAGGTCCACAACAACCAAAAGTGTCACCCAATTTTACCCCCTTTTTTAGCTCATGAATAGGTAGCGTGTACAAGAATGCCGAACACGTTCGAGGTGATCAGGTTTTCATTCGTTCCTCCGACAGTCAGAGGGCGGTTTTTAGACTCTATTGAGGAACCCAAAAAAGTTTCACTCCCTACGTGTCTCTAAAAGTGTCTCAATGAAGGCAAGAGCTTCTAAAGTTGCATGGATTTCATCTGATGAGGAGATTATAATAGTCCGATATGAGTCCACGAAGGGGAGCCAAAATTTAAAAGGCCAGGGCAATCTTTCTTGATATCTATGGGGTATCTGGAAAAAAGACGACTAAGGGCTTAGAATTTGAAGTAGCGTTCCCTTCTCCCGGAGGAGAGAGGGCTTCGTTGTGAGACTTCGGCGTGAGTTCTGACGAATGCTCAGTTGAAAAGATGGGAGAGGGGGCCTGCCTGCGGTAGGCAGCGCAATCCATAATATGAAATTGATATGATCCTCATCTATCCCCCAGTTGCCAAACCGTGTGAACCTCCAGCGGGCATAGCAAAACTCTGCGGCGCCCTGGATTATCATGGAATAGGATACAGAGTTCTGGATGCGAATGTAGAAGGTCTTCTCAGCCTTCTGAAGGCTCCACCTTTGTCATTGGATACCTGGACCCACCGTGCATCCCGTCATCTTTCCGGACATCTCGCCTCGTTGAAATGTTGGGACGCTTATCAAGATAATGGACGCTATCGCCGGGCAATCAAGGATCTGAGTCGGCTTCTTGAGATGTCGGCGCGTTCCAGTCGCGTACGCCTCGGTCTGGCGAATTATCAACATGAAGAATTCTCTCCTACAAGAAGCACAGATCTTGTTAAGGGCGCTGAAAATCCGGAAGATAATCCCTTCTATCCTTATTTTAAAAAACGGCTCACGGAACTTTTGGCAAATGAACAACCTTCCATAATTGGACTTTCACTCAATTATTTAAGCCAGGCCCTGTGTGCGTTCGCCATGATCGGTTTTATTAGACGGGAGTGGCCAGGGGTAAAATTGGTTTTGGGCGGAGGGCTCGTGACTTCATGGATGAGAAGGCCTCATTGGCAAAATCCCTTTAACGGCCTGGTGGATTATCTTGTGGCCGGACCAGGAGAAGGTCCTTTACTTTCACTCATAGGTGTTAACCCCGTCAGAAATTCCAGTCGTTGCGACTCGAAACCGAGTGGGGCATTAAACCCCGTCACAAAGCGGTGGGCCATTATTTCTAACGGGGTAAAGGCCTTCAAGGGGTGCAGTGAGAGGGGGTTTAGGAATGATTATTACAGGCCGAATTATGAATCTTTCCCCATGAGAGATTATTTTGCCCCCGGTCCAATTCTTCCCTACAGTTCTTCAAGCGGATGTTATTGGAACAGGTGCTCATTTTGTCCGGAAAGGGCCGAGGGAAATCCTTATATTGCTATTCCTATTGAGGAGGTTGTCAGTGATCTTCTTCACCTGGTGGATAGACAGAAACCGGTTCTCATCCATTTGCTGGATAATGCGATCAGTCCGTCACTGATGAAGGCAATTTCTGAACACCCTCCCGGTGTGGCATGGTATGGCTTTGCCAGGATGACTCGCCATCTTGCAGACCCGGGTTTCTGTCTGGCCTTGAAGCGATCAGGATGTGTGATGTTAAAGCTTGGTCTGGAATCGGGAGACCAGAGGGTGCTCGACTCTATGCAGAAGGGAGTCAATCTTGAGGGGGTTTCATCAGCTTTAAAAAACTTGAAAGAGGCAGGGATTGCCGCCTATATCTATCTTCTTTTTGGAACTCCACAGGAAGGCTTGATAGAGGCGCGAAGGACCCTTGAGTTTGTTGTTAAACATCATGATGGCATTGGTTTCTTGAATCTTGCCATATTCAATATGCCGATCTACGGGCCAGAAGCCAAAAAGATGGAAACAAAAACCTTTTATGAAGGAGACCTTTCACTTTATACGAGTTTTGATCACCCAAAAGGGTGGAGCAGACAATTGATCAGACAGTTCCTGGACAAGGAATTCAAGAGACATCCTGCCATTGCGCCGATTTTGAAAAGAGATCCACCTGTATTTACCTCTAACCACGCCCCATTCTTTGTGATAAAAGAACGATGAACGATGAACAAAGAACGATAAACAATAGGTTCATAGTCCATCGTCTATTGTTCATTGTCGAATCTGGTATTGACTTGACCGCTCTGTCTCCTTACGATATAATGAATTTGTAAGGAATTGGAATATAAGGCTTGGCGGCTCTCATCTTTGAAAGGTTTGACAGAGAATAGAAAGGAGAAGAGGAATGCAATCGGTTATTACTTCAAAATTTCAAACCACAATTCCGAAGGCTGTGCGGGAGAACCTCAAACTTTCGGTCCGGGACGCTCTGGAATGGAAAATTGAGAGAGGAAAGGTCATTGTATACCCCGCCCAGAAAAAGTTCCTACAATACAAAAATACCGTAAAAACAGGGAAAGGGGATATTTCTGCTGACATCGAGCTGGCTCGAACCATGCGCATGGAGAAATATCGGTGAAGAAATATATTATCGATACAAACGCTTTGATATCCTATGTAACCGATCGCAATCCGGTTCAGCAGAAGAGAATCGCAAAGATTTTTCAGGAAGTGGTCAGATGGAAAGGGATCATCCTGTGTCCCCAAAACGTTTTAACCGAGTTCATCTATGTTTTGGATAAAGCCTATGGTATTCCTAAGAATGACATCCGGATGATGGTTAAAGATTTTCTGGCTATGCCGGGAATTGAATTGGTTCATGAAATCGATTTTCCCACTGTGTTAAAGTTTTGGCCGGAAGCCATAACGGATTTTGGAGATGCCGTCGTGGCATCTCTGGGACACCTGTACCAGGGGTCCGTTATTGTGACGTTTGATCTTAAATTCATTCATACCCTCAAAAAGCTCGGGTTGCCGGTCGAAAAACAATGAGCCGTATTGGTTTGAAAAACGCCCGGCAATTATATCATTGTCTCCTTGGCTCTCCGGAATGATCCTTTCCTTCACCGGATGCTATATGGACTTTCTCCTCGCTATGTTATGCATGTTCTGCACGAACGTCCCCTTGGTTTAATTTGGCCAGAAAAAATGAAAAATGTGAGATTAGGGTTGCTTTTTTAAATACCTTATGTAAGAATAATAAAAGTAAGAATCAGAAAGGAGGACGACGATGCGTATCACATCAAAAGGTCAGGTCACGATCCCCATTGAAATTCGAGAGAAGATGGGATTCCTCCCAGATACAGAAGTGAATTTCAAGATCACAGGAAGTAACGTTTTCTTGGAGAGAGTAGAATCTTCATCGAAACGGAGTCGTCATCTGATCAACCAAATGCGTCGGAAAGCAACAGTTAAGATGACGACGGATGAGATATTGGCGCTGACCCGAGGGTAACTAATGGACATCCTTGTGGATAGCAATGTGATTCTGGACATTGTGACAGAAGATAAAAAATGGTTTCCTTGGTCCTCCCAAGCACTTGCAAAGTATTCTGAGACCCATACACTGGTCATCAATCCGATTATTTATGCAGAGGTATCAGTAGGATTTGATCGGATTGAGGATGTAGAGAAAGTATTGCCTTCGGCTTTTTTCCGACGGGACCCCATTCCATGGGAGGCGGCGTTTCTTGCGGCCAAATGCTTTTTGGCATATCGCCGGAGAAGAGGAAAGAAAAGCTCTACCCTTCCTGATTTTTTTATCGGAGCCCATGCCGCTGTTGTTGGAATCCCTTTGCTAACCAGAGATATCGCTCGCTATCGAACCTATTTCCCAAGGCTCAAAATAATCACACCGGGTTCATAACGTTTGACAGTAGATTGATAAGAAAAGGGGCTCCCCTTTTGCCAGACATGGGATCAGACCCCAAGAGGTAGAAGAAGTATGTTTCAATGAGTATGACATTCCATTTATCAGGTCAGGCAGGGAAGACCTTCATTATGTTTTTGGAAGAACTTATTCCGGAAGATTTCTTTTTGTTGTAGTCAGATTTATAAGGCAAGGAGAGGTAAGGGTTATCACAGCAAGAGATATGAACGAATGGGAGAAGACTTATTTCAAGACAAGAGGTAAACCCCGTTAGAAAGTCTTCGACTTTCTAACGGGGAGGCTCACACGGGGCATTAAACCCCGTGTTCGCTCTAAAAGGAATTATATCTTCATCCCCGCTACAAACAGCGGGGCTTTCTAACGGGGTAAATAATTATGAAAAAGATATCAAAATTTAAGACCGATGAGGAAGCCGCAAGGTTCTGGGAGACCCATAGCTTTGAAGACTATTACAGAGATACAAAAGAAGCGGAGATAAGATTCATAAAAAAACCGAAGAAGGCAATTGCAATAAGGCTCGATCCGGATGATATTAAATCGGTTGGGATGATCGCTCAGCGTAAAGGGTTAAGCTACACCTCCCTTCTCCGCATGTGGATTAAAGAACACCTGACGAAAGAAAAAAGTCGTATGACTTAATTAGGAATTGGATTGTCCTAAGATAACTGAGCAAGATGTCTATGAGATTGAAAGAAAAGGTGACTTCCGAGGAGAAATTATTCAAAACCGTCTTTGACCCTGTTTCATCTTTCAATGCCTGAAACGCCCTCTGCTTTTAAAATTAAATTTTTGGTATAAATAGGTCAACTTCCGGGGGGATTAAAAATTCAAGATCGGGGTCGAAAGCTGACTTTTTAAAGACCAGCTTTTCAGGGAAGTGATCGAGAATTTGAAAACCGAATTACCGATGCCTGGCACCAATTTCACCAATTTGCACACGATAAGTTTGAATATACCTACTGATTTCAGATTGAGGGTCTATATAAGCTGAATGCGGGCCAGCGGGCGATCTTCCCACTATTTTACCCACGGTTAAAGGGAGGGGGCAAGAAGGCTCTTCCCCTTCTCTTTCAATGGATACAAAAATTTGTTTATAATATTTTACGGATCGTCTATAATGGCATGGGGGGTGATTTTATGAAAAGAACCGTTCACATTATTATCGTGCTGTTAATCTTAATCGGAAGTATTTTCTTAGGTTGTAGCGGTAGCCACGTTAAATATATTAAAGAGAACCCAGACTTTTTAAAACCTGGCCTCTATGCAAGAGCATTTTTTGAAGCATGGGGACAGCCTGATAAGGTGATGGCCTATCAGGATTTCAGAGATAAACAGTACTCCAGCATAGGATTTATTTCAGGATCAAGTCAAGGGTTTTCTGGATTCTCTTCCGGCCAGTCCTATACTCCGACAACTGTTGTTTGGATTTACAGAAACCACAAGAAAGTTCTCTTTTTTCAACAAGTTCCTCAACTATTAGGATTAGCGGGGAAAGCTGAGATGGTATGGAAATTAGTGGGTTGGGAAAATTTAACCGGTGAGCTAACCACCAAACCTAAAGTAATTCCACCTTCTTCAGGTACTGCGGTTTTGCTGACAGAAAAGAAAACCATTTATAGCGATAATGAGATAAGAGAGTGGTACAATGCAGTAACAAATCGGGAATGGAAGAAAATTAGTGAAAGTGAGCATACTACTTATTGCTATGACAAAATAAACATTAGCTATCCATCTCAAGATGTTGTTAGGATATATACGATAACGTATTATGAAAGTAAAAAAGCCATAAACGATATGATTAACCAATATCAACAACTTGGGTTATCCACAAAGGGTTATGAGAATCTCTATGGCACTATTTCATTACAGGAAGTAAATTGTAATAACAAAATGTATCTGCCGATACTTTCCATGGATTATGACAAGAATCGTAACTGGTTGCATCAATCTTGGAATTTATCAAGCAATGGCTGGAACAAAATACCTTCAACAATCCCGACGCTTGAAAAACTCTATAAGCTTGTATGTCCAGGGGAAAAGGAATGACGTCCCCGATAAAGGCTGTAACCTTGTTGGGCGATTTTCGGAGGTAATGGTTACAAAATAGTTACAGTCTATAGGGAGATTTACCCTTTCGAATCTGTCGAGAAAGAGAGACCTTCAAGGCTATCAATCCATTGGCTTTGGAGGTTTTTCTGTTTCAATTCCAGTTGTTTTTTTATTCCAATTTGGTAAAATGTCCATTAAGTAAAACCTGTCGTCAATTCGATAGCCCCAAAACCATTTGGGCAATAAATCAATATAATCAAATAGGTATTGTAGGAAAAGCGATGAAAGTGAAATTTTTGGGTTTTATGGTCATTTGTCTCCTTTTAATTTTTTTCTTTGCGTCTATTTTGGCTCCCCATTGTTGTCTTATTTAGGATGTACTAAGAATAATGTAAAAAGTGGATGGGTTGATAGTGGGTGGTGGAAAGAGAAAAGGATTCCAAGAGATTGAAATCTGTCAATGAAGAATACAAAAAATTATCTCCCAAAGCTAAGGAGTTTGATATTAAGTATTTGGGCAATGTTGAAAATTTGGAGCAATTGGAAAAAGAACTGAATGAGGGATCTTATTATCTATTAGAGGGCTTTCCAGAAATGTTGGGAGGTCATTGGAAAATTGTAAACCCCAATACATCCGAGTTGCTTTGGATAGTGGATAAAGAACTATGGGCTTCAGTCCCACTTGACAGGAAAAGACTGTTCTTGCCATATCTGCACGAAAATGCGTATAAGGTAGGTGCTGGAGAGACTGCTACCATTAACATAAAATCCATTAATGGAGAATGGTTAGGTCGAGTATCTAACCAAAGAGTGAACCTGAAGATTAAATAAGTCAAGAATAGGAGGTAGGAGGATAGTCAAATGAAACAAGGTGGGACAGGAGAGGGAATCCTTAAAATACTTCTCGGCATATTGGGCTTGGGAGTACTTTTGGTTTGTGTTCTTGGAGTGTTGTTCTCGATACATGAATGGGATAAATTAGAGTGGTTTTTGGCTGGGATTGGTATTGCATCGGTATTTTGGTTTATTCATCACCTAAAAGAAACTAACCCTATTAGGTATGATGCAATGATGAAAGCTTTAAGAGGAAAGAATAACACGCAAAAAAAAGTGTAATTGTCTACACCAAGAAGCCATGGGTCTGTTAATGGAGAATGATGAGGCCAAGTATCCAATGATAGAGTAAATTTGAAAATCAAAAGGGTGTTAGAAATGAACAAGAATAGAAGTATTGCAATTTGTATTGTTTTTCTACTTTTGAGTCTTTTATTCTCTGCCTCTGTGGCTCAAGAAGATTACTTATCAGCAAAAGATGCTCTTAAGTACGTAGGACAGAAAAAAACCGTTTGCGGCGATGTGGTCAGTGTGACCTATGCTATGCGAAGCAGAGGGCAACCCACATTTCTGAATCTTGATGAACCCTATCCTAACCAGGTTTTCACAGTTGTAATTTGGGGATCTGACAGAGTGAAATTCAAGAATCCTCCAGAAGTCTTTTTTAAGGGGAAAAGAATTTGCATTACTGGTATTATCGATACATTCCGTGGAAAACCACAAATCATAGTACGAGATCCAAATCAAATAAAAATAAGATAAGCGTCCCTTCTGAAGAGATGTTTTAATTAAAAGGATGAGTACCCCAAATTCACCTTGTAGGAGAGCCACGGTAGGAGGTGGCGATGGAAAAGGATTATGAAAAGTTAAAGAAACGGGCAAAGTACAGGTGGGAATTTTTTCAGCGTAATAAAAGCGTTCAGGATATGTGGATTTTAAGCAAAGGTAATAAAAAAATACTCTGGATAGAGGTTGCTAAATATCTATCAGGAGTTAGTGAAGCACACTTTGGACTATCCCCGATTAAGATAGCTTATGGTGGAAAGAAAAAAGACTTAGTTTTTGAGTGGTTTAGTTATTTTGAAAAAGATTATTTCCAAAAAACAAATAACTTTATGAAAAAGTACCCAAAAATCAAAGCACATATCTCATTTAACGCCGTGGATAGGGAAGACAAAACAATCGTGATTAAGATTCATCTTGACCGAAAAAGGGAAGATATAATTAAAGGAGTGGAGTATCTCCTGAATACTTTAAAGAAAGAAGCCAAATATTTCAGTGAGGATTTCAAAAGACCGAGGCCACGTTGGGAGGAGTATGATAAATATTTGAAGGTATACGATCTTCGAAAAGAGGGGAAGGGCTGGAGGAAAATAGCGCACGAGGTTTATCCAGGAGATAAATCTCTGGATGAAGGAGTGAGGAAAGTCAGACTTTTACATGAACGAGCTTTAAAAATGATTAACGGAGGATGGAGACAAATTTAATAGGTACCAAATATTTCGACCTGAATAAGTTCCAATGTCAAATATTCTACCCTAAATAAAATCCAATTTCGTAAACGATAAATAATGTTTATATTGAGGCTATGAGGATCACCCAATGTTAGCTGGGGCTGGCTAAAGGCGTTCACCAGTCTCGAACACCTTAATTGAGGAAGAACAACAGTCCTTTTTCTCGAAAGTTGTCCAAAGTCAAGGACCAGCCACAGTTGGTTTGAATTTGATGAATATTATTAAGAAAAAGAGAGGGGGTGAGAGAGATGCCAATCCACAGAAAAGATCAAGAAGTTGTGGGTTATATGATCGCAGAGAAAGTTTACTGTATAGGCTGTTGGGAAGAAGAGAAACCAGAAGAACTTGGTACTTCTATTGAAGCAAAAGATTTAAAGAAAAGCAGGTATGTTTGTGATAGTTGCGGGGGGCTAATACCAAATACTTATGAGAGTAGATTGAAGAAACACTTTCAAAACCATTAGGGAAAAGTATATCAAAAAACCGGTCCCTGATAGAAATGAACGACAATTGGCCCCTATCCTTGCACAGGAGAAAGTAGGGGTCATGTCAATGGGGTCATCAATTGGGTCAGGCAATCGTAATAAAGTATTTTCACCTTCCTTTCTTTGTCGAGTCTTCTTTCAACCTCTCTTTATGATTTATCCTTTGTCCCCCTTGCTATAATCTCGATATATTCCTTAAAGCTATATTTCTTATATCTTTGTTTGCCCGTTATTTCTTTTAAGACACCTACCTTCTCAAATTTCTTAACCAGTTCATTCGCCGCCTCTTTTGAAATATTCAATTTTCCAGAGACATCTTTAACATTCACTAATGGGGTTTGAAAAAGCAGATCTATGAGTTTAACGCTATAAACACTTGAGATAGAATTTTTATGAAGTCTTGTTAACAAATCTTCCTTTAATTGGATGACCTCTCTGGCAGTCTTTGCTGCTTCTTCTGAGGTTTCACTAATACCTTTAAGAAAAAATGTTATCCAATCTTCCCATGCTCCTTTTAAGCGTACTTTCATCAGCAAATCATAATATTCAGCCCTGTTCTTTTTTAGATAAAAGCTCAAATACAAAAGTGGTTTGGACAGGATTTCCTGCCAAAAAAGATAAAAGGTGATGAGAAGCCTTCCAATTCTTCCATTTCCAATAAGTCAAGCAAAGTTGACTTAAAATTGATATGCAGTTTCTAAGTCAACCTTCCTTGTTCTACAGCAAAGTAAAAAAAATAAATCTTCTTTCAACTTCTCATAATGAAAGACAGGTCTCAGGCTGCACTTTTCACTACATACATTAATTTGTCTCCCAACCTTCCTAAAACGATTTTCGGTGAAAATACTCATTGGGAATGCCGTCATATAACCCCCCCCTCACCCCCCTTTTGCTTGTCTAACGACAGGAAAATTATACAAAAGGGGGAAAATAGAAGTCTCCCTTTGCTAAAGGGAGATTTAGAGGGATTTTATGATCCCGCTTCAATCGACTTTGGCGTAGCCCTACTCTTCAAGATGACAGGAAGGGAAAATCGTTTAAAATAGGTTATAATGATATTTAACTTCTCTAAGAGGTTCCTCTATTCCTTTAATACCGCTTTGAGAAAGAACCAGCATTTCCGAAATGATAACACATGAAGAACATACGCAACTTTAGCATCATCGCACACATTGATCACGGAAAATCGACCCTTGCAGACCGCCTCATTCAAATTACCGGTATGGTCGATGAACGAAACTTCAAAGATCAGATCCTGGATAATATGGACATCGAGCGAGAGCGGGGGATCACTATCAAGAGTCAGGCCATTGCCCTTCCCTATCATGCCGGAGACGGAGAGGAGTATGTTCTCAATTTGATCGACACGCCAGGTCATGTCGACTTTTCTTATGAGGTGTCTCGCTCCCTGGCATCTTGCGAGGGGGTCCTTCTTCTCATTGATGCGGCTCAGGGCGTGCAGGCTCAGACGATTGCCAATCTTTATCTGGCCATGGAGAATAACCTGGAGATCATCCCGGTCATCAATAAGATCGATCTTCCCACAGCAGACGTGGAACGGGTGATCGAGCAGATCGACTCGGAGCTGGGGTTGGATCCTTTTAGTTATCTAAAATGCTCGGCCAAAGAAGGAATAGGGATCGAAGAGATTCTGGAGGCCATTGTAAAGAGAATCCCTCCTCCGAAAGGGGATCCTGCAGGACCGCTGGCTGCCTTGATCTTCGATGCCCAGTACGATTCTTTTCGTGGAACGGTCATCCACTGCCGGGTCTTTGATGGAACTGTAAAGAATGGGGATATCATCCGCCTGATGTTCAATCAAGCGACTTATAAGGTCGAGGAGGTAGGGCGATTCCTGCTCTCCAGAGAAAAACGTGACAAGATCTCCGCGGGAGAGGTGGGTTACATTTTTGCAAGCGTAAAGACAGTCTCGGACGTGCACATCGGCGATACCATTACACTCGATGACCGACCCTGTGACAAGCCCCTCCCCGGCTTTAAGGAATTCAAACCAGTGGTCTTCTCTTCGATTTATCCCATCGCTCCAGAAGACTATGAAGACTTAGCCGTCGCCCTTGAAAAATATATGTTGAATGATGCGGCCTTCGTCTATCAGAAAGATTCATCAATCGCCTTAGGACAGGGCTTTCGGTGCGGATTTTTGGGTCTCCTTCATCTTGAAATCGTCCAGGAAAGGGTGGAGCGAGAATATGATCTTTCCATCATTCTGTCTGTTCCCAGCGTCCGTTATCGGTTTACATTGAAAGACGGAAGCATCGTGCTCGTTGACAATCCCGCCCACTACCCGGATCCCATTTCCATTGAAAAAGGAGAAGAGCCCTATATTCGCGCCACACTGTTCATGCCGGAAAGATACCTGGGCGCCGTGATGAAACTCTGCATGGAGAAACGAGGGGTGAACTCAAAGCTTAGCTACCTGGGTCCAGGCCGCGTTGAGTTGATTTATGAGATGCCTCTGGCCGAGGTGATTTATGATTTTTATGATCGTTTCAAATCCATCACCCAAGGATACGGGTCCTTTGATTACGAAGTCATTGACTACAGAGAAAGCACCCTGGTCCTGGTGGACATCCTGGTCAACGGCGAGAAAGTGGACGCCCTGTCGCAAATAGTCCATCGCGATCAAGCCCGTCCCCGTGCCCTGCGGGCCTGCGAAAGATTGAAGGAAGAGATTCCCCGGCAGATGTTTAAGATAGCGATTCAGGGGGCGATCGGAGGTGAGATCATCGCCCGCACCACGATCTCTCCCTTCCGTAAGGATGTGACAGCCAAATGTTACGGAGGTGATATTACCCGTAAGCGAAAACTTCTGGAGAAGCAGAAGAAAGGCAAAAAGAGGATGAAGATAATCGGGTCGGTGTCTATCCCTCAGAGCGCTTTTCTCGCCGTATTGAAATCGGACACGGATAATTGAAGAGTAGGTTAAGGTTGAGGCTAAGGTTAAGAAAATCAAGAATCTCAGCCTTAACCTAAACCTTATCCTTGTTTTTTTTACTCTCAACCTTAACCTTAGCCTTAACCTGACTCACATGGACTCAAAAACTCCTGGCCTCTATATTCACATTCCCTTTTGCATCACCAAATGCCTTTATTGTGATTTTTATTCGTTAACATCCATCTCTGCCATTCCTGATTTTCTTGATGCTCTCTTCAAAGAGATGGAGATGTACCATAACCGATTCAATCCTTTTGACACGGTCTACATTGGAGGCGGAACCCCTTCTCTTCTCAGCCCTCAACAATTGGAAAGCATCCTGAAAAGGGTACGGAAAAACTTTGATCTAATATCGAACACGGAAATAACCCCGGAAATAACCATAGAAACCAACCCGGCTGATCTCGATCGATCTTCCCTTGAATCGATGCGTGAGATTGGAATCAATCGAATCAATATCGGAGTCCAATCTTTTGATGAAAAAATACTGAACTTTCTGGGAAGAAGGCACTCTGTAAAGCAGGCCATTTCAGCCGTAGAGGCCTCGAGGAAGGCGAGGTTTCACAACATAGGATTGGATTTGATTTACGGTGTCCCGGAGCAGGATATAAACTCATGGCTGGATACCTTGAAGCAGGCTGTCGCCTTTTCTCCGGAACATATCTCCTGTTATCAATTAACTCTCGAGGCGAAAACCCCTTTAGGAATAAGATACCAGGCGGGAGAGTTTTCCCTTCCCGGAGAAGAATTGCAGTACGAATTCTTTATGAAAACGTCCGAATTCCTTAAAGACGCCGGGTATATCCATTATGAGGTATCGAACTTTGCAAAAGGACCAGAGCACGCCTCCCGACACAATCAAAAATACTGGGATCACTCCCCTTACCTTGGTCTTGGTCCTTCGGCCCACTCCTTCCAGTGCAATCGGCGCTGGTGGAACCATCGTTCCCTTGATCAATACCTCGCTGTGATTAACGCGGGGAATCTTCCTTTTGAAGAGACAGAAATCCTGACGATGGAGCAACTCCGACTGGAGGCGCTCTACCTCGGTCTCCGGACAAAAAAAGGAGTTTCCCTTCAGGATTTCAAGAACCAGTATTATTACGATCTCTTCAAAGAAAAAAAGAAAATATTGTCTAAACTGGAGGAAGAAGGATTCATCTCCATTCAGGATGGCTACTTGTATCCTACACAGACCGGCTTTGCAGTAGCCGATCGTCTTGCGTTGATTTAAGGAAACCGTTTGGGCAACAGCCCGTGTAGACCTGACACCCTTGCTCTCCCTTTCATTCACTTAAGCAAAAGTCCAAGAGTTTGCGAGTAAGAATAGACTGGTAAGAGAAAGAGCCCTATTTTCATTCTCGACAACACCATGCCTGACCAATCGATAGCATTTCAAGCTCTGGTGAAGAGCAAAACTCCGGAAGGTACATGGTTTTTTTGCAGCAATTCTCGGTGAGTTCACAAACTATTGAGATTCTTCGCTTCGCCCTGTACCATACTAGGTTCAGGGCTTCGCTCAGAATGACAACTGGGGACTTTCGTAATGT
>Ga0210056_1003246_pt1 | contig 13289 bp, 12 predicted proteins | sample CryGeyCG2014_080_2_FD_183965 | JGI IMG/M metagenome (GOLD analysis project Ga0210056, IMG submission 183965) | Groundwater microbial communities from aquifer - Crystal Geyser CG07_land_8/20/14_0.80 (SPAdes) (version 2) | ecosystem: Environmental > Aquatic > Deep subsurface > Groundwater | place... | reverse complement strand
CTTACACGATGACTGGCTTGCGCGTTGGCTATGTATATGGACCAAAAGAACTTATTTCTTCTATTTGGCTGATGCACCAATATACAGTTGCTTGTGTAAACAGCCTAGCACAGTATATTGCATTAGCCGCTTTAAGAGGACCGCAAGACTTCGTAAGAAATATGGTTAAAGAGTTTGATAGGCGGCGACGTTTAGTTCACAAAAGGCTTAATGAGATTGAAGATTTTAATTGTGCACTTCCGAGAGGTGCTTTCTACGTTTTTCCAAACATAAAAGGCTTCGGCGTATCTTCTGAAGAGTTTGTAGGATTTCTCGTAAAAGAGGCTCATGTAGCAGTGGTTCCTGGTTCCGCTTTCGGAAGTTACGGTGAAGGTTACATCAGAATCTCCTACGCTGCTACTTATGAACAGTTGGAAGAAGCATTAAACCGCATAGAAAAAGCTGTTAAACGTCTCAGGTAGACTTGGCGAGAAATTGTGTCACTTCCTCTTCTGTTTCTTCCTGACTTCTGGAAATCTCCAGTAGCTGATGAAGAGCATATCCTTGTTTTTGTGAAGTTTCACCCAGTACATTCATTTTAAGTTCTTACGCCTTAATTTTTTGGGTGTGTTTTTATGGTTACGTAAGCACGTAGGATGTTTGCTATCGTTGCTTCTTGAAAGATCATGGCTGAGTTGTCCTTTAGCTTCATGCAAACGCGAAGGTGTTTGTGGCCCTTCGGGACACCTATAAGCACTGTTTCTATGTCCTCGTTTCGGATTATTCTTATATGGTCTATGTTCAAAGGCTTCCTACAGATTTTCTGCAGTTTCTTTTAGTTTGTCGAACAGTTCTGGACGTAAATCTTTCAAGATCGGGACAAATGTTTCGGTCGGTCTTATGTCAGCGTAGTTAATCTCGCCTATTACAAGGTCTTCTTCGTCATACTTTGCTTGCACAAGGGTTTTTCCGTTGGGTCCAACAAGTCTGCTTCCTCCCCAAAACTGCAATCCATCTTCTATGCCAACGAGGTTCACGTAGGCTAGAAAAGCCGTATTTTCAATTGCTCTTGCAGCTGTTAAAGTTTCAAAAAATGTTCGGCGGGTTGCTGGTGAAGCTGAAATGCACACTATTAATTGGGCTCCTTTTAAACGTGTCAGCCTGCTTACCTCCGGGAAGAAGATGTCATAGCATATGATTAACCCTATTTTGCCAAGCTCTGTTTCAAACACTGCTGTTTGATATCCTGGGCGGAAGTATCTTTTCTCTTCAAAAACACTGTGGGTTGGAAGGTACATTTTGCGATATTTTCCAATAAAACCGTCTGGGCCTACGAGAACCGCGGTATTATAAACTGTTGCTTGCGTTTTTTCGCTTAGTTCTGGCATGCCAAATACAATGTATGCACCTGTTTTTTTGGCTAATTTTTCTAAAAAAGTCGTTGAATGTCCAGGTATTGTTTCTGCCAGTTCATAGATTTGGTCTCTCATAGTATATCCTGTTAATGAAAGTTCTGGGAAAATAACAAGCTCTGCACCTTGCCGTTTTGCTCTTGTTACTCGGCTCTCAATTTTTTTTATGTTCTCTGCTTTATCTCCTCGCTTGCAGCTTATCTGTGCGAGAGCTATCTTAATTTTCTCTTTCATATGCGTCCTTCCTTTATTTAATGACTTGTGCGTGGAAGCCTAAAATCAGCTCCCATTGTCCGATACTGAATTTTTGTTGTGAGTGGCATTCTTCTTTTATGTTCCATATGCAGCCACCTAAGCTTGATTTTGTTTACCAGCTCCTTCTTTACACTTAACTGTCGGGCTATTTCTTCTGTCTTCATGAAGTGTTCCAGCCCGTAGAGGATGAGGTCAAGGATTTCATATCTTATTCCCAGCTCCTCTTCTGCCAGTTGTTCAGGCCATAATGCTGGGGAGGCTGGTTTTGTTACTATTTCCTTTGGCACACCTGTGTGCTGAGCTAATTTTCGAACTTGCATCTTGTATAAGTCCATTAGTGGTGATATATCGGCTGCAACGTCTCCCCATTTTGTAAAGTAACCCATCATTGTTTCCGACTTGTCTGAGCTGCCACATACAAGCATGCTGAGCCTATTAGAATAATAGTAAAGGTAGATCATTCTCACTCGTGCTTTTATGTTGCCTTTGCATATCTTATCGGTTGGTTCAAAAATGGGTAGTGAAGTGTAAAAGGCTTCTAAAGTCGATGTAACGTCAACCATTTCAGTCTTAAATCCGAATTTTTCAGCAACAAGTTTCGCATCTTCAACATCTTTGGCGTTGTATGTTTCTTGCTCCGGCAACAAAAGCCCAAAAATCTTGTCCCCGCCTATGGCTAAAGCAGAAAGCGCCGCTGCCGTACAGCTATCGATTCCGCCTGATAACCCCAAAACCATTCCTTTTGCTCCGGACTTTTCCACATAGTCCTTAATGAACCGCTTTATTTTTGTCTCTACTTCCGACCAATCCAAATCTAGAATGGTTGGTTCTAGCTTCAAATGAGCCCCTCTTTGATTATGAGTATTTAGGCAAGTATTTAAGGACAAACGTAAATACTGAAAGGATGAAGTTTAAGAACATAGAAGGATTTGAAATATGGGGCGAAGAAGAAGGAAAGTCGTTCACATCCCCAAGAAGCATTTGCCAAAATTTTTCTCTTGTCCTAAATGCGGAAAGGAAACGGTTAGGGTTGAAATTTTTCGTGATGAAGGTCGAGCGGTTGTAAGCTGTGGCAGTTGTGGTGTAAGGGAAGAGTTCCAAGTTAAGCCTGCGCAGAGTGCGGTTGATGTTTATTGCATGTTCACAGACAAAGTTTATGGAAGCTCTAAGAATGTGTTAGCCAGTTAGGTTGATCTTTATGGTTGGCTCTGTTGAAAAGTATCTGCTTGAAAAAATCGAATCTGAAGGCGCTATTCACATAACTCTGATAGACCCTGAAAAGGCAACACCTCCACAAGCTTCAAGAATTGCGCGTAAGGCGAAATCAAGCGGAACCTCAGCCATAATGATAGGGGGATCAACTTCTATTTCAACAACACATCTTGACAACGTGATTAAGACTGTTAAACACACTGTAGATGTTCCAGTGATCCTTTTCCCAAACAATGTGACAGGTATAAGTCGACATGCTGACGCCATATGGTTTATGTCTCTCTTGAACTCTGTCGATCCGTACTTTCTGATAGGTGCGCAGATTTTAGGCGCTCCGCTTGTTAAAAAATTTGGTCTAGAACCTATTCCTCTCGGATACATTATTATTGGCGACGGTGGCACTGCAGGCGTGGTGGGTAAAGCAGTCCCAGTGCCATACGACAAACCTAAACTCGCTGTGGCTCACGCCCTAGCAGGTCAATATCTAGGTATGCGCTTCATATATTTGGAGGCAGGTTCAGGCGCCAAAAAACCTGTTACTCCCGAAATGATTCGTATCGTTAAACAGTGTATACATGTTCCTTTAGTTGTTGGAGGGGGTATAACGTCTAGGAGACAAGCGTTGACTGCAGCATCTGCTGGAGCAGACATAATCGTTACTGGCAATGTCATGGAAAACACTAATGTTACACGTAAGGTCTCTGAGATCATTCAGGGTATAAGAGACCGTAAGGCGTAAAACACTTGACAGCCTTTGAAAACTATTTCAGTTCGTTAAAGAAAATTTTAGGAAATGAAGCTCTTTATGATGTTTGGCCAGATTTTGAGCCTCAATATGATGAGTGTGAGTATGCGTGGACAACATTGAGAGGTTTAGGTGAAGTTCTGATATTAAATTGTGGTTTATGTGATGGGCCTTCTGATTTGAGACATGTGCACTGCAGAGAATGCGTTGAAAAAAGAAGCAAGAAAGCGAAAGAGGCGTATCAGAAGGCAACTGGTCGCTCGAAAGAGAAGTGGTCTACACTGTTTTTATGTAGAATTCACACGAAATGAAATCCTAGCCACACTAGCTTTTGATTTGTTTGTGTCAGAAAACCAAAATAAACCTCGACAGGTACAAGAGTGTGGAGGCACAGCTTGAACAGTGAGATGAGTGATACATATAAACAATATGTTGGAAGCCTAGAAACCAAAATTGAACATTTGTATGTCGTAAGCAGAAAAGCTAGGGAAAAGGGGCTTGATCCAGCATTTACACCTGAATGTAACCTTGCAAAAGACTTGGCTGACCTCGTAGAGGGACTTGTTGGACCGAAGGGAGTTGCTGAAAGCATCAGAGAATTGAGCACCAAACTTCCAAGGGAAGAATTGGCCTTCAAAATCGCAGAAGAAATTGTTTATGGCAAGTTTGGGCATATGGAGCCTGAAGCTGCAGCGGAACAAGCCGTACGAACAGCACTGGCAATTCTTACAGAGGGACTTACTGCCGCACCCTTACAAGGGGTAGCGCACGTGAAAATCAAAACCAACAAAGACAGAACAAAATATCTTGCAATTTATTTTGCTGGCCCCATACGTTCCGCTGGTGGAACAGATCAAGCTTTGACGCTGGTGATTGGGGATTTTGTGCGTAGACTGCTTGGGCTTGATCGCTACAAGCCTACAGAAGAGGAAATCGCGCGGTTCATTGAGGAGGCAAGGCTTTACGAACGTTCTGTAAGCCGGTTCCAATACCATGTTTCAGATGAGGAATTGCGGAAGCCGCTTCAATGGTTACCAGTGGAAGTAACGGGCACGGAGTCCGATCCCGTGGAAGTTTCTTCTTTTCGGAATCTTCCACGCATAGAAACAAACCGTGTTAGAGGTGGAGCCTTACGCGTTGTAAACGATGGAATTGTGGGGCGGTCCTCAAAGGTTTGGGCGATCATAGAAAAACTTGGGATTCAAGGCTGGGATTGGCTCAAAGAGATCCAACAGACATCTAATAAGAAAAAATCCGCTGGATTCATGAAAGACATCATTGCCGGCCGCCCAATATTTTCATTTCCATCCAGACGAGGCGGCTTCCGCTTAAGATATGGTAGGGCACGAAACACAGGCTTGGCGGCTGTGGGCATCCATCCAGCAACCATGTCTGTGCTTCAAGGTTTTCCAGCTGCGGGCACGCAATTGCGCTTGGAGCTTCCGGGAAAGGGTGGCATTGTGGTTCCGGTTGATGCGATAGAGCTTCCGATCGTTAGGTTAAAGGATGGTTCGGTTGTTCGGGTTTCAGTTCAGAACTTTAGCGAGATAAAAAATAAGATTGAGAAAATTTTGTTTCTAGGCGACATATTGATCAGTTTTGGAGACTTTTTGTATAATAGCAAGCCTCTTGCGCCTTCTGGGTATGTTGAGGAGTGGTGGGTTGAGGACTTGAAGAAAACTGCAATGGAAGAGTTCAATGGAGATTTTAAGAAGGTAGCTGAGGCCACTAAGATTCCACTGGAAAGGCTGAAAAGTTTTTTGGAAAGCCCTTTTGTCGATAAGCCCAACAGCAGCGAAGCAATAGCTCTATCGTCAACCTTACACGTGCCTCTTCATCCATCCTTCATGTTTTTCTGGTCAAATCTTGCGTCACTTGAAGAGCTTGAACTGTTGAGAACATGGCTCGTTGATTCAGAAATAGTATGTGAAGATGGTTTTGTTCGCAGGATTGCTGGAAAAGCGGAGTCAAACGTCAAAAAAGCTATGGAAACAATCTGCTTGCCTCACAAGGTTTTAAATGACAAAATCGTTGTTGAAGATGATGATGCGCATGCGTTTGCGTTTTGCCTAGGTTATGATGTTTCGAATGTGGTCTTTTCTTCTGCGGAATCTGTCTTAGAAGCCGTTGAGATGCTGTCCGGCGTGCCTGTTAGAGAGAAGGCTCCTACCTTTGTGGGTGCCCGGATGGGGCGGCCTGAAAAGGCGAAAAGGCGTGAGATGAAGCCCCTTGTGCATGTACTCTTTCCGGTCGGTTTAGCTGGTGGTTCTCGAAGAGACATTGTTGAGGCGGCTAAGCGAGAACCAGTCTTCGTGGAGGTTGTTAAGCGCAAGTGTCCAGTTTGTAAGACTTATACTCTTAAGATAAAGTGTCCGGCGTGTGGTGCCGAAACCATTCTTGAGAAGGTTTGTCCTAGATGTGGCAGAAGCTTAAAGGGTGATTCATGCCCAGTCTGTAAAGTCTCCGCCAAATCATCTCAAAAACAACCGATCAACTTTAAAGAACTCCTTGAAAACGCAAGAACCAGTCTGGGTGTTTCCGTTCCGAAGATTTTGAAGGGTGTAAAGGGCTTAATTAATGAGTCAAAGACTCCGGAGATTATTGAAAAGGGTGTTTTACGTGTGAAATATGATTTGTCAGTTTATAAGGATGGGACGATTCGTTTTGATGCTACGAATGCTCCTTTGACACATTTTAAGCCTTCTGAAATTGGAGTTTCGATTGAGAAGCTTGGGCAGCTTGGCTACACCTGTGATGTTAATGGTGCACCCTTAACGAATGCAAGTCAGATATGCGAACTTAAAATTCAAGATGTTGTTGTTCCTAGGAAATGTGCGGAGTACTTCATACGGGTTGCAAACTTCATTGACGAGCTTCTGACAAGGGTTTATGGTCTTTCGCCTTACTACAATGTTAAGAATGCGGAAGACCTTGTGGGGCGTTTGATTGTTGGTTTGGCTCCCCACACTTGTGTGGGCATTTTAGGGCGTGTCGTGGGCTTCACAAGCTTGAGTGTCTGTTATGCTCATCCAGTTTGGCATTCAGCCAAGAGGCGGGATTGTGATGGCGACGAAGACGCGTTGATGCTTGCATTGGATACTTTGCTTAACTTTTCTCGTGAATATTTGCCTGCGCAGATAGGTGGGATAATGGATGCTCCGCTGCTTTTGATGCCTGTGGTTAATACGAAAGAGGTGCAGAGACAGGCTCATGCTGTTGATGTTGCTTGTGCTTACCCAGTTGAGTTTTATGAAAAGACTTGGGAAAATGTGGAAGCCAGACATGTCAACCGCCTCATAGACTTGATTGAGTATAGGCTCGGAACAGAGGCGCAGTTTGAAGGCTTTAGCTACACGACACCTGTTTCAAACATCAATGCTGGGAATCACGAGAGTTCCTATAAGCGGTTTAAGACAATGATTGAAAAGCTGAAAAGTCAGCTTGACTTAGCTGAGAAGATTGAAGCTGTTGACGCTAAAGAAGTAGCCTTAAAAGTTTTGACTACACATTTTATCCGAGATATTGCTGGGAACCTTCGAGCCTTTTCGACGCAGGGCTTTAGGTGCAAGTCATGTAATAGACGTTTTCGACGTTTGCCGCTTCGTGGTAAATGCCCAAGATGTGGTGGGGCGCTTACGTTAACTGTCTATCGAGGTGGAATAGAAAAATACATAGATGCTGCGGAGCATTTGATCGAAAAATATGGGTTGCCACAGTATTATGCTCAAAGGATTTTGCTTGTCAGAGACGAGATTGACTCTTTGTTTGATGGTAATAAGCCTAAGCAAATTAGCCTAGTGGACTTTGTTTAGGGGTGAAACCTTTTTTATGCATAGACACATAATGATTTTTGGTGCGTATGGTTAAGAAAGTTTATCACCCTAATGCTTACTTAGTTGACTATAGAAATGTGAAACCTGGCTTGCGGGCTAGAACCGTCGTATTAAATGCTTTGGAGAGAATCTCCGCTGACGGCAAAGCAATTGCAAAACAGACGGGCCTACATTATGGAGTTGTTATGCATCACCTGAAACTTCTAGAGGCAAGGGGATTAGCTCAACGGAAGGGGAGTAGGCCATCGGTGTGGACGCTTACTGGTTTGGGACAAAAGAGGTTAGAGTGGTGAGATGGCATGCCTCGTAAGAAGTCACAGAAGAAAAGGAAGCGCAAAACCGTTGGCTTAGGAGGAATTGTTGAGCCGGGCGTTGGAGCCTTGTACGTTAGAGGTGCGTGGATGAAAAAGCTGAATGAAATGGGCAAACACAAACGCAAACTAATGAGGAAAAGCCGTAGTAAACGGAAATAGGTTTTCAATGGCGTGTGAGCGTGCGCGAAACTGGATCTATTGTCAAGTTTAAGCAACGTTTTTTTCTTAAAGGCTCTATCTTGTTCTCTGTGTATCTAGACCCCCTTTATATATAGGTTGAATTGGAGGTTTTCTGTTGGAAGGTTCTGTTGCGTTGATGGGGTTGTGTTGCGAATTGAGGCTTGTCGCGGGGCGCGCGTTTTAACGTATTAGAACTGGTTTTTGCTGAATGGTTGGCTGATCTGAAGTATGATGAATCACGGTTGGTGACTTCGCTTTTTCTTTAGGCTTTCAATAACTGACGAAAATTTTCTTTCAGGTTTTCAAAGGAAATTCCCAGTACGTCAATTTTCTCAATGTTCCCTTCACCAAGGCCTCTGTTTACGGCTTCTTGTATGACTGGCATTTTCTCAGGGTTCAAGCCAACAAGAGTTGCTCCAACTGCTTCTACGGCGACTGCGTCTCTTCCAACCAAAAGGATGTTTGTTTTTGTTCTGTATTGGGTGCTGTTTGGTCCAGCATGCGGCATGGCTCCTGCTTCGTGATATGTGTATGTGCCGTCTAGAACAGCGAGGTTTATTCCGCCTATTGCTTCATAGGCGTCGAGGAGGACTGTCTCCAGTTTCTTGTGGAACCTCGCTTTTTTTGCGTCTGGAATCAAGCCCATGAGGTTTTTCAATATGCTTCCTACTTCATATCCGCGTAGCACGTGGGTGCTTACGAAGACGTTGGGTTTAAAAAGTATATGTGAGAAGCCCATTTCTTCGTCAGCAATCTTAACCGTTCTTGTATCTGTGTCGTCTGAGAGATTGAAGGGCACAACTCTTTCGGTGAACAGTTTTTTCCAGATTTGAAGCCTTTCTGTGCCCGTTCCTTTGTAGTTGTCTGACTCGGCTAGGAAAATCTGTGGGGTCTGGTTGAAGTTGTTAATGATTGCATCAACTACGTTGACTGTGGAGTGAGTTTGTGCTTTATGATTGAAAACTCCTACTTTGATGACGACAGGTCTCTTCTTTGTGTTCAAGTCGTCTATGTTTCCGATGAGTTTAAGCGCTCTTTCAAAAGATTGTTGAACGTCTACATCAAACTTGACTATAGCAACCTTTGATGTCACATCTGTCACCTGCAACTCAAATAAACATGCTAACTCGTTTTTTAGGCTTTCTGGCTTCTGCAAGAATTCTAGACTCTGGTCTTCTGGACGTTAGAGGGGAGCTATATATAGGGTGTGCAGTTGAGATTTCGAAAACTGTGGTTTTCAATGTTGAAATTTAGACTTCAAGATTGAGTCATGGAGGTTTAGGTGATGAGAATGACCAAATGGTTTAAAGCCTAAGTGAACGTTTTTTCTGGGGGAGTTTGTGTTGGAGTGGGGATAGTAAAAGAGTTTGGGACTGATTTGGAGTTAAAGACGCTTTACTCTGTTTATTTTGGTATTGTGTTGTTGGCTGGTTTTCTTTGGTGGCTGATTCCTGTTGTCGTCTTTGTCGTGCTTTCATTTGAGCCGTGGATTGGAGTTACAGTTGCTCTGTCATGTTTCGTTCCGCTTCTCATTGCAACGGGAATTACCTCATACTGGATTCCTAAGTTTCATTCTTCAATAACTTATGTCTTAGAGGATGACAAGATTACGGTTACGAAAGGTGTGTGGTGGAAGACTAGGAGTTTTGTGCCCTACAACCGCATAACCAACATTAGCATTTATCAAGGTCCGATTTCTAGGCATTATGGTTTGGGTAAGCTTTCGATTCAAACTGCAGGCTTCTCCGGGACAAGCAGCAGTGGTGCTAAAGTGGCAGAAGCTGTAATTTTTGGAGTGAAGAACTTTGAAGAAATAAAAGACGTAATAATCAACTTCGTTAGAGGAATAAGACCAGAAGCGGTAGAAGCAGAAGCCGAACTCAAGCCTTCAAAGGATATGAACCAGCAAATTCTAGCAGAACTGCGCAAAATAAGAAAGACCCTACAGAAATAAGCGCGCGAGAATATTCTTGTATGTAAATGACTTTGCAACCCCCGACAGTTAGCGCTATAATATGGAAAGCCACCAACCGATAAGGTGGAAAGAACCGATGTCCCTAATTCTTTTCTCGTTATAATTGGGTTTGTCTTCTAGCCCTTAGGGAGAAGCGATTCCTGGGACTTTTGGAAACGGCACTGCTTCCCAGATGGTTTTCAAGCCGCAGATCCATCTTGTCAATCTTTCAACACCAATCCCGAACCCAACAGAAGGAGGAACACCTTCCCTAAGCATCTGCAAATACCAACCATACTCTTCAGGGTCCACACCAGTCAGCTTCATTCTCTTCAATACCCCATTGTACGTGTGCTCTCTCTCCCCTCCAGATATAGCTTCACCAAAACCCTCAGGATAGAGCATGTCAAAATCCCTCAATATCCCAGGCCTGACGGGATCTTCTCTGTCGTAGAATCCCCTAGACACCAGTGGATAATCGTAGATAAAGAACGGTTCATCATGCATGGCGGATAAAGCTGCTTCCGCATCCCAAGGAATCTCCTCCACATAACTAGCCATGTGTCCGTTCGATCTTGCCAATTCAACAGCTTGCTTGTGGGTTAGTCTTTTGAAAGGACCATGCACTTCTTTAAGTTTCCTTCCTAACTCTTTCAGTTCTTCGCTGCATTTTTCCTTTATATCTTTCACCACCGACGTCAACAGTCTTTCCGCCAAAGTCATAGCATCCTCATAACTTGCATAGACCATCTCAAGATCGATCTGCCTGAACTCAGCCAGATGCCTAGTGGTTTTCACGCTTTCAACGGGCTCTAAACGAATGTTTGGCGATAAAGCAAATATCCTTTTGAACGAAGAGATCATCATCTGTTTGTAGAGGATCATGCTACTCATAATTTTGAATGGTGCGCCGTAGTATTGAATGGAAGCTTGTTTTGCCCCCCTTATTCCGGGGTCAGTTGCTGGACCAATGATGGGTGCCAGTATCTCTATGAAGCCCTCTTTTCTTAAGAAGTCCCTTAACGAAGTGAGGATTTGGTCTTGAACTTTTAGGACCAGTTTCATCTGGGGGTGTCTTAAGGCAAGATACCTAAACCTAACAGATTCCAGTGAACTCGGGTCTTGTGGTTCCATAAAGAATGTAATGGCTTTTATCTTGATAAATTTATTCCGAACAATAGTGTAAAAAACTCGAAATAGCACAAGATTTTTATGTTTAGGATTGTAAAAATTACAGCATGCAATCGCTAGATGAAAGAGATATAAAAATACTGAAGCTACTGCAAAAAAACTGCAGAATGACAGCGAAGGAAATAGCCAAAAAAATCGGCAGCCCCATAACCACGGTTTACGCAAAGATAAAAAGGATGGAAGAGCTCGGCGTAATAAAACAGTACAAGGCTATCTTAAATTCAAAGAAACTCGACAAAGGAGCAGCAGCTTTCATTCTAACTTCATTCGTGTATCGACCGGGAGGCAGAGAAAAACCATTATCGCAGAGAGACGTGGCAAAACAGATCGCTGCATTCCCAGAAGTACAAGAAGTACACATAATTACTGGAGGTTGGGACATTCTCATCAAAGTTAAGGCTGACCACGTTGACACTTTGGGAAAGTTTGTCATGGACAAATTGAGGATTGTTGAGGGAATAGAGAACACTTTGAGTTGCATAGTTTACGAGACAGTGAAAGAAACAACCGACGTATTCACCTAAAAACATTCCTAGGGCTTCGAGATTTCTGCAGGCGATCTTAAAAGGTGCATTGGCAGGGTGAGTGTCCACATTTTGGACATTTATTATCGTACTTGTTTAAGGCTGCCTTTTCAAGGTCTACGTCCGTGACGTTTGCAAGCGAAGCCAACCATGCAATGACGTCTGCAAACTCGTTTTCCAATGCCTCTTTATCATCCATTTTCAATGCCTCCCTCAGTTCTTTCACTTCATCCACAAGCCAATCAAACGTTCCAGCTACTCCACGTTCAGAATCTCTATGAAAATATATACTCTGCATCATCTTCTGAAATTCACGTATATGCACACTTCTTCACCACACGCTGTTTGAAAATGTATAAGCGATATTTAAGATAAACAACAATACAAGCTTCCAATGCAGGTGAAAGAATGACTTTGTCATTTTTCATCGACTTCTCCAATCATCCTTGGAAATCAGGACCTGAAATCTTCGGATGCAAATTCAAGTACTAACAGAAGACAGGCATGTAACTTAAGAAAATCCCGAAACCAAATAGAAGGTCCATCTGTTCCTTCTTAAAATGTTCAATCTTAGACATTGGAAAAGAGCGTTAGCGGATTTTTACGTATTTGTATGCTTCTGTCGCGTTCTCGAAGCAATAATGCACTCTTTGATAACCCTTTCTAAAAGCCATTACATCTGCTTTCACTTTATCTGGCGGTTCCTTGTCCATTATTACGCGTTTAATGAATTCCGCTATTTCAGTCATTTCAGACTCTTTCATCCCAAGCCTCGTAATCTCAGACACGCCGAGTCTTATGCCGCCTGGATGCATGAAATGCCTTCCCTCCTTAATATCCCACGGCAACAAGTTTCTGTTAATTATCACGTTCGCCTTTTCCAGAGTTTCTTCAATGGTCCCTCCATCGCCCTGCTTCGTTATATCTATTAACATCACGTGAGACTGTGTGAAACCCTTGTGTTCCGCCAAAACATTAAATCCCCTTTCATAAAGCGCTTGAGCCAGTGCCTTCGCGTTTTTCACTATCTGGCTTGTGTATTTTTTTCCGAATTCAAGTAATTCCGCACACGCTATTGTGACGCCTGCAACCGCATGCAAATGATGATTACTTAGCATTCCTGGAAAAGCTGCACGCTTTATCTTGTCCGCGTATTTGTCCCACGACAAAACTCCGCCATGTTGAGGCCCAAAAAACGTTTTATGCGTGCTTAAGGTGACAACGTCAGCTCCCTCTCTAAGCGGGTCTTGAAACTGTCCTCCACCTAACAATCCAGCCACGTGAGCAGCGTCGTATCCTACGGTTGCGCCAACCGAGTGAATGGTGTCAGCTAACTCTTTGACTGGATGAGGAAACGGGAAAACACTTGCGCCAAACATAACAAGCTTAGGCGGTCTGCCCTCTGCTACGAGCTTTTGAATCTTGCTTTTCGCCCTGTCCACATCAATGTTTAATTCCTTATAGTCTAAAGGTAAATATTCAACTACTAAACCATGCACTGCTCCTGCTGTGCCCCCGAGCTTCTTCTTGCCCATTGTGATGTGTCCGCCGGCTGGAATTGACAGTGCCATCATAGTGTCGCCTGGTTCTGTAAAAGCCGTGTAGACTACGAGATTTGCAACAACTCCTGAAATGGGTCTAACGTCTACAAACTCCGCGTTGAAAAGCTTCTTCATGAGTTCGATGCATT
>Ga0210056_1003209_pt1 | contig 13375 bp, 8 predicted proteins | sample CryGeyCG2014_080_2_FD_183965 | JGI IMG/M metagenome (GOLD analysis project Ga0210056, IMG submission 183965) | Groundwater microbial communities from aquifer - Crystal Geyser CG07_land_8/20/14_0.80 (SPAdes) (version 2) | ecosystem: Environmental > Aquatic > Deep subsurface > Groundwater | place... | reverse complement strand
CACGCTCCGCGTGGCTCAAAAAGTACGGTTCGATCCTTAATTTGAAAGTTCGAACCGACTTTTTTGTACAAATGAAGTTTTTCTTCATTTGTTCCCTCGTTTGCCAATTCTATATTGTATTTCAAAAACTTTTCGGTAAGTTCGAACCGATTATTCGCTTTTTGCTCAAAAGCCGATAATTTCTCTTTGAGAAGCTGTTTTTCATTCACCAACTTGTTTTTCATGTCCCGATATTCTTCGAGCGAAAGTGCGTTTTCTAAATATGCGTTCATCAGCTTCTCTATTTTGGAATCCAAAAGAGAAATATCGGCTTTTGTTTTGTCTGCAAAAAGCGTAGACGATTGGGCTTCCACCAATTTGTCCTTTTCATTTTCCGCTAGCATCCATTTAGCCCAATCGTCTGGCAAAGAAACTTTTTTGATTTCCTTTTGAATTTCGGAAGTGATGATTTCCTCACGAGTATATTTTTGAGAACAAGGATTTTTCCGTTTGGTACATCGCAAATAGTTATGACCCTTTTGTGTTTCGGTAGTAATAAAACAACCACATTCTCCGCAACGGAAAAATCCTCTATATAAAAATGGTTTAAGACCTTTTGAGTGAGGTTTAGATTTCCTCATCATCACTTCCTGAACAGAATCAAAAAGTTTCTTTGCAATAATCGGTTCATGCTTGCCCTCAAAAATCTCTCCGTTATACCTCATCAATCCTGTATAGATAGGATTTTTGAGAAGTTTTTGATAATTCGACACCGCAAGTTCCTTTCCGCTTTTTCGCTTCAGTCCAAGCGCATTAAACTTATCGCGGAGTTCACGCAAAGTGAAATTTCCAGTTGCATATGCCTCAAATGTCTTTTTGATAAGTGGTGCAATATTTTCATCTGGCACAATACGCTTGTTTTTGTTCACATAACCAAGTGGCGACATTTGAGGCCATATTCCTTCCTTCACTTTGTTTCTGTGTCCGCGCTTGATATTTTCAGACAAGTTGTCCACATAATACTTGGACTGCGAAAAAGCGATTGAAAGCATAAACTTGCCTTGCGGTGTCGGATCAAACCAAAAAGTTGGGAATTTCATTTCTAAAATCACACCAGTATCAACGAGGTAGATGATTTTTCCTCCATCTACCGAGTTGCGAGCAAGTCTATCGGGATGCCACGCCAAAATACCGGACGCTTCGCCCGCTTCCATTCTCGACATCATTTCGTTAAACACAGGGCGACCGGGTATTTTGGCGGTCTGCTTTTCGACAAAGACATCTACTACTTCCAGTTGTTCTTTCAACGCTAAATCTTTCAATTCAGATAATTGATCAGAAATACTGCGGACTTGTCTGTCTTTGTCGTCCGTAGACTTGCGAGTATATATGAAAAACTTTTTGGTTTGATTATTCATAATGTATTGGCAAACGAGAGAGCCACGCGAAGCATGGGAAAACCTTTCGGATTCGGGAATTTTTGGCGGGAATGCGTTTGTGTCGCGCCTGCGGCGCGACCCCATTTCGGCTTCCAATTCCGATTTTCAATTTTGGCGGTGTGTATTGGACGAAGTTCGAATGTATTTCGGACAAAATCCGCAGGATTTTGACGAATGACACTTGCGCCTCGGCCGCGCTTGACAAGCTCGCGCGGGGCAAAACCCAAAAATTTCCTATCATTTTTATTTGCGGCTCCCCCCACACCCCCCGCCGCGAAGCGGAAAATTTGAAAGGAAGGAAATTTTTGGTTTTGCTGCCGCCGCCTCAATATAAACATACTTGTAATATATCACATTATTGTCATAGGACACAATATTTGGCTATAATACATCTGTGAATATGAAAACCCCAACTTCCAAACTTGGTAAAAACATCAAGCGTATACGAGAGGAAAAGAATATGACACAGGGCGACATTTGCCGCGCGGTCGGGCTTGATCGTGCTCAAATGAGCAATATTGAGGCAGGCAAAGGCAATCCCACGCTTGCCACCATTGAAAAAATAGCCCAAGCGTTGGGAGTATCGAGCGATGAGCTTTTGAAATAAATTTATGAAAAACAATAATCTCGCAAATGCAAAACGGGTAAAGAACGACGAATTTTATACCCAGTACAGCGATATTCAAAAAGAAATTGAAGCGTATTTAGAATATAATTCCAATGCATTCCGCGGTAAGGTAGTGTATTGCAACTGCGACGATCCGTTTGAGAGCAACTTCTTTCGCTATTTTGTACTCAATTTCAACAAGATCGGATTGAAACAGCTTATTACCACCAGCTACAAGCCCTCGCCCGTAGCCAACACACAACTAGGGTTATTTGGTGATGATAAAACGCTTGCAAAAGCAAAAGGTCGCCCTAAGATAACTGCCAACAAATTTATTATCAACGAAGTGCGTGACATAGATGGCGATGGTGAGTTCAACTTGAAGGATGTTGCTAAACAATTAAAAGCAAACAAACACAACGAATGGACGCCGCTGAAAGGCGACGGCGACTTTCGTAGCGATGAATCTAAAAATCTACTGAAACAATCCGATATTGTGGTAACAAATCCGCCGTTCAGCCTGTTTCGTGAGTATATAAAACAACTTGTTGATAATGATAAAAAGTTTTTGATAATCGGCAACATGAACGCAATTACCTACAAAGAAGTATTTCCAATACTTAAAGAGAATAAGGTTTGGTTAGGTAATAATTACAAAGTCAATGCCGGTGCGATGTTTTTTGAGATACCTGAAAAAATTGCCAATTTGGAGCAAGTTCGTGAAATTAAGACAAACGAAAGTGGCAAGAAAGTTTATATTACACGCGTGCAAGGTGTTCGTTGGTTTACGAATCTTGACCATGGGCGCCGTCATCAACCACTTCAACTTATGACAGAGGCAGAAGTAATAAAATTTACAACGAAAAAACCGTTTGAGAAATATGACAATTACGATGCGATAGAAGTGTCGTTGGTAAAAAATATTCCGAGCGATTATAAAGGTGTGATGGGTGTACCAGTTAGTTTTTTAGATAGTCACAATCCCGATCAATTTGAAATTTTAGGCTCAAATCGTGGCGTTGATCAAGATCCGAATAAAATTTACGGCAGAGGGTCTTATTTAAATGGAAAAGAAGTTTATAAAAGGTTATTTATCAAACACAGGAAAAAATAATATGAAAACAATTTTAAAAACCAACATAACTGTTCAAGAAATCTGCGAAGGATTCGTTTATAACGAGCTTGAAGGTAAGGGTCTGTTTGGCTTATCTGGCAAACTCACCATTCAGCCTGAATACCAGCGTAACTATATCTATGCCGAAGAAAACAGAGAAGCAGGCGTAATCGAATCCGTTCTCAAAGAATATCCAATTGGCTTGATTTATTTCAATAAAGTTGGCAAAGACACATTTGAAGTTTTGGACGGACAACAGCGCGTCACTAGTCTCGGACGATTTATCACTGACAAATTTGCCGTCAAAGACGAAAACGGTAATGAGCAATATTTTGGTGGTATGGCAAAAGACAAGAAAACCAAAATTTTGGAAACAAAGTTGCTCATTTACGAATGTGAAGGGACAGAAAGCCAAATAAAAGAATGGTTCAGAACCATAAATATTGCTGGCGTTCCGCTCAATAATCAAGAATTACTTAACGCCGTATATTCTGGTCCATTTGTAACTAGAGCTAAAGAAGAATTCAGTAATAGCCAAAACGCCAATATTCAAAAATGGAGTGCGTATGTATCGGGTAGTGCCAACAGGCAAGATTTTTTGGAATCCGCTCTTGATTGGGTAAGTAAAGGCAATATTGGCGATTATATGAGCAAGCATCGCAAAGACAAAAGTATTGATGAGTTAAAAAAATATTTCAACACCGTCATTGATTGGGTATCTAGCGTATTTACTGACGTAGAAAGCGAAATGCGTGGACTTGAATGGGGACGACTTTACAAGGAGTATCATAAAAAGTCACTTAATCCAGCCAAAGTATCATCCGAAGTGCGTAAGCTCTATGGCGATCCGTACATCAAAAACCGCAGAGGTATTTTTGAGTACATTCTCGGCGACTCCGTCGATACAAAATTACTAGATGTCCGAATTTTTGATGAGGCGATCAAGAGATCTGTTTATGCGAAACAAACAAGCGAGGCGGAAACTAAAGAGAAATCAAACTGTTCTCATTGTGCCATCGGACATGATGCTAATAAAAGCAAGGTTTGGAGTTTTGGTGAAATGGAAGCCGATCATGTATCAGCTTGGATTAAAGGTGGTGCGACTTCAGCTAAAAACTGTGAGATGTTGTGTAAGACGCACAATCGGGCAAAGGGCAATCGGTAAGCGGGATAATAGGCTAAGTCTGGGAAATAATTATGCGAATAGTGTTGTATAATTTAAGAAAAAGGTATGAGCAAAAAACCTAAAAAAATCGAAGTCATTGATCTCTTCAGTGGAGTTGGTGGTTTAACCTATGGATTGAGAAAATCTGGGTTGTCAGTTTTAGCTGGTCTTGATAATGATGAATCATGTGCTTACGCATACGAAAAAAACAATTCCGCTAAATTTATATCAGCAGATATTTCAGAGTTTGATTTTAAGGAGCTAAATAAAATCTACTCAAAAGGAAGTGTTCGGGTACTTGTCGGCTGTGCTCCCTGCCAACCTTTTTCTTCCCATGCTTTTAAATTGCGTAAAGATACGAAGGATGAGCGTTGGAACTTACTTGATCACTTTATCCGTGGGATAAAGGTTGTTAAACCAGACATTGTTTCAATGGAGAACGTTCGTGGGGTTACGAAAACAGATGTATTTAAGAACTTTATAAACGAACTCAAAAGACTTGGATATAAAGTGGATTGGAAAGTTGTATACGCACCAAATTACGGCATACCACAAAATCGTAGCCGTTTAATTCTACTCGCTTCAAAACTGGGTGAAATTTCAATACCTAAAGAAACACACACCAAAGACAATTACGTTACAGTGGGCGATATTATTCGTGAATTGCCAAGGATTGATGCGGGACAAATATCAAAGAAAGATCATTTACATCAAGCAAAGAAGCTTGAGCCAATAAATAAAAAACGTATTCTGCAATCAAAACCCGGCGGTACTTGGCGTGATTGGGATAAAAGTCTATTACCAAACTGCTACAAAAAAGACAGCGGGCAAACATACACGTCAGTATATGGACGAATGACATGGGACGATGTGTCACCAACAATCACAACACAATTTACCAGTTATGGTTCTGGCAGATTTGGGCATCCCGAACAAAACAGAGCACTTTCTATACGCGAGGGCGCATTGTTGCAAACATTCCCTATCGACTACGATTTTGGAGATTTTCCCGCAATAAAAATCAGCAGGCACATTGGAAATGCAGTTCCGCCTCAGTTAGGAGTTGTAATCGGTAAAAGTATCAAAAACCACTTAAAAGAATATGCCGGAAAATAGATTTACATTCGAAATATCGTTAAGCGTCCTTGACCACTTGGGACGAAATTTATATCGAAGTTTTGCCACCGTTCTTGGCGAGGCGATTTCGAACGCTTGGGACGCGGACGCGGGAAATGTCCATATTTATATTGATAGAAAAAACAACAATTTCTTTATCAAAGACGATGGCATTGGTATGACCGCAGAAGATTTTCAGAATAAATTTCTGAAAATCGGGTACTCAAAAAGAAAAGAGGGGGCGGCCGCTTCCGCAAAAGGCAGGCCGTTCATAGGCAGGAAAGGTATAGGAAAATTGGCTCTTTTGTCGTGCGCGGATAAAATCACCGTAATTTCAAAAGTAAGCGGCGGCGATTATGTCGGCGGGGTTATTGATAATTCCGGACTTGATGAGGCGATAACAAACGATTTAACTCCACAACAATACCCATTGGGAAATTGGGAGGCCGACAAGTTTTCTCAATATACGAGCGAGCACGAACGAGGCACGATTATACGATTTGAAAATATCAAAGACGGGATAAAGAACAGTTTGGACTTTTTGAAAAAAATCATCGCGCTCTATTTTAGATTTTCGCTTTTAGACGATTCTTTCAACATTTTTATCAACGGCGGAAAAATCACCTTGGATAATCTTGACGACTTGGCGCAAAAGACCCAATTCCTTTGGAATATCAACGATCTTGACGATCCATACATAAACGACAAACTCACGAACTTGAAAGAGGCGGGTAAATCCGTTCAAATGGACGGCAATGTAAAAGGATTTGTTGCTTCCGTTAACAAGCCAAGTGATCTAAAAATAACTACCACCGACGAAAGAGCCAGCGTGGATCTTTTTGTAAATGGAAGACTGCGCGAGAGGGATATTTTGAAACACATTCCAACAGCGCGAGTAGCGGAAAACTACTTCTACGGTCAAATACATTTCGACGATTTGGACGACGATAAAGACAGATTCACCAGCAGTCGCGAGGGAATTATTGCCGATGATCCCAAGTACAAAGAATTTTTGGACGCCCTACGAAAAAAGATTTTGGAAATCGTGTCGGATTGGGACGAATTAAGAAGGAAACATAGAAAAGACGGCGACCCCGAAAATGAAAATATCCCCGGCAAAGAAAGAAAAGCGGAAGAATTGTACAACGCTGTTTCCGGGGAATATGACTTGCCCGAAGGATCGGAAAACCGCCAAAAAGTAGATGGTTGGGTGAATGATTTACGAGATGACGCAAAATACAACCTTGCTTCTTACGCCGAGTGTTTTGTTTCCGAGAATTTACTAAGGAAACGTATTAAAGAAAACGGATCGGCTCCGACCTCGTGCACTAATGCGGACCAAAGCGGAAACACCTGCACAGCTAGATATAATCCCAGCACAGGGAATACCAGTTTGTGCGAGTATTGCAAGGGTGAGAGGGGTAAACAGAGTTTGCAAAAACAAAAAGAAGAAGCCGGTACTAATATCCAAATCAGAACCAATGAAGATAATCTCCTTATGTATTTGGATTACGTGGATTTAGCAAAAATTATTGATAATAGTGTACTTAAAGATGAAGATAAGCCGTATAAGCCACTTAGAAATTCTGTCATGCACACGTCTCGTCTGACCGAAGAAGCAAAGACAAAATTGACCTCTGTGTTTGATAATGTTGTGGCGACAGTCAAGAAACTGTTCGGAGCAGCAACAGATTAAAAAGCTATAGGGAGCTTCCGCTTGCGCGCGCACGGGAGGGTTGGGGCAAGCGCAATATGGTTTGCTTGTGCCATTCACCAGTTTGGCACAATCCGCTTTTTAGAGATACCACAGACCCGAACGAAGCCACTGAGCAAACACAAAGCAACACCGAGCAGGCATCGTGAGCGAAGCGAGCGGCCAGTGCGAGGCGCAAGTGTCATTCGTCAAAATCCTGCGGATTTTGTCCGAAATACATTCGAACTTCGTCCAATACACACCGCAGAAAGAAACTTCCAGTTCGGACAGAGACGCGCCGCTTCGCGACGCGGGTGAGGTGGGGTTCAGAAAATGCCGCCGCGTAGCGGCGAATTGGCTCGGCGTCGGTGGGAAATGCATTAGTGTCGCGCCTTCGGCGCGACCCCATTTCGGCTTCAAAATGCGATTTCGATTTCTGGCGGTGTGTATTAGACAAAGTTCGACTGCATTTCGAGCTGAACCCTGATGACCAATGATGCGCGCCTCGTCCGCTCCCTTCGGTCGCGGGAGCAAAAACCAAAAATTTTCCTTACCTTTCTTCTTTTCCTCGGCGGGGTGTGGTACACTCCATATTTGAAGAATTGATCAAGTAATTCTATGGAAAGTTTTGAACCAAAATTTCATTCAATTATGGAAAAGCCAAAAGAACCAGAAAAAGGGGAAGCACCTTTTGAGGTAATGAAAACTCCTGGAATTGTTATCCAGGAAGAAAAAGGTGCTCAACTGTTTTCTTTATTGTTAAAAGCAGAAAATCCGGAATGGGGAGAAACTGAAACTCCTTTAGCAAAAGAGACGACAGATTATTTCCGTGATAATCCGTTAAATCCCGAAATCATAAAAACCATTAAAGATTTTTATGCACAGGGCGTAGATGAAGAAACTCTTTATAATTTAGCTCTTACATATCGGCACCAAGAAAGAGCTGAAAAAGTTTTTGAAATGGCGGGAAAATATAAACCTCATGTAATAAATCCGCGAGAAATTCATCAAAAACTTTTAGCACTTTTGGAATCATTTGACCAAACTTTTTCTGCTTCGCCATTGGCGGGAAAATTCGCCGCAGAAATTGAACTGGACAGAAACGAGCGATTAGCAAGATTAACGGAAACTAGAAAAAGAATTGAGAGCTTGATTGATTTTTTCAAGCCGGATTCTAAAACGACAAATATGCAAAAAATTAAGTTTTGTACCAACTGACCCTCTTTATATAGTTAATTCTGGTAGATCTTTTTCTGCTTTTACTGGCGAACAAATAATAATTTCCCATATTGATAATGTTGATAATCAAGACCATGAATTTTTGCATGGAATCATAAATCCTATTGTAGAAAAACTATCTCAACAATTAACCAACGAACAAAAAGAAAAAATATATCATCTCGCTAGTGAAAAACTAAAGCAAGATTACAGCGACGGACATTTTAGTTTGCTATGTGAGGAAATTATAAGAACTTACAACGATATTTTTAAGAAGGGAGAAAAACCACAAACCTATGAGGATTTTGTGCAAAAAATTTCTGGTATTAGCGAAGACCAATTTCAAAAATTTTTAGCGCAAAGCAAAAACTTTAAAGTGAGATGCGACGAACTCGGAATAACCACAATTGAAGATTTCAAAAATAAATCTCAAGAATATTTTGAACGATTCGAGAAAAACCAATTAAGAGATTTAATTTTTAAAATCTACCAAGAATATTCAAATCGCCCAAACAAGGGAACCGAAAATTTTGAAAGGTTTGTTTTAGCAAAATTTTCGGCTAAAATATAAGTGTTGATTTGAAATTGGCTACCGAATTTCCGAAAACCCCCCAGTCCGAAACCCGCCCGCATTCCTCCACAGACCCCTCCTGCGGGCGGGAAAAGAGTCGAGGCAGGGCGAATCCTTTCCACCAGATAAAATTGTTTCGCCCTTCTGAGTCCGCTTTAATCATTTGGATTCTGCTCGAAATACATTCGAACTTCGTTCAATACACACCGCAAATTTTCGAAAAGAGTTTCTGAATGCAAAATGGGGTCGCGCGAAGCGCCGTCTGTTCCGAATTCCACCCGCCGAATCCAGAATCCAAAAGGGTTTTCCACGCTCCGCGTGGCTCAAAAAGGAGAGTTTTGTGTTGACAGAAATACGACGCTGTAGTTAGAGCGAGAGAGTCGTGAAAAAATTCTGACTCGTGGTTGCAATATTGTTCGAGACATCCTTTGACTCGATAATGTAGTTGTATGTCGTGCTGGCGGTAAGCGGCGAGAGCGTCAAAGCATGCGCCGTTAGAAGCCCGCTGCCTGTAACTGTCGTTGCGATCGAAAGATCGAGCGGCGTCGATGTCGCGAAGTAGACCTTACTCGTTGCAGGTTCATTCGTAGCCCAGGAAATGCTCGCGGAGGTCGATGCGACCGATCCTATCGAGATTGCCGAAATAATCGGTGCGATTATGTCCGTGGCGGGCTGATTCTCTTCGCCATCAAGATGTTTTTTAATGCCGGGCGGAAGCGTCTGACACACTGGTATTGTAGGTCGTTCACCATCATATTTACGCAACCAGCCCGGAGCGATGAGGTGTCCTGGCGGCACGATTGCGCATATATGTCCCTTGCCGATACTCACAGTCGAAGTGGCATGTCCATCATCATGTTCAGCTGCTATTGGATTTTCGTTCAGATCATCGTCAATGTCTCGAAGAGTTTTCGGACCAATAAAACCTACCTGATCGAGCCCATGTTTGTGTTGATAACGCTTCAGTGCTTCTTTGGTCAAGCGCCCAAAAAATCCAGAGATAAGCCCTTCGGGGTAGATACTCGGATCAGCCGCGAGTATCGTTTGGAGAAGCTTGACGCCATCTCCTTTGTCGCCCAAGCGAAGAAATCCGATCATGCTCGAAGTAAGCGCGGTCGTCGAGGCGTTGTTGGTGCTCGTCTGCGCTCCGCCGAGTATTTGTTGGACATTTGTAACCGTGGTGGTATCGACACCGAACGCCTGAAGAAGCGAGACAACGGCCTGTATTTGGCCCGTCGTCAATGCCGTCGCACTCGCAGATGTTGGCACAGCGACAGCGGTCAAAAGCGCGAGGCATACCGAGAACGAAATAAACGCTTTTTTCATACATTCAAAATTTATTAGTTTAGTAACTGACCGACTAATAGTAGCATACATACGGCGCACGTGTTACCAATAGCAAGGTCTGACAACATGTCCTTGAGAATCGGCTATGCTACAACGAGATGTCTTTTATCTTTGGTACCTATATATTATGTCCTTGAAACAGTTATTAGCTTCGCATAGGTATACGAAGTTATGCCCGACACGTATGTTGCAAAAGTTTCCAACAGTTTCAGAATAACGCTGTCCACATAGCATTTCTTGCACAAGGGAGTACTATTACTGTAATAGAGAAAGTTTTTTATTCACTCATCTAATTTTATCTTGCGTATGTCGAAAACCACCAAAATTTCCGTTCGCACAAAGACACTCGAGCAGGATAATTTTCTTACACCTGCTAAAAATGTCGAGTTGATCTCGAAAGAAACGCGCCGCTATCGCGATATGATTCCCCAGATCGAGAAACGAGACGGGCGGCTCGTGCAGTTTGATTTCGATAAGATTTCTTCTGCTGTGTGGAAGGCGATGGCCGAAGTAGGTGAAGGTGATCAAGAAGACGCGGTACTTGTGTCACACCAAGTGGCTGGCGAACTCGGACGATTTGCGAAAAAATACAAAAATTTCCTTCCCGGAGTTGAAGGCATACAAGATTCGGTGGAGAAATATCTCATTCTCAATGATTATGTAAAAACTGCGAAGGCATACATTCTCTACCGCGACAAGCGGGCGCAGTTGCGCGCAGCGCATGCTGATATACCAGAGCATGTGCGAAAGCTCGCCGAGGAAAGCAAGAAATATTTTTCCGGCAATGCGCTCGGCGAATTCGTGTATCTGCGCACGTATGCGAAATGGATCCCAGAAAAAGGTCGGCGCGAAATGTGGATCGAAACAGTTGATCGCTATGTGAATTTTATGCGTGAGAATCTTGGCGACAAACTTACCGAGAAAGAATATGCTGACGTGCGTATGGGCATCTTGAAGCAGGAGGTGATGCCATCGATGCGCCTCATGCAATTTGCGGGCGAGGCGGCACGCCGCTGTAACACCTGCGCGTACAATTGCACATTCACGGCGCCGACAAAACTCGAAGATTTTGCCGAGATCATGTACCTCTCGATGCAGGGGTGTGGTGTCGGCTTCGCTGTGGAGAGCCAAAATGTCGAACAGCTCTCGCAAATCAAGAAACAAACGGGGCAAAAACTACCGACGCACATTATTGTTGATTCAAAAGAGGGCTGGTGTGATGCGCTTACCCTCGGCATGAAAACGTGGTACGATGGAAAAGATATTTTATTCGATTCCTCCCAGGTTCGCCCGGCGGGTGCGCGTCTGAAAATAATGGGCGGGAAGGCGAGCGGCCCTGAGCCGCTTCGCAGTCTTCTTGCCTTCACTCGGGAACGAATTTTCTCGCGCGCAGGGCGGCGTCTACGCGCAATCGACGCGCACGACATCATTTGTAAAATAGGCGAATGCGTCGTCGCTGGTGGAGTGCGGCGCACCGCGATGATTTCGCTCTCCGATCTCGACGACGTCGAGATGCGCGATGCGAAGAGGGGCCAATTCTATATGACCGATCCGCACCGTTCAGTCGCGAACAATTCCGCGGTCTATGAGACGCGGCCGACCAACGCCGAGCTTATGGACGAATGGGTTGCGCTCATGAAAAGTGGAAGCGGCGAGCGAGGCATCTTCAATCGCGGGTCGCTCTCGGTGACGTTCCCCAAGCGTCGCATCGACCACTTCAAAAAAATAGGTTTTATAGGAGAAGATGGCGTGGTGCGCGGGTCTATCGGCACGAATCCGTGCGCCGAAATCATTTTACAATCGAAGCAATTCTGCAATCTCTCAGAGGTCATCGCGCGTGCGGATGATACCGAAGCATCACTTCTTCGGAAAATACGCCTCGCATCCATCCTCGGTACCTACCAATCGACGCTTACAAAGTTCGGTTACATCTCGAAAGAATGGACCGACCATTGCCGTACGGAACGGCTCCTCGGCGTCTCGGTCACCGGGCAGTGGGATTCACCTGTGGCGCGACAGCCGGAGACGATGCGGAAACTTCGTGATATGGCGATCAAAACAAACATCGCCTATGCGAAACGCTTCGGCATCGAGCGTTCACTCTCGGTCACTGCCGTGAAGCCCTCGGGAACCGTTTCGCAGACTTTCAACTGTGCGTCGGGCATTCATCCGCGCCACGCGCCGTATTATATCCGCCGCGTGCGCATCAGCGCGACCGACTCGCTCTTTAAAATGATGCGCGACCAGGGTGTGCCGTATTATCCGGAGGTGGGGCAGTCGATGGAAGAAGCGAACACCTTTGTACTTGAGTTTCCAATCAAGGCACCTGATCATTCGGCGGACACGCGGTTCAAGGACGACATCTCGGCGCTCGAACAGCTCGAATATTGGAAACGGGTGAAATTAAACTTCACCGAGCATAATCCCTCGGCAACCATCTCGGTGGGGGCATCCGAATGGATCAGCGTCGTCGATTGGATACAAAAGAACTGGGATATTATCGGCGGCCTCTCATTCCTGCCGCGTTCCGACCACGTCTACCGCCTAGCGCCGTATGAGGCGATTACGAAAGAAGAATATGAAGCGCGCATGGCTCGTTTCCCTAAGATGGATTATTCGAAACTTATCGCCTACGAGCGTCAGGACGAGACAGAAATGAAAAAGGAGCTCGCCTGCGCAGGCAACGCCTGCGAAGTAATTTAAGTCGTTAAAGCAATCGCCCGCGCAGGAGCGCGGGCGATTGCATCTTTGTGGACCGGGCCGATAAGCCGAATTCTGTCGCGGACGATCATTTATCTTGGCCCTCGATTACTCTCGGGCTCGAGCGGCACTCCCCTCGATTACTCTCGGGGCTCGGCCTTGCACGGTAGTAAGGATTTGGCCGTTTCATCTCGGAAGTTACCTCCCGACTCATCCAATCAACGATGGGATGCTTGTTTGCTTTCGCATTCAAGCGTCTCTGATCGCACCTCGCACCTCGCGGCGTGCGGGAATTACCCGCTACCATTCTCCCCGCCCTATGCGGGGCCGTGTTCGGACTTTCCTCCCCATGATTTCTACCATAGAGCGATCGCCTAGCCCGGTCCATATGTAGTATACTCTATTTCTTGTAAAACTCATTCAGGG
>Ga0210056_1003208_pt1 | contig 13378 bp, 12 predicted proteins | sample CryGeyCG2014_080_2_FD_183965 | JGI IMG/M metagenome (GOLD analysis project Ga0210056, IMG submission 183965) | Groundwater microbial communities from aquifer - Crystal Geyser CG07_land_8/20/14_0.80 (SPAdes) (version 2) | ecosystem: Environmental > Aquatic > Deep subsurface > Groundwater | place... | reverse complement strand
ACGATCCCGAAGGCGTGACGCCATCCCCAACGGGAGGCGATGACCCCGCCGATGACGATTCCCACCGCCATTCCAAGCGGAATAGAGGCATTCCAGATTCCCACCATGAAGGCCCGCCTTTTTTCGGGGAAGAGGGCGGATATCATCGCAGTCCCCCCCGGCGCATAGCCGGCTTCCCCGATCCCGATGGCCGCCCTGGCCGCAAAGAGCTGGCCGAAATTCCGGGTGAAAGCGCAGGCCGCCGTGGCCATGCTCCACAAAACGGCCATGATGCCAATGCTCTTTTTCCGGCTCCAGCGGTCAATCAGGATGGAAATGGGGAAGGAGAAGAGAATAATGGCCCAATAGACGGCGGAAACCATGGCCCCGCATTGGGCGTCGGTCAGCCCCCAGTCGGCCTTCAAAAAGGGGAAGAGGGAAACGACCACCATGCGGTCGATGTAGTCAAAAAAATAGAGCAGCCAGAGCAACAGGAAGACATAATGCGTGTAGGCCTTGGAAAAGAGGTACCCTTCGGGAGGGGGTTGTTTCGCCATCTCAAAAATCTCCTTTTTCTCGTCCTTCTTTCGATGCGTTACTTTAAAATTCCTCTCCGATCCGGAGCATCACCTTCAATGCCTTTCCGGGATGGATGCGCGTCCGATAAACCCTCGGCAACTCTTCCAGGGGAATCAGGTCCGAGATGAGCGGCCGGGCGTCGATCTTTCCCTCGGCCATCCAGTTCAGGCACGCGATATTTTCCTCATGCGTGTTGGAATAGGATCCGGTAAAGCGGAGCTCTTTGAAATTCATGGTCATCGGTTGACTGAGGGTCATGCCCCTAAACGAGATGCCGATCATGCAGATGGCGCCGCCCGTGGCCGCCATTTCCATGGCAAGGGGGATATTTTCCGCCACGCCGGAACACTCCAGGATCGTTTCAAAGCCAACCCCCCCGGTCCATTCCTGACACTTCCGTCTTATATCCTCGGTAAGGGGATCGATCACCCAATCGGCGCCGAACTGCTCACCCAGCGCCCTTTTTTCTTTCACGGGTTCAGAGAGACAAATTGGAGAAAACCCACGGAGTTTCAACAGCCTTACCGCAGCCAGTCCGATAGCCCCCCCGCCCATCACGAGCACGGAGCCCCCTTCGCTGCCCGACAGTGTAATGCCGTGGAGCGCGGAGGCAAAGGTTTCGGCCAAAGCGGCGTTTCGGGAATCGACGCCCGCAGGAATCGGAATGAGCATTTGCGGATAGACCATCACGTATTCTGCAAATGCGCCGGGCAGATCGCCAATTCCGATCGTTCGTCGATACGCGCTGCAGAGATGGGGCCTGCCCCTCCGACATTCGCGACAGCGACCGCAAAATGTGGGTCGAACGATGATCCGCGCTCCCTCTCGAAGACCCTCCATCTTTCGGTCGAAGTCCGCTACGGCGCCGCTGACCTCATGGCCAAGGATCGTACCGTCGGCGAGCAGCCCGCTCTCAATCAGGGAGTGGTCCGACCCACAGAAACCGCTATCCGACACCTTGACCAGCACGGCGTGCTCCCCGGGTTCGGGAACGGGAATTTCCTCCATCGCCAATCCGCCGGATCGGCGGTAGCAAACAGTCTTCATACGGTTTATTCCTTCAAGCGATAGCGGTCATTGGGGTAACCGCATCCGCATTACGAGAGCCACTGGATGTGTTTGAGAACTTATTTTTATGTGGGCTTCGGCATTCATGGGGAGAGGCCGCCGCAGACGCCTCCCCCCGCGAATGCAGGGGGACTTTTTACGAATCCGTCTGTTTTGGAGCAGATGGCCGGGAAATTAGGGGAGGCCGTTTCCCCCTCGGTCAGAGAGACTACCGCTCCCGCACCTCGACCTCCAGCCCCCTGGAACGCATCCGCTCCAATAGTTTCGTGACGTCCTCGGTGTTGACGTGGAGGATGAATTCCCGCTCTCCGCCCCTCCGGCTGCTCATGTAGGCGGCGTTGAGCACCTCCAGTTCCAGGTCCATCGCACACTGGAGCGCCTGGGTGATCTGGGAGAGGTTGGAGCATTGGCGCACGATCAGCCGCGATCCCTTCTCTCCGATCCCCAGGATGGGGTTGAGGAGGAGATAAAAGAAATCGTTGGTGGTGAGGATCCCCACCACCTGACCGTTCTCCACCACCGGCAGGCAGCCCACCCGCTTCTCCTGGGCAAGGCGCACGGCGTTTTCGACCGTCATCTCCGGACTGACGACGGTCACTTCCTTGTTCATGATCTCCGCCACGGTCAGCTTGGCGAAAAGGTAGTGCATCTCGTAGAGGCTCAGGCTCGTCGCCGTGGAGGGCGAGGAGCGGAGCACCCGGTCCTTGGTGACGATCCCCAGAAGCTTCCTTCCGTCGACCACCGGAAGCCGTTCGATCTTCCGCTCCTTCATGATCTTGGCCGCCTCCAGCACCGGCATGGTGCTGGGGATGGTCAACACGGGGCTTGTCATGATGTGCCTTACGCGCATGGGGTCCTCCTTTCGTCCGATTATGGGTATTAGATCCCGTAAGAACTTGCTTCCGTCTGGCGTGAGAATAAGAGAAGCCTTCATGGTTGTCAAGGAGATTTAATGCGAACCTTTTACCCAATCGTCCACTTGCGGGACGATTGGAAAAAGGGCGCCGACCTCCTTGTCCCCAGGCTCTCTGCGTGCCCCGTGCCGATTATCACTTATTGATCATCACTCCCCTTAAAACTTTCTGGGTTGGTTCCGAATACCATATCTCGATAAAGTCAAGTATTGAGCGCTCTTCGCCCCCGCCAAAACACTCTGCTGCCGGTCTGCGCAGCAGGTTTTTCAAGGTTTTGAAGGCATCAGGATTTTTCTGCGAGAACTCATCCGCTATTTTTTTTGCCTCGGCCATAAGCGTCTCTTCCGATGTAACGCTGTCCACCAATCCGATGCGCTGTGCGTCTCCCGCCGTAAACATGGCTCCCGTCAAAAGTACTTTCTCCGCGTTGCGCTCGCCGACGGCGGATTTCAACATTCCAACACACCCGGCAAAAATGGCTGCGCCTATATTCAGTTCGTTGAGGGCTATCTTGGCCTTGCCGGTGACCATAATGCGAAAGTCACATGTAAGCGCGAGAATGCACCCGCCTGCCGTCGCATGCCCGTTAATCGCACCGATGACAGGCTTTGGGAAAAGGAACATTCCCGTGTACATCGCGCAGAATTTTTTCAGGTACCGGGCGAAATCGTTTATTGAATAGTTTAATAATTCCGGGATATCGAAACCAAAGGAGAAGAATTTTCCGCCGCCGGTCAGTATGACGGCTTTTGTATCTGCGTCTGTGGCAAGTTCACTAAAGACCGCACCCAGTTCATCGACAAACGCCTCGTTGATGGCGTTTACCTTACCCCTGCTCATGGTAACCGTTGTGATGCCGCTTTTCTTTGAAACTTTAATAAAATTCACAATAAAGCTCCGAATATTGGGGCGTCTATCACAATAAATCCTATCTTATTGAATATAAACGATTTATAATTATATTATTTTCTGCGTATACCCTTAAATATACCCAAACAACAAAAGTGCATAACAAAAATTATGTTTGCTCAGCGCAGCCTGATCCATGGTTGTATCTCTTGGCGGGCGGGCTGGACTATTTTAAACAGGCATCATAGAACTTATCTTTGCTGACACCAGACTGGGATGCCATTGATTTTACAAGGTCATGCGTGAACGTCTGTTTCGGTGCGTCTACTGTTACCTTGTAAATGCGACCGGCAACTATTTTCACCCAGTAAATGCGACCGGCAACTATTTTCACCCATTGTTCATGAGAGGTGCCTGTCTTTTTTCTTGGTGTAAATCCGAGATTTTTCAGCCCCCTTGTAACTTCCCGGTAGGTTAGGGGCGGGTGTTTTGAACTCATGCCTGGTTCTGTGAAAGGGTAAGCGGCATAACCTCATTGAATATTTGGCAAATGCTTGTCTTGGCGGTGTCAAAGTAGCATAGCAGCGAGTAATAATGGTACCGAAGCCTGAACTCCAGGGGCGATTTGCGGTTCAAGAGTTGATCGGCGTATTCCCGATCTTCTCCTGCCAATGCTTCCTGCATGTATGAAGCAATTTGCCCATGCAGTTTATCCTTGGCCTCTTGAAAGGATTCCCCCTGAGTCGCCAAGCCAAGGTCAATGCAGAAGGTTTGCCAAAGATCCCCTTTTCGTTCACCATAGCAGCGGAGAATTAACTCATTTGGTCTCATGGCTATTCCCTCCCTTCCTGAGTTTCAAGATTGATTATCCGGGGTGTTATTGGATTGATTTGTAAATTAAATCATAAGGGCTTGTCAAGAACATTTACAACACATGCAGGCGGCCTCATGGTTTCGCGGCCATATCAATCTGCCGTTCCGGTGTTTGTTGGAATAACGAGATAGCAGGCACTCCCAGAGGCTTTTTTCTGGGTGTGCCGGGCAACTTGCGAGGTTTTTCTTGTGGCGCTTGCACCGCGTGAAGCCCCTCACGTAGGTCTGCCAACGCACCACCGGCAGGCCGAAGTCGTGGGGCGAGGGTTGGGACGCTCTTGGCGCTTGCTCCGCGCTTAGGCACTCCCCGTGGTTCTTTACGGGGTGTGCCGGGCGACCTGGGTATGCCTTGCAAGTTGCTCCGGTGAAAACCCCTCTTCCTTTTGTGGCGGAACTGATAATTATTGACAAATTGAGGTAACGGGTGCGATTATGCCGACAATTCAAACAATCCTATCCAAAGCACAATTAACCCGATGAGGCGATGTACATGGTGATCAAAGCCCTCGTTTCTCAAAATAGATCGAGGGGTTATTTTACTACAAAATGATGAATTTGCAGGTGATTTTATACCGATACCTACTAATAATGTATCGGCAAATAAGAACCTACCCCGGGAGAAACCATGAATCATAACGGCAACAACATTGAATCCCGTCTCTGGGCTGCGGCGGATGAACTACGGGCCAATTCCAAGCTGAAGTCTTCGGAATACTCCGTCCCGGTGCTGGGGCTGGTCTTTCTGCGTTATGCCGACTATAAGTTCCAGGCGGCGGCAAAGGAACTGACGGGCACGGGCGGCGGGCGACGCACCATCAGTCCGGCTGACTATCAGGCTCGGGGCGTGCTCTACCTGCCCGAGGCTTCGCGCTTCTCGGCGCTGATCCAACTACCCGAGGGGGCCAATATTGGCGCGGCCATCAACGACGCAATGAGGGACATCGAGACGGAGAATCCCGACCTCAAGGATGTTCTGCCCAAGACCTACAACCGCTTCGAGAACAGCCTGCTTAAAGAACTCCTCAAGACCATGAACTCCGTCCCTATGGACATTGAAGGAGATGCGTTCGGCAAGATTTATGAATACTTTCTCGGCAATTTCGCCATGAGCGAGGGGCAGAAGGGCGGCGAGTTCTTTACCCCTACCGCAATGGTAAAACTTCTGGTCGCCATCATTCAGCCGTTCCACGGACGTATTTTGGACATTGCATCCGGCTCCTGTGGCATGTTTGTGCAGAGCGCCCACTTTGTCGCGGAACACAAAAAGAACCCTGGGGATGAGTTGAGCATCTATGGCTAGGAAAAGGTGGCGGAAACTGTGCGCCTGGGCAAGATGAACCTTGCCGTTCACGGCCTGGCCGGAGACATCCGCCAAGGCAATGCCTACTACGAAGACCTGCACCGCACTACCGGCAAGTTTGACTTTGTCATGGCTAATCCACCCTTCAATGTGGACCGGGTGGACAAGGACCGGCTCAAGGACGATCCGCGCTTTCCCTTCGGCCTGCCCCGCACCGATAACGCCAACTACCTCTGGATTCAACTCTTCTACAGCGCCTTGAATGACACGGGTCGTGCCGGGTTCGTTATGGCCAACTCCGCCTCCGACGCCCGCGGCTCGGAACTGGAGATACGCAAGCAGATCATCGAAGCCCGTGCCGTGGATGTGATGGTGGCCGTCGGCTCCAACTTTTTCTACACCGTGACGCTGCCCTGCACCCTCTGGTTCTTCGACCGGGGCAAGCGCAATACCGCCCGAACCGACCAAGTGCTTTTCATTGATGCTCGTCACATATATCGCCAGATCGACCGCGCCCACCGCGACTGGACCCCGGCACAGATCGAATTTCTTGCCAATATCGCCCGGCTCTATCGAGGCGAAGCGCCGGAGAACCTGCATGAAAGTGCCGAATTGATGGCCCAGCTTTTTCCCGGTGGCAAATACACCGACGTGGCTGGCCTCTGCAAGGTGGCGACCCTGGCCGAAATCGAAGCCCAGGGCTGGAGCCTCAACCCCGGCCGCTATGTGGGCGTCGCCACCCGCGAAGAGGAGGACTTCGACTTCAAGGCGCGACTGGAGGAACAGAACGAGGAACTGGAAACCCTCAATGCCGAGGCTCGGGAGCTGGAAGAGCGGATTGCGGAGAACGTGGTGAAGTTGATGGAGGCAATAACGACTTTCTGCTCTGCTCCCAGTTCTGGGTTACGGGCGAGATGCACACCCGCCGCGCCGACCTGGTGGGTTTTGTCAATGGCCTACCGCTGCTGTTCATCGAACTCAAAGCCGCCCATCGTCGTCTGGAGACCGCCTTCACTGGCAATTTGCGCGACTACAAGGACACCATTCCACATCTATTCTGGCCCAATGCCCTGATCATCCTCTCCAATGGCAGCCAGAGCCGAGTGGGCAGTGTGACCGCCGGGTGGGAGCACTTCGCCGAGTGGAAGAAGGTGGGCAGCGAGGACGAGGCGGGCCGGGTGTCGCTGGAGACCATGCTGCGCGGCTGCTGCGACCCGGAACGATTCCTCGATCTGGTGGAGAACTTTTGCCTGTTTCAGGAAGTCCCCGGCGGGCTGATCAAGCTGACGGCCAAGAATCACCAGTACCTGGGTGTCAATAACGCGCTGGAGGCTCTGGCCGACATCAGGCAGCGGGAGGGCAAACTGGGGGTATTCTGGCATACCCAGGGCAACGGCAAGAGCGTGGCGATGATATTCTTCGCCCAAAAGGTGCTGCGCAAGATGCCGGGCAACTGGACATTTGTGGTGGTCACTGATCGGCAGGAGTTGGACAGACAGATTTACAAAAACTTCGCCTCAGCGGAGGTGGTGACTGAAAACCGCGCCCAGGCAGACAGCAGCCGCCACCTGCGGCAATTACTCACGGAGGATCACCGCTACGTCTTCACCCTGATCCACAAGTTTCGGGAACCAGAGATGGTTTCCCCCCGCAGCGACATCATTGTCATAACCGACGAGGCGCATCGCAGTCAGTACGACACCCTGGCGCTGAACATGCGCACGGCCCTGCCCAATGCCGCTTTTCTGGCCTTTACCGGCACGCCGCTGATTGTGGGCGAGGAGAAGACCCGGCAGGTCTTCGGCGATTACATCAGCGTCTATGACTTCCAGCAGTCGGTGGCCGACGGCGCAACAGTGCCGCTCTACTACGAGAACCGCATCCCGGAACTGCAATTAGTCAACGACAACCTTAACGAGGACATGGAGCGCTTGCTGGAAGCAGCGGAACTGGACGAGGAACAGGAGAAGAAACTGGAGCGGGAGTTTGCTCGTGAGTACCATCTGATCACCCGCGACGACCGCTTGGAGGCGGTGGCAAAAGACCTGGTAACGCATTTCACGGGGCGGGGTTTCCAGGGCAAGGGCATGATGATCTGTATTGACAAGGCCACAGCCATCCGAATGTACGACAAGGTGAGGAAACACTGGAGTCAGAAGATCACCGCGTTACAGAAGGAATGGGCGGGAGCGGACGATGATGCCAGGAGAGATATCGAAGAAAGTATCGCCCTTATGAAAGCAACCGATATGGCGGTTGTTGTCTCGCAGGGTCAGAACGAGATTGCTGAGATGAGCGAAAAAGGGCTGGACATCCGCCCGCACCGCAAGCGCATGGTGGATGAAGACCTGGAGACCAAGTTCAAGAATCCGGACGATCCCTTCCGTTTGGTCTTTGTCTGTGCCATGTGGATGACCGGCTTTGATGTGCCGAGTTGTTCTACCCTCTATCTCGACAAGCCGATGCGCAACCATACGCTGATGCAGACCATCGCCCGAGCCAACCGGGTCTATCCCGGCAAGGTGAGCGGTCTGATCGTGGACTATGCGGGGGTATTCCGCAACCTGGAACAGGCGCTGGCCATCTATGGCGGCGGTGGCGGCGGCGGCAAGCCGGTGGAGGACAAATCCGCTTTGGTGGCAGCGCTGCGACAGGCACTGGCAGAAACACGGAGGTTGTGTCAGGAACAGGGGATAAACCTTGTAGCCATCCAAACCGCCGAGGGATTCGCCCGTATCGGCCTGCTTGATGATGCCGTGGAAGCGCTGGTGGCCTCCGAGGAGATCAAGCGCCGTTATCTCGATCTGGCTAATACCGTGCAGCGTCTGTATAAGGCAGTATTGCCCGACCCATCGGCGAGGGAGTTTGCCGCCGAGGTCATACCTGTGCAGGTTATCGCCGATAAAATCCGCGCTCTGATACCACCGGCAGACATCTCGCTTGTTATGCAGCAGGTCGAAGGGCTGCTTGACCGCTCCATCGCGACGGAGGGCTACGTCATCCGTGAGGCAGGCAAACCTTTTGACGACGAACACTGGATTGACCTGAGTAAAGTAGATTTCGAGAAACTGGCCGAGAAGTTCAAGACAGGCCGTAAGCGTACCGTGAATGAGAAACTCAAGGGGACTGTGGCGCAGAAACTTATGGCTATGGTGCGACTTAACCGCACACGCATGGATTATATGGAGCGATTTCAGGCGATGATCGATGCCTACAATGCCGGCAGCCTCAATGCCGAGGAGTTCTTCCAGCAACTTATGGCCTTTGCCCGGAGCCTCAATGAAGAAGAAAAACGCGGCATGGGCGAACAACTGAATGAGGAGGAACTGGCGCTATTCGACCTCTTGACCAAGCCGCAGATTGAACTGAGCGATGCGGATCGGGAAAAGGTGAAGGCTACGGCCAGGGAGTTACTGACCACGCTCAAGCAAAGTAAACTGGTTCTCGATTGGCGTAAACGTCAGCAGGCCCGCGCCGAGGTGCGCGTGACCATCGAGAAACTGCTGGACCAGGGTTTGCCCAGGGTCTATACGCCGATACTGTTCGAGCAAAAAACGACTGCCATTTATCAACACGTCTATGATGCCTACTACGGCGCAGGGAGCAGTGTGTATGCGGCGGCATGAAGAAGCCGGCCAATCAGGCAGCCAGAGGGCAGCTCCCATGCTCTTGATCGTGATAAAGTGAGCCACACACGGCGGCTGAACATAAACCTTACAAATTTTCAACACCATATCCCCCCTGTTCCCAGAAGGAGGGCGGGGACCAAAAGTGACCGAATAGGCAGGGGGTCTCCATAGGGGTGGGTAACCTTATCGAGGTGGAGATTCCGGACCAAACCGAGGGCAGTTAGAAACCTTTTTTTGAAGTAGGGTCCCCTTTTCTGGGGGGAGGTTGAGAAGCAATTATATTGGCCGTCCCTGATGTTTTGGGGATGCCGGAAAATATTTAGAATTTTTTCATATCTGTCCCGGCAGCGGGATGAGACGGGGCTTTTTATTGAAAGTTCAATGGTAACTACTTATTCTAAACTCTGGAGATGAGGGAATTATTAAGACTTTGAAAGTAACCATTCCTGCTTATCTTTCGTGTATTGCGGTTAACAGGAAATATGCGGAGCTTACGGCAGAAAAACGAAGAGAAGCCATTACCGTGATCAAAGGTGGTCGATCGAGTCCTCCTAAATCTTGACTGATGACCCGGCATAGCGGAAAGAGCAAAGGCGCGGCGGCAAGATCCCAAAGCGTTTTTTACTCCGGCCGGAGGGCTCTATCAAGGCGCGTGACAAGGCAACTGTCAACCAACCTTCACCATCGGCGGCGGCCGTGTTGATAGATAGAGACTGACGGCCAGCCGGCGCCATCATATGAAACGACCGGGTAGCTTTCGGGCTGCCCGGTTAGATTTTACTACTTGACATGCGTGGTATGATGCAGACGAAGGAGGAGAAATCCTGAGCCATCTGGTAGAATTAAAGACGAAGGCCAGGCATGCCGATATATCTTGACAAGGTGGTCGTTAATGTTTTACATATCTTCAAACGACTTCTAATGGTGACGAAATGAACAGATCATTCTTTTTATTTGCACGTCCGAGTTTTATCGGTGGCGCTGCGCGTCTCTTTGATTTTGCCGGTACCTTGAACGCCTATAATATATCCGCAACCGGGGATTTGGCTAATACCCGCGCCTTCCAGGAAGACTGGAAAGCCATCGGTGACGATATGAGAGCCGTTCTTGCGGCCTACAAAAAAGAACAAGAATGCAGAGTAAATGGCTAGGGGCGGAAAAAGAGGTAATCAACGCTCGGTAGCGGCCAGAAATACACAGAGTATCGCCGTTTCAAAAGTAGAAGCATCCTCTTTTCAAGGCCCCCTCCCGCCTCCCCAAATCCTAAGCCAATACGAGTTAACAGTTCCCGGATCAGCCGAGAGAATTATTTCCCTATGGGAATCTCAGGTGCGGCATCGTCAGGAATTGGAAAAGAAAGCTATCGGATCTGATATAAGACAAAGTTATTTTGGGTCAATTCTTGGCTTTATCATAGCAATGTCCGCCATAGGGGCCGGTACATTCTTGGCTTATACCGGACATCCAACAGAGGGAATTTCGGCTATTATTACTGCACTCGTGGGCCTCATCGGCGTGTTCGGATGGGGCAGCTATCAGAGAAGAAAAGAAAGAAACGCTCGGATTAATCAATAAAATAGTCCTGCCATAGAACGCCCCCTCCCCGCTTCGGTAGTTTTTTATTACCAAGCGTGAAAGCATCCGCCTTTTTTTATGTTCACCCTGCTTACATTGTGCTTACAGCAACTTTTATTTCTGTATTTTTGAGAGTCAATCAGATTCGCTTAACATCTTGTTTTTATTTGGTGCCTGGGGCGGGAATCGAACCCGCACAGCCTCAAGGACCGAGGGATTTTAAGTCCCAAAACATCGGGATCGGTAAGACAGCATAATAATTAAATAACGCCGCTATATCCATATATTGGGTCTATTTTTGCCTGTCCCGCTCCGTCCCGATTTATCCCCCAAAATACCCCTATTTTGCACCAAATTACTTCATTATTACTTCACGATTACTTCACGAAAAATCCGTTTTTCAGCGCCATTCTACAGGCTTCCCTACTATTGTCAACATCAAAGGCTGTTTTTGCGGATGATTCTACAGAAGGTGCAGCCCGCTGCCGGTGCCGTCCGAAAAAGCAACACCTGGAAATTGCCGGGAGAGAAGATTTCCGTCAGATGCGATCATGTTTCCGCTGTTGATGAAATCAGCAGAATCGGAATAGGGTTATGATGAAAAGGCCGACCATCGGCGCCCGTCAAGAATATCTCGGCCGTCGTTATTTATAATGAAAAAGTAAAGCAGTGATGCTATAAGGACATTGAAGGGAGGTGAAAACGATGAAAACCTACTCCACGGTGGTTTCCGGCAGGGAGATGAGCAAATTCATTCAGATTCCCGATGAGTTCCGGGAAACTGAGCTGAAGGTAGTCCTGCGACCCGTACAGAAAAAGAAAGAGCGTTTTGCCGGGCTGTTCATGAACCCCGTCCGGGTGACGAAGATATCCATTCCCTCCAGAGACGAAATCCATGAGCGATAGCCGGGTCTTTGTTGACACCAACATCTTCCTTTACGCAGCCCTGGAAGACGATTTTCAGCAGGGTAAAAGAGCGGGGGCCGTCAATCTTCTGAAGGGCATTACCGACAAGCTTGTCTATGTCAATACACAGGTTCTCCATGAATTTTACAGCATCATGCTGCGCCACGGGGCAAGCGACGAAGCGATCCACGACCGGCTCAACGCGATCATCGGGGAAACAAAGGTCTCCGTGATCACGGTGAAGACGGTCAAGCGATGCTGGGACATCCGGATGAAATACCGATACAACTATTGGGACTGCCTCATTCTGGCGTCAGCCCTCGAACACGACTGCGGCATTCTATACACCGAGGATCTTCAAAATGGCCAGATTATCGAGAAAACGCTGAAGATCGTCAATCCGTTTGTCTCATAAGCCCTCTTTGCTTCTCCCCCTTGATCCCACCAGAACAGGACCATCAAAAATTGATCCGCCATTCTTCAAGGACGCCGACGCCTTGACGGCAATGGGATAAAGGATTTGCCTTTCGTTGTCGCTGGAGAGGGTGGAAGCTTCTCACATCCGGCCCCGCTTCGAGGCGGCGTCAAGCGACGCAGCATCGGGAGCGGGGAAAGAGGCAGAATGCCGATACCTCGATCTCGTGAGAAAACGATCCTATTTCGATATCAGCGCAATCTCTGTTGACACCCATTCTCATCTCTTTTCGATGAGGGTTCAGGATCTCGCGCCCGACCGGACGGTCTCGACCGGAGGGAGAGGCCGTCCGGCGCCCTGGAGTCCGCGTTAGCGGTCTCGAGGGCGAGGGTGCGAAAAGGAGACGTGTCTCGTCCGTAGCGTAGCGGAGGGCGAGTCACGGCGACCCAAAGGCAGAGCGGGAGCCCCAGCGGGGCGGACGGGAGCGGGTGTTAATCGCCCGACGGGGCGGCGCGAAGCGCGGAACCGCGGGCGATTGCAACCGCGAGGGAGGGCGGGGGAATCCTGGGGTGGCGGCGGTGCACAAAGCCGGTGAGGAGCGACGCCTCGGCGCGACCCCGGCAACTGCAACGCCGCCACCATCCTCATAGAAATCCCGCGACCAGGTGCGTTCACGCGAAGCGAGGACGAGGCACGGCGACCATCGAGGCGGGGCGTCACGTAGGTGTCGCCCCGACGAGAAAAAAGAACGCCCGTAGCCGCCTGTCCCCGACGAAGGAGGGGTCAGGCGGCTGTCGGGCGCACCTTATTCATGTTTTTGCGGACGATCGGAGCGTCCGAAGGACGCGGAGCCGTCCGTGGAAAAGCCCGAGGACCGGCAGTCGAGCGCAGCGAAGTCTGCCGGGACCGGGCAAAACAAAGGTGACTTCAGCTGGAGGGTCGTGCCTGTCGCCGCGAAGCGGTCGTCAGGCGCGGCCCGGAGGCAGGAAGGGAGCCCCTTCGGGGCGGACGGGAGCGCGTGTTAATCGCCCGACGGGGCGTTGCGAAGCGCGGCACCGCGGGCGATTGCAACCGCGAGGGAGGGCGGGGGAATACTGGGTGGCAGCGGTGCACAAAGCCGGTGAGGAGCGACGCTTCGGCGCGACCCCGGCGACTGCAACGCCACCACCATCCTCATCCGCCCGTCACGGATCGACGACAATGGCCACAATCCCTGTGTCGCAAGCACGGGTTTGTGGCCATTGTCGTGATGGAACTGTGGTTGTGGCCGCCTGTCCCGTAAGTGGCCGTT
>Ga0210056_1003196_pt1 | contig 13417 bp, 13 predicted proteins | sample CryGeyCG2014_080_2_FD_183965 | JGI IMG/M metagenome (GOLD analysis project Ga0210056, IMG submission 183965) | Groundwater microbial communities from aquifer - Crystal Geyser CG07_land_8/20/14_0.80 (SPAdes) (version 2) | ecosystem: Environmental > Aquatic > Deep subsurface > Groundwater | place... | reverse complement strand
AGTTCATCTAATATTTTTGGGGTCCATACAGGAGATGGCCCATCATCAAATGTCAGCGCCACTACTTTATCGGAAACGGGCTCACGATAAAACGTGCCTTTTCTGACTATAACCGCTTCATCAAAGAATATAGTAAATATCGCTATACCCAAAATGATTACCATCACAGAAACTATCAGAAATATTACGATTTCAGGCTTTTTCTTCATAGGGTTTTATTCTAAGTATCGGAACCAAAGGTCTTTTATTATAACATCGTAAATCAGTTACTTCAATTATTTTGACAAATCCTGATTTAATTGTTATGATATGAATATGTTGCGCAAGTTTTTAAATGCTTTGGCGGATATTGTTTATCCTAAGACATGCCTCGTCTGTAAAAGACAACTCCAGGAACGAACCTGCGTAGATAATCTTGTGTGTCAGCAGTGCTGGGCGAAGATTAAAAGAAATCTGCCTCCCTTCTGTCATCGTTGCGGCAGGCATCTGGAAAAGCCTATAAAGAATATCTGCCCGGCCTGCGTAAGAAAAGAGCTGCATTTTGACCGCGCCTTTAGCCCTTGCGTATACGAAGGCACAATTAAAGAACTAATCCACGCATTTAAATATCAGGGCAAGGATTATCTGGGCCCAACCTTAACCAGATTAATGATAGAATTTATAGAAGAATACAACCTACCTATGGATATATTAGATTTAGTCATACCCATACCATTGCATAAAACAAGATTGCGCGAAAGAGAATTTAACCAGGCGCAAATCCTAAGCAATCATATTGCCCGCAAGTTCAACAAAAATGTATCGTCTGATAACCTCAGGCGCTTGCGTCTTACAAAGACGCAAACTGAATTAGAAATAGGCGAACGCCTTTTAAATGTCAAAGGCAGTTTCACGGCAACTAAAAGCCAAGATATAAAAGGTAAAAACATTTTGTTGGTTGATGATGTATTAACAACAGGCGCGACTTGCTCAGAGGCAGCCTATGCATTAAAGGATGCAGGGGCAAATATCGTATTTGTTTTAACTTTGGCTAACTAAGTGAAGCCACAACTTATGGAACGAAGTAAACATAAGTTGTATGGCTGAACTTATCCCGACGAATGTGTAAAAATTTTAGAATAAAATTTTTACACAGTATATGAGTCGGGATCCCCGCAGCTAAGCACTTCGTAGATTTCTTCGAAATCTACTCGTAGCTGCAGGGATAAATTCGCAGACGGCCTTACGGCCTACGACTTACATCGTTAACACTCCGTAAGTCGTCTGCTCATTTAATGAGAATACTACGCAACTATTTCTTAAAAGAATTTATCGGCCCTCTATTTTTGGCGTTAGGCGTACTTACATTTGTCATGATCCTGGGTAACCTCGTTAAAATTGCAGACCTAGTCATCAACAAAGGCGTAGATATTTTTAACGTCTCCAAACTCTTGCTGTTTATGATACCGTATCTCCTCACCTATACATTGCCTATTGCTGCATTAACTGCCGTGCTTCTGTCTTTAGGCAGGCTCTCCAGCGATAATGAGATTGTGGCCATAAGGGCAAGCGGAATAAATATGTTTAGCCTGATATTGCCCCTGCTTGTTGTCGGTTTAATATTAAGCCTCGTTTTAGTTATATTCAACGACCGAGTTATACCCTATGCGCATTTTGCCACAAGAAAAACCGTAATGGACATAGGGGTAAAAAATCCTACTGCTGCCCTTGAGCCGGGTATATTTATTAATTCCTTCGAAAAATACATCTTATTCATCTACCGCATAGACCAGAACAAGCTGACTAATGTGCGTATCTATGAACCTCAAGGTGAAGATAAGCCTGCGCGCACCATTGTGGCTAAAAGAGGTGAATTTATCGCCGTACCCGAAAAAAATATGCTCAAACTAAAGCTTATGGAAGGAACGTCTGACGAGTCTGACCCTGAAAATCCCAGCAATTTTTATAAATTAAACTTCAAAACTTATTTTATGTCTTTGAATTTAAGCCAAACGCAGGACAAAGACAAAGTTGAAAAAAAGCCCAAAGATATGACCATACAGGAGCTAAGAAATGAAATTAAAAAAATAAAGAAAGAGGGCATTGACCCGGCACCTTTGGTTACTGAAATAAATGAAAAAATATCCCTGGCTTTCTCCTGCTTTGTGCTGATGTTATTCGGGATACCTCTGGCAATAATCACACGCCGCCGCGAAAAATCAATTAATTTCGGTATGGCCTTCCTTATTGTAGGCGTATATTACCTTATGCTTCTTGGCTCTGAAGCGTTGAGTATACAAGGTAACCTTAATCCTAAAATTGCAATGTGGATACCCAATATTATCTTAGGAGCAATCGGTGCGATTTTAACCTATAGGCTATGCCGAACGTAGCGCTTCTTGGAGCGTCTCTTCGGCATGCCGACAATTCGGCATGCGCATCTTAGACCGTTATATATTAAAATCGGTATTGGCTCTTTTTTTTCAATGCCTGTTTACATTTCTTTTCTTATATATCATCATTGATGTATTTTCTCATTTAGATGAAATATTAAAACAAAAGGCTAACCTGGATATGTTAGGAAATTATTATCTAGCATATTTACCTATTATATTTGTGCAGGTATCGCCTATTGCCTGCCTCTTGAGTACCTTATACACTTTTGGCACGCTGAATCGCAACAATGAGCTTATCGCTATGCGCTCATCCGGGTTAAGCATATTTCAGATATCTAAAACCGCAATTATATTTGGGCTCATCGTTAGCGCATGCGTATTCTTGGTCAATGACAGATTTGTGCCCTCTTCTCTGTCTTTGACGGAAAACATCAAGGCTCAAATGGAATCCGGCACAAAAAAGGCTAAAGAAAAAAAGCAGGAAGTCATTACCAATCTTTCTATGTATGGGCTAAAAAATAGACTCTTTTTCGTCAATAAATTTTCTTTAGCCACCAATACAATGGAGAACATAATCATCTTAGAGCATGACGAAAAACAAAATATCACCAAAAAAATAGTGGCAAATAAAGGGGTTTATAAAGACGGCCTGTGGAGCTTCGAGCAATGTATAACTTATAATTTCGATGAAAACGTCCAGATAAAACAAGAACCGCAATATTTAGAAGAAGAGATAATGGATATCTCAGAGACACCACATGATTTTTTAAAGCAAATGTTACGCCCGGATTTTATGACCATATCCCAGCTTAATAACTATATGTGGAGATTATCTAAGAGCGGCGCTACCACTGTGATAAGAAATCTCAAAGTAGACCTTTATCAGAGATTCGCCTCTGCCTTCACAAGTATAGTTATTATTCTTCTGGGAATACCTTTTTCTATGATGTTGAAAAAACGCGCGACCGGACTGTCTTCGGTAGGTTTATCAATTATGGTAGGATTTTTATACTATGTGCTTAACGCCATAAGTATTGCTCTGGGCAAAGCAGGAATCCTTATGCCTTCCTTGGCAGCTTCTTTAAGTCACATCCTCGCCCTTATATCCGCAATATACCTCATACAGGCTCTTCCCTAAACCCCATTAGAGACACCATAGCTTTCTGCCATCTACCTATGGTCTCTAACGGGGTAAATCAAACATATACCCTGGGCACACGGCTGCCTAAGCCACAAACAATTTCATAAGAAATAGTGCCGGCGAGATTAGCTAATTCTTCTGCGGTGATTTTACTTTTAGCCTGAGAGCCGATAAGTACGGCTTCATTGCCTACTTTTACCCCAAAATCTCCTACATCCACCATTATCTGATCCATACATATCCTTCCGTTTATCCGAAAACGCCTACCTGCGATTAAAACCGGCGCACGATTAGATAAATTACGCGGATACCCATCGCCGTAACCAATGGGTAAAGTTGCAATCGTGGTAGTCTTTTTAGTAATATAATCGTGCCCGTAACTTATGCCGTAACCTTTCGGCAATCTCTTAATAAATAAGACCTTGGTTTTTAAACTTAAGACGGGCTTAAGATTTATCTTTAAATTTTTTTTGGGATAAAGACCATAGATTACTAAACCAGGCCTGACCATATTAAAATGACTATTCTTGTAACCAATAACGCCCATACTATTTGCCGCATGGATTAAAGGGATATAGATACCTTCTTTATTTAACTTATGAATTAAACGATTAAATAAATCTATTTGATACAATGTAAAATCTCTATCCATATCTGCAAAAGCGAAATGCGTGAATATGCCTTTGATATTTATAAACTTTAGTTTATGAATTTTTCTTACAAGTTTCGCCGCATCTTGATGCAAGACTCCAATCCTGCCCATTCCCGTATCAACCTTGATATGCACATTTATTGGCTTGCCCCGTAACTTAGCCTTATTATTTAAGGCGTAAGCCAACTCTTCATCGCAGACAGTGGTAGTAAGTTTGTATTTAAATACAGGTTGAATATCTTTCTTAAGTATGAGGCCCAGTATTAAAATAGGTAAACTTATACCCGCTTCTCTTAATTTTATGCCTTCATCAATTGATGCAACTCCCAAATAATCTACGCCGCAAGATATTAACTTTTTGCTTACGGGAATTAAACCGTGGCCATAAGCATCCGCTTTAACACAAACCATAATTTTAATTTTAGGTGCCAATAATTTCTTTATTTGATTGAAATTATAGGCCAGGTTATCTAAATTAACCTCAGCCCAGGTCGGCCTGTAGAAACGCATATTTAAATCTTCCTCCGTAATTGGTAATTAGTAAATCGTAACTCGTAATTAAAAAAATTGTAAAATCATTTATTAAAGTTATTAGATTACGAATTACCATTTACGAATTACGATTTACCAAGCTTTTAATCTGGCACTCTTTGGGATAAAGATAAACAGGTTTAATCTCAGAGGCGCTATCGACCTTTTTGCTATTAATTCTTTCTATGGCTAAATCGATAATATTACGGCCGCGGGGATACCAATAATCCTTATCTAAAACCGTAATATTCTTCATATGCATTAAGATCTTTTGTTTATATAAATTAACCGCGTCGCCAAGTATTACGGCATTACCTTTAATCTTTATCTTCTTTAAAAACTCATCTATAGTCAAAAGCATATAAGGCTTTATGCGGGTTAACTGCCCAAATTTATTTCTATAAATACTGCAATAGATAAGATTTCTCCTGGCATCAACAATGGGAATAACGAAGGTAGCGGTAATTCCGGCATTTCTGGCTAATATATCCAAAGTAGATATCCCTGCAACCGGCTTATTTAAAGAAAAGGCGAGCCCCTTTACAGTAGCAATTCCTACGCGCATGCCGGTAAAAGAACCGGGGCCCAGCCCGCAGGCAAAATAGTCAATATCTTTTATTTGCCAGCCCAGGGCATCTAAAACCCTTTTTATGGTTGGCGTGATTAAGCTTGAGAGCCTCCTGCCTACATCTAAATTATATTCGTAAATCTTGGTATCGTTATAGATGCCCAGGCACAAAAACCTGGTAGTAGTATCAATGCCTAATATCTTCATCCCGTTAGAAATTAGATTATCCCCGTTAGATATATTTTCTAACGGGATTCATAGATTTTTCCCAAAAATTGCCTATAATGCTTACCGAATGCGCTAATCTGGAGTAATCTTTGAGAATCTGACTTAATGTATAATTTTATTTTCAAATATTCTTTGGGTAAAAGATATTTTAACCTGTCTGCCCATTCGATGACAGTTATTCCGTCGTTGTAGAAATATTCTTCGTATCCCAAAGCAAGGATATCCTCTATCGCTTTCAATCTATAAAGGTCAAAGTGGTAAAACGGTATTTTGACTGTAGAATATTGACGGATCAAAACAAATGACGGACTGATAACTTTACTTCTTTTAATCCCGAGGCCTGAGGCAATCCCTTTGGTTAAGACTGTCTTGCCCGAACCAAGCTCTCCGAATAAGCAAACTATATCTGCCTTGCGTAAATTTTTTGCTATTACCTTGCCTATTTTGAGCGTATCGTTAACAGATTTAGATATTATTTTCATATTTCAGTTAGGGACGTCTTTAATCCCAATCGGGGGACGTCTTTGAAGCCAATCGGAAAGGTGTCCCTTAAAACCGCAAAAAGCGTGGAAGGGGACACCTTTCCGATTGGGAAGGGACCTGTCCCTAAAAACTCGATTGGGAAGGGACCTGTCCCTAAAAACTCTAAAAACTAAAAATGCTGGAAGCCTTGAGGTTTAATGAGCTTTTCTTTGCCTCTTCTGTCCACCAATCTTAAACCGTAAATTTTGTGCACAATTTCTCCGATAGGCTTAAAACCGGTTAGTTTTTTTCTATAGAGCTTTTTTGCTTCATAGGCAGATACTGTAAAAAGTAACTCAAAATCCTCACCCCAATAAAGCGCGTCGTTCAAATTGCGCGCTTGTTTACTTACCGGAATCAAATCTTCGTAGATTATTGCTCCCGCTGAACTCTCCTCCAAAATATGGCCTAAGTCACAAGCCAGGCCATCAGATATGTCAATCATTGAATTTACTCTAAAATTTTTTACTAGAAACCTCGCCTCTTTTAACCGCGGTATGAATCTAAGATGCTTACCCAAGATAGAGCCCCCGAGTTTTCCAGTCACAAATATAATATCTCCTCTCTTAGCGCCGTTTCTTAAAACAAGGTTTTTCTTTTCTACAATTCCTAACATACTGACATCGATGGTTAATTGTCTTGCGCGGCTGATATCTCCGCCTACCAGATTAATATTGTATTTCTTAGCCAGGTTCAACATCCCTTTAAGAACTTTATTTATAAATTCAACAGAGGTATTTCCCGGCATGCCTAACGAGACCAGACAATACCGTGGTAGGCCCGCGCAAGCAGCAATATCGCTAACAGATACGGCTATCGCTTTTCTACCGATAAGATAAGGGCTGTCCTTAAGAGTAAAATCCGTGTTTTCTACTATCATATCGCACGTAAAAAGCTGATATTTATCTTTATCAAATTTCAAGACCGCACAGTCATCTCCCGGGCCTTTTATAACCGAAGAATCTGTTTTTATCAATTTTTTAAATCTTTCGATTAACCCAAATTCCCCTATATTTTTTATGGTACAGGAAAGTGTTTTATACTTTCCTATACCACTGCGAAAATCGCTTAAAGTTATCGCCGAAGGCGATTTTTTTGTTAACATAATTTAACCGTTGAGTATCTTTGCAATATTTCTTCTGTATGGCGGCCTGATAATACCCTTATCCGTGATAATTGCAGTAATTAAATTATGCGGCGTCACATCAAAGGCAGGATTAAATACCTTAACCCCCTTAACTGTAATAGGCCTTTTAAAAAATAACTCTGTAACTTCCCCTGCTTTGCGTTCTTCAATCGGTATATCCCGCCCTGTTTTAATCGTAAGGTCAAATGTTGAGCGAGGGGCAGCGATATAAAAAGGAATCTTATGATAATGGCACAATACCGCCAGGTTATAGGTTCCGATTTTATTGGCAGCATCTGCGTTCGCCGCAATCCTATCTGCGCCTGCAATCACTTTATTTATCTTGCGCTTACGCATTAATGTCGCTGCCATATTATCGCATATAAGCGTGACATCAATACCCTTTTTCTTTAATTCCCAAGCGGTAAGACGGGCACCCTGTAATAAGGGACGGGTTTCACAAGCGTAAACTTTTAAACGTTTACCTCCCTGCTTTGCCTTGTAAATCACGCCTAATGCTGTGCCATAATCAATAGTGGCTAAAATCCCCGCATTGCAAATGGTTAATATTGTGTCTTTGTCTTTAATCAATTTTGCGCCATAATAGCCTATTCTTCGGCAAGCCAATCTATCCTCTTCAATTATCTTTTGCGCTTCTTTAAAGAGTAGTGTTTTTATAGCCAATAACGGCTTATCCTTGTTTCTTACGGCAACACTGCACATTCTTTCTATGCCCCAAAAAAGATTCCTGGCTGTAGGCCGGGAAGAAGCAATGTATCTTGCCGTTTTATGCAATTCTCTGTTAAATTCACCAAAATTTTTTGCCCTGAAATTTTTTATCCCCAAATATATGCCCAAGGCTGCTGCCGCGCCCAATGCCGGCGCGCCGCGCACTTTTAAAGCTTTTATCGCTCTCCAAAGAGTTTTCAAATCTTTAATATACAAATATTCTAATTTAGCGGGCAGCTTTGTCTGGTCAATTATTTTGATGCGGTTATTTTTCCATTCTATAGTTTTTATGTTCATTGCTGCCCCTTAAAATTTAACGCCAACCTTCTGTTCTAAAAGCTTTATTTTCTCCTTTATCTGTTTTCTTATGCCGCGGCAGGAGCCCAGCTTCAATAATTCTAACACTTTCTTATACGCATTCAAAGCCCCTTTATAATCGGAAAGGTTAAATAAAGCATCGGCCAGATTATCATAGGTTACTGCCCTATTTGGCTCTAAGCTTAGGGCTTTTTTAAAACATTCTACGGCCTCGCTGTGCCTGCCGATATTATTCAGTAACCAGCCTTTGTTATGATAAATAGTAGCGTAATCCGGCTCTACTTCAATCCCCTTATTAAAATAATAAAATGCCTTATCAATTATACCCAGCTCTACCATACACAATGCCCGGTCATTATACGCTGCTCCGTCATCGGGGTTATGTTTTATAGCCGCATCAAAATGTTCTATAGCAGTAGTAAAATTTTTATTCAGAAGCTCAATCTGTCCTTTAAAATATTCAATTTCGCCTTCAAGGCCATTATCTTGAGCCTGTTTTAAACCTTGCTTAGCCAGCTTAACTGCGTCTCTATGCGTGCCGTAGGTAATTGCCTCATCCAGCCTAATCCTTAAATCAGTCAAATCGCTTTGTTTGCTCATATAAACCTACAGTCCTGCCATCTTGGCCCAGATATTCCTCTTTATTTTTATGGCTGCATTAGGGCAGGCCTCCTGGCAGCAAAAACAGGCTGTACATTTTGCATAATCAAAAACAGGTCTGTCTTTTTTCATAGTTATGATTTTATTAGGGCAGGCCTGAATACAAGCAGCGCAACTAATACAGTCATCATACTCCACGCAGGGATAGTATTTAATAAGTTTTTTTGCTAATTCAATAACCGGACGCGGAATTCTCCTTACCAGTGATGTAGTGGGCAACTTAAAAGGCTCTTCAATAATATTTTCTAACTTCTCACCTAAAATTGAAATAGAATTAATATCTACTGCCCCTGAACCTCTACTCGCTGCCTCTTTGGTAGTTAATATATCTTGTGGCTTAAGGCCCATAATTAAAGCTAAGATACTATCTAATGCTACGCAATCAGAACCTGCTAAAATCAAACCCACCTTGCGTAATTCTCCGCTTGTACCTGGCCCGTCTCCTTCCATAGCCACAATGCTATCAATAATAGTCAAGGCAGGCCTGGTTTCTTCATAGATATCGACTAATATCTTAGCGAAATCTTCTTGGGCAAAATATTTCTTATGTAACTCCGTCTTATAGGTACCGCTAACCAATCCAAAGAGATTTTTTATCGCGCCGGTCATAAGCATAAAATCGTGAGTTTTGAATTTTGGTAAATTTAGCACATAATCACAATTGTCCAGCCATGCCGCCAAAGGAAATTTTCCTCTCCAGCGTCTCTTATCAAATTTCACCAATTCAATACCTTCTTCTTCGCAAATCTTTTTTACTCCTGAACGCCTATAGACTTCATCTACGTTTTCCATCTCACTACCCCAAACGCTTGGACCATCACCCAAATAAATTTTGCAATTAATCTCTTTTAATATCCTCACCGCTGCGCGCACAATCTCAGGGTGCGTATCTATACCGAATTCCGGTTCCTTAGCCATTAAAAGATTGGGTTTAACTAATACCCTGCTTTTTGGCGCAATAAAAGCGGATATACCTCCGAGTGAATCCAATGCCTTTTTAGTTGCCTCTAAAACCAGGGTGGGCTCGTAATTATTGCATCTTACAATGGAAATTTTTGACCTCATATATCCCCTATGCTCTTACGAGTGTAGTATCCATTCCCCACACGTAAGTGTGGAGTCCTATTCCAGCCTAAAAAACTCTTTTGCATTCTCCGTCGTAACTCGTGCTACTTCTTCAATGCCGACTTCTTTTATGCGGGAAATTTCTTCGGCAAGAAGCTTAACATACGCCGGTTCATTCCTTTTTCCGCGAAATCCTTCAGGTGGTAAGAAAGGCGCATCTGTCTCTAACATAAGCCGAGCTAAAGGGGTCAATTTCACAAGCGTCCTTAAATTCTGGGCTTTTTTGTAGGTGATATTACAGGTAAAAGAAATAAAAAAATCTAAATCCAAACATTTTTTCAGGAAATTCTCATCGCCTGAAAAACAATGCACCACAGCTTTAATCGGCAACGCACTGTTCAAAATATTCAGGGTATCCTCTTGTGCTTGACGATTATGTATAACTAACGGCAGGCCTAAATCTTTGGCTAACTTAACTAAATATCTGAATAATGCTTTCTGATTTTCAGTTTCAGAATAATTCTTATAATAATCAAGGCCTGTTTCGCCAATCGCCACTGCCTTATCTTCTCTTGCCAACTTCTCTATACTTACCCTAACCTCGTCATCGAATTTGTCCGCCTCGTGTGGATGCAGGCCTACGGTTGCATATATAAAATTATATTGTCGGGATAATTCTAATGCTTTCTTTGAACCTTGAAGGCTTGAGCCTATATTAATGATGTAACCTATACCTTCATTTTTTGCACGCCTGATAACTTCGTCCCTGTCTTCATCAAATTCGGGAAAATCCAGATGACAATGGGTATCTATAAACATAGTTATGGGTTATGGGTTATGGGTTATGAGTTATAAGTTATAAGTTATAAGTTATAAGTTATAAGTTTGGGTTATTGAATTATCGATACGAGGAAATAACGGTTTGCCTTTCTTGATTTTATCTTTGCCTAACTGTTCGATGATGGATTCGGCTGTTTGTGGCATAAAGGGATAAATCTGGTCAGCAACTTCTCTGAGCACATCTACTAATAAGCGAATGAAACTCTTAAGCTCTTCTGTTTTATTCTCCTTAGCCAGATTCCAGGGTTTTGTGTCTTCGATATATTTATTGGCCATATTTATCAGGACCCACGGATACTCAAGAGCTAAACTAAAATTAGGAATATCCATTGCAGAAGCTAATTCTTCGGGCAGAGACTTTATTTTCTCATCTATTTGGTTCCCCTGTTCATCTAAATTTCCTTTTTCGGGGATAACGCCTTGAAAATATTTTTCAACCATCGTAAGTGTACGATAAACAAGATTGCCTAAATCATTTGCCAAATCACTATTAAATCTTTTGGTTATGGCGTCTTCGGAGAAATTACCATCCAAACCAAAAGGCACGTCGCGCAGCAAGAAATATCTATAGGTATCCACGCCGAAATTAGCTACCATATCCAAAGGAGAAACCACATTGCCCCGCGATTTAGACATTTTGCTCATCCCAATCATCCACCAGCCATGAGCAAATATTGTCCTGGGGGGCTCTATGTTGAGTGCGTGTAATATAATCGGCCAATATATTGCATGTTGCCTTAAAATATCTTTGCCGATTAAGTGTAAATCTGCCGGCCACCAGGAAGAATTATAATTACCTTTAGAATCGAATGAGCCAACTGCGCTGATATAATTAATAAGGGCATCAAACCAGACATAGGTGACGTGTTGCGGACTAAAAGGTAAAGGTATGCCCCAGCTCAACCGCTCTTTTGGCCGGGATATACACAGGTCAGTCAGTTTATTTAATTCCAAAAAGCTTAAAACTTCACGCTGCCGTATTTCTGGCAGAATAAAATTAGGGTTCCTTTTGATACAATCAATTAGCCAACCCTGATACTGCGATAATTTAAAGAAATAATTTGTCTCTGTGAGCTTCTCTACCGGTCTTTTGCAATCAGGACAAGCCTGATTTTTCCCGCCTATGGCGGGATCCCGCTGTGGCGGGAAGATTTGTGTTTCTGTCCAGAAAGTCTCGCACGGCGTGCAATACCAGCTCTCATATTTTGCTTCATAAATATCGCCTTTTTGATAAAGTATCTCTAAGACTCTTCGCACGACGGTGGTATGCCTTTCTTCGGTAGTGCGTATAAAGTCGTCATAAGAAATATTTAGTTTTTTCCAGAGATTTTTAAATGTTAAAACCATCTTATCTGCAAACTTCTGCGGCGCTAATCCTTCTGCCTGGGCTGCTCTTTGTATCTTTTGGCCGTGTTCATCGGTTCCGGTGAGAAACCAGACATTTTGTTCACCCAACATCTTGCGCATATAACGTGCCAGGCAATCCGCAGCAATATTGGTATAGGAATGCCCGATGTGCGGTGAGGCATTAACGTAGTATAGCGGCGTGGTTATATAGAATTTATCACGCATTAAAATCAACCTCTATATGTGTACCGTCTTCTAACTCTACAGTAGTAATGCGTTTGAGGACATTTACGCTTATTACCTTTCCCTTGCCCTGTTTAGTATTTATGTGCTCACCCTCTTTGGGAAGCCCTTTAGCTAAAATTTTATAAAACTCGTATTCGAAATAAAGACAACACATCAATCTCCCGCATAGGCCCGATATCTTAGGAGGATTTAAAGGCAGGCCTTGTTCCTTTGCCATCTTTATAGTGACTGGCTCAAAATCCTTTAAGAATGTTCCGCAGCAAAGTTGTCTTCCGCAATGGCCAAAGCCGCCGAAAAGCCTGGCTTCATCTCTTACTCCGATTTGCCTTAATTCAATCCGGGCTTTAAAAATCTTAGCTAAGTCTTTGACCAGATTTCTAAAATCAACTCGGCCTGCGGCGGTAAAATAAAATACAATCTTAGTGCGGTCAAAAGAATACTCTGCGCGCACAAGTTTCATATCTAATTTATGTTCTTCTATCTTCTTAATGCAGGTGTTAAATGCATCCTTAGACTTTGCCCTATTCTCTTCAATCTGTTTTAAATCGCCATCTTTGGCAACGCGTATTATTTTCTTTAATGGTTCTTTGGATTTATTGTCTAACGCAGCGTCTTTGGGAGAAACGATTTGTCCGTAATCAAAACCGCGGTCATGCTCTACGATGACGTAATCGCCTTCTTTAACGTTTAAGTTTATGGCGTTGTAAAAATATGTCTGGCCTGAATCTCTTAATCTTACAGGAATAGTATTTTCCATATTGATAATTATAAAAAATTATATTATGATTACACCGATTAAAAAACACAGATTACACAGATTAAAATCCCACAATCTGTGTAATCTTTTTTAAAATCTGTGTAATCAGTGGTCTCGGTACTTAACGTGCCAGAGACCACTTTAAATTAGATAACAATAATTTGATATTAACATTGCGCTCTAAATATAATAATGCATTGGAAAGAGAATTAAATATCTCGTATAAGTCCATAAATGCATAACGGCTCATAAGCCTTAGTAATTCTTCTTTACGGTCAAGATTAATAAGTTCATAGTTCGGTATGCCTATTT
>Ga0210056_1003195_pt1 | contig 13420 bp, 15 predicted proteins | sample CryGeyCG2014_080_2_FD_183965 | JGI IMG/M metagenome (GOLD analysis project Ga0210056, IMG submission 183965) | Groundwater microbial communities from aquifer - Crystal Geyser CG07_land_8/20/14_0.80 (SPAdes) (version 2) | ecosystem: Environmental > Aquatic > Deep subsurface > Groundwater | place... | reverse complement strand
AATGTCCCGCCTTTGCCGGACATTGATCCGGATGATATCGTAATGATCCCCGACGCCGATGCGGGCCGGCCAGGATCCGAAATGCCGGAATTGTCCTCGGACGTCCCGCCTTTGCCGGACATTGATGATGCTGATATTATTGATCCAGACGAATATATTTTACAAATGGCCGAGAGTGAGAAAAAAATTATCAATATTTTACAAGCGCTGAAAGCCTTGTGCCAAGAGGAAACCGAGAAACCGGCCCCTAAAACGGTTTCGGATAAATGCAGTGACGCCTGCCAAAGATACAAAGACTGCGCCGCTTATACTGAGGATGCTACCCCGGCCGATCTAAACGATGCCTATGATACTTGCCTGGAAGAGTGTCAGACTTGGCCCAAGGAGATGATCAAATGCATTAATGCGGTTGAGATTAAAGCGCCCAATGACTGCGTGAATTTTCTGCCCTGCCAATTGCCGCAGTTTTATGAAGAAAAGTATCTTCCTTGACAGAGGGGAGTTGAGTATTGAGATTTTTTTCCTGTTCTAATTTCCGCCAGGATGGCGGGATAAAGCAAAAAAAGACCGGAGCTGTCCGACATGGATGGCTCCGGTTTTTTGTTGTAGTTGTTTTGATTACATAAAACCTCACGGTAGAAAGGTATTGACTAACGATGCTGTTTTTCTTGCATTTTGGGCCAGCTTTAGCTTGACTTTGAGGGGTAAAAAGTAGTAAAGTAAATGTGAGTTAGTGCTCACTATTTTTATATTTTTATTGTCATATGATTATAAAGAAATCACAATTATATTCATCGCTGTGGCAGGCTTGCGATGAGCTGCGCGGTGGCATGGATGCGTCCCAGTACAAAGATTATGTACTGGTTCTTTTATTTGTACGCTATGTTTCCGACAAGTACGCCGGCAAGAAGGACGCATTGGTAGTAGTGCCGGAGGGAGGAAGCTTTGACGACCTGGTTAAGCTCAAAGGCAAAGCGGATATCAGCGAAAAGATCAATGAATTGTTGGCCGCCATTGCCGAAGCGAATCCCAGCTTGTCCGGCGTTATCAATGGCGTTGATTTTGACGACGAGGAAAAGCTCGGCAAGGGCAAGGAGATGGTTGATCGCTTGTCCAATTTGATCGCCATCTTTGAGAATGAGGAGCTGGATTTTAGCCAGAACCAGGCTGAGGGCGATGACCTCTTGGGCGATGCCTACGAATATCTGATGAAAAATTTCGCGGTTGAATCCGGCAAGAGTAAAGGGCAGTTCTATACTCCGGCCGAAGTTTCTCGGATAATCGCGAAAGTGATCGGTGCGAGCACAGCAACCGGCCGCAACAATACAGTCTATGATCCGACCTGCGGCTCAGGATCCTTACTGCTCAAGGTTGCCGCTGAAGCGCGGAGCGAGATTTCTATCTATGGCCAGGAAAAAGAAACGACTACCGCCAACTTGGCAATACTTAACATGTGGCTGCACGGCGAACCGGCGGCAGACATCCGGAAAGGCCAAAGCACTTTGTCCAATCCGTTATTTATCAATCAGGACGGAAGTTTGAAGGCCTACGATTACGCCGTAGCAAATCCGCCCTTTTCTTATAAGGCCTGGCGCAACGGCTTTACTCCTGAGAAAGACGAATATGAACGCTTCGAGGGCTTTGGTATACCGCCGACCAAGAACGGCGACTACGCCTTTCTTTTGCATTTACTGCATTCGCTCAAAAGCACCGGCAAGGGCGCGATCATTTTGCCGCATGGCGTTTTGTTCCGGGGAAATACGGAAGCGACGATCAGGCAGAATATAATTAAGCGCGGCTATATCAAGGGCATCATCGGCTTGCCGGCTAACTTGTTTTACGGCACCGGCATTCCGGCCTGTATTATTGTTTTGGACAAAGAAGCGGCGGCCGAACGCAAGGGCATATTCATGATCGATGCCTCCAAGGATTTTATCAAGGACGGCAATAAGAATCGTTTGCGCGAGCGTGATATCAAGCGGATCGTGGACACCTTCTTGGGCCAGCTTGAGATACCGAAGTATGCCCGCTTTATTCCTAATGAGGAGATCGAGAAGAACGAATACAACCTCAATATCCCGCGCTATATCGATACGCAGGAGCCGGAAGACATCCAGGACATCGAAGCGCACCTCAAGGGCGGGATACCAAACGCGGATATTGATCTGTTTTCCGACTATTGGGCGGTCTGCCCGGGGCTAAATAAAAAACTTTTCAAAGCTAATTCCAGAAATGGTTATAGCGAACTGGCGGTGGCGGTTGATGAGGTAAAGAAAACGATCCTCGGCCACGATGAATTCGCCAGCTTCCGAAAGAGCGTACTGTCTGCCTTTGATAAATGGCGCCAGGCCACTGCCAAGCAGTTAAGCGAATTGTCAGACAAAGACCATCCGAAGATGCTGATTCAAGACATCGGCAGCCGTTTACTGGCCGACTGCGCTGACCTGAAGCTGATTGACAAGTATGATATCTACCAGCATCTGATGGCCTACTGGTCGGAAATTATGCAGGACGATATCTATATCATCGTGACTGAAGGCTGGGAGACCGGCAACCAGATCATTAGATTACAGAGAGGGAAAAACGGCAAGAAGAAGGACGTACCCGGCTTGGTCGGACTGGAGGGGCGGCTGATTCCGGTGTCGCTTTGCATTGATACTTATTTCGCGGATGATAAGAAACGGATCGATGAACAGAGTACCAAGCTGGAACAGATCGCGGCACAACTTGAAGAACTCAAAGAAGAGCACGGCTCCGAAGAAGGCCTGCTCTCGGAGGTGATTGATAATGACAAGATCAGTAAGGCCGCAGTGGCTAAGCGCCTGAAAGAGATCAAAGGTGATAGCGATTACCAAGACGAAACCAAGGTGCTGGCTGATTATCAGGCGTTGCTTGACGATGAGGTAAAGGTTAAGCAAGCGATCAAGGAAGCCGAGCAGGAGCTGGAAAAGAAAGTGCTGGCCAAGTATCCTAAACTTGAACCGGCCGAGATCAAGGATCTGGTGGTTGAGCGCAAGTGGATGGTCGCTCTTGAGCGCGCGATCGAGGGCGAAGTGGACCGGCTATCACAGCAATTAGCCGGACGCGTCAATGAACTGGCCGAGCGCTATGCCGAGACATTGCCGACGATTACTGCGGAGGTCGATGAATACACGGCCAAGGTAGATGAACATCTTAAGAAGATGGGTTTTAATTTATAATTTTTTGCCAATAAAAAAACCCATCGGGTTCGCATGCGGCCGGACGGCCAGAGAGGCGCGATGGGTGTTGTTAATAGTATTATAACAAATATTGATAATTAATCAATAAAAAATATGGATCAAGCGCTTACGCAAATTCATCAAGATTTAGAATTAATCAAAAAGGTATCTAATGACCAGGAAGCAATAGAATTTTGGCTGGCTAGAGAGCTAATGCCGCTCTTAGGCTATTCAACCTGGCGGCAGTTTTCCGAGGCCATAGAAAGGGCTAAAGAAGCCTGTAAAATAAGCGGTCAGCCTGTGGATAACCACTTTTTGCCGGCGCCGGCAAAAAGTACCGGCGGCCGGCCGAAAGAGGATTATTTCCTTACCAGGTACGCATGTTATCTTATTGCCCAGAACGGCGACCCCAGAAAACCGCAAATTGCTTTGGCTCAGACTTATTTTGCTTCGCAGACTAGAAAGCAAGAACTGATGGAACAAAGAGAAACGGAAAATAAGCGGCTTGAAGCCAGGGCAAAACTCAAGGAGACGGAAAGTAAGATTGAATCAACGGTTTATACGCGAGGAATTAAGTTGTCGGTTGAATTCGCGACCTTCAAAAATAAACATATTGAAGCGCTATATGGCGGCATCCCGGCCAGCCAGCTGAAAAAGATCAGGAAGATTCCGTCTGGCAGGTCATTAGCTGATTTTGACAGCCAGGTGGAACTCAAGGCCAAGGATTTCGCTTTAGCTATGACAGATCATAATATCAAAGAACAGAATATTGTCGGCAAAGAAGCGATGAACCAGGAGGTTGTCAAAAACAGCAAGGAGACAAGACAGGCCTTGCTGAACCGTGGCATCCGCCCGGAGCTGATAAAGCCGGAAGAAGATTTGAAGGCGATAGAGTCTCGCCGGAAAAAGGAAGCAAAAGAAATTAAGGGAAAACAAGCGGATAAATTTTTGAAATAAATATGGCGACGGATACAAAACAAAAAATACCAGCAGGCTACAAGCAAACCGAAGTCGGCGTGATTCCGGAAGATTGGGAGATAAAAAATGTGATTGATTTTGGTAGCATAGTTACCGGAAGCACTCCATCGACGAAAGTGAAAGATTACTGGAACGGGAATATTCCCTGGATAACCCCTACGGATATAACTAGTAAGAAAGATATTTATGACTCTGAAAGAAAGATTACTACCAAGGGCTTGTCAGTTATAAGAAAATTACCAGCAAATTCCTTGCTAGTAACATGTATAGCAAGTATTGGTAAAAATACTATTTTAAGACGAGATGGTGCCAGTAATCAGCAGATAAACGCTATTATACCAAACGGGAATTATAACGTTAACTATTTGTACTACAATTTCGAGAAGGCAAAAAATTATTTAATCGGGCACGCTGGCATAACTGCCACTAATATAGTATCAAAACAAACATTCGCCTTGATTAAGTTTGCTGTACCTAGTTTACAAGAACAAACCGCCATCGCCGACGCCTTGTCGGATGCGGATGCGCTGATCGAGAAGCTGGAGAAGCTGATTGAGAAGAAAAAGCAGATCAAGCAGGGCGCGATGCAGGAGCTTTTGGGAATTGATAATGGACAATTGAAAATGGATAATGGCCTCGCACCAAAGCGCCGCCTGCCCGGGTTTAGTGGGGAGTGGGAGGTTCGAAGAATAGGCGATATTTTTCGAGTGACTAGGGGGCAAGTATTGGCAATGACAAAACTACAGAGTAGTAAAATGGGTGAATATAAATATCCAGTTTATTCATCACAAACTCACAGAGATGGCTTAGCAGGTTTTTATAATGATTATTTATTCGAAGACTGTATCACCTGGACTACTGACGGGGCAAACGCAGGCGAAGTAAAATATAGATCCGGAAAGTTTTATTGCACAAATGTTTGCGGAGTGCTTGAAAGTAAGGCAGGCTACGCCAATCCTTGTATTGCAGCTATCTTTAACAGTATCTCAAGAAAATATGTTTCATATGTAGGCAACCCCAAGTTAATGAATAATACAGTCGCAGATATAGTGATAAGAATTCCTAAAGCCATTGATGAACAGAATGCCATTGCCGAAGCATTTTTAGATATGAAAAAAGAAATAACCAAGCAGGAAGCAATTCTTGCCAAATATCGCCAGATGAAGATCGGTATGATGCAACAATTATTAACTGGTAAAATTAGGTTAATTGATAAGGGTTAATTGATAATTTTATGAGGGAGAATGTTGTTAAAGGTAAATCGTTTGAGTTTGCCTTGCGGATTGTGAAGCTATATAAGTACCTTTGCGAGAATAAAAAAGAATATGTTTTAAGCAAACAGGTTTTAAGGAGCGGCACTGCTATAGGCGCGTTGGTGCGAGAAGCGGAACAGGCGGAAAGTAAAGCCGATTTTATTCATAAGATGCTAATCGCGCTCAAAGAGGCTAACGAAACGGATTATTGGCTGGATTTGTTGTCGCAATCAGATTATATATCGAAAAAGAATTATGAATCTATCCAAAAAGATATACACGAAATATTGAAATTATTAATATCCATAGTTAAAACATCTAAATCAAACAGATGAAATATCCATTATCCATTGTCAATTTTCAATTAAACCAAGTCGGACAGCTGGAGCGTAAGACCCAGGATCGGGTCGTCGCCTTGTTTCGTGATCGGCTGAAATATGATTACCTTGGCAACTGGGAAGAGCGCGAAGGCAACAGCAATGTGGAGGAAAACCTGTTGCGCGCTTATCTCCAAGAAGCCGGATACAGCGAAGCGCTGATCAAGAAAGCCGTCGGCAAACTGAAGCGCGCGGCCAGCAGTCAGATCACCAGCCTGTACGATCTCAATCAAGATGTTTACGGCTTGCTTCGCTATGGCATCAAAGCGAAAGAAACTTTGGGCGAGAACAACGAAACGATCTGGCTGATCGATTGGAAGAACCCGGAGAAGAATCATTTTGCTTTTACGGAAGAAGTAACGATCCGAGGCAATCGCACCAAGCGCCCCGATATTGTTTTATATGTTAATGGCATCGCCTTGGGCGTGATCGAGCTCAAGCGGAGCGTCGTGTCCGTATCCGAGGGCATCAGGCAGAACATCGGCAACCAGCGGGATGAATTCATCAAGAGCTTTTTCGCTACCATCCAACTCGTCATGGCCGGCAACGATACAGAGGGATTGCGCTATGGTACGACCGAAACAACCGAAGAATATTATCTTACCTGGAAAGAAGAAGGATTGGAAGCAGAACAGCGTTTGGATCGGCATATCTTACAGCTTTGCGATAAGAAGCGGATACTGGAACTCATCCATGATTTCATCATCTTTGATTTCGGGATCAAGAAGACCTGCCGGCACAATCAGTTCTTCGGCGTGCAGGCGGCCGCCGAATATGCCAAGCGCCGCGAGGGCGGTATCCTTTGGCATACGCAAGGGAGCGGCAAGAGCTTGATCATGGTCTGGCTGGCCAAGTGGATCCGCGAGAACATCGATGACGCGCGCGTCTTATTGCTGACCGACCGCACGGAATTGGACGAGCAGATTGAGGGCGTATTCAATGGCGTGAATGAAAAGATATACCGGGCTAAGAGCGGGCGCGATTTGATCAAGCAATTGAATTGTAAAGAGAAATGGCTGATGTGTTCCCTGGTTCATAAGTTCGGCCGCCAGGTCAAGACAGAGGACGATAATATCGATAACTATATTGCCGAGATCAAAAAGAATCTGCCGGCGGATTTTTCGGCCAAGGGCAATATCTATGTCTTCGTTGATGAATGCCATCGAACGCACACCGGGAAACTGCATGACGCGATGCTGGAGTTATTGCCTAACGCCACCTTCATCGGCTTTACCGGCACGCCTCTTTTGAAAGTCGATAAGCCCAAGGGCAATAGCATCGGCGTCTGGGGCAAGTATATCCATACCTATAAATACGACGAGGCGGTCAAGGACAAGGTTGTTTTGGATCTTCGCTATGAAGCCAGGCGCGTGGATCAGAATATCACTTCGCAAGACAAGATCGACGAATGGTTTGAAGAGCGCACCGAAGGCCTGACGGACGTGGCCAAGGCCGAACTCAAAAAGCGCTGGGGCACGATGCAAACCTTATTGTCTTCCCGGTCGCGTTTGGAGAAAATCGTTTTTGATATCATTGATGATTATTATAAAAAAGACCGGCTAGCCAGCGGCCGGGGCAACGCGATGCTGGTCGCCAGTAGTATCTATGAAGCCTGCCAGTACTATGAGATATTCCAGAACCATGGCTTTACCAAGTGCGCGGTCATTACTTCTTATGAACCCGGGGCATTGGCGACAGAAACGCGCGAGTATGCGATCTATCAGAAAATGCTGGACCGTTATCGCCCGATAGAGAAGAAGTCCCAGGAGTCCGAGACCGAAGGTTTTGAAAGGATGATCAAAGAGAAGTTTATTAAACAGCCGGGCCAGATGCAGCTCCTGATCGTGGTTGATAAGCTCCTGACCGGCTTTGATGCGCCGCCGGCGACCTATCTCTATGTTGATAAGAACATGCAGGATCATGGATTATTCCAAGCTATCTGCCGTGTCAATCGTTTGGACGGCGAGGATAAGGAATACGGTTATATTGTTGATTACCGCGATCTCTTTAAGAAGCTGGAAAAGGCCGTGGTTGAATATACTTCCGGCGCCTTTGAAGGTTATGATAAGGACGATGTCCTAGGCATTCTCAAAGATCGCTTGGTAGAGGGCAAGAACGACCTGGAGGAAGCGCTGGAATCGGCCAGGGTGATATGCGAGCCGGTAGCCCCGCCGAAAGACAGTCTGGCCTATATTTATTATTTTTGCGGTGATGTCGAGAATCCCTACGCGCTCAAAGAGAACGAGATCAAGCGGGTGAAGCTCTATAAATCCGTCAGCCATTTGCTCCGCACCTATGCCGACCTGGCCAATGATATGAAGCAGGCCGGATTTACCAAAGAGGAGGCGGTGAAGATCAGCCAGGAAGTAAAGCATTTTGAACAGGTCAAGACCGAGATCAAGCTGGCGAGCGGCGATTTCATTGACTTGAAGAAATACGAGCCGGCTATGCGCACCCTCATAGATCGCTATGTATCAGCCGAGGAAAGCCAAAAGCTGTCTGCCTTTGATAATATGTCCTTGGTTGATCTGATCGTCAAAGAAGGGAAGGACGCGTTGAATCGTCTGCCGGAAGCAGTCAAGCTTAATCAAAAGGCCGCGCAGGAAACCATAGAGAATAATGTCCGGCGTTTGATCATCGATGAGATGCCGACTAACCCCAGATACTATCAGCAGATGTCAGAGCTTCTGGAAACTTTGGTTAAACGCCGCAAACAAGAAGATCTGGCTTATGAAGAATATCTGAAGACGATCATTTCTTTGACCAGGCAGGTGCGCAACCCGGAAGAATCCGAGCATTACCCGGACTATATTGATACCAGGGGCAAACAGGCCCTGTATGACAACCTGGGCGGAAGCGCAAAGTCAGCCACCATAGTTCATGAAGCGATCATTTCCTCACGCTTTGATGATTTTCGCGGTAATCCAATTAAGGAACGAGCCATCAAGATCGGAATCAAGAAAGCCTTGCCCGAACTAGGCGATGACAAGGTTGATGAGATCTTTGATATTATCAAGAATCAAAATGAATATTGAATCGTATAAAATACAACTCGGCCAACTGCCGGTCCTGGTCAGACGCCGGCCGATCAAGAATCTGCACCTGGCCATCTTGCCACCGGACGGATTGATCCGCGTATCCGCGCCGGTGCATATGAGCGATGAGGCGATCCGGATGCTACTCGCGATGCGCATTCCCTGGATAAACAAGCAGAGAGCAAAGTTCCAAGGCCAGACCAGACAGGCACCGCGCAAATACGTGAGCGGAGAAAGCCATTATTTTTGGGGACAGCGCTATATCCTGGAAGTCGTTAATGATAATAAGCCGATGAGCGTTAGTTTGAAAGGCAAGAAGAAGATCATCTTGCAGGTACCGGCTAAGAGCACGATCAAGAAACGCGACGAGGTTATGTCTGAGTGGTATCGCGAAGAATTGCGCCAGGAAGCGGACAAGCTGATAAAAAAGTGGGAGCCGAAGATCGGCGTGACTGTCCGGCAATTCGGCATCAAGAAGATGAAGACCCGCTGGGGAACCTGCAACCACAAAGCCGGCCGCGTCTGGCTAAACCTTGAGCTGGCCAAGAAGCCGGTGGATTTCACCGAGTATGTCGTTGTCCATGAGCTCCTGCACCTGATCGAAAAGAATCACAGCGAGCGCTTCGTTAAACTGTTATCGAATTACTTGCCAAAGTGGCGCAGCCTCAAAGCCGAGCTTAACCGCTTTATTCTTTCGCATGAGGAGTGGAGGAATATTTAGTATATAAATATATGGCGATACATCCTGATCTAAAATCAATGCTAAATGAATCATTACCGGAAATGCTTATAGCGGCAAAGCAATGTATCGATTATCATAAAGATGAGAATATTTGGGGATCTCCAGGATGCCTGGGTTATCCATCGGCCTTGTTATTGTTATCAGTTGCAAATAGTATCGGTTCCTATGTGATAGGAGCTGGTAATACCGAGAAACATTTTAATATATTGAATCACAAAGAATATTATAATTTAAATCTGTCCGCCGAAGACATCAAGGATCTTTATAATAAATACAGAAACCTTCTCTCGCATAACGCTGTTTTGTCTTACGGAGTTGGGCTTGATATTGGCGGAAACTCATCACCTGTTTTTTATAAAGTAGGAAATATAAAATTGCTTAATTTACTCCCGTTTTACATGTTAAGTATTTCTATTGTTAAAAAGTTTCTAGATAATTCAAGCACAATTTTAGATAATAATCATACGATTATTAATATTTCAAAAAAATAATATGACCCTAGCATTAAAGAAGTTTTTAATTTCAGGGACAAGCGACTTGATTTTAGCAGGCGCCTTGATTAGGTAGGGTAGAATAATGATAATAAATTTTATGACAAATAAAATAAAGATAATAAAATGTCGCGATGTACATGGTAAAGAGAGTGAAGCATCGCTAGATAAGTTTAGGTTTCGGCCTTCTGTCTATGGCGTATTAATTGAAGGTGAAAAAATCCTTTTGTCTCGTCAGTGGGATGGTTATGATTTCCCTGTTGGAGGAATTGAGATAGATGAAACCATTAAGGAAGCTTTGAAAAGGGAATTTATTGAAGAGACTGGAATCGAAGTAGAGCCGGTAATGCCTGTTCACTGTGAGACTGATTTTTTTAATCCAGATAATACGGATAAGTATAAGGGGCAATATTGGAATGCGGTTATGATGTACTATCTGGTAAAGAAAGTGGGCGGAGAGTTAACAAAGGATAATTTATACGACACTGAACAGTAATATGCTAATATGCCTGAGTGGATTCCTTTGGATGGTATATATGAGAAGAAGTTTTTTAATTCAGTGGATAGTGTTTGGCTAATCAAAAAAACTAATAAACTGAAAGAAACATTGAATTTGTGATAATAAGTGTATGACTGGCATTACAGAGAACAAAAACAACACATACTTAAATACAATCAAGGAATGTTTTGATGTTATTTTGAGCGGTGAGAAAGAAGACAGTCGTTTAGCGGCTCGCAAAGTCAGAAGGCTATTGTATAGTTCACGGGGGAGCGGTAATAAGTTTGGTGATATTAAAAATATAGTTAATAGCGCGCCCGGTAATTACGTAATAATAACAGAATCTTGGCGACAGGAGAATTTTGTTTCTGCCGTATCAGTTATTTATTATTTACATGACAGGGAAGTACAACCAGATTTTCTTTTCCCTTGGCTCTTTCAACTTCTTGAACATAAAAGCGGTACAGTCCGTTATGCGGCAGTAAGAATGTTCATAAATGAACTCGGACCGTTGACTGTTCATATCCGTGTCCCTGAATATAAGTCAGAGAGACTGAAGCCCGAGCAAGCTGATCGAATACTCCAAGCTCTTTTCGTAAGCTTGAATAATATGCTAGCCAGATTATGGGAGCCAAAGTATAAAAGATATAAATATATTAATTCTCTGCCAGCTAATCCTTATAAATCAGTTCAGATGGTAATGGCTGAACTGGAAGAGTATTGTGGTAAAGATTATGGAAAATGATTTCAAGAAAATAACAGAATATATGTTTATAGAACCTAAACCAGAGAAGGCAGATTTGATAATGGTATTCGGTACCAAGCACAAAAAAGCATCCGAGAGGGCAGGCAGGCTGATATCTTCTCGCTCCAAATCATTTAATCTTTTATAATTTATCATAGGAATCCAACTTACCATATTTGGCGCTTCGCGCCAAATATGTTGCGTTAGATTCTAGACTCGAACATGGAATTGAAAAAGCCTTTTTGTTTATCGGTTTCAAGCCGGGTAATCAGGCAATGTATACTAAACTGCAAGAGCTTGGCTTTATTTGCGTTTTTAAGCCGACATTATCATTGAAAGACGGAAAAATTAAGGGGAATGTTGATGCAGAATTGGTATTACATTCAATAATAGAGTATGATAATTATAATGAGGCCCTGATCGTTTCCGGCGACGGAGATTTTTATTGCCTGATAGAGTATCTTATCGGTAAAAATAAATTTAAAAAAGTGTTGGTCCCTAATTTTTATAGTTATTCAAGCCTGCTTGACAGGTTAAGCACTCCGCAAAATAATATCCTGCATTTTGTAAATTTTTTACGCAAGAAGCTGGAATATAAGAATAGAGGAAATGAAAAAGGCTCTCTTCGGGACCAGCCCCTCAGAGAACCTTCTTCGTCGTAATTCTACTTATTATTTTTTTTCTCACTCGGGGAGGTTTGGATTAAAAAAGAACAGGGCGGCCATTCTTTTTTAATTTTTGCGAATGAATTGATTTTTTAGAGGGGGGGAATGGTAGATTTAAGGCAGGATAATATAAAAATAAAAAAGTTTTGTTTTTAATCTTGCACTTTTTTAGAAAAAAGTACTCCCGTCATTCGACGGGACTCGCTTGATAAAAATTTTGGATCACTTGCTATGAAATATAACCTTTTGTCTTATTGCCCTGCCAGGCGGGCGGGTTTACTTTCTTGTAACCAAGAAAGTAACAAAGAAGTTTCGGGGGTCTCACTTGAGCTATCATATTGATTTAGCTTCGGGCCTTTGGCCGGGGCGCTCAAATCGACCCCCGAACCCCTGGGATGTTTTTTAAAAGTTTGAAGCATTTATTTTTTAAAATATATTAAGGAGGGGGTATGAACATTAAAGACATGCCGGCGCACGAACGCCCTAGAGAGAAAATAATCGAACGCGGGCCGGCCGGATTAAAGGACAAGGAACTGCTGGCCATTATTTTACGGACCGGGCAGGCCGGGAAAAACGTCGTGGAGCTGGCCGCGGAGATCTTGCGGAAATGGCCGATGAAAAAGCTTTTGGCCATGAAGTACGAGGACATGATCCGGATCCGGGGCATTGACTCGGGCAAGGCCTGCGCGCTAATGGCCGCGTTCGAACTCGTAAAACGCGCGCTGGAAGTTGAAGACAATAATCTGCCGACGATCAATAGCGCCAAGGACGCGGTGGCCCAGCTTCAGGAACTGCGCACGGCCAAGAAGGAGCATTTCGTCGTTTTATACCTGAACGCGCGCAATCAGCTGATCCATAAGGAAACGATCTCGATTGGGACTTTGAACGCGAACCTGGTCCATCCGCGGGAGGTATTCAAGCCGGCGATCGAGCATCTGGCCGCGTCGATCATCGTGGCGCATAATCATCCGAGCGGGGGCTCAGAGCCGAGCGCGGCGGATTTGGAGTTAACAAAGCGATTGCAGGAGGCGGGGAAGCTGATCGGAATTGAAGTGGCGGATCATCTGGTTATCACTAATAAAGATTTTAGAAGCATAAGCTGAGTCAATAAAACTGCCGCACAATAATTCCGCGCGTAAAATTGCCAGGGTTTGGCAGATCCGGCCTCTATACGAAAATTCGTCATAATTTTCCATATTTCCGCGAACTATTGTTGGGCGATTAATAATTGAGAATCTCAAATTATGCCAGGAGTTAAAGCCATTTAATCTTTACGCGTTTTCCATTATTTATGATCACCTTAATTTAGGCTCTAGACTAGATACTTCTATGCTATAATGGCAATATGAAGCTAACTAGAGCTAAAATTTCTATTTACGAAATTAAAAAAATTATTAAGTGTTTTTGTCTAGATATTAACGCCTCTAAAACGGCA
>Ga0210056_1003189_pt1 | contig 13430 bp, 24 predicted proteins | sample CryGeyCG2014_080_2_FD_183965 | JGI IMG/M metagenome (GOLD analysis project Ga0210056, IMG submission 183965) | Groundwater microbial communities from aquifer - Crystal Geyser CG07_land_8/20/14_0.80 (SPAdes) (version 2) | ecosystem: Environmental > Aquatic > Deep subsurface > Groundwater | place... | reverse complement strand
GTTTCTACCGCTGATTTTTACAACGTCTGCAACCGTAACGTCGTGAGTCTGTGGCACATTTTCAACATCCTCGCCGATCAGTCATCCGAGTGGTCTACGTTCGACCGCAAGGACTACGAAACTGTTCTTGACACTGGGGGGTTTTGCGTGTGTGGCGCGACCGCACTACAAGCGTCTGAGAACGACACCGATATCGCTGAAGCGGTCCGCAAGAACTTGACGGGCGCGATGTTGGCGGAAGGATTCCAACTGAACACTGGCAAAGCCGCTGCGTTGGTTATCGTGGGCAGTCGTGAATTGTTGGAGAGTCTGCCGCAAACATCGGTCGAATTGGCGATGGATACTACCAGCCGGTTGCTGGGCCGTCAGGGGACGGTGCATTGTGGCATCTACTGTGACGAGCAATCCAAGATCCGGGTTTATACCATTGTCGCGGGCATGGAGTTTCCCGCCTCGGTGAAAGCGCAATTTGCAGGCAACAGCGAGTGACCGTCACCCTTCAGGACAAGAATGCTAACTACCACGTGCTGCACGGCGTTTCTCTTGACGGCAGACCGGAGGGCATGGATATTTTTTACTCCGTCCGGCGCGACGGGGTGACGTTGATCGACGTGCACGAGTCGCAGATAGTGGAGGCGCTGATTGTATTGAATTGTGATCTTGCAGCGGTTACAATAACTGGAGGGAACGAACGTGAATGAGACAAATGAGAGCGGAATACTGATAGGACTGGTAGTTAAAGCCGTCGTGGACCTACTGCGAAACCGGGTCGCACTGGATGGGAGGTATGTCCACGTCGCCGTTGTGGGCGTGTCGCTCGTCGCCGCGGCGGTGGCAGTGAAACTCAGCCCGACGGTGAGCCTACACGATTATCTCGACGTGGCGGGCATGATAGCAACGATCGTTCTGACCGCTATCGGGGTTAATGAAATCACACCGCGCGCGAGCATATTGCCCGCAAAATAAATCGACTAACACCACATACGAAAAGGGCTTTGCTATGCCGGATAACACAACGCCTCCACATTATCCTAACGGTGACATCCGCCGATTGGATGTGGCACTGCAGACATTGACCACACGGTTCGACGACTATATGCGGATAGACACGCAGTGGAAAACGCGGATAGAGGAGCGCGACGAGAGAGAAACCGATCTACTCCAACGGATCTCCCAAACCATCGCCGTGAGCAATGAGAAACTGAGCGCGGCCTGCGCGCAACTCGCCGCACAGCAGGCGTGCATCATCGAATCGGATAAACGCCTGCACAACGCCGAGGTGAATGCGGGACGGCCGCTGCCTCTGTGTGCGGAACACGATCGGAAGCTTCAGACGATGGAAGTGACGTTCACCGAACGGATGGCAGAAAACAGGGTGCAGTCCGCCGGCATTGCCCGAACGGTGGCGACTATTGCCGCGGCAATTATTTCCGGTATCATCGGTTTGGCGCTGGCGCTGGCGCAACGAGTCACGTTTCGCGCCTTGGAAGGTGGTGGATGATGTGTGACCTATCTGCGTGCAACGCACAGATAGACGTACTGGACAGGGCGATGCTGCATCTCGACGCCGCGGATGAATCATTGCGGAGCATAGCATCGCTCGTGGCCAACGGAACGATGCAGAATAGTAACGGTAGCGATATCGTAGTCGACGCCTGCCGGGTGAAAACGTCCTATATCGGAGACTGTAGCGTCAGTGTCGGCACATTCTCCAAACCGATGACATACCCGGAACACTGCCATAACTCATGGGAGATCGTGGTCGTGGTGAGCGGACTCTATACTATCGAAATCGACGGAGTGACGCGGCATCTGTTGCCCCTCGACTATCTGGCTATTCCGGCATACACAACGCACCGAATAGAGTGCATCGAGCCGGGGGAAATACTCGGTATCTGTATCCCGCCGGACGAAACGTATGCGAAAAGCAGAAAATGATTGACATGAATATGGATATGTGATAGACTTCCAGTGTCAGGGAGTTAGGCGACCCCGACAGAAAGTTTAGGAACCATGAACATTAGCATTATGAGAAGTCCTCTGAGTCGGTTCTCGCTTTTCGTGGCGAGTCGCCGCTCGCTTGATCGTCGTCCTAAACTTTCGAGCGGGAACTGACTCAGAGGGCTTTTTGCATTCTGGGCCTGTAGTCCTGCCAGTCCTACCGAAACGCGTGCGGCGTCCGGTAAACCCTGGGTTGCTGGCAACAGAGCCAGCCTTGAGAGCCAGCCGTTGCTTGCATTCCCAGAAAGGATGGCGTGAAACCCATCCCCCGTCACGACGAAAGTGTTCTCCCGCGTTGGGCAACGTGGTATGCAAAAGGCGTACCTGGGCACGGAGCAGGCAAGGCTTGCCGGACATGAGTAGTGATCGATCAAAGCGAACGACGCCAAACGGCGCGCTTTTGAGAAGTCCTCCCTGCGGGGGGATTTCTCTTTTGCTCACTCTGCCACCGGCGTGAATGGGAAACGAACAGAGGAGAACATGCAGGAATGTAACGTGTGTCAAAAGAGCATTGACAGAGGAACGGTTTGCAGAAAGTGTTTTGCAATAGGTTTGTCAAAGACAGAACGGGCAAAGTATCTACGGCGATCGGACAAGGCAATTTGGCCGAAAACATATACTGTGAAAACGAAGCGCGCGAAATGGACGCGCCGTAACCTGGAGAGTTGATGCGACGCGATGAACATGCTATGATAGCGAAAAGCCCGCGCGTGACGCGAACCACCGCGGACGCGGTCAACACTAACGAGGAGTGTCAACAGAATGAGTATAGCACAGACCGAAATCACACTGAAAGCCGACCCCATTCCGACGGATACATATCGAATTATCTATGCTGACCCGCCGTGGCGGTATACCGACAAAGGCCTCGATGAAAAGGAGTAAACGTTATGCCAACGAGGGCCTATCCGATAGTGGGGACAGTCTCATGGGTTCCGACGAGTGATGGGAGCATCAACATTCTCGGCGGCTGGCGAGAGAAACACATCCAGAGCGTCTACGTGTCACAACTCAAGGGCGTCCCCACCTATGGCGGAGCATTCTCCGGCAACGTTCAGTGGTATGCACCGTGTGCCGTGCAACTGACGACGGCATGGGAGGCCGTGGAGAGCGCCGGGCTTCTCAGTCGCGTTATTTTTTGGGGTGGATCGTTCGTACCCCGTTTGATCCGGGGGAGTAAAACAAAAGTGAGCAATCACAGTTTCGGGACTGCGATGGATATAAATCCGTATGAAAATCAACTTGGCCATCGACCTGCACCTGTAGGAACGTATGGCAGCGTTGTGGAACTTGTTCCGATATTCAGGCGATACGGGTTCAGGTGGGGCGGGGACTATAGACTGCGAAAAGACGGGATGCACCTCGAAATTGTGACGAAAATGAAAACATCGGACGTGCTGGATGTGCGCGTGCAAACGCAGTGGACGCTCTCGCTCGCGGGCGCAGTGATATCCCTGCGACTCATCGACGGGCGAACCTGGGTGGCGCTGCGCGACGTGGCGAGCGCGTTGAGACTCACCATCACGTGGGACGGGAAATCCATAACGGTAGGGGATCGTCCCTACACGTTCCCCCTGCGGAACATTGGCGGCGCGAATTACACCACCACGGTTCACGCGCTGCGCTGGTTAAATCGCGCTTACACGATGAACACGACGCTGAAGCGCATCGTCGCGTAGTGTGGTAGCCATGCGTGACCCACCACATTTAGTGTGCCCACCTATGGTGTAGGAGGCGGCGGCCTACACCACGATACAGAGAGCTATGACATGCTGCGGCGCTCGATCTCCTCACGCGCGTCGCATTCCTGAGCCTCGCCACCTGAAAGAACAGTGTGGCGAGGCTCCTTGTTATGCCTGCCTATCACCATATATGGGGTATAGCGACACGGCGACACCCCATATATAGGACTAAAAATATATTTTTTCGATAACTTGCTAAAATGCTTGACAATATTGTATTGATGGATTATACTACTATATAGTGAAATGGAGTTGGACTGAACATTGACAACACGGGGGGAGACACAGGAGACACGACCCCCTCCATACGACGAGCCAACGAGGCTAAGAAACGGCCTGCGACGCGCAGACGATCCACGAGAGAGGCGGACTGCGGGCGCTAAATAGAAGGGGCATCGACGTGGTTCGGTTCCGGGGCGGCGAGTTCCGCCTCGGCACGGCGCCATGCCGAAATTCGGGCGGCGGCCCTAAAACGCGAGGTGAGGAGAAATGACGGAAACGACGGCAGAACTCAGAGAGTTGATCGCCAGTGAGGCGACGACGCGTGGACTACGATTGGACAGATGGGAAACAGGTCCACGACGATGTTCGTGGGAACGCAAAATTACGTATGCCCTCGTGCCATCGAACACACCGAGATCGGATAGTTCCTACCGGCTCCCTGATGCCACCCCGCTCGTGAGGATCACCAATCGCGAGGGGAAAACACCGCGATGCCGCGCATACAAGCAATTGACGGCATTGCTGGACCAACTTAGAACGATGTAGGGGCATCGACGTGGTTCGGTTCCGGGGCGGCGAGTTCCGCCTCGGCACGGCGCCATGCCGAAATTCGGGCGGCGGCCCTAAAACGCGAGGTGAGGAGAAATGACGGAAACGGCCCTGACAGAGAACGGAAAACGATTTATGGAGCACGCGCGGACATTACAGGGAGGGGCATTACTCGATGTAGACCATTCCCTATCCCTGGACGCGGATGGCCACCGATACCCCGACGAACTGACTGATCCCGTAGTGAGCCTCGTATCCACCATCTCGCGCAGCGAGCGAGCGCGTCGTTTCGGCGTGGAATGTTTGAGCCTGAGAGATTGGTCGGGCAAACCATGCGGGCCGCAAGGACACGCGATACCCTCCGAGGAATATATTGCGCGCATCGTAGTGGCATACGGCGATGAGCCAGAATACCGCATAATTACCCTCGACCCCTATCGCGAATTGCCATTGCCCCGTGCGATTAACCGCGCGGGTAACGATCTGATACAAATGCTGGATAGAGGCTGTTACAAGATAAAGGACTGATCCCGCGGAAGCGAATTTGACGTGTGGTTGGAAAGCGAAGGGGGGGGGAAAACTGTGACACCACGAATTGACGAGTATCGGAGACCCGAAACCATCCCCTGCCCGCTGTGTGACGATGGAGAAATTATTGTCCCACAGCGTGGGCGGCCGGCAGCGGCATGCGACGAATGCACGCGCATTATGCGCCTACACGAGCGAGCAATAATTTATAAGCTCGGTCGGGAGGCGCGGCGGGAGCGCAAAGTGACAAAGCGCTAGGTATTGTATTGTTTATCAGCATAGTTGACAATACCGTCTTTTTGTGTTACTCTGAAAAATATGAAAACGGTACAGAAAACCATCGGGCGACCGAGCAAATTACAGGCATTCGCAGACGCCGCGGGAATGACTGTTGAGGGTTTTGTCGAGCAGCTTCTCAACGAGCCCGACACCACGGCGCGGTGCGTGGAGTTGGGCATCGATCCGTCTACGCCGTATCAATGGATGAGGCGCCGGGGTCATTCTGTGAGGACTGTAAAGCGCCTCGAACGTGGAACGAGTTGAGCAATCCGCAAACGGAGACGGTCGAAGCCCTGATACATTGTCGGAGTGAGCCGGGGAGCGGGTGAATGCCCACGCGGAGAGAGCGGGGCCCGGGGCAGCGAAACAGTACGACGAGAGAGGAGGAAACCATGAAATTTGACAGGTTAATTCAGACGATATTGTTCTGGGTGTTCGTAACGTTGAGCGCGTCTGCGCTGGGGAAATTTGTCGTTGATACGTCGCGCGCCGACCTGCTGATTCTCGCAGGCCTTTGCGGTGTGATGGCGAGCATCATCGGTACGGCTAACCGTACGTCTCCTGTAGTATATCATCACACGTGTGCCTGGTGTGGGAGAGAGCTGGGCGTAGCACAGATAGAGCACTCACACGGTATCTGTCATACGTGCGCGGTGGAGCAATTCGGCCAGGACGTAGCGGCAAATGACGAGCAATGGCAACGAGGTTAGGAGAAATCGATATGGAAAAGACGACACGAAAACCACGAGAAAAGCGGGACCGCCAGTTTACCGTGACCACCCCTGGAGGTGACGAAGTAAAACTTGGAGCTGAAACGGAATTGGACGCACGGCGGCAGGTGCGAGAACTGGTGAAAGATGGCGAAATTGGCATCTATGAGTTATCGAAAATAGTGGCGGTGTTCGCCGTTACCGACGAGGTGCGTCGTCAGGTGCGGGAGATGGAAACATGAACGTCACAAAAGTAAGATATGATGGCACCCGCGTACATATCGAGTGGACCACGGGAGACCCGGATAAACCCGATGTTTATAGCCTTGGTTGTCGGCAGGCACCGAAACAGGAGTTCATCAAATCATTGGCCACGCTCACTCCGAGCGTGATCAACATCTGCGAACTGCCCAAGGACTACATCGTCGGCATGACCGTGTGCGGAGTCTCGTTTTCAAAGTCCCGCGGCGCCATGGGCGCGACGATTACAGCGCTGAAAACTCTGAACGATTCCGATGTACCACTCGTGCTGACCACTCCGCACATACCGTTAGCGCCAGGCAGCGAAACATGGGCAGCGTTGGACGAAGTTTTGAGACAGTCCGAGCTATACGTAAATGGCGAGCGGGCACAAGGGGCCATGTTTTAGAAAAAAATTGTGCCGCTCACAAGAAAGATGAGAAAATGCAGCGCCAAGAGACGGAGCCAATGATAGCGTTTGATTTCTTCTGCGGTGCCGGCGGTCTGACTCACGGTCTGCTGGATGCGGGAATCAATGTTGTTGCCAGTTTCGACTTAGACGGCAGCATTGCAGTCCTTTCCCGACGATTACATCTTCTTCGGATCAACGAAGCACATCGCCCAGCAGATCGGTAACGCCGTGCCTGTTCGACTGGCGGAGGTGTTGGGAAGGCACATCCTGTTGTTGCGCGATTGACCGCGGCGCATGACTGACACGTGAGAGTATAGTTAATTCTCATACGATTTGACAAACAGGCATATTCTGTGCTATTGTTATAGATAGTTCTAAAGCGCACGAGACCGGACCCATAGGGCAGGCAGCGCGATGGGGAGACAGAGATGAAACATGTAGGGGCACGGCGGCCCACCACAGTAGAAAAACCGCTTTCCAATGTTGGTCCTGAATTGATAGTCATGCAGGATCGAGACGAAGAAGAGAGCGGTTTTTTCGCGTATCTGTTCTGCGACGAGCAGAGCGACGACTCCCCGTGGAGTTGGTACGACGCGGCGATGCTCGCCCGCGTCGTGGAGTGTGGCAGTATTACCGGAACGGGGGTAGCGTGATGGAGAGATTATCCTGGATATCCACGGCTCCATCTACCGAGCCGGATGAAGTCGACGAACTACAGGAGGAGCGCGGGCTGTGTCAGCGGCCCCGCTCGCCGTTCCTGGCGGTGCAGTACGACCGCGACGAGCGGGAACAGGGGCATACGTATGCGTCGATCGAGGAGGTCGAATAATGACACGAGACGAATTGATCGAGATCGACGGACGGTACTCGGCTATTCCGCCGCGAACACTGGAGGCGATTGACTGCCACGTAAGCGAACGGTCGGAGGCAGGCAGTTTCGTGAATGCCGTACTGAAGAATGACCTATCCGGGGCACTGACAGCCGCGGACGACCAGAACCTTGCCGCTCTTCAAATAATCGTGAGGTATTGTCACAATCACATACCGGCGGGCTGCTGGGGATCGCCGGAGAAAGTGGCAGCATGGAGGGGGCAGATGTGTACGAGCGAACAGAAGCCAAACGGAGGAGATGAAATGAGATGAGCTACCGAGAACATTTAGAGCACTGGTGTGAAACGCCGCCGACACACCCTGAGAAAATTCCCGAGATGCCTGGCATCGAACTGAGCGCGTTGACTGACGATGCGTTGCTCGACCTGGTAGCATCGACGAAAAACGTACAGAAACTGTTGACCGAACGGTTGTCCGTACTCACTGCGGAAATTTTAGATCGGCATACCCGGTATGGTGCGAGAGAAATAGCCACGAAACAGTGGGTATCTCGTCTGGAGAGATCGGGCGATCGGGCCGTGCTGAGGCGGACGTGGTTGATAGGACTAATTCAGGATCAGGCAGCGACACCCGGTGAATTCGAAAAACTGCTACCCGCAAAGGTGTCGGTGAACCTGACGGGATGGAAAATGCTGGCCGATCGGGGGCTGAAACCTGAGGAAAACGGAGAACGACGGGCGGGTACAGAACGCCCGAAATTGCACGCGAGGAAATGGTAGCGCACAAGCCCCGACCCATAGGGCGGGCAGCGCGATGGGGAGACAGAACTATGATGCGCAGTGAAACAACAGGTGCGCTGGCCGCCGCGCTGGCGAAAGCGCAACGGGCGATGGAGGGAGCGAAAAAAGACGGTTGGAACCCGTTCTATAAATCAAAATACGCCGAACTCGCGTCGGTGTGGGACGCCTGTCGGGAGCCGTTGACAGCAAACGGCCTGGCGGTGGTGCAGACCACGAACGCCGACGGAGACGGAACAACCGTGATTGTCGAGACTACGCTCCTGCATGAGTCCGGTGAGTGGATCATGGGCGCGTTGGCGCTGGTGCCGGCGAAGCCGGATGACCCCCAGAGCGTGGGCAGCGCCATCACATACGGACGGCGGTATGGACTGGCGGCAATGGTCGGCGTGTGTCCCGAGGATGACGACGGAGAAGCGGCGACCGGAAGAGCGAAACCTCCGCAGCAGCCCAAGCCTGGGGAGAAAGCGACGCCGAAATCTTCCAAATACCCTAACCGGGAGAAGATAAACGCGGCACTCCACGACAACTATGACCACGAAACCATCCACGCTCATGCTATGAAGATGGGCGCGGAGTCGGTTGCGACTCTCGACGTCGGGCAACTGCTGACCATTCGCCGCCACCTGGACGCAGTAGCAGTCGGATCGAAACCATGCTCGGCATGTGCCACCAGTGGCGCACAGGGCGACGCCACGGAACGGAAAGGTAAGGGGACTCAGACTACTACCCCAAAACCTGAAAACCCCGCTACGGGGCTTAAAACGCCAGTAACGGGGGAGGCGCAATACGCTAAACTGGTCGCTGAGTACGCCACGCACACGCCGTCGGAACTGGCAGAAGCGATCCGCGACCTATGCCAGAACGTTCCCGACTCCATCCCACAGGCGGAGATCGTCTGCGGTGGGTCGTGGCCGAAGCTTGACCCCGACGGGCAGCGGCTGTTCGCGGCGGTGCTGCACAGCGACTATATGGCGGCGCAGGAGTAAGTATCCCGTGGGGCGCGCATACGGATTACGCGCAAGGAGAGACCGATGAAAGCATCTCAGTTCCGAGAGTCACTCCCCACTGGTCAGCGCGCTGTCTTCAATTTGCTATTCGACGGCGAGTGGCATGACGGCTGGGAGTTCTACGACGTGCGTATCGCTGGCGGCACGTCCGGGAACCAGCGCAAGAACGAGCTACGGCGGCGCATGGTGGCTGACGGTGTGGGCGACATCGAGAAGCACCGCGTCCCCGGAAAACCGTATCCGCAGTTCAGGATGGTGCTGTGTGTGGACGTATGCGATGGGCCCGACTGCTTCAGGTGCGACATGGACGAGCATGAGTCCACGGACATTCCATGAAGAACGTATCGCCGCGGAGTAGGCACAACTAAAACTGGAGGGAATGTAACATGGACTCACTTCACATCTACGCACAACAACAATTGCACGACTCGTGCCATATCGTCGGAACGTGGTCCGAACTGATAAAACTACGTGAGGCCATCAACCGGGCGATAGAGTCGCAGCAGGTGGCCGGTAGACTGCACACCGTCGGAGTCCCGTCCACCAGCGACGTTGGTCGCTGCGAGGTTAACACGCTCGTCAACGACGGCGAATGCTACACACTGGTCGTTCAATGCGTTGAAAACATGGATGGAATGGCCGTCCCCTATACCTATACCGACGATCTGTGCAGGGAGTCCGGGGAAAACGCTACGTGGCCATGGTCGGCTTGACATTCGGTGCAATTTGTGCTATCCTCATACGTACGGCTTGGGAAGGCTGAGAGGGCAACATGAGAACACTACAACCAGAAACTAAAAAGCTCCATCGAGAGCGTGGCTTGCAGGCCCGTTGCCCGGATTTCCCCCTGCGTCCACAAGCTCGGTGGAGCTTTTTGCTTTTGAGGTGTGGATAATGCAGCAATACGCGTGGTTAGATAGCGCAGAATAAGTTTCTCCGGAGGGCTCAGATGACGGATAAAAAAAAACTTCCGTACATTCATTTCTACCCGAATGACTGGATGAGCGATGAGAATGTTCGATGTTGTTCTATCGCAGCCCGTGGATTGTGGATCGATCTACTCTGTTTGATGCACAAAAACGAACATCGAGGTTATTTGTCTCGCCCCAACGGTACGCCATATAGCACTGAACAAATCGCAAACATGGCGGGTATTTGCCAGGATTTTGCTATCGATTTGCTATCTGAGTTGGTAGATAACGGTGCAGCATCAAAAACTGACGATGGTATCATCTACAATCGACGTATGGTGCGCGAAACCAACTTAAGCCGTGTTAGATCGCAGTCTGGACGCCTCGGAGGGCTGACAAAATGGCAAAATAGATGGCAAAATGATAGCAAAGTAGATGGCAAAATAGATGGCAAAATGATAGCAAGTGCTGACAATGACAATGACAATGACAATGACAATGACAATGACAATGAAAAGAATATTCAGAGGGGTATGGGGAGAGAAAAAATAGAAGCCATTTATCAGGCCTATCCGCGGAAAGTCGGCCGGGGTGCCGCGTTGAAGGCGATTGAAAAGGCCCTGGGGAAGGTCAAAAGCCCCGAATGGCTCCTGGCCCGTGTGAAACAATTTGCGAGTTCATCGGGTGGACAGGCTGGGCAGTTTACCCCACATCCGGCGACATGGTTCAATCAGGAGAGATGGAATGACGAGCAGGATGAGTCTCAAACCGACGAACTCATTCGGATCGTTAACGACGCATCGGCTTCCGTTCGGGGGAAACCCTACTGTACCGGTCATGGGGATAACGTCGATCGGACGTGTGCGGAGTCGTTGTATCGGAACGCATTACGCGGCGATATGGAGCTGTTTAGGGAATTTATTCTGGCGGCGTTTACTGAATGGGATACGTTGAAATGTCTCGCGTGGATGCGAAAAAACGGCGAAACGCCACCTCTAACTCTGGCGCGTACGAACAAGCATTCCCACGATATCATCGAGGAACTCACACATGATGTCTGAGACATCGTTACCCATGCCGTACGACGACGACGCCGAGCGATGTACGCTCGGAGCCTGTCTGACCAGTAACGCAGCCGTTTTTGAGGCCGGAAGGATCGTTGGGGCACAAGATTATTATATTCCTATACATCGGGATGTGTTTGCCGCTGTGTTATCGGTAGCCGAGCGTGGTGTGAATGTGGATATGCAAACTGTGGCGACGGCATTGAAAAAAGCCGGGAAATTGGCGGCGTGTGGTGGAGCAGTTTATCTCGTTCAGTTGTTAGAAGGGTGCCCGTCGGCGGTGAATGTATCTCAGTATGCAACGCGGGTACGGGAATGCGCCGTGTTGCGCGAAATTCGCGCCGTGAGTTGGGAACTGTGGCAGCGGGCCAACGACCGAGCGAACGCAGCAGAACTGTTGAACGAGATGCAGGCGAAAATAATTCGAATGAGCGTGATCCGGACGGACTCTGAGCCGGAGTTAATCAGTAAAACAATGCATCGAATTTACGGTAGTCTCGATGATCCTGAAAGCGCCACATGCCGGATCGGGTTCGGTATCCCCGAGATCGACGAGATGCTCATGGGGCTCCAGCCGGGGAATTTGATCGTTGTGGCAGCACGGACGACGCTGGGAAAAAGTTGGCTGGCAATTCAGTCGTTGCTTTACAATGCCGGGCAGGGTATTCCGTGCGCTTTGTTTTCGTTGGAAATGACGAAAGAGGAAGTCGCTCGCCGCCTGCTGGCACTATGTAGCGGTGTCAACGCCCATAGAATGCGTCGCGGGCATATCAGCGATGACGAGGTAGTTGTGCTGGCCGATAGCGCGGCAAAGTTCCAGAATATCCCCATTGTTATCGATGCGCCGTCGAGTTTGAGTGTATTTGATCTGCACGTTAGAGCGAGACAATTGAAACTACAGTATGGTATCGGGTTGCTGGTTGTCGACCATCTGGGTTTGATGGCGCTTCCGCATCACGATAACAGGGCGCAGGCAGTGGGGGATGTGACGCGGTTGGTCAAAGCACTTGCCAGGGAGCTGGAAATGCCCATTGTCCTTCTGCATCAACTTAACCGAGAGGTACGTGACGGCGAACCGAAATTACATCATTTGCGTGATAGCGGAAATGTGGAACAGGACGCGGATACAGTGTTGCTGCTGCATCGCAAAGGGCCAAACTCCGTTGAAGCAACATTGACTATTGCAAAACAGCGGAACGGCCCAACAGGTTATGCAGAGTTGCTGTTTGACAGTGAGATCGGTGGGTTTGTGTACCCCGGGCATCCTCGGTGGAACGCTGTAGATGCTGCGAAACCAGTGGAGGTTAAGCGCAATGAAATATTTTCAGCGCATTACCATAACCCTGCTGGAGATGATTGAGAAAGGGAAAGTGACGATATGGAGAACATAATTTTTTTCATCCCCGGCGAACCTGTTTCCCAGGGCCGCCCGCGGTTCGCGCGGGTAGGCCGGCACGTGCGGACGTACGACCCGAAAAAAAGTCGCGATTGGAAAGCCTACGTGCGAGAAGTTGCAGCGCGATACGCGCCGAAAGCGTTATTGACGGGTCCGCTATATGTCCGTATGGAGTTTGTGCGGGTAATACCGAAATCCATGCCAAAATGGGCGGTGGCGGCGATAGTCGACGGTGTGCAACCGCCGAACGGGAAGAACACGAGCAGGCTGATTCCTACGACCAAACCGGACGTGACCAACCTCGTCAAGGGCGTCGAGGATGCTCTGACCGGGATAATATGGCACGACGACGCGCAGATTGCAATGCTGAAGGCGATGAGTGCCTATGGAGTGCACCCCGGCGTTTACGTGAAGATTTCGTCTGCAGTGATAACGCGTATATGGGTGGGTTTTGGAGCGCGGATGGATTTGGAGTTGCAGTGATAATGAGTTTGAGTCGGCCGGTGGCGCCATTGAACGGCTTCTCGAAACGATAGACGATCTATACGCACAAATTATTGAGGAGGGGAAATGCGTTACAAATTAACGGATGAAAATGGAAAAACCTATGGGGGCTATGAGTGGGGGCCGGGTGTGAGTCATTCCGCTCCCGGAACAGGCGAACTCTGTTCTGACGGATGGATACATGTATACGACTCGCCCTGTGTCGCCGTGATGATGAATCCCTATCACGCGAAT
>Ga0210056_1003188_pt1 | contig 13431 bp, 9 predicted proteins | sample CryGeyCG2014_080_2_FD_183965 | JGI IMG/M metagenome (GOLD analysis project Ga0210056, IMG submission 183965) | Groundwater microbial communities from aquifer - Crystal Geyser CG07_land_8/20/14_0.80 (SPAdes) (version 2) | ecosystem: Environmental > Aquatic > Deep subsurface > Groundwater | place... | reverse complement strand
GCGCGGTACCGTTTGATCGCCCGGTAGAGGGCTTCCGCAATCTTCTGCTGTCCGCTCTGACTCGCAAGAAACCGTTCGTCCTTCCGGTTCGAGAGAAAACCGGTTTCCACGAGGACGTTGGGCATCGACGCCCCAACAAGAACGAGGAAGCCCGCCTGCTTCACCCCGCTCCCCCAGCTCGAGAGCGCACCTCCCATCTCCCCTCGAGCGATGTCTGCGAACAGCTCACTGTACTTCACGTATGCACTCTGCGCCATGCTGATGAGGATGAAGTCCTCCGCGCTGAGCTTCTGATACTGCGTCTCGTAATTCTTCTCAAGCTTCACGACCGAGTTCTCCCGCTGGGCGATCGCAATCGCCTCCTGTGTGCGCCCGGGTCGGAGAAGGTATATCTCGAAACCGTGGGGACGGCTCGGCTTCCTCGGCGTTGAGTTGCCGTGGATGCTGACAAAGAGCTTCCCCCCCGCCTCGTTTGCGATCTGTCCTCGCCTGTAGAGTTCGACGAACGTGTCGGTGCTTCGCGTATAGACGACCCGTACCTTCAGATTCTTCCTGATGAGAGCGCCGAGCTTCCTCGCGATGCCGAGCGCAATGTCCTTTTCCTTCACTCCTGTGACACCCACCGTCCCCGCGTCTCGTCCCCCATGTCCTGGGTCGATAACCACAGCATCGAGAGTCCAGTGCGACCGTTTCTCTTCGATGCTGTTGGCGGGTTTGGTCAATTCCGCGGGCCGGGAGAACGCTTTCGGCCCGAGGTGAAGTGAGAGGAGGATGTCATTCGACGACCGGTCACGCATGAGCTCACTGCTCGCCACATCCCCCTCAAGTTTGAGAGTAAGCTGGAGCACCGTGGGAAGCTGGATCGCAACGACTTTCTTCAGGATGCCGTGCGGCTTCACGGCGTTGAGCCGCCGCAGGTCCCCGCGTGCGCCCGCGATCGTGACATAGTACCAGCCGTCGAACTTCATCCAACCCTCGAAGTCCTTCAACCGCCTCGACGCGACGAGCCGGACGAGGACACCGTTGAGCTTCTTCTCTACCCGCACATCGGAGACATCCGCCCAGGAGGTCTTCACCGGGGACTGAACGCGGATGATCTTTGATACGGGTTCAAATGAGACTTTGCCGTCGTAAAGCCTGTCAAATACAGGCACGAACTCATGGAGAGGAACGTATGCTCCGCCGGTCCGTTCGATCACCGGTGCCCGAAACTGGTAGATGGAACCCGGTCCGTTGTCCACCGTGATCACCACGAAGGGATTGTCCACCGTGAACTTGAGTTGGGACGATTTCAGCAGGAGCTCGCTCTTCCTCGTCGCCGGGTTGGTCTTCAGCTTCAAGCCGAAACGGCCGGCAAGATCTTCGAGCGAACCGTAGAGGACATGATTGACTTCGAGGGTACGGACGGATCCCCCGCGCCGCATATCATACTCAAAAATGACGCGGACGGAGCGCTGACCGCCGGCGGTCGCCCCGAAGAAGCCACAGAGCACCGACACGATCGCAAGGACGCTCGCCAGATGACATCTTTTCATCATTGAGAAAGGACTGCATTCATTATTGTGAACCACGCCCCGGGAAGGGGCCGTTGCGCGCGCCCTATTTCAGGATGAACCCTGTCTCCTGGCTCCACCAGAAGAGATCAAGCTCATCGGGCAACATACCGAGAGCGCGGGCGAACTCTTTGAACCTTCGCTCGAGATCAAGGTACCGCCCCGGTGTCATCGATTTTGGTACCGACTCAATCACGCTGTATCGCACCATGTTCCGCAAGATGTGCCGGTCAAGGATGACAACCCCGGTGCGTCCGGTGTTGCGAAGGAAATGCGATGCCTCCTTCATCCCGAGTCCCTTGACGTTCTCCACCAGCCAGAGGCGAAGTCGGGCAACGTCGTCGGACGAGTTCAGCTCCTTTTCAATTTCGGCAAATCGGAGCTTTGCTTCAAGTAGGTTCCTCGATTTCGTCCGGTGGAACCGGATGTAGTCTCCCTTTCCCGTTCCGCGCAGGAGCGGCTCAGGGTCGAAGTCCCGGAAAGCGAATCCCTGTTCCCGAAGCTTCTCCACCCCAGCGGCGCACGCGACGGCACTCGTTTGGGGCGTCAGAAGGCAGTAGAGGAGTTCGTGGAAGTACTCTGAGGCGGGGACTGCGGAGAACTCCTGAAGCCTCTTCCGTATTGCCGGCGCCCTCAATTCAAACTCGATGAGCAGCTCCCGGGTCGATGCAGGGTGCTCCCGCCCATGGGCGTCCCTTTCGGGCAGCATCTCAGCGAAGGAGGAGTTCGAGAATTTCGGCATTTCCGGAAAGATGGTCAAGTGTTAAGGCATCGGGCGGCAGGGATCAGATGACGCGCTCATACTCGCTCTTCTCAATCCGCCACACCTTCACGCCGCAGTAGCGCGACCCTTCCGGGCAGATAGGCTTCACGCCGCTGAGACTGCGCAGCGTACACGGTGGAAGGAGATACCGCCCGATCAGAGGATGAACCCCGGACACCTGAAGCGCTTCGTCAAGTGACGCTCTCCAGATTTCCTCCTGCGCGTTGTAGCAGAGGCGCATCGCGAGCTTGTGGTGGAGGTTCAGCAGGTCCGCCGATTCAAAGAAACGGACCGGGACTGCGTTAGGATAAAGGTATGTCACGAATTCTTCAGGGACATCGAGCCTCCGCAACGTCGATGCGGATTCCCACGTTCTCTCCATCGTGTCGCGGTACAGGCGTGCGGCCTCGGGGACCCGTTCGACAAGTCGGGGCGTGATAAAGTCCGGTTCCTGCCCCAGGTGAAGATGGAACACCGGCCGGGACGCAGGTGTCATTCGGTGCCGCTGATCCTGCGAATCCGCACTGTGACTCAGCTTTTTCCGGAACGTGTATGAGACATGGTAGAGAGCGCGTGAAAGCTTCGTGTGCGACGAGAGGACGAGCGATTCGCCGAAGATACGGTTCCGGGAGGGATCGAGCGCAAGCGCGATCGCCTCCTGGTCGGACAGGAGGTCTCGCGGCATCCCGAGCACCGTGCGTACGGCCTCCGCGAGGTTCCTCTCACCATCGGGCGGAGATGCCGCCAGCCGCGACGTTTTTCCATCAAGCGCACGGTCGAATTCTTCCGCGAACCCTGCAGACAAACCATCCCGCCGCGCGGCAAACCGGTACTCGGGATACGCGTCCTCAGGGAGAGGCTCCTCGAGGATGAGCGCGTAGTTTGGGTCGTGCGCGAGAAGGGCGTTGACCATCTTCGACACGACGATCGTCTGCTCGGCAGGGAGGTCGAGCTGGGAAGCGAGACGTGCGTACCGAAGAATGGTCAGGACGCTCACCGTATGGTAAAGATAGGTGAACGTCCCGATCGGGAGGATATAACGCGCCGCTTCCTGTGCCTTCCGCCGGATCTCCTGCGCATACAGGTGGCGCTGCTTCGCCTGCGCCGGAAAGCGTTTGAAATACTCGGCGGCCACCTCCGGCTCGAGCAGAGGTGTGAGTCTCTCGTAAGCCCTCGACTGCATCTCCGCGGCCCCTTCGTACACTGCACGCGCCTCACCGTCAAGCGGTGGAACAACGACCGACCCCGGCCGGACTTCCACGTATCGCTGGCTCACCTGTTCCGAGTTGTAGAACGGGTGGCTGTGGAGGAACGACCACACGAAGTGACGTGACACGTTCCCGATGGCGAACTGAACGTACGCATGCTGGAGCGTGGTGTGATGCCCCGCGAGGTAGATGCTCTCAGCGAGACCGCGCGACCTCTCAAGATCGATCTGCTCATCCGAGACAATCCCCGAAGACGAATAGCACGTCCGGGCCGCCGCCAGTGCATTCTTGAACGGCGTCGTGAATGCTTTCACGAGACGAACATCCGGTTCCGGGGAGATGAAGCTGACGTGGGGCGTCTTCATTTCACACGCCTTATCACAACGAGTGTCTTGTCATCGGCGTACGGAGCGCTGATGCTGAACTTCTGGACATCTTCAAGGATGAGCTGCGTGATCTCCTTCGCGGGCCGCTCATGGTACTCGAGGAGCCTCTGCCGGAGTCTCTCCTCACCGTACAGCTCGTTCGTGGAGCTTGTCGCTTCGGTGATGCCGTCGGTGTAGAGAAGGAGGCAGTCACCGGTCTGCAGGTTGATGTTTTCCGTCCGGTACCTCTGGTCCGGGGCAAGACCGAGCACCGGGCCACTGTTCTCAAGGAGAGTGGTCTCCCGCGAGTTCGCCCGGAGATGGATCGGCGCATTATGACCGGCGTTCGAGTAGATGCAGAGGCCATTCGTGCTGTCGAACACTTCGACGTAGAAGAGAGTAACGAAGCGTTCATCAGGAAACGTTCGATAAACGAGGTTGTTGATCCGCCGGAAAAGCGTCGCCATCTTCTGTTGATATCCGACCCCGAGCCTCAGTGCGCCGGACACATAGAGCGCCTGAACAGCGGCGGGAAGTCCCTTGCTCGTTGCGTCGCCAATGCAGACCCCGACTCGGTCGGGATTCTCCTCGGCTTCGAGGTAGTCGAAGAAGTCACCTCCGACGATACGTTCGGGAAGCGAGATCCCATACATCTCGTAGTTCCCGAAACGATACTCGTGCTCCGGAAGGATCCTTCGCTGGATCTCCCACGCCTGGTCGAGGTCCTTCTGAAGTACCTGCGTCTTCTGCTCGGCCCGTTTGTTCTTCAGCACCGATGTAACGGCGTTCCCGATGAGGTTGAGCTCGTCGAGGAAGTCGCGTCCGGCGAGGTCAGTGTTGAACGCCATCATGTACTCGTAGAACTCGCCCTCCTCGATCCTCACCCTCTCTCCGATTCCGGTCGCGGAATAGACGCGAATCCCCTTCCTCCGCAGGTAGGAGTCGGTCTCGGTCGCGAGGACCGAGCGTCGCTTTGCGAGCTCCTTGAAGAGCGGATAACTCGCGAGCCTGATCTCATACCGGTCGCGGATGTGGTCTATGTCGCCGACCTGCGCGACCAGGGTGTATCGTTTCCGGTTCGGATTGAGCTTCCAGAGCCTTCCTCCCTTTACGCGGAAGTTCTCATTCTTCACTATCTCCCTCACAAGATGAGAGAGAATGTCCTCGCTCGTGCGGAACGAGTTCGGCTGCAGCCTCTCGATGAGGCGGAGGATCTTTCGCGGGTCCATGGCTCCTCAGTCAGAATTTCCGACAAGTGATTCGATCTCTTCGGCTTCCTTCGGGACGCCCGTTGTCAGGACCCGGCATCCGTCAGGTGTCACAAGGACGTCGTCCTCGATGCGGATGCCGGTGTCCCAGTAGGAGAGGTCGACGTCGTCCGCACCGGCCGGGATGTAGATCCCCGGCTCGATGGTAATCACCATGCCCGCGCGCAGCGAGTCACCTGCGCCCATGCCTGTAAGTCCGGGATCATGGACATCGAGCCCGACGGAATGGCTGAGGAAGTGAGTAAGGTACTTCTTGAACCCCGCCCGGTCGATGACGTCCCGACCCGCCTTGTCGACCGCCCTGATGTGCACTCCCGGTTTTACCGCCGCGATCGCCGCCTTCTGAGCTTCAAGCACTATCGTGTACAGCTTTCTCTGCGCCGCAGTGAAGTGGCCGTCGACCGGAAACGTCCTTGTGACGTCAGCGGTGTAACCGTCCACTTCGGCCCCGATATCTACAACAATTACATCCCCCTTTTGGGTCCGCCGCGTGTTCGCGTCGTAGTGCACCCTTGTCGAGTTCGGGCCCGAGCCGATGATGGAGGGGAACCCGGTCCGCTGCGCCCCCTCGCGCCGGAACGTGGACTCGAGCACCGCCTGGAGCTCATACTCAAAAACGCCGGGATGCGCCGCTCGGAGGAGCGCCATCACCCCGTCGCAGGTAACCCGCGCCGCCTCTTCAACCGCCGCAACTTCATTGTGCGATTTGACGACGCGAAGCGAGGCGACGAGCAGGGAGACCGGTTTCACCGCGAGTCCGGGGAATTTCTCCTTGAGCATCTTCTCGGCGTCACGCTCGATGAAGAGGATCCGGTTGTTGAGCCAGTCCACGACGAACGGAGGCTGGAACGCCGAATGGTAGAGGACCCGCTTCACGGCAAGGATTTTCGCGAGGAAGGCACCCAGTCCTCCGTTCTCAAGAACCGTGTCGGCCCCCGAGACGGTCGTCGCTTCCTGAAGTGTCATCGCTTCTCCCGTGATCCTCGCACGCATCTCGCTGTAGGGAGGGATGAAGAGGAGGTCGCGGACGTTTCTGCCGCCGAGATCGATCGGCGATCCGAGCACAACGAGGAACGTCCCCGGGCGCGTGATGCCAGCGAGGTAGAGGAGGTCGCTCGACTGGCGGTATGGGTAGCTTACGTCGCCCGATCGAAGAGCCGTCTCCGCCGATGCGAGAACCGCCAACCCCACCGTGTCAATCCTGGCACGAAGCGCGTCGCGCCGCGAGCGATACTCATCCGGTGTGAAATGAACGCCCGCATGAAGTACCTGTGCTGCAACGACGGCTGCCAGGAGCACGGTTCGTGCCCGAAGGCATTTGCTCGGTAATCGTCTCGGCGACATCTGAAGCTCCGCTCTGTGGTGCATATATCTTCGCGTCATTCGAGGTTGCTTTTTCCGGGGACGTTCACTTCGCCAGCGTGATCGTCGACTCGACGGTCTGCGAGCTCGGGATGACCATCTTCTGGTCGCCCGTCATCGCATAGGTCGTCTCCATATCCATCGTGCGCTGCGAGCTGACGAGGAGCCCCTTGTCCACGTCGAAGTAGACCGTACCGGTTCCCCTTCCCTCGCCGTCGATTGCGAACTGCTGGCCCATCTGGGATCCGGTCCCTGTAAGCTTCACGGTCATTGTGTACGGCAGCTTCACGCACTCGTGGCCTTCCTTGTTCTCCTTGCCGGCCACGAAGTAATGCACGGTCGTGGTCGTGACCATGTTCCCTTCCTTGCCGGCCGTCGTATCGACTTTCTCCACGACGAGGGAGTCGCCGATGCCAACCTCCCGTGCATCGAGCGGGACAAGGAACGAACTGGTCCGGAGCGCCGCACCGGCGAACGGCCCCGTCATCTGAATAGAATCAACTTGCTCGCGCGAGAGCTCGCGTCCGGTGTTTGAGAACGTGACGCGGCTACGCTTACCGATGAGCCCCGGCGGATTCGTGAAGGAGGTGTCGGTCATCGGTAGCGCATGGATCTCAAGCTTCAGGGAATCCATCGAGGAAATGAAGATGATGTCGCCGTTCTGCTTCACATCTTCAGTCACGACCTTCAGCCGCGCCTCGGTGAGCATCTTCTGCTGCATTTCCTGTCCCATCATCTGGGTGGAGCTTTCCATCTTCATCGCCAGGGCATACTCGTGGGTCTCTCCTTTCGACGACTTGTACCGCAGCTTCAATCCTCCCGCTGCAAAGGCGTTCGTCGCAAGAAGTGCGAGAGCAGCAATGACGGTAACCGCGAGCAAAGTCCTTCTCATTTCATGCCTCCTTTGTCTGGTAGGGTGTGGGGCGATCATCGTGCCACCTTCTTTTCTTCGTAAGTGTAGTGCTCATCCGAGCAAGCGATATGCCAGGCAACTCGGAAGCCAAGCCGGCTGATCCTTGCCGCCTTGTTGTAGTCGATCCTGTCAGGGTTATCGGTCACCTTGTGGAGGTCGGCGTGGCCTTCGGTATTGAAGAAGAGCATCGGGATCCGCTTCCGCGCGAAACTCGCGTGGTCGCTCTGGTTGAAGAACCTCTCGTTCCGGCGGATCGTCATCCCGATTTCCTGATCCTCCGCCGCCACGATCTCGGCGAGGTCCGGGCTCCGCGGCGCGCCGACGATTGACAGCGAGTCTGCCCCGTTCCTCCCTATCATGTCGAAGTTCAGCATCGCGACGGTGCGGGAGAGAGGATAGAGCGGCGCATTGACGTACGCCCGCGAGCCGAGCAAGCCGAGTTCCTCGCCCGCAAACGCGATGAAGAGAACGGTTCGCTTCGGCTTCGCGTCGCTCTTCGCGAACGCCTCGGCGATGGCCATGACACCGCAGGTCCCCGATGCATTGTCGTCCGCTCCGTTGCAGATCGAGTCCTCCCCCGCCGGCAGTCCGTGACGGATTCCGACATGGTCGTAATGTGCTCCGATCACGAGGACTTCGTCCTTCAGACGAGGATCCGATCCCTCGATGCAGGCGACAACATTCCGGAGCGGATGGTTCTCAACGGTCGTAGTTGTCTGCGCGGTCATCATGACGCCGTCGAGCCGGAAAGAACCAGCTTTCATTGTCGAGTCAATGAAGGATTGGATGGACCTCAGTCGCTCGACCGAGCCGAAGAGGAACGATGCAACGCCCGCGCCCACTTCGAGGACCGGTATGTGCGTGTCCTCCACGAGAACGAACGGCAGCGCGTCGTCCGGGACTCCCTTGTTCAGTGAAGGCCAGGGGAAGCCGCGCGGCGGCCTCGACCTGTGGTTCAGCGGATCGTTGAAGATGAGAACACCCGCCGCACCCCGGTCGACTGCAGTCTGCACCTTCATGCGAAGCTGCCCGTATTCCGACAGCTCAACACCGTCGAACGGGCTCTTCGGATCGTTCTCTCCGGGTTCATGTGAGAGAAGGAAGACGATTTTCCCTTTCACGTCGAGCGGCGACCCGTCGGCGTTGGCGTAGTCGTTGTACCCGTGCTCGGAGGCGTCGATGCCGTAGCCGGCGAACACGACCGGCGCGCTCACGCATGCCGTCCCTGTCGATTGATACGGCACGAAATCCGTTTTCAAAGCGAAGACGGTATCGTCTGCGCCCCGTTTCACAGCGAGACGATTCTCGGCGCCGAGCCGAATCTTGCCCAGCTGGAACGTCTCAAAATAGCCCCCACTCACCGGCCGCAGGCCGAACGACTCGAACCGCCGGGCGATGTAGTCCCCCGCGATTTCAAATTCAGGCGTGAGGTCAGCCCTTCCCTTGAGCGAATCACTCGCAAGGAATTCGAGGTCTGCGCGGATGGCATCCGGCGTGATCACCGAAATCGAGGATGGCACGGGAACAGGTTTCACCTCCCTTTCCCCGCCGTGCATCCTTCCGGCGAGGCAGAGCACCGGGATCGAGAAACAGATGAACAAAACCGGCAGTCTCTTCATTATGAACCCTTTCAGCCGAACAGAAGTGCTCGGTACTGTTACGAGTCTCAGGCGAGTTTGTTTCACGGGGTCGGGGCCCCTTCCTCAGTGCGGATCGCCTCAATGAGGATTTCCGCAATGTCCTTCACACCGACCTGGTCAGAAAGCTGTTTCTCCTTGACGCCGTCGCTCAACATGTTCATGCAGAACGGGCAGGCTGTTGCGATCGTGTCGGGCCGGAGGGAGACTGCTTCTTCCGTCCGCTCGATGTTCACTCGCTTCCCGATGCGCTCCTCCATCCACATGCGCCCGCCACCCGCACCGCAGCAGAAGCTCCGGTCGCGTGAGCGTTTCATCTCGACAAGCGTCATGCCAGCGACGGTTGCCAAGTCCTCCCGTGGGGCATCGAAGACGCCGTTGTAGCGCCCGAGGTAGCAAGGGTCATGGAATGTGACACGCTTCTTCTCCGCATTGTCGGCGCGTTTCGCGCCCGCTCTCAGCGCGGGCACCTTCAGCGCTCCCCTCCCGATGAGCTCCCGGATGAACTCTGTGTGGTGCGTCACCTCGAAGTGACCGCCGAACTGACCGTATTCGTTCTTGAGTGTGTTGAAGCAATGCGGACACGCCGTCACGATCTTCTTCACGCCGTACCTGCTGAGCGTCTGGACATTCTCCTTGATGAGCGTCTGAGCGAGGTACTCGTTGCCTGACCGGCGCGCGGGATCCCCGCTGCATTTCTCCTGTGATCCGAGCGTTCCGAAGCTCACACCAGCACGCTCCATGAGCTCCGCAAACGCGCGGCTCACCTTCCGGTAGCGCGCGTCGAACGATCCGGCACACCCGACCCAGAAGAGGTACTCGGGCGACGAATCCTCCGCAAGCGTCTTGACGCCAAGTCCTTCGGCCCAGTCGCCCCGAGTCAAGTAGCTGAACGCCCAGGGTGAGAAGTTCCTCTCAAGGTTCTGGTACATGGTCTGGAGCTCGGGAGGAAACTGCGACTCGGTGAGGACGAGACCGCGCCGCATCTCGACGATCGAAGGGACATGTTCAATGGAGACCGGACATTCCTGCACGCACGCCATGCACGTGGTGCACGCCCAGAGTTCCTCGTCGGTGATGTGGGCATGGACGAGAGTCCTTAAGCCGATCTCCTCCGTGCGTTGTTTTGCATCGGGACCTTCGATGCCGCCGACGAGGATGACGGCCTTCTCCTTGAGCCGGTCGCGGATGTCAGTTATGACCTTCTTCGGCGAGAGGAGCTTGCCTGTGTAGTTCGCGGGACAGGCGGCGGTACACCGGCCGCATTCGGTGCATGTGTAGCCGTCGAGGAGCTGTTTCCACGTCAGGTCTTCGACATCGAGTGCGCCGAATTTCTCGGCGTTCTCCGCCTCGAGGTCGAGCGGAGGGAGCTCGCCGCGCGGGCGGAGGGACGCCAGGTAGACGTTCGGAATCGAGGAGATGACGTGGAAGTGCTTCGAATAGGGGAGGTAATTGAGAAACCCGAAGACAAGACCGATGTGGAGCCACCAGAAGATTTCGAACCATATCTCGAGCCCCGACCTGTTCAGTCCCGCCAGGGAGGGCAGAAGGAACGACGAGACCCAACGTCCTGTCTGAGGTAACGTGAGCGAGGTGTTACATGCGTTCTGCCCGAACATGGAGATCATGATGAACATGATCCATGCGAGGATCACGAGGGCGTCCATCTTCCTGTGCCGCCCGGCCTCGAGTCGCTTGGGGCGAACGATGAGCCGCCGGTAGAACGCGACGAATACAGCGCCGACCACAAGGAGTCCCATGAGCTCTTCAAGGAAGAGCAGGATCGGATAGAGTGGGCCGAGGAGGGAGAGCGAGAATTCTGGGGAGAAACCCTGTCCGACCGTCTCGAGCACGGCGGCGAGGAGAACGACGAATCCCCAGAAGATGGCCGCATGCACGAGTCCGGGGACAGGCTCCCTGAGGAGCTTTGTCTGACCGAGCGCAATCGAGATGACATTCGCCAGCCTCCGGAGAGGCCGGTCGAACCGATCGTCGGGCTTACCGACGCGAAGAAGGCGGATGACGCGCCTCATGCTCCACGCAAAGGAGCCCAAGGCGAATACGAGGACAAGGAGGAAAACGACCGTCCTAACTGTCATTGCCCCGCTCCCGTCTGAATGAAGAGACTATGGAAGGTCAATCACTCTGCGGCTGGAGAGGACCGCCCTGCCGCCGACTGTGACCTCAGTGAGTGCGCCTTTTTCGACCTTCACGCGGACGCGCACACGGCCGGGCGTCCCGAGCAGATCTCCCTGTGCCCCCATGTACTTGAAGGTGCCGCCTCCCTTCCCCCTTCCCTTCTTCAGCCGGGCCAGTGTGATGTAGGCACCGATAGGACCGTTGGCAGATCCGGTTACCGGGTCCTCCGGAATCCCTATGTTCGGTGCGAACATGCGGGACCGGAAGTCCCCATCTTTGCTCTTCGCTCGCGTGAAAACCGAGACACCCCCGAGCTTGCGGCGCTCGAGGGCTTCGGCCAACTTGTCCATCTCGGGAGAGATCTTCGAGAGGTCCGCGAAGCGTTTCAGCGGGACATACATGAGATAGTCGTCACGGACCGGGCCGAGCTCCGCATCGAGCGGCATCTTCTGCGTTCCGAGCGGTCCCTCGAGCTCGCGAAGGATTCCGGCAGCCCTCCGGAACTTTGGCGTTGGGAGTGTGAACCATGGAACCACGACGTCGCCGTCTTTCTCCACACGGACCGTGAGGATGCCCGACTTCGTCTCCACCATGAGCGGCTTTCCAAACGGAAGGATTCCCAAGCCGGTGAGCTGGAAGAACCCTGCGACGGTGGCATGTCCGCAGAGCGACACCTCGTTCGACGGACTGAACCAGCGCAGCCGGATGTCGGCGCCCGGGCTCGTCGCTTTCATGAAGAACGCCGTCTCGGGTGCGCCGATCTGCGCTGCAATCGACTGCATCTCCTTCGTCGAGAGACTCCAGGCGCCGGGCACAACACCTGCCCGGTTCCCCTGGCCCGGTTCCGCGGTGAACGCATCGACAAGAAAGACTTCAACAGATTTCATACACACCTTTGATGATGGAACACTGAAGTGCGAGCGGCTGTGACACAACCGCATCCCAGGGGAGTCACTTCTCCCCGGTGATTTGAACAATGACCGTCCGCGTCCTCGGACGGTTGTCGAAGTCAATGAGGACAATCTGCTGCCACGTCCCGGTGAGAAGCCGCCCGTCCTCGAACGGGACGGTGAACGAGCTGCCGAGGAGCGACGCACGGACATGGGCATACCCGTTGCCGTCACCCCACGTCGCATCGTGATGATACGGTTTGTTCGATGGTGCGAGCCGCTCGAAGAGTTCGGGAAGGTCCTTGAGAAGGCCCGGCTCGTACTCGACTGTCGTGATTCCGGCCGTTGATCCGGCGACAAAGACGAGCGCCGTTCCGATTGTCATCCCGCTCTTCACGACGGCGCACTGCACCTTCTCCGAAACATCAATGATGTCGTTGTGTCCACGCGTTGAAACCGTGAATCGATGGTTCTGGACCATTGGCATGAGCTCCACGGAAGAGGGCATCCGACGAGCAAAGTCACTCATCAAGCGGGAGAGCAACAAGTGTGCTCCGCCGCTCGACGAAGTAGAGGATCCCGTTCCGGAGGGTGAAGGTTCCAAGTGCCGGATAGCGGAGATCGGTGAGTAGCATTTCGCCGAAGAGTTCCCTGCTCGTCGGGCGGTGGATGACTTTCAGATGATGCGCGAGACGCTCCTCTCTGCCCGCACCCGGCTGGTCTACGTCCACATGGTACGCCACGACGACGTGCTCCCCTGCGGGGAGGATTTCGACCGGGCCGCGGCGCCGGTCACCGCCGCAGTGCCGACCAATGAGGGGCGCGAGTTCCTTCATCAAACCAGGCCCGTCATCGATGACGACCGGCTCCCGGAGCTCCTCATCGGCTCCCCTTGAGGGGCGGAGTGCATTCACGGCGGACGCGTCATCCCCGAAGTCCTTCACAACCACACCGGTCCTCTCGTCGAGTTGCTGGTACCGGCTCCGCTCAATCCCGTCGCGCCTGATGATGGCAAAGCCGGGGATTTCAAACGAAAAGACGGCTTCAGGGTCCCTCCAGAGGAGCTCGCCGGTCTGGAGGTCGAGTGCCGTGACGCCTCGGTGGACGGGAAGATCCGGTTTCGCAAACTCGTGGAGAAAGAGGACCGTCTCGCCGCACGCTTCAATGCCGATCCAGCGCCTCTCGTTCAGCGCGCGGTCCCGCCAGAGCGGGGCGCCGCTATCCGCGTTGACGCAAAAGAAACGCGCGGAGCCGTCCGCACCCGCCCGTTCCTCACCCATGACGAGCCCGTTCCGCGTGAAAAGGATTCGCCATATTGAACCAGCGACCTGGA
>Ga0210056_1003185_pt1 | contig 13444 bp, 19 predicted proteins | sample CryGeyCG2014_080_2_FD_183965 | JGI IMG/M metagenome (GOLD analysis project Ga0210056, IMG submission 183965) | Groundwater microbial communities from aquifer - Crystal Geyser CG07_land_8/20/14_0.80 (SPAdes) (version 2) | ecosystem: Environmental > Aquatic > Deep subsurface > Groundwater | place... | reverse complement strand
AAGAACGATCCGCGTATCACAAGAATAGGTAACCTTTTGCGAAAGACAAGTCTGGATGAGCTTCCCCAGATACTGAACGTGCTAAAAGGGGAGATGAGCTTAGTTGGACCCCGCCCGATCGTTCAAAAAGAAGTTCCTCGATTCGGGTACTCGATCAATGATTTCTTTATAGTGCGGCCCGGTATAACCGGACTTTGGCAGGTAAGCGGTAGGAACGATATAGATTACTCGGAGCGGGTCCGTCTGGAAGCCTGGTATGTCCGCAACTGGTCTCTGTGGTTGGATATCACCATCCTCATCCGAACCGTCGGCATCGTACTGTCGCGAAGCGGTGCATACTAGCCACCCGCCGTTGCAGATGCCACACTCGTTCACGACACGCCGACCCCTCTCATCTCAAACAGCAACTAATTGCTATCGCTTAACAAAGTATGTCTGATTGTGAAGATGTTTGACGAAATACCGGTTGAACGGTCCGGAAAGTGCGATTTAATAGCAGACCAGGCGAAAGATTGTTTAATAATCGACCGATGATATTAGGTATATTGTAGGAATGGTCGCACTATAAGGCTAGAAATTATCATGAAACGTGTTGTTCTAATAACCGGGCATTATTGGCGGTCAAACAAAAAGGCCGGATTTCATTGGCTTGCGGATGCATTTCACCGAAACGGTTCAGAGGTCCTCTTTTTTACCTGTTCGTTAAGCTTACTGTCATTTTTACGGCGTGATAAAAGACTTCAATACGACGGTTTGTTTCAGGCACGTAATAGACTAATCGCCGAAGAGGAAGGACTCTGGAGTTTTGTCTGGTTTACACCCTGGCACCCGGCCAACCTCCGTGCAGGGATTCTCAATAAGTTGAGCACGCCTTTATTTAGGCGTTACGGGTCTTTTTCCTTGGGTTCGGCTGAATCGTTTATGCAGTCGGCGGATGTCTTTATTATCGAGAGCGGTCCAGGATTGTTGCTTGTGCCATACCTCAAGCGCTTACGGCCAGATGCGAGGTTTGTATACCGGGTCTCAGACGACCTGCGCTTTTTGCGTAGCCATCCAGTAGTCATTCAGGCGGAAGAAGAGTACGTTTCTAGGTTTGACCTGGTAAGCGTACCGAGCACCGGCATGCTTAAACTGTTCGAGGGTAAAACCCCTCATCTTGAGCTACATCTTCATGGAATCAACAAAGAACTCTTTGATGCCGATTATCCTAATCCGTATGCCGGTACGGCTGGCCCTAACTTAGTGTTCGTGGGGGTTTCTCACTTCGACATCGATTTTCTGGATCGCGCCAGCCGTCTCTTTCCAACGCGGAACTTCCATATCATAGGTCCTATCGATGGCGTGCAAGACTGCCCCAATGTGAAAATCTACGGCGAACTGGATTTTCTCAAAACCGTTCCGTTTATTAAGCATGCAGATATCGGTTTAGCGACGCGGAGTTATATGCCGGGTGCGGAGTTATTAGGTGATAGCTTAAAAATAATCCAATACACATATTGCCGCTTGTCTATAGTTGCGCCTAGTTTTATCTCGACCGATCGACCTAATATCATTTTCTATCATCCGGGCGACGATGAGAGTATACGTCGAGCGATGCTGGCGGCTTCGACTTATAACCGCTCGCAGACCTACAGAGACGACATCAAATCCTGGGATGAATTGGCCGAGCTGCTGGAGGGGGGCCAACATGCGTAAGCGATTTATTCTTGATCCCTTCTGGGTTATCTTCGGGCTTTTCGCACTTCAGGCGCTCTTGTGGTGGTTCTTTATGCCGCAAGTACCCACAATATTTGGGGCGGCGTCTCGCTATAGAGGCGATTCTGCACTACTGCGGTTTTTGTTGCTGTGGATGGCTCTTTTGGCGGGCGTATCTATAGGAAAAATGGCGGGAGTTACTTGGCAGAAACGAACAAACAATCAGAGCGATCATCTATCGACAGGATGGGTGAAGTTCCTTTCCTCGTTTGCAGCTTATACGCTACTGATCAGCCTTGCGGGAGAGCTTGTTTACGTTCGCGAGATTATTGCTAACCCGGCTCTCATCAGGGAGGCATTTGACGCCGGGACTCTCGCTCTCGTAGGTGAGCAGGTCAATGAAGTACGGATTGTAGGTTTTAGCTCCCTCAACAATCTTTTTATCATTCCTTCGGCCATTTATGCCATGATCATGTTTCATCCGGATATGGGGCCGGTGGCCGTGAAGAAAGCAAGGTTTCGACTTATTCTTATTGGAACAATCAGCGTGCTTCACGCCTTGATTTTTGCCGCCAGGATGTTCCCTGTTTATTTTGTTTTAATCGTGTTCGCCGCTTACTTGCTGGTGATGCCCAACTCGCACCGCCTTACCTGGAGAAATATCTTGAAAACCGTCGGGTTCATGGGTGCCATCATTTGGGTCGGTGAGCTGTTACGCGGCGGCTTATGGTATGCGACAAATTACGGTGTTGGCGTTTTTTCCGCCGAGACCCAAAGGCATGTCATCGATCTCTTTGTTCAGGGATATTTCGCCGCTGATTTTAATAATGCTTTAGTGCTTTTAGACCATAATTCAAGCTATCAGTTTTTTAGCACCACTATGCTAGGGGAGTTTCTTAGCGGATTTGATTCATATACCTTAATCCATGGTTGGACAAGTGCATTTGGTACTGTAAACGTTCTCGGCTTATGGTGGTATGACTGGGGGCTATGGGCATACGGGCTCAGCCTTATTGTCGGAGCCCTCTTGGGTGTAGCATACAAGGTCGCAGAGAAGGCATCTGGCCGCATTTCTCTCGTAACGCTCTGTTTTGTTATTGCGTATCCGGGTATTTGGTCGCTAACAAGGATCAACTACTTCTTCCTGACAATCTTTGTCATACCGGTCGCATTCATAGCCGTTGCCGGTATTTTAGTCAGCCTTCTCCGATTACGGCAAGCTGGTTTTACGGGACGTAATGTGGTTATGGGTGGCGATAATTCTGAGGGACCGCCCAGTCATGCAGGAGTGGGCTAAAGGAGTCGATGTTTTATATGCAGAACATCATCATTAACGGTCGGTTTCTCTCACAGGCCGTCACCGGCGTGCAAAGATATGCTTTGGGCGTGGTCAAGGCACTCGATGATCTATTGGACTCAGGGGTGATAGACCCCGGGCTCTATTCGTTTACGCTTCTGGCACCGAAGGATATACGATACCGACCCGACTTGAGACATATTGATATCGAGGTCGTTGGACGGCTAAAAGGGCATCTATGGGAGCAGGTGGAGTTGCCGTTGTATGCTGGCAAAAGGGTTCTTGTAAATCTATGTACGCCTGCGCCACTGATAAAAAGGAACCAGGTAGTCATGATTCATGACGCTGCCACCTATGCGTGCCCCGACGAGTTTTCAACAGCGTTTCGCACCTGGTATAAGATCATGCTGTATGGACTATGCAAGCGGGCCGCGAAGGTAGTCACCGTTTCCAATTTCTCGAAGAAGGAACTAGCCCACTACTGCAAAACTGACGAAACCAACATTCACGTTGTGTATCCCGGAATCGACCACTTCAATCAGACGCAAGCAGACGAATCCGTTTTACAGAAATATGATTTATCCGGTAAGAAATTTGTTCTAGCGGTTAGCTCACTGAGCCCACGCAAGAATTTTCTTCGTCTTGTTGATGCCATAGCGACCCTGGGTGATACGGACCTTGATCTTGTCGTGGTAGGGGGTTCCAACCATAAAGTATTTAATCGCATCGGGCTGGAGTCACGCAATCGGGTTAAGTGGTTGAGTTCGATAAATGATAAAGAGCTGAAGGCGCTTTATGGAAGCGCCTATTGCTTCGCATTTCCTTCATGGTATGAGGGTTTCGGCTTGCCCCCGATCGAGGCAATGCTTTGTGGATGTCCTGTAGTTGCCGCTAACCGTGCTTCATTACCAGAGGTATGCGGTGAGGCGGCGCTCTACTGCGACCCTTATGATCCGCAAGATATCGCGGGAAAGATACGACTTCTTTGGAATAACGCCTCGCTTAGAGACGATCTGCAAGCGAGAGGACTGGCCCGTGCATCGGTGTTTACGTGGGAGAAGTGTGCCCAGGATATGTGGTTCATTATTCGGCAGCTGCTATCTTAGCGATGAGTAGCTGCGGTGACTTATGGGGCGCAACTTTTATTACATGACGTGCGCCGGTTTTGAGAGAAGGGAAGAGCACAGGTTTTTATGAAGAACGGCAAACTCAGGGTCTTATTACTCATTGAAGCATCTGGAAGCGGTGCGGGGCGGCATGTCTTGGACTTGGCGGACGGGCTTGCGCAAAGCGGGCATGAGGTCCACCTGCTCTATTCACCGCTGCGTATCGAAGACGCGTTTCTTCAACGAATCCGGGAACTTGATGGTGCGATATATAGTAAGGATATTGCCATGCGGCGCTCGATTTCTCCATGGCACGATATGCGATCCTATACGAGAGTAGTAGAGTACACCCGCAAGTTTGGGCCTTTTGACATAGTGCACGGTCACAGCTCAAAGGCGGGGGCTTTAGCGCGATTGATTAAAATATTTGGTGCAAGGTCGGCCAAGATAGTATATACCCCCCACGCATTTATCACCCTTTCACCGGGTCTGAGCGGTTTGAAGAGGATGGCATATAGTGCTATTGAGCGCTTCTTGGGACGCCGCTTTTCGGACGCCGTTATTGCCGTATCCCATCAGGAAGCCGAGCATGCGGTAGAGCTCGGGCTGCCGGCTTCCCGGGTGCATACCATTGCTAATGGGGTAGGTCCAGCCAAAGATGTTCTCAAACACCGAGGCGAGCAGCGTCAAGCTCTCAATATTGCATCCGATGATGTAGTAATAGGATTTAGCGGGCGATTAGATTACCAGAAGGCGCCGGAAGTATTGCTCGAGGCTTACCTTGCATTAGGAACCGGTGTGGATACGCATTTGGTCTTTCTAGGTGAAGGCCCCGAACGCCAAAAGCTTGAGGGGATTGCTGGGGCTCATCATATAACTGGGGCAATCCACATTGTCGGATATCATGCTATGGCGCAAGAGTTTCTAAGCGCCTTTGATATTTTTGTATTGCCGAGCCGGTACGAGGGATTACCGTACACGTTGTTAGAGGCGATGGCGACAGGACTACCTGTTGTAGCCACCGCGGTAGGCGGTAATTGCGAGCTGGTTCGCGAGGGGGTCAACGGATTTTTGGTGCCACCGGATTCTGCCGAAGACCTGAAGAAAGCGCTTTATTCGCTTGTGCATGATGCCGAGCTGCGGGAGCGTTTCGGTAGAGCGTCGTTAGAAATAATCCGAAGTACCTATAGTAAACGTACTATGGTAGAGCAAACGCTTGAGCTATACCGGAGTTTATAAGTCACATGTTTGTTGTTTTATTTGCCGGGGTTTCTGTTGCTCCTGTAGCGAGCGTATAAAGCGATAGTCAAAGGGAAGGGCAATCGTGTTACATATTATTCATCCTCCTGCATATAAGGCCGAACGCCTTTATATTTACGACCTGCTTTTAGGTGAGTTTCTTGGGCTGGAGTACCAGCTTCAAGAGCGGCTCTGCGATGGCGTAAAAATAACACTCAAAGATGACCCTCATAAAAAAGAACTTTGTTTATCCGACCACTTTTTCAAGACCCCCGAGAATGAGTGGCTTACAGCTGATTCGCTGCCGAAACAGCCTCTCAGGATATGGGATATCTCAACTGCCCCTATCGATGCTACCGTAATTTCCACTGCGATTCCAGTGCTTTATGGGGACCGGCTAGCCTCCGGCTCGTTCTATGAGGAGACTCCGTCAACGATAGACCTGGGGTTAGATATTTTTGGAAGCGCTTTTTTCATGCTTACCCGCTACGAGGAACTCGTGGTCGAAGAGCGCGATACCCGGGAGAGGTTTCCAGCGACGGCATCCATAGCGTATAAGGAGGGGTTCCTAACCCGGCCGTTGGTGAATGAATATCTCGAGATACTGTGCTGGGCGTTAAAGCGGCTGTGGCCGTCCCTGGAGCGAAAACAGAGAAGATTTCGTGTCAGGTTAACCCACGATGTCGATTGGCCGTACTCCAGCTCCCAGAAACCTATACGGCCGTTTATCTCGGCCGCCGCTGATATTGTAAAACGAAAGGAACCGATGCTCGCAGTGCGGCGAATATGGGCGTTTCCTTATGCTTTACGCGGCAACTTTGATTACGATGTCAACAACACGTTCGAGTTTATCATGAATACTAGCGAGCAACACAATATTCGAAGTACGTTTTATGTTATTACCGAGCACTCTGCAGGATTGATCGATGGTATTTACTCTATCGAAGAGCCGTGGATCAAAAAGCTCTTGCGCAGGTTTAACGAGAGAGAACACAAGATCGGTTTACATACAAGCTACAATACGTTTCGCGACCCGGACCAAGTGCGTTTAGAATACGAAAAGCTTCTAGCAACATGTGAAGAGGTGGGAGTCCACCAGGCAAACTGGGGCGCCCGGCAGCATTTCTTACGCTGGGAGAACCCGATTACCTGGCAAAACCTTGAGGATACGGGCATCGATTATGATAGCACCTTGACCTTCGCCGACCAGGCCGGTTTTAGATGCGGGATATGCTATGAGTATCCTGTTTTTAATGTTTACACCCGTAAAATCCTTAAACTCCGCGAACGTCCGCTTATCGTAATGGAGGGCACCCTCCTTGATTATATGGAGTTATCCCTTGAAGTGGCGAGCCAGCACATATTCGATTTGCAAGACCGATGTAAATTATTTGGCGGCGACTTTACGTTACTGTGGCATAATAGCTCACTGATTTCTCGCCGTGAACGAAATTTGTATCAGGATATTGTCAACCGAATAGCTACCTAACGCGTAAAACACTCCATAATCGATTGCTATAGTTATGGTATAATCTGTTAAAACGCTTGGAGTACAATCAAGGCGTACAATATGCAAGATGAAGAGTATCTACTATCAACCGAAGATGGCCCTGACAAAGTCAAGATGCCGTCCATCGTAAAATCGACGGCCAAGATGTCGGTTGCGACGGCTTTAAGTCGGCTGACCGGCTTTTTGAGGAACATAAGTCGGCTGACCGGCTTTTTGAGGTTGGCAGCGGTGCTTTAAGCGATACCTTTTTTACTGCCAACGCTATGCCGAACATTATCTTTGAGCTCATCGTGGGCGGTATTTTAGGTTCGGTGATCATCCCGGTATACGTCCAATACCTGCAGGACAAGAGCGATGACGAAGCTCGCTACATGATAAACAACCTCACGACCATTATCTGTGTCATCGGGGCTGTGGCAAGCTTGATCGGCGCCATATTCGCACCGTTTTTTGTTCACTTAATAACGATTCGCGAGCCTTCGCGCGCTACCCCGATGATGATAATGTTCTTTAGGGTATTTGCGTTTCAGATACTGTTTTATGCGATTACCGCTATGTTTAGCGGCATCCTTAGCTCACACCGGCGATTTACTATGCCTATGGCGGCCCCTATCTTTAATAACGCGGTAGTTATCGCCACAATACTGGGGCTCTATCTACCTCTCAGCAGGGGCAATCATGGGCTTGCGCTCTTCTTGCTGGCGCTCGGAACCACGGTCGGGGTGGCCGCTTTAGCCCTTGTGCAGGTACCATCGGTATTAAAAGCAGGAGTTTCATTGCGTCCGTATTTCAATCTCAGACATCCGGCGGTGAAACAGGTGGTCAAGCTTGGGCTGCCCATGATCGGCTTTGCCGCAACATGGCAGCTTAATAATGCCGTCATTTATGTGTTGCTTCAGCCATATAAGGGTGGAGCTATGGCATACATGCAGGCGCTGGTATTTTTCCAGTTACCGTATGCGATTTTCACACTTTCGATTATGACGGCGATATTCCCCGAACTCTCACATTTTGCCAACAAAAAAGATTTCGTGAGCTTTAAGGGAACCCTTTCCCTTGGTTTGCGGTCGACATCATTTGTTATGATTCCCTCAGCTGTCTTTATCGGTATTATGGCTAAACCGATCATCACGCTCACCCTTCAGCATGGGAGGTTTGATGCCGCCGGTACTCAGATAACGGCTGCGGTACTCGGCTCGTTTGCATTCGCATTACTCTCGATGTCATTCTATAGCATGCTGACGCGGGTATATTACTCACTCCAGGATACAAAAACGCCCATGATGATCGGCGCCGTAAGCGTACCGTTGCAGATTGCTTTTAACTTTTTGTTCATCGCGGTTTTCGGTGTGAGGGGGCTTCCATTATCATATGCTTTAGCGCTCACATTCGCCGTTGTAATCCAGCTCTATGTATTGCGGCGGAAGATCGGTCCTATCGGAGCTACTGGTATGGTTAAGGCTATGGGTAAACACCTTACGGCGGCAATTCCTGCGGGTCTCATAATCTATTTCATACACCATACCGCGCAAAGCGCTATGCCGTCTCACATGGTGGGTCAGATAGTGGAGATTATCGCCGCAGCGGCCATGGGCGCTATAACGTATGTGGGATTAGCGTTACTTCTCAGGGTGCAAGAGGTTGATTTCATTAAACAGTTACCACAGAGATTTCTTCGCACGAGAGTAAATCCGACCTAATATAAATGCTACTTCCAGAATAATTTTATCCCGATCCAGGCAACCATTAGAACCGCCGAGAGCAGCAGCAAGGGAATCACAGCGTCCACAATAATCACCGTCCGATATGCTGTCAATTTACATGACGAAGTATTTATTCCCAAATTAACTATGAGGCAGTTGATTTACTACAATCGCTTGCCCACTTAACGAAATAAGTCTTATAATTTTGAAACGGGCACGGAATACTCGAATTGAAACCACAGCGCGATCCGCAGCATTCTATCGAACGCGTCCACTTTTTCACCAACTATATATTCTCTGTCATAACGATTTGTTGATTAACATATGGCGGAGTTAATCCAACATTACATAATCGAGGAGGATGTAAGAGGATGTTCAAGTCTTATTCACGGAAGGGCAAAGGTGTAACGCCTGGGGGGTACGAAAGGAAACACAGGCGATATCATTTGCTCTGATAGCTTTACTGGTATCGTCATTGTATTTAGTTTGGCTGCTTCCGGCGGCGATAGCCAAAAGTGGTCAATCTAATGGGAACCATGCCAATGCAGTCTGCAACAGCGACAATAGTACCCACAGATCATCGAAGACAAGATCTAATGAGGATAAATCCCAGGGTCGGAATAAGAATAGTCGCAAATACAAAGACAAAGATGATGCTAGATGTGACAGCAGTATTCGAGAGAAGAGGCTTGGCAATGTTTGCGACCAGCAGGATTGCGACGGCCACGATTGGGATCAAGGCAAGAACTGTTGCAAGCCACATGGTAATTGCCGGAGTTGCCACCATCCTTAATAAAAGACGTGCTCGCAACTGGTAACTTGCGCTACGGGGACAACTGCCACGACCGCTTCCAAATGTACGACAGCGCCATGTACTACCACGAACACTACATCGCTATGTAGAACCACAACGACAGGTGCACCTGCCATGACCACCACGACTCACCCTTACGGGATGACTACCACGGTAACGACGCCTTGCTCTACGACCTCTACAGTTTTCAGCACTACGGTAACGACGCAGCAAGGAGGAACGACAACTACCTCAACGACGGTGTGGGGTTCAACTGTAACGACACAGAGGCTGGCTTCTACCACAACCGTTAAATCGAAAAAAACAGCTCCGGCAAAAACTACCGCTGCTTTAAAAAGAAAGTCGCTCCCGTTTACGGGTATGAGCCTGTGGACTATGATTTCGTTGATCGGGCTTGTAATCACCGGCGGACTTATTTACAGTTTCGGAAGGAAAAGGGTGGGGTAGGACTCCTTGTTTTTCGTCTGCTTGATTATTCTTATCTGCTATAATACATGTAAACGTGGAGGTGGCAAATGAAGAACTATCGGTTTTCAATCATAGTTGAAAAAGACAAGGATGGTTATTTTGCATTTTGTCCAGAGCTACAAGGATGTTACGCTCAAGGTGAAACGTATGAAGAAGCCCTGGAGAACATAAAAGATGTTATCCGCCTTCATGTAGAGGATAGGATTGAAAGCGGCGAGGAAGTGCCCCAGGCCGAGTCCGTAAGTCTTACCTCTATGGAAATAGCGGTATGAGCAACAAGCTGCCAAGGGTTACATTTGCTGATGTGATAAAAGTGTTAGAGCAAATCGGTTTCGCTTTTGCTAGGCAAAGCGGTAGCCACAAGATTTACAAGAATAACAGCGGCAGAAGAGTAACGGTCCCCTTTCACGCAGGTAAAATCCTGCATCCAAAAGTGTTAAATAGCATCCTTCGAGACATGGGCATATCAGTTGAACAATTTAGAGAGCACCTAAACAAGTAAAAAGCCTATTTGTTTTGGTGCGGTGATGGTTAAGTGATGGGTGAGAGTCAGAAACACGAAAAACTTGATATTATCTTGCGCTACTTCGCCGCTCTATTCTGCCTCACAATAATAACCTATTTTTCAAGCCAAACCTTTCATGCGCAGGATTTGCGACCGGAAATCCGGGAGCATAAAACCCTGGTTAGTAGCGAAGTGCGTAAGCTTCCTGAGATGCGGTTTACTTACAGCCAAAAACCAACGGATAACCGGAAAAACCCTGTTGATTTCATCCACTTTTTCATTCGTAAGGGGGCGCATGTGGCCATGTATGGGCTCTTGGGGTTGTCGTTAGTCGGCGCTCTTTGGGGTATGGGGTTGCATGATAAGCGACGCTGGTTTATCGCAGCTTTAATCGTAATAACCATTGCAGGGCTAGACGAATGGCACCAAACTTTTGTTGGTGATCGCACGGGGATGGCCAAGGATGTCATTCTGGACTTCGGCGGCTTTTTAGTCTTCGCCGGTTTTGCCTGGGTAGCAAGCAAAGCGACCGCGCTACTTAGACGACCACTTTGTTGAGCTTCTTCATCAGGCGCGACTTTTTGTTGGCGGCGTTGTTCTTGTGGATGATGCCTTTCTCGGCGGCTCTGTCCAGGTTCTTTATAGCAACCTTAAGTGCTGCTTCGGCTGCATCACGGTTGCCGGCGACTATCGCGTTGTTAAATTTGGTGGCATCCAATATATCCGAGATACGTCCGTTTTCCGTTTTCCAAGGTTGGTAACGTCGTGTGAGGTTCTTCTAAAAACCAGCTTTTTATATTATAGTCAAGTAACAGGCCTTTGTTTGAGGATAGCCTTACTTGAGGTGTGGTTTTAGTGCGAGAACCAATAAAGCAGGAGATAACCAAAGTTTGCCGTAAGTACAGGGTCGAGTTTCTAGCTCTCTTTGGCTCAAGGGCAGCCGGGGAAGCAAGAAAAGAAAGTGACATAGACCTGGCCGCTTTCTTTAGCCGACGTACTTCACCAAGAGAAGAGCTCGATTTTTTCTACGAGCTTGTGCGGTTATTCGGAACCGATCGACTTGATCTTATTGTGCTGGATAGAGCCAATCCACTGCTTTTAAAGGAAGTGGCCCTTTACGGAGTGCCGCTTTTTGAACGGCGTAAAGAATCTTTTGATGAGTTCATCATCCTGGCCATAGCTAAATATCAGGATACCAGGAAAAACAGGCGTTTTGAAAAAGAGCTTACAGAAGAGTTCTTAGAGGAGAAGAAGCGTGAAGCGGTTTGACCCTGATATTATTGAAAAGAAGATAGCCCTGATAAGGGGATATTTAGACGACCTTAAACAAGTCGAAGGCCTAAGTATCGAAGAATATAAGTCGGACATATTTCGTAAAAGAGGCATCGAGAAGACGCTTATAAATATCGTCCAAGCAGCTGTTGATATCAACAACTATCTCCTCGTTAAGCTCGCTAAGATTGCGCCAATAGACAATTACGATTCTTTCGTTAAGTTAGGTGAGCAGGGCATGGTTCCGATGGAATTTGCATCAAGAATAGCGCCATCATCCGGCCTGAGAAGTCGTCTGGTCCACGAGTATGATAAGATCGATGACGCAATTGCCCATATGAGCATTAAAGACGCTTTAGGGCAATACCCCCAATACATTGAACATGTTCTCGATTTCCTCAAGAGACAAGAGCTAGGATAAGCGAAGGAGATACAGAGGAAGAGGTTTTGCCTGGGTAGCAAGCAAAGCAACCGCGCTACTTAGACGGCTACTTTGTTAAGTTTCTTCATCAGGCGCGATTTTTTGTTGGCGGCGTTGTTCTTGTGGATGATGCCTTTCTCGGCGGCTCTGTCCAGGTTCTTTATAGCAACCTTAAGTGCTGCTTCGGCTGCATTACGGTTGCCGGCGACTATCGCATTGTTAAATTTGGTGGCATAGGTTTTAAGAGCCGATCTTGTGCCCTTATTGCGGATGCGCTGGCGCTCTGATACCTTTATCCTCTTGATTTGCGACTTTATATTTGCCAAGGTTATCCTCCTTAATGTTTATGTAAAACAGAAGAATCTTATCACACCGCACTATAAACTGCAAGGTTAATTAAGGTACCCGTAATTAAGATAGAGTGTAATTAAGAGAAAGTGTCCTGGGGGATCGGTGAGTAAGCGCATTATATGCTATAGAAGGCTACAGATCCCCTCGATTAGCCAAACTCTTGACGTAGGTTAGTCCTTCGAGCTTGTTACAGGCTTTTTCATCCGCGGTAATATACACGGCGCCGATAGCATCGGCAATAACGGCAAAGTAGCTATCGTATACCGCCATGTTCTTGGCCAGGCTGAGGGTTATGGCGGCTTTTAAAGCGGAGAGATCAAACGGCAGGATATGTATGCCTAAATCAATCGTGCTTTGCAGGTATTCATGGATGTCCGCCTCGGTAAATAATCCGCTGTAGCGTAGCGCGTTTGCTATCTCGTAGAGTCCTAGTTCAGGGAAGAATAGCTCGACTTGATGGGAGAGGAAGGCGTCCCTGAGAGCGACTGCATCCGTTGTGTTGTTCTCATCTATATACCATTTAATGACAACGCTTGAGTCAAGGAGCAGGGATTTATTGGCTGGTTTTTTACTTGGCAAGGCGATACCTCCACCGGCTTATGATTTCAGCCCCACTGACTTTGCCGCTGCCGGATTTTTTTCTTGCCTCGTCCATTATGCGGGCCGCTTCCAAACGTTTTTCCGTCTCATCCTGTGCGTGCGATGTAAGATACTCACGCAGCGCCTCTCGAATCAATTCGCTACGCGACCGGTGCTCTGTTGCTGCGACCTCGTCTATTTTTTCCAGGTACTCTTCGGGCAAACTAACGATAACACGATTCATAGAAATAACCCTCTTTCAGCAGAGATATGATATCATAATGATATCATATCGGCATCACATCAGCAAAGACTTATTATCAATTATTTTATCAATTATTTCGTCTGTAATGATTGGGCCATCTACTTGATTGAGAGATTCCCATATCAGCAAGAAACCTCATCAATCTGCTCCAACAGCTGGATGTAGTTCTTCCTTGGCAAGCCATGAGGCATACCGCAATGCTTCTTTTATATCTTCGGG
>Ga0210056_1003173_pt1 | contig 13462 bp, 11 predicted proteins | sample CryGeyCG2014_080_2_FD_183965 | JGI IMG/M metagenome (GOLD analysis project Ga0210056, IMG submission 183965) | Groundwater microbial communities from aquifer - Crystal Geyser CG07_land_8/20/14_0.80 (SPAdes) (version 2) | ecosystem: Environmental > Aquatic > Deep subsurface > Groundwater | place... | reverse complement strand
AAATCGGAGCAGTTATCAGCATTACTCGTTAAATTTTTCACATTGATAAAAACCAGGCTTTTGTTTTTACATTTAAACAATAGAGGCCTGGTTTTGTTTTAAAACGCATTCCGTATTGTCATTCCCGCGAAAGTGGGAATCCATACGATAATCAGCCAATCAAACTTGGATTCCCGCTTTCGCGGGAATGACAATAAAACAACTTTTCCATTAGCAAAGAATAAAAACGTAAATTATGAATCGTGGCTAATCGCAATGCGCTAACATCTTGAATTCTAAAAAGATGAGCCAGATAAGCACGGCTATACCGAGCGCAAAGCAAGCAATCGCAAGCGCGACTAACTGGTTCAGAATCGCTATAATATCTTTCTTTGTCAGGCGTAAAATACGAATAAAATTTTGCCTGTCTAATATCAATATCATCTATAGAATCAGCATTATATACATAAAGTCGCCGATGTCTGGCATCGCGGGTTGGTAAAACGCAATCAAAAACAGAATAGCCCAAATCATTACAACCGACAATTTCGTCTGGCTTGCCCACGCCCAAACCATAAAGAAAATATTTTTCCGGAGTATTCTTAGCGATCGTTTGGGCGACTTCATAGTTAAATTTGCCTTGAGATGTAATTGGCCAACCGCCATAACCCAAACCATCAAAACCAATTTCAACCAGCCGTTGCGTACATTCAACTCGCAAGTTCAAAAATTCACCACCCTGAACTATACCTAAAAGATATGGCCTATTTTTTTCATCTAAACCTTTTTTTCCGCAAATTTCTTCAAAATATTTTTTGGATCGTTTCGCCCAAAGAATAGTTCTTTCCACGCTTTGGCACGCCTTTTTTTCATCTGATTTTGGATCAGTAAATTCATCCAACACCACCACCATATCTGTATTTAGTTCCATTTGAAAACGAATGGATTCTTCGGGTGTAAAAATAATTTTTTTCTTGGCTGTCGGTCGAAAAACTACTGCTTCATCGGTAATCGCGCCAAATCTTTTGTTCGCCTTAACTAATGTCATAATTTGAAACCCACCAGAATCAGAAATCACCGCGCCATTCCAAGACATAAATTTACGAATCCCGCCAAATTTTTTGATCACCCGACTGCCCAATTCGTTATACAAGTGATAAGTATTAACTAAAATTCCCGGCGTTTTAGTATCTTCAATATCCGCGCTATCCAAAGTTTTAAGCACAGCCCGCGTAGCGTCTGGGAAAAATACCGGCAAAGGTAATTTTGTACCATTTTTTGTTTTAAAAAACTTTAAACCATTGTTGTTTATTTTCTCCATAATTATTATTGTATAACTTAAACCCGACAAAGGCAACACAAATACAATTTGACCATAAACATAATTAGTGGTATATTTTGAGATTATGTTAGACAAAAAAGAATTTCGCAGCCCAACCTTGGGCCAACTTGGATTAAAACAAGTAAGCCAAGAAATCTTAGACTATATTCACGCTCAGCCCAAAAATCGCTACAAAATAGTTATTGGCACTGACTCGGAATCGCATGACCGGGTTGATTTTGTTTCCGCGGTCGTGGTGCAACGAGTGGGCTTTGGTGGCCGCTACTTTTGGCAAAGAACTTTTTGTGACAAAATGCCAAGTTTACGCCAAAGAATCTATGAAGAAGTCAATTTATCTTTAATCCTTGCTCAAAAAGTACTGGAGCAATTGCGCAATCGCTTGGATGATGAAATCTTAACCAAGGGTTTTGAAATCCATATAGACGCTGGCCAAAACGGTGAAACCCGTGAAATGCTTAAAGAGGTAGTCGGCATGGTCCGCGGCAATGGGTTTAATGTTAAGACAAAGCCAGAAGCATATTGCGCGTCTAATGTAGCGGATAAGCACGTCTGAGAAAAATCAAAATGCAAAAGGCAAAATGAAAAAACGAAATTAACGAAAAAACGAACTGTGGAAAAATAATTTGACAAATTTGTTAATTTTGATATGCTAACTTTGATGCGACGATTATTACGACAAAGTTTTTGGTTTAATTTTTACTTTACTGACTTTTAATGGTCCGCCGGTTTTGCGTATTATAAATCTTTAAGGAGTAGTGTCCACACCAAAGATTTAACAAAAAACGGCTGACCATATCAAGGTCAGTTTTTTATTTAGAGTTCTTTCAATGATTTATTTAAAGACCACTTCAGGCATAAACGCCTCAAAAAAAGGAGCAAATAAAAATGGATGCAATTAATACTGATGATTTAATGGAGGAATTGAACACCATCAAAAGCCACTGCGCGACCATAGTCCACCAAACAGGACAAAAAATTCAAACTGCGTTTAAAGAGCCAGGAGAAAAAGATCCTACCTTAGATCAGGTTAAACGCTTCCTTGCCTTACAGGACACCCAAAAAGCAATAATTGCCGCTCAAGAAAGTCTTAAACAGGCCCTAAGTATTGACCAATAAATATTTCAAACAGGCCCCAGTTTACAATTAACTGGGGCATTATTTTTCCACACCCACGAATCCCTTGACATCTTAATATAATTTGTTAGAATAGCCACGTATGATGAATCCAAAAATCCCTAACCAAAGAAGTGCTTAAAAGCAGTAATTTTTGTTCTGCTTTAAAGCCGCTTCTTAGAAAGCGGTTTTAAATTCCTCATATATTGTTATGAATCCCGGATCAAGTCCGGGATGACAACGGATTGTCCTTTGACAACTAAATACGTAAGCAGGTAATTGCATGCAAACATAAGATATAATTTTTTGTAGGATAACTCTTATGCGGTTAAGAAAAATAATAAGGGCGTATGGTGAATGCCTTGACGTCAAGAGCCGATGAAGGACCTGGCGTGTCTGCGATAAGCCCCGGTGAGGTGACAAGCGACCTTTGACCCGGGGATGTCCGAATGTGGCAACACAACGTAGAGCAATCTATGTTATGTGTCAGCAATGACACATGGGTACCCGCTGAAGTGAACCATCTCAGTAAGCGGAGGAAAATAAAACAATCGTCGTGCTTGCACGACAAATTCCCCAAGTAGCGGCGAGCGAAAAGGGAACAGCCCAGAGTTTATTTACTTCGGTAAATAAGCAGTTATAAGAAAATTTCTTTCTTTAATGATACAAGATAAAAAACTTGTCTAACCAAAGGTCTCTGGAAAGAGCCGCCATAGCGGGTAATAGCCCCGTAGGTAAAAGATGTTTTTAATCTTGGTTATTTTCTTGAGTACCTTGGGACAAGATTATCCCATGGGAAGTCGGGAGTACTATACTTCCAAGGCTAAATACTCTTGATGATCGATAGTGAACAAGTACCGTGAGGGAAAGGTGAAAAGCAGCCCGGTGAGGGCGATGAAATAGAACCTGAAACCATATGCCTACAAAGAGACGGAGCTGTCACGGTTTACTGTGACGGTGACGTCGTGCCTATTGAAGAATGAGCCAACGAGTTATTGTCAATTACTATCTAATCCCGCATAGGGAGAAGGTTTAGCGAAAGCGAGTCTTAATAGGGCGTAGATAATTTCGATTCTGCTATCTTTTTTGACCCAAAAAAACTTTGAAACTTAAAGTAGATTAATTGAGAGTTGAAAAATTTAATTTTCAATTTCTAATTCTCAATTTCTAAACAATTTTCAATGACGTAATTTCTAATTTTCAATGCGCGACTTACGTTTAGAAATTAAAAATTGATTGATTAAAAATTGTTTAAAAATTAGAAATTAAAAATTAGAAATTTTGATTCTACGAATTTATTTTAAATAACAAATCTTTTAATTTAGAGTCAAAAACGATAGCAGATAGAAACTATCAAGTAGTTGGTAATAAACCCGAAACCAGGCGAGCTATTTATGACCAGGGTGAACTTTGGTGAACAACCAAAGGGAGGCCCGCACCCACTAGCCGTGCAACACTAGGGGATGAGTTATGAATAGAGGTGAAATGCCAATCGAGCCTGGTAATAGCTGGTTCTCCCCGAAATAGCTTTAGGGTTAGCGTCTGAAAGCAACTTGTGGGGTAGAGCACTGAATGGATGCGGCTGGGCTTCTGCCTACTTCATCCAATCAAACTCCGAATACACAAGCCAAGTTTCAGGCAGTCAGAACGTGGGGGCTAAGCTCCATGCTCAAGAGGGAAACAGCCCATGATCACCATCTAAGGTCCCTAAAATAAACTAAGTGGTAAAGGTAGTCAGATTTCTCTGACAATTAGGAGGTTGGCTTAGAAGCAGCCATCCTTTAAAGAAAGCGTAACAGCTCACTACTTAAGAGATCTGGCGCTTAAGATTTAACGGGGCTAAGTTTATTACCGAAGATGTGAACCGATCAGATATCAGAGATCAGATTTCAGACTTCAGATATCAGCAAAATTAAATTTAACTGATTTCCGACATCTGACATCCGAAATCTGATATCTGATCGGCGGTAGGGGAGTGTCCTTGACACTGCGAAGCCAAAGGCGTAAGCCATGGTGGAGAGTCAAGGAGTAAGAATGTTGGCACAAGTAACCGCAATGCCGGTGAGAGACCGGCACACCGAAAGTCCAAGGATTCCTTGGCAATGACCATCATCCAAGGGTTAGTCGATCCTAAGGTTAACCTCCGATTCGTTGGAGGCAAAGCCGATGGCAAGCTGGTTAATATTCCAGCACTGCTTTATTTATGTTTTAAAAATGACGAAGTTTAGTAGCTTGATCAGATTATTGGATTTCTGTCCCTTGCCTAAGATTTTTCAAGGGTTGGGGGGACGCCAAACTTCGGTGCGGCTAACTCAAGTGAGCAAGCTTCCAAGAAAAGTTTTTAAAATACCTAAATAAATAGGGCAACCGTACCGCAAAACCAACACAGGTGGACTGGTCGAGTAGACTAAGGTGAACGGGTGATTCCTCGTTAAGGAACTCGGCAAACAAGCTAGGCGTAAGTTCGCAAGATGCCTTACCTGCTAATCAGATTTTGGAGTTTTATCGTTTGTCATTCCCGCGAAGGCGGGAATCCATTAACACAATAATACTAAGAGGACAAATAATGACTAATTATATTTATAGTGTTGTTTCTGTCGATGCTGGTGATTTGCCTCATTATATGGAGAGGAACTGATAAAGAACATATTAGATCAAATGGAGGGGAAGCTAAAAGGACCCAGCCCAGAAATGTTCAACACACAAATTACTATCTAAAAAAAAGGGGGGTGATTAAATGTTATGGGGCGATCAATGGATTTGTAAATGTGGTTGGCATAACTTCGTATTAAGAAAAAAATGCAGACATTGTGACGGCGAAAAAGAAAAGTTCTCTGTTGGAGAAGAAGATTGGCAAACTGTTATAGACAACACTATTAAAGAACAATCAGAAGATCTTGAAATCATTCCAGACAGTGAATTTATTAAAGTTTAGACCAAGCCAATTAAAAATAAGGTTGCGGGTTTAAATCCTGCCGCCCCAGCCGATTTTATAATAATCTCCAAATAGGCGAGCTAGTTATAATAATTAGTTCGCCCTTCAAAATCTGATTAGCGGGTCGCAGCTAAAGATTCCCTGGCGACTGTTTACCAAAAACACAGGTCTCTGCTAAAGCGAAAACTGATGTATAGAGACTGACGCCTGACCAATGCCGGAACGTTAACGGCTAAGGTGGATGTTGGATTTATCCAGTGTCTGCTAAGGCCCGAAGCGCCGGTGAATGTCGGCCGTAACTATGAAACAAAACCGTTGTAGTTACGCAAATAAATCTTGCTATATGCTGGAATAGCTGTGTATCTTGAGCTACTTATTCTGGAGTCCCGACTTTAGTCGGAGACAGATAAGTAACAATGCTTCACAAGTGCAGCCAATCAGCAGGAAAGACAGATTCTGACGTTCGAACATCTGAAATCAGAAATCTGAATCCCCAGAGACTACACGCAAGACTCTTAAAAGTCATTAAAATGCCGACAGATTTTTAAGAGATGATATAGTCCGATCTTATAGGCGACTATAAGCTAACATAGACCGAACGGTCCTAAGGTAGCGAAATTCCTTGGCAGGTAACTTCTGTCCCGCACGAAAGGCGTAACGACTGGGGAGCTGTCTCAACGAGGAGCCCGGTGAACATGCAATACCGGTAAAGATGCCGGTTACCTGCGGCAAGACGAAAAGACCCCGGGAGCTTTACTGTATCCTGATATTGAACTAAGTTTTAAGATGCGTAGCATAGAGAGGAGACTTTGAGATTCTATTCTCGGATAGGGCGGAGTCGCCAGTGAAATACTCTTCTTTTTGAAGCTTTGTTCTAACCCCGCACTTTCCGTTCTTTATAAATCTTGATAGAATATAAAACTATGTATTACGTGTATTTTCTTAAAAATACTCGGACAAAAAGGATTTATATTAGTTATACTAATGATCTAAAAAGGCGATTCGCACAACACTCGTCAAGAGACAAATGTTGGATTCTTGTATTTTATGAAGCTTATCGCAACGAGGAAGACGCAAGAGAAAGAGAAAAAAAGTTGAAGAATTATGAAAATGCTTTAGGTCATTTGAAAAATCGCATCAAGAGAAGTACCATGTTGTAAAGAATGGAAAGTGCGGGAGACAGTTTCAGGTGGGCAGTTTGAGTGGGGCGCTCGCCTCCTAAAAAGTAACGGAGGCGTTTATAAGGTCGGCTAGGTACGGATGGAAATCGTACCGATAGGGCAAAGCCACAAGCCGGCTTTACTGCAAGACAGACATGTCGCGCAGTTACGAAAGTAGAACTTAGTGAACCGACCCTAATCGTTGACTTCTGATTGGCAGTTTACTGCTGGTTAGTTGTCAGCGCGCTTATAGGCGCGGGGAAGATCATCGGATAAAAGCTACCCCGGGGATAACAGGCTAGTAGTGCCCGCGAGTCCATATCTACGGCACTGTTCGGCACCTCGATGTCGGCTCATCTCATCCTGGGACTGGAGAAAACATAACTTCTCTCCTTTATAGAAATATAAAGGTAATAAACAAGCCCAAAATGGGGAAAGCCATTGTTAAGCAACTTGACATATTTTGACGTATTCGCAGGTTCCAGGTATAATTGCTTAATAAAGGTCAATCCCATGAGAAAAATACTTTCTAAAATTGATCGAGCATATTTGGCGGGTCTGATTGATGGCGATGGCGCTATTATGGCATGCATTGAAAAGCACAATGAAAAGAAATTTGGCTTTAGAGTACGCGTTGCCATAAAAATCAGCCAAAATAATAATGCCATACTAAAGCGGTCCAAACGCACAATAGGGTTCGGCCACATCAGACACAACCGCACTCAATACAAATGGTATAGCTTAGATCAGTTAGCAATAGAAAAATTCCTTAAATTAATAGTTATCTACTTAAAGATTAAACAAAAACAGGCTAAATTAGCTATTAAAATTATCGGAACAAAAATTTTAACTGTTTCTAATTTGATCAAAATTGCTAAAATGGCTGATCAATTATCGAAATTTAACGTTCGTTCAGCAGGAAGACGTAAAAATTTTGCTCGAATGATAGAGGAAAGTGTTTCTCCTAACGACTAATTCTGTAAATTACAGATGCGATTAAGGGTTTAAACTTTAATCATACGGCTTGCATCTAAGTTTTGATTTTTCAAAATACGATGAAGGTATAGTCTAGCATATTGGTAACAATATGATTCACGAGGCCCCAAGGGTTTGGCTGTTCGCCAATTAAAGAGATACGCGAGCTGGGTTCAAACCGTCGTGAGACAGGTTGGTCTCTATCTGCCGCAGGCGTTGATACTTGAGGGAAGTCCCTGATAGTACGAGAGGACCTCAGGGAAGAAACCTCTGGTCTACCAGTTGTCGTGCCAACGGCACTGCTGGGTAGCTATGTTTCGTTGTGATAAGCGCTGAAAGCATCTAAGCGCGAAGCCATACCCAAGATAAGGTATCATTTAAGATCGGTCAGAGATTATGACCTTGATAGGGCGCAGGTGTAAGGTCAGCAATGATTTTAGCCGAGCGCTACTAATTGATCAAATTTTTTCTTAACCCTTAGCCCTCGCAGCTTTTTAAAGCGACGAAGGCTAAGAAAAAAGAGTTATCCTACAAAGAATTATATCTGAAAAAATCAACTAAAAAATATCTTTAATCCAGAGATGGGAACTATACTGGGGTTGTCCTACGTGATCCCATCTTTCTCACCCTTCATCAATTGAATGTTTTGGTGGCGGCTATACTGGACTTGTCCCACCTGTTCCCATCTCGAACACAGAAGTGAAATGGTCCAAGGCCGATGATAGTAAGTCCTCGGACTTGCGAAAGTAGGTAGCTGCCACCAAAGCATTTACACAATTAGTGAGGGACGAGCACAAAAGTGAAATGCCCCAAGGCCGATGATAGTAAGTCCTCGGACTTGCGAAAGTAGGTAGTTCCCATCCCTGGATTTAAGCTCAAACCATCGCCAGCTTTATTATTTATAGCTAGGTGGTTTTTTTTCAACAAATCTTTTACTTTTTTGGAGTCTATGTTAAAATGAATGATTATGATGAATTTAAAAAGATACTTAGAGCAAATAAGCCTTTTGACTATTTTTAGCATCATATTGACGATAGCTAACTTATTATTAGCCACTATATTACATTGTGATTATCCGGCAGCCGATATCTCTGGTGTAATATTTCTAACAGGTATTGTTGCCAGAATTTATATTGCTAAAAATAAAATGCAAGGCAAGATTTTGGCAGATGCAGCCATTATTATTGGTTTTATTGGTTATTTTGTGTTAATTTCCTTATGCTAAGCCAGAGATCAAATTAAAAAATGAAAAAACGAATTAAAAAACAAATTTTATACGGCTTGCTTTATTTAATTATTTTTGGCACCATTGGCGCTGGGATTTATTTTAAAGTCCGACAAAAACCGGGTGTCACGCCGCCGATTTTAGCGCCAAAAGACATTGAGATTATTTGGGCTAAGAGCGCTCAACAAACAATAGGGGAGTGTGATCTAGTGGCCAAAATTAAAAATCCCAACCCATATCATTTTTCGCGCCAGATAAATTATCAATTTTTACTTTTTGAACAACAAGGGTCTAGTAGCAATCTTGTTAATCAAATCAACGGCTCAACCTGGCTTTTGCCTAATCAAGAAAAATATATTATCGCCAACGAAGTACCATGTACAACTAATCTAAGCCGTGTTATTTTTAAAAACGATCCGCCCTTATGGCAGGCGTACACCGAATATCACGAACCTCAAATTCAAATATTTCAAAAAGAATTTCAAAAACTATCCCAAGGGCCACCCTATGCTCAAGCGTCGGCTATTATTGTCAATAAGAATGAGTTTGATTTGACAAATATAAAAATTAATATTGTCTTAGAAGACGCTAATGATAATTTAATCGCCGCCCGTCAAACACAAATTGATAACTTAGTCGCTAACCAAGAAACAAAAATAAACTATCAATGGCTGACTGAGATTAAAGAAAATGTTTACCGTCTAACAGTAGAACCCGATCTACCCATTACCAACAATTTCTTAAAATAAATTATTCGCTGTCATGCTGAACTCATTTCAACATCCAGTACGTAAACTGTAGGGAACAAAAATTTTTGTTCCCTACAGGGTCCTGAAATGAACCAAAGGTACTGCCCGCGGCATGTATTCAGGATGACAAAAAATTGCTATATGTTTTCTAGTTTTTCTTTATTAAAAAAACTTGATTGGCTGATAATTTCAGCTATTTTTATTTTAACAATTACGAGTATCTTAATGGTTTACAGCACCACACATCAGAACTCTGACTGGCATATGGCCCAAAAACAGCTTCTTTTTTATGCTATTGGTTTTTTGGTGATGATTGGATTATCGTTAGTTGACTACCGTATTTTTCGCGAACATTCATGGATTTTAATCACATTTTATTTTATTGCCATTGCCACCCTAATAGGATTGCTGTTTTTTGGAACTACCATTCGCGGTTCACGCAGTTGGTACAATTTAGGATTTTTTAATTTTGAACCTATAGAATTAATCAAATTAGTAATGGTTTTTATTTTGGCCAAATATTTTTCTAGCCGCCATATAGAAATGTATCGCGTAAGACATATTTTAATTTCTGGTCTATATCTGGCCATCCCCGTGACATTAGCCCTAAAACAACCGGATTTTGGTTCGGTAATTATCTTAGGATTTATTTGGCTTGGGATAATGATTATTTCAGGTATTAAATGGAGACATTTTGCGACGCTCGGTATTGCCGGTATTGGCGGTGGCGTTCTCGCTTGGTTTTTCTTATTCAAAGATTATCAAAAAGCTCGCCTGTTAAGTTTTCTTGACCCCTATAAAGATCCATTAGGCGCTGGCTATAATATTATTCAATCAAAAATCGCCATCGGGAATGGCGGTTTATGGGGTAGGGGATTGGCACAAGGTCCACAGACCCAGCTGGGGTTTTTGCCAGAAGCGCACAATGATTTTATTTTTGCCGCCCTATCTGAGGAATGGGGGTTAATTGGCGCGATAATTTTATTGTCAATTTTTGCTTTTTTGTTTTGGCGAATTCTTAAGGTTTGTCTGCAAAGCCAGAACAACTTCGCACGACTTTTCGCTTTGGGTTATTTGCTCCTAATTTTTATTCAAGTCGCTATCAACATCAGCACTAATTTAGGGTTACTCCCGATCACAGGAATTGTTTTACCATTTATTAGTTACGGTGGAAGCAACTTATTAATCAATTTTATTGGCCTAGGAATTTTACAAAGTATTATTATTCGCCAAAAACTCGGCTATCGCAATGAAGAATTGAATATTGAATAATGTGACGTGGAATGTCATTGAGAGCCGAAGCTATAAGAGGCCGAGGCGTGGCAATCTCGAGCTTTATACCACCTCAGAGATTTTTCGCCTTCGGCTCAGAATGACCACGAGTCTATCATCCTGAGCGCAGCGAAGGATCTCGAATATTCAATGTCTAAAACTTGACTATTTCGCTAAGATGTGCTTAAATACAGACGCTTAGTTACGCAGAGGAGAAATTCTTAAAATTTATCTATAAAATTTTTAAAAAGGAGAAGGTTAAAAATGAGATTAGACATACAAACAGTTATGCCTGATAATTCGGGAACTTCCATAATAGAACAAGCATTATCGTTAAGACCGGGCGAAATATTAGTCATTGATACGCGTCATAGGTTGACCGAGATCGCTCATGAATTGATTAAATGTCCTTGCGGCCCCCATTATATCATTATTGACCATTGGGGTATGGATATTGATAAAGGCAAAAAGGGTCGTAGACGCAAAACTGAACTAAAAGCCATAGCCATAGATAAAACAAATTTAATAGAGGAAATTACGGTCAGAACCAGGACGCCAGACAACGCAATTCGCTCGATCTCTGCCAAATCTTTTTGGGGCGTCAATAAAAAAGGAGTGCTTTACGCGGATTTAGCAATAAAGCGCGAGATCTAATTATTTTCCCAAATCTTTACCTCCGTGATATTTTAAATAAACATCACGGAGTTTTTTATTAGTCACGTGGGTATAAATTTGGGTAGTCGCGATATTGCGATGACCAAGAAACTCTTGGACCATACGCAAATCAACGCCTTGATTTAATAAGTCAGTAGCATAAGAATGGCGTAAGGTATGCGGAGTAGTCATCACTGGAATGCCGGCTAATTTAGTATATTTTTTCACAATATTATCTACTGAACGCACGGTTAAGCGCTTAGAGGTAGTAGGGGAGTGGGCGCTCGTATAATTGATGAATAGCGCCTCTTCATCATCGGTTCTGGTTTTAAGATATTTCGCGACCCAACGTAAGGCGTGCTGGGAAAAATAAACTATCCGGGCTCGACCGCCTTTGCCAATAATACTAACTTCTAAAATATCCATATTTGGCTGAATTTTAATCTGGTCACGATTTAAACTAACTAATTCAGCCACGCGCAAACCAGTAGAAAAAAGAACTTCTAAAAGCGCCCTATCGCGTAAGCCAATCACATTTTGCGTCATTGGAGTAGAAAGTAGTTTAGAAATTTGTTCTAAGTTTAAAAAATGGACTAATTTTTCTTTTTTATCTTTAGCTAATTTTATTTTGTCAGCCGGTAACGCCTGAATATCTTTGTCGGCAAAATAGTTTAACAAACTACGCAGAGCAATTAAATAATAATTTTGCGTAGATTTTTTTAATTCATTACCAGTTTTTTTATTAATACTTTGACGAGATAAATACACTTTATATTGCCAAACATTATCCGACGTCAACTCATGAGGGAGTAGTTTGGCTAATTTCTCTTGATTTAGCCAATCCGTAAACTTACGCAAAAACCGCTCATAATTCATTTGAGTCTTGCTCGCCAAACCCTTTTCAATGTCTAAATAATCCAAGAAGTCAGGAATATATTCAATGATTGGCCTTGAAGAAATTTGCATATAAATATAAGCGGCTGTCATCCTCTGGTCGGGCCAGAGGATCTAATTGATAAGCAACGAGATTCTCGGATCAAGTCCGAGAATGACAAAAGAGCTTCAGTTCTTTTAATCTACATTGTAGGAAGTGGTTATTGGTTTAATTTTAGCGCTTTTTATCTTTTGGTCAAGTGGATAACTTTCTGCTTTTTTATAACAAAAATGCCTTGCAAAATTGGCTTACAAGGCATTTATATTTTAATTTTTAATATATTATTTAAGGATTACTGCTTCCATCCTCGCGCATATCTCCCGCTTTCAGAAAACGACAACAAGACAGACGAGAAACCATGAAAAATTAGCCCCAAGCACATTCAATAACCGTGTCGCAGATTATACAAGATACCGAAGTATTAGTGATAAATAATCATCTGATCTATTTTAGTAGTCGTATTATAAAGTTTCGCCAACAACGCTTCTGATGATCCTAAATAAAGATTCGGCCCCCAATAGGGATCATGAACCACATAACGACCATCGCTGGCTTTATGGTGGATAACCACATAATGCCCAGAACCACGCCCCACCGCCTGAATATAAATAATCACAGGATGATTTGTCTCTAATTCCTGATCAATACGCGACCAATCAACGCCCTGATGTTTTGTGTTTAAAACCAATTCTACCCCCTGCCATCGGTCAGGCCACATAATTAAATTATACCAAAATATTTTTTGGTTGGCTAAACGGCCAGGGTCAATGTCAGCGCCATAATATTTAAAAACCATAGCCACAGATGTTACCGCGCAGCCATAATCCTTTAATAAAGAACGCGATAAACCAATCCTGGTTGTCCCCCATTCTGGGTTCGTCTGATTAAAATACCAAGATTCTGACCCAATCCCTTCTTTTGGTTTTTGCTGACCGGCTTCAAGTCGCGCCAATTCTTGACTCCGGTCTTGACGCAACCGATCAATATCGCCAAGAATTTGCTTTTTCTGAACTTCTATTTGATCCAGAATTTTTTGATATTCTTTTTCCTGACCACTTGTCGTTACTAGTAAATCTTCGCGGGTCAACTTCTGATTTTGTGCCTGTCCCTTATCAGACGCCAAT
>Ga0210056_1003169_pt1 | contig 13474 bp, 14 predicted proteins | sample CryGeyCG2014_080_2_FD_183965 | JGI IMG/M metagenome (GOLD analysis project Ga0210056, IMG submission 183965) | Groundwater microbial communities from aquifer - Crystal Geyser CG07_land_8/20/14_0.80 (SPAdes) (version 2) | ecosystem: Environmental > Aquatic > Deep subsurface > Groundwater | place... | reverse complement strand
TTATAAGATGTTTACAAAGCGGTATTTGGACAGGTTGTGTCCTGCATTCCAATTGTATTCCTTTGAACTTTGTGCCTATGTGCCTTTGCCCCTTTGTGCCTGAATAGTTACATGCAAGGAATGGAACGGCAATGAACGATAAATTCAGATCCTTGATGATCCAGGGAACAGCGTCACACGTTGGAAAGAGTGTGCTGGTTGCTGCATTCTGCCGGATACTCAGGCAGGATGGGTATAATGTGGCGCCTTTCAAGGCCCAGAACATGGCACTCAACTATATCTTTTTCTTGTTTAGAAGATAAGCAATTACGGCACCACCTATAGCCAATAACCCCAAAAAGATCATTACAACTATTTGACTAACCATTATTCGGCTCCCTTTAAAATGATTATACCAATAATCAATAGAACAATTCCGGTCAAAAGGCCACTAAATACAAATACTAAAGGAATCTTTGTTGCAGGAATTAGCCCACTAATTACGAAGATTGTTAATACAACTTTTGACATATCAACAAAGAATTTTCCTAAAGTTTCTTTCTGGATACGATTTATTTTCATGCCTTTAATTATTTACCTATGGACGTAATTTGTCAAGAGAATTCTTGAAGAATGAAGCCCCGGATGCTCTTCCGGTATGACTTTGAAAATAGAAACACATTGTATTTTCGGGAGTTCAAAAAGTTGCTGCGGAAATTCTTTTTTAGACTTTAAGATACTCCTTTTGGGCCTTCCCAATTGCACTGAACAACAATCAAACTGTTAGTAAACGAGCATCTCGGCAGGAAATGACTATGAAATGCAGATCCTTGATGATCCAGGGGACGGCGTCACACGTAGGAAAGAGTGTGCTGGTTGCTGCATTCTGCCGGATACTCAGGCAGGATGGGTATAATGTGGTGCCCTTCAAGGCCCAGAATATGGCACTAAACTCTTTTATCACCAAGGACGGCAGAGAAATGGGAAGGGCGCAGGTCGTACAGGCGGAAGCCGCCGGTTTGGAGCCAGAGGTGGATATGAATCCTATATTGATAAAGCCAAATACGGATATCGGAGCTCAGATAATAATTCATGGCAGGATTTACAAAAATATGTCTGCAAGCCTGTATCATAGTTTCAAAAAAGACGCCCTTGGATTTGTCATGGAGAGCTTCAGGAGGTTGAGTGAGAAATATGACTTCATAGTGATAGAAGGGGCGGGATCCCCTGCTGAGATAAACCTGCGAGAAAATGATATCGCTAACATGGGAATGGCTGAAATTGCAGACTGCCCTGTGGTGCTGACAGGGGACATAGACAGAGGAGGGGTATTTGCCTCTCTCATTGGTACCATGGAACTACTTACCGAAGAAGAGAGGCGAAGGGTTAAGGGGTTTATCATCAACAAGTTCAGGGGTGATATCTCCCTTCTGAAGCCAGGGCTCGATTTTTTAGAAAAAAGAACGGGAATCCCGGTATTGGGTACCATACCCTATTTTAAAGACATTTATATCCAGGAGGAGGACAGTGTATCACTGGAAAGATTGATGACCATAAATAGGAACGGAAAGGTTGATATAGCTGTCATATATCTTCCCCATATCTCGAATTTTACAGATTTTGACCCATTTGAAAGAGAGCCTGATGTCAACCTCAGGTATGTTGGTCATGGTGAGGGTATTGGTGACGTAGATATGATTATCATACCGGGGAGCAAAAACACCATTGATGACCTTAACTACCTGTACAATTTCGGCTATGCAGGGGAGATCCTCAGACACTATAAGAGAGGGGGATCGGTCGTTGGTGTCTGTGGAGGCTATCAGATGCTCGGTGAATATATTGCGGACCCTTATCGTGTCGAAGCTTCTCTTGGCAAAATATCTGGAATGGGCCTTCTGCCTGTGAGAACATCTATAGAAAAAGAAAAGGTGACATCTCAGGTGTGCGCGAAGGTCCATCCCTTAAACCGGTTTTTCAAAGATACAGGTGAGCTAAAGGGCTATGAAATACACATGGGCCGAACAGATTTCTGGGAGGAAAGGTGCATGTTTGAAATTATCGAGAGAGACGGCTCCCCAATCTCGGTTCCGGATGGATTCATATCCGAGGATAGCAGGGTCTGGGGGACATATATCCACGGTATCTTTGACAATGATGGTTTCCGTGAGGAGTTTATCAGTCGGATAAAACTGGCAAAAGGTCTTCCCGTGGCTGCAAGAGAGGAATCAGAAGCAGATACTTCTTTCAACTTCCAAGAGTTTAAAGAGACACAATACGACAGGCTGGCAGCGCTTGTCAGAAGAAATATCGATATGGAGACCTTTTACAGGATTGCAGGTCTGAGGTGAAAGGTAACGCTGGATGGTCAAGTTGTTTTCATTCTTCTCTTTAGGGGAATAGTTTTGCGGATTGAGGTACAAGTTTGATGAGGTCGTAAAAAGTCAAAAATCAGACGGCACAGTAAAAAGCTCCAGATGCAAGGCGCGCAAATCCGAAGGAATGAAGCGTACTTACCTGTACGCTGCAATGACTGAGGATGCAGCGGAACGCCGCAGATGGACTTTTTACGAAGCCGTCAAGTTTTAAACGTTTATAAAGGGGTTATAGATGGTTGATTATTGGGTAATAGAAGTGCTGGACGCAGTGAGAAAAGCAGGGCTTAGCAAGGTTTCTCTGGAAACAGAGTTTGAAGAAAAGAGACAGAGGACAGAGGTCAGTAATCAGTGAGGAAGAGAAATGCTTAACCGGGATTTGCTGGTGGCAACCTGTATCTCCTTTATGATTCATGCTGGAATCTTCTTTACAAGTTTCTCCATCTCAACTACCTTATCCAGGGATTTGGAAGGAGGGAAGATAATAGATATCTCTTTGTCTGAAGTTTCAAGACCGAAACCACTTTTACCTGAACCCGGCAGTAGTCCAAAGAAGGCGGTTAAAGTTGAAGACAAAAGGATTGCTGGCCCCATGCCTGAACCCCAATCTCAACCTCATCAATCTCAACCTCAATCTGAACCCAAGATTACACCACCTACGGAGATTCCTTCCCCATCTAAAGAGACAATAAACGGGGAGGATACAGTTTCAAGGAAAGAAGAGATAAAGGAAGGGAACGAGACATATTTAAAGGGAAATGATGATAAAGGGTTGCATCGCCCGGAGCCTGGATTATCGATGTATAGGAACGAGACATATGTAAACAGAGATAATAATGAAGGGACAGATCGGGGGAGGATGGTTGCCTCTACAATTGGTGGCTGGCATGTGTCAGGTGGTGACCCTACCCCTTCTTACCTTGAAAATCCTAAACCTATTTATCCAATGATAGCAATAATGAGAAAGATGGAAGGGGTTGTGTCACTTAGAGTAGAGGTTTTGGCAGATGGAGGAGTGGGTAAGATAGAGATAAAAAGCTCCTCTGGTTACAGGATATTAGACGAGTCTGCCTTAAACGCTGTGAAAAAGTGGAGGTTCTTGCCTGCCACATTGGAAGGTGTTAGTGTTAAGGTCTGGGCAAGCATTCCTATAAGGTTTGAATTGGTAAAATGAGGGGAAAGATTAATAATATGGGGTGCCCTTCCCAACATCAACATGGAGTATCCACTAAATTATTAAAATCTCTTTTAATAACCTAACCACCTCAGCCCAGAAAGAAAAACCGCACAACATGTGTAATTCAACATTCGCATCAACTTTAAGATTCGCTAAATTGTCAGAAAACAAGAGCAGCACAACATTTCAATTACAGCGTGAACATTAAGAACAGGAACCTCAGAAGTGCACCCCTTATACTCTTACTTATTTTAATATTTCTATCCAATCAGATCGTTTTCTTCCTAGAACTTTACGGTTATTGATTCTAGACAACTTTGCCTTTTTGCCAAACCGTGCGAAGAGTTGCGCCAGGTTTTTTGAAAACACAGGAAATGTCTTATTGTTTTTTATTTCCCCTACCATGTTTCGTCCCTCTTGTTTATCCTTGACTAATGTTACCTTCTTGACCTTTCTAAACTTAACTACTTAATAGTATATCCGCAATTAGTATGCCAAGAATAATAGACCTGTTTATAAAACCCTCCCAGGCTTGATAGTACAAGCTTTGATGGCATTATTGGTATATTTTGATTGTAGCTTAAGATTTTGAGATTGAGACAGTATTGTACCTACGCTTGATAGTAGCTGTTGAGGTGCTGGTACTAAAGGATCAAAAAACTGGGGCAAATTGGTAAAATGGGGCATTATGGCTCAATGTATAGCCCCATCTGACCGTTGTACAAACAGCTGCCAATATTATTGTCCCTTTCGGAGAATGGGAGAAAAACCCTCGCCTTTAGGCGAAGACTTTAGTTGGATATTATGCGGATGATGCAGGCACAAAGTTGCAAAGGCACATAGGCACAAAGCAGAGGATAACCCCGATAAATCGGGGTTACTCTGTGCCTTTGTGCCTCAAGCTATCCCGACAAGTCGGGATAGTAGTTGACTTTAATAATGTCGATGGATCTATAAGTGCTGCATAGCAGATTGCAGGAAGAAGTCAAAGAAGGAATTCCTGTATTTCTTTATGTTTTCGACGATGTCTTTATCTTTGGTATGCTCAGGAGTGTCGCTTACAAATTTAAAAAGATAGCACTTCGTCCTGAATCTTTTGCATGTTTGAATAAAGGAAGCGCTTTCCATGTCAACAAGTTCTGCTATCTTTGACAACTTCTGCCTTTCGGAAACATCGAGTACCGGCCTGTCCAGAGTTGCAACTGTAGCAAGGGAAAAACCTGCTAGGGTCTCCGGTACATGTTCATGAGGAACTTTCGATTTTAACTCTGGTCTGTCATAATCAACAGCATGTTTGATATGGAGTACTGTACCGAGCGGATGGGCAGTACCTGTTGCCCCTGCCGCCCCCAAGTTTATAAGGCATGAAGGGCTGAATTTCAAACATGAATAGGCGCTCGCCATAGCAGCGTTTGCCTTTCCGATACCGGAAATGATAAGAACATAGTCGTTGCTTCTGTATACCGGAAAAGGCTTTTCATCTCCCCTTGTCAGGGAGAGCCCGTCTATAAACGGTTTTGCCTCGAGCAGTGTGGCCATTACAAGGCATATTAAAGGATTTTTTCCCATCTGGCCATCTCCTCCAAGGTTTGAATTGCCCTTTTCCCTGTTTCGCCCAAGGATATTGTGTAATTATTCACATAAAGGTTGATATGTCCATCTATGACTTCCTCGTTTAATTCCCGGGCATGCTGGAGAATAAAGGCGCGGGAATCGTCTTTGTGTTTTTTAGCGTAGATTACTGAGTTTTTAATTAGCAGTTCAATCTGCTCTTTGTGGATTAAGGTTTGTGGGTCTTTTCTGATTGCTATGCATCCAAGAGGAATCGGGAGACCTGTTTTCTTCTCCCACCATTCACCAAGATCGATAACCTGCACGCAGCCATAGTTCTTATAAATGAATCTTCCTTCATGAATAATAAGACCCGCATCGTATTCGCCTGACTGTATACCAGGGAGTATCCGGTCGAACCTTGTCACGATGATATTCTTTATTCCCGGATTCCATAGTCTTAAAAGAAGAGATGCTGTTGTGTAATTGCCTGGTATTGCTATCCTTGATCCGGCAGAAAATAGTTTGCCTTTTCCTGCAACGATAAGAGGCCCGCACCCGAAACCAAGGGCCGAACCAGAATCAAGGATTTCGTACTGTCCCCTTAAAAGAAGGCAGGCATAAAAAGAGAGTTTCGTGACTTGAAACCTTTTTTTAAAAGCATCATTATTGAGCGCTTCAACATCGTCTATGTAAGGGGAAAAAGTATAATTACCAGTATCGATGCGATGATGAAGCATTGCATGGAATATGAATGTGTCGTTAGGACAAGGTGAAAATGCAATTGATAGGTCTGTCATTTCAGGCTCTGTGCTAATAGCGTCCAATTATTTTATATTCCGAGTTTCTTAATATTGGCTTTTTGCCGGCATTTTTAATTATATCAATGAATTCGTTCATGCCTGCCTTTGTCTCAATTCCCGTTGCCTTTACAACTGTTTCTTCCATCAGAACTCCGCCCATATCGTTGGCGCCCATTGTGAGCGCAAGTTGCGCAAGCTTCAGGCCTTCTGTTAGCCATCCTGCCTGGATATAAGTGATGTTGTCTAAAAAAATACGGGCGACCGCGACTATTTTAAGATAGTCAATTCCTGTTGCCGGTTCCATCTCTTCCAGTTTGGTATGTGCGGGAGAAAAAGACCAGGGAATAAACGCTCTCAACATGCCGGTCATGTCCTGAACGTTGCGAATAGTGTTCAGATGTTCAATCTTTTCTTCATTGGTTTCTCCCATCCCGTATGTCATGGTTGCAGAGGACTTCATTCCGTGGCGGTGCAATGAATACATCACATCGCACCAGAGGTCTTTGCCTATTTTTCTCGGGCTGACTTTTGAACGTATCCTGTCTACAAGCAAGTCTGAAGCGCCGGGAACTGAATCAAGCCCTGCATTTTTCAGCTCTGATACTGACTTGTCTAGCGAAACGGAACTTTTCATAGACATGTGTGCAATCTCGCAGGGAGAAAATGAATGAAGATATATTTGAGGAAAGCGTTTTTTAATGCTTCTTACCATATCTATGTATGTGTCGAGGGTATAATTAGGATGAAGTCCTCCCTGGAGCATTACCTGGGTTCCGCCTATTGAAACAAGCTCTTCGATTTTTGATAAAATGTCATCCGGTGAAAGTTCATATGGTTTTATTGAATTTGCCCTTGCGTGATAAGCGCAAAAGTTACAGGCCGCCTCACAGATATTTGTAAAATTTATTATACGGTCAAGAATAAAACCGACTTCCTCTTTGGGGAAAATGAGAGCCCGCCTCATGTTGCCGGCTTCACCCAGCTCGATCAGGTCCCACGAAAAAAGGCAGAGGGCTTCCTTTGGAGAAATTCTCTTTCCGCCAAATATCTTTTGTTTCAGCTTCTCTTTATTTGATGAACGTTTCATTTCCCTTGTAAAAAACTTTTTGCAAAGCCGTTATTATTCATTGAAGAAATTCAGCGTTTCCACATTTTTTAATAAATCAAGTTCTTTTCCTGCCGACAGGTAATATTTAAGGGCATTCTTCAGGTTGTCTGTAAATTCAAACTGCAACGTTTCGTAGTAGCCGTTTACATCGTATTGTATGTCAGGGTATTTTTGCCTTGCCTTCATTATTACCATATCCCTTTCTTCAAAAAGGCACTGAATGGAAGATCTGTATGAATTGATAACCTTTTTAACCAGAGAAGGTTTTTCCCTTATTGCATCTTTTCTTGCTGCAAACACGGCAAAAACAACCTGGAACCCGGTTTTTTCAAGCCACATCTCTCCCAGGTCAAATGTGAAAGGCGCCTCTTTGATATAGCCTGCCATGGCGTCATTTCCTATCAGGAGCACCGCGTCATAATCGTTAAGATCAGGGCGCTGCCCTGTTGTTATATAAAAGGGTTCGATATTGTAGAATTTTTTCAACAGAATTTTAAGAAGCACTTGGGAAGTGTGTGATGCGCCTGAAATCCCTACCTTTCTTTTATGCAGGTCTTCGATGTGAAACCTGCTGCAGAGAATAACAGAGCCGACATATCCGACCGAGCTCAGGCAGAATTCTGGCAAAAGAAGAACATCGTCTCTTATATCGGCATAAGTTGCAGAAGATACAGGGCTTAGGCCGAGCCTCTTATCTTTCATCATTCTGTTCAGCTCTGCCGGGAGTCCCGGGATAATGTTGATATCTTTTAAAGGCTCCTTTTCAAACATATGGTAGTAAAAAGGATAGCAGTTCAGATAGTCTATATAACCGATTTCCATCAATAAGTCTCCGGTGTCAGCGAATCCAGTAATTTGCGGTTGTCCGAACAGGTTTTAAGCCGGCATTTTCAATAAGGCGTTTGAGAAAGGATTCCGATCCGTAGTCCGGCGTTTTGGCTCCTGCCGCATGAACAACCTTTTCATTCCGGTAAGTTGCTGCAAAGTCATCAACGCCGAAGCGTAACAGGACCTGGGCCATTTTATCGCCAACATACATCCAGAGAGCTTTTATATGCGGAATGTTGTGCAGGAATATGCGGCTGGTTGCATAAATCCTTATGTCATCATATCCTGTTGAAGTCTTGCGTCTGGCTCTTATCCTGGTGTTTTTGTCGTGAAATAAAAGAGGAACGAAGGTTTTAAAGCCACAGGTTTCATCCTGGAGCTTCCGTATTTTTGCGATGTGGTCTACGATGTCTTGGGTTTCTTCTATATGATTATACAGTATGGTAGCATTTGTTTTAATGCCCAGTTCATGTGCTGTTCGCATGATTTCAAGCCAGCGTTTGCCCGAGATTTTTCCCGGCGCTATAATGTTTCTTACATGAGGAGAAAAAATTTCCGCTCCTCCACCCGGCATTGCTCCGATTCCAGCATCAATCAGCCTTCTTAATGTTTCTTTGGCAGAAATATTGCTCTTTTGGGCAAAGTAATCGATCTCGGCAGCAGTAAATGCCACAATAAAGATATCCGGTTTTATTTTTTTTATGCGCCTTATCATATTTTCAAAGTAATCGATTTTCAGCTCAGGGTGGAGCCCCCCGACAATGTGAACCTCATCTATGCCGGAAAGAACAGCGTTTTTGACTCTTTCTTCAATCTCGTCAATTGACAGAAGGAATGCGTCTTTTTCTCCTTCATCACGGGAAAATGCGCAAAGGGGGCAGCGCAGTTCGCATATGTTGGTAAAATTGAGGTTCATGTTCACGCCATAGTATGCAACATTTCCATGCAGTCTTGTACGAATGAAGTTGCTGATTTTTCCAAGATCAAGAATATCGTCTACTGTCAGCATATATCCGGCGTCGGATATGCTGACAGGTATTCCTTCGTAAACCTTTTCTGCGATTTTGCGGAGTCTCTTGTTGCCTATTGTATCGGGTAGCTTTTTCATGATTTAAAGCTCTTTACCCCGCATCTAGAAAGCCCCGCCCTGTGGGCGGGGTGCGGCGGTTACTCTTTTGATGCAGGAGAGGGATTATTCATCTTTTCCCAGCTTTCAAAGAGGGTGTTTTTCTTTCCGAGCAGGTTTAATACTTTACCGGCAACAAATCCGATCAAATCATCTATTGTTTCTGGAAGCGTATAAAATCCGATAACCGGCGGCAATATCACGGCTCCTGCAAGAGCAAGCTTGTGCATGTTTTCTATGTGTATTATGCTTAAGGGCGTTTCACGGGGGACTATGATCAGCTTCCTTTTTTCCTTGAGAGCTACATCACATGCCCTTGTAATAAGGGAATCAGCATAGCCGTGAGCTATCCCCGAGAGTGTTTTCATGGAGCATGGAATTACCACCATTGCTTCAAACAATGTTGATCCGCTTCCAAGGGGAGCAAAGAAATCCCTGTTCCCGAATTCTTTCAACAGATTGAGATTTGCGGTTTTCCCTCTTTTTGAAAGCAGGTCGGCCAGTGGCAATGAATCGCTCTTTTTGTGGGATAGTTCATGCCCGATAATCTGCCATGCCGCATCGGAAACAACAGCATAGACTTCTTCTCCTGTGTTCAGAAGCTCTTCAATGAGCCTTATACCCATTACCGGGCCGCTTGCGCCTGTTATCGCGACTGCTATCATAATTATACCGCGAGAGCTTTGAAAACCTATCCCTTTTCGCTTCAGCATACATTTTTTGACCCATCTAAGCTCGCTTCATTGAAAATTCACAAACTCGCCCTTTGGGCTCAAACATGTGAATTTTCTACATTACGCTCGCTAAGAAGGGTTCCCCAAAAAATCTATGCAATTCGCTCTCAGGGATACTTTTTCAAAACATAAATAGTTTTGCAAAGGTCTCACCGCCTGAATTTTCACCGTTTCTCCCAGATTGTTTTATTTGCCGCTTTTGGTTGTGATTGACATAGAACGGTTTATCGTAAAAGAACGTCAATGAAGGTGCCTGTCAAGAGAGAGGGAGACACATACATGTTTATTTTGAAGAATTTTTTCAGTGCCTGTGATATGTCCTTGCTTCTTACGGTTTTTTGCTGGTAGATAAAAATCACGGCTACACAAAAAAGCGCGGTCCAGTATGGAATGGTCATCCCCGTAATTATACCTGCCACGATCATTGTGACAAAGGATAACAGATAACATGTTCCTGATACAGCAAGGGCATTTTTTTCACCATAAGCAGCAGGTATCGAGTGAAGTCCTTCTTTCCTGTCAAACTCCTTATCCTGGATAGCATATACAATATCCAGCCCGGCTATCCATAAGAGAATTGAACTTCCCAGAACAAAGGGAATGACATCGAATTTGCCGGTTACAGCAAGATAGCCGCCTATAGGAGCTGCAGCCTCTGTGAATCCCAGATAAAAATGCGAGGAAGAAGAGACCCGTTTGAAATATGAATAGGTGAACAACAAAAAAACTGCTGCAAATGACAAATAAAAACAAAGATTATTCAGCAAATAAGATGACCCAATAAGCACCAGAGAAGATACTATTCCGATTATCCATACTTCAGACCGTTTTGCTTCTCCCTTTGGAAGGAGCCGGTCTTTTGTGCGCGGATTCTTTGCGTCTATTTCGGCATCTATTACCCTGTTAAAGGACATACCGGCTGTTCTGGCAGCGACCAGGGCTATTGTTACTAAAATCCAGGTTGAAAGAGCCTTCCCGTTTGCAAAGAGAACGCCAAGGTATGCAAATGGGAGAGCAAAGAGTGTTTGCTCCAGCATGATAAGGTTTGAAAACTTTTTAAAATCCATATTCCTTCCAGCGCTTTGTAACCTTTTCTCTTATTTCCTGTGACATGACTATTTCATCCGGCCAGTCTCTTCCCATACCTTCTTCGCGGGTTTTTCTTGTTGCATCGATTCCCATTTTCCCTCCGAAATTAGAATATGGGGCTGAATGATCGAGGGCGTCAAGAGGGCCTTCCGACAGCAGCAAATCTCTTTTCGGATCGACGTTATTTAACAGTTTCCACACAACAGTGCTTGAATCGCGCAGGTTTATATCCCTGTCAAATACTGCTATGAATTTTGTGGATGCCATCTGCCCAATGCCCCATAGCGCATTTATCACTTTTTTTGCCTGTCCCGGGTATTTCTTGTCTATTGAAATAAGTGCACAATTATGAAACACTCCTTCAAGAGGAAGCTCCATATCCACAATTTCGGGTATAAGAAACTTTAGCATGGGAAGAAAGATCCTTTCAGTTGCTTTTGCCATGTAGCAGTCTTCCATCGGAGGTTTCCCGACGACTGTGGCAGGGTATATGGCGTCTTTCCTTGATGTTAAAGCTGTTACATGAAATACAGGATACATATCAGTAGCAGAATAAAAGCCGGTATGATCTCCGAAGGGGCCTTCTGTACGTTCTTCATCAGGATCAAGATAGCCTTCGAGGATAAAATCAGATTCGGCAGGCACAAAAAGATCGACCGTTTTTGCCCTTACTATCTCTATGGGGCATGATTCAATGAAGCCGGCAAAAATAAGCTCATCTATACCAGGAGGAAGCGGCGCTGTAGAGGCATAAGTTACGGCAGGCGATCCGCCCAGGGCGACTGCAACTTGCATACGCTTACCGCTTCTCTTGTATTTATCGAAATGGCGCGTTCCGTCCTTGTTATACTGCCAGTGCATACCTGTTGTTGAGTTATCGTATTTCTGCATACGGTACATCCCTGCATTCTGAATTCCCGTATCAATATCTTTTGTTATTACAATGGGCAGGGTAATAAAATGTCCTCCATCATGCGGCCAGCATTTCATGACCGGAAGCCTGTCTAAAAGCGGGCCGTCTGTGTAAATTGTTTCCTGGCATGGTGCGTGCTTAACCTTTTTGGGAACAAAACCGGCCATCTCTTTGAGTGTAAAAAGCATCTTTATCTTTTGTACAAAACCTTCCGGGGGGCGCATCTTTATGCTGGACTCAAGCCGGGCGGCAACTTCGTCGAAAGAATTGCAGGAAAGGGCAATCTGCATACGTTTATAGCTTCCGAAGGCATTTATAAGAAGAGGATATGTAAATCCCTTAACTTTTTCAAAAAGCAGGGCAGGGCCATAACTTTTTGAAATCCTGTCGGCTATTTCGGAAATTTCCAGGACAGGATCAACTTCGGCGCTGATTCGATGCAATTCACCTGAAGCTTCAAGTTGTTTAATAAACTGTTGTAAGTTTTTATAAGGCATGAGATTCCTTAAATCATGAAAATTAAACGGTTCTTCTCCAAATTAGTTGCTAGGTAATAGTTCAGCCACAAAGGCACTAAGACACCAAGATTATAATACAATTCTTAATGTGCAGTATATGTCGTATCTACAACTTTTTTTCTTCTCTTTTTGATAACGCTTTAAAATTAAAGTCCTTTTGTGCCTTTGTGACTTAGTGGCTGAACTTTTACGTTGCTAGAAGTGTTTTCCATTAAGAAAGCAATAAAGGCCTCTACCAGAGGGGATTTTGTTCTTCCTTTATGAAATACAATATAGAAGTATCTAATGAATTTAAGCCCTTGGATATTGACTTCTCGGAGCATCCTAACTTTCAATTCATCCTCCACTGCCCTCTTGGAGAGAATAGATATGCCGATTCCAGCCTTGATCCCTTGCCTAATCGCTTCGGTACTCCCCATTTCAGCTATAACCTTTAGGGTGTTCAAATTAATTCCAATATCATGCAGGGCTTTTTCCATGGTTATACGGGTTCCGGAGCCCCTTTCTCTTGAAATAAAGGGTTGGTCTTTAAGCTCTTCTGGCCTTATAGAGGTTCTTGATTTCCATGGATGGATGGAAGGAACAACTAAGATCAGCTCATCCTTGATGAATTCACTGTACTGAAGTCTTCTGTCTTGAGTCTTTGCTCCCACAATACCCATCTCGATTCTGTTATTAAGCACTTGCTCTATAATTTCTTTTGTATCCCCAATCCTTAAACATATAGAGATATTTGGATAATTATCCTTAAATTTGCCGAGCAAATGGGGCAAAACATATTCTCCTGGTATATTGCTTCCCCCGATAGTAATCTCACCAGCCATTTTCCCCGAAAAATCTTCCAGGACCTGTTTGGCCTCAACCCTTAGTTCCAATATCTTCTTAGCATACCTGTATAAGATTTCTCCGGCTTTGGTAGGAATGACCTCTCTTCCCATCCTATCTAAAAGTCTGGCACCTAGATGATCCTCTAGAGATTTAATATGCTCACTGACTGTAGGTTGAGTTAAATATATTGCTTCGCCTGCCTTTGAAAAGCTACCAAGTTCAACCACCTTACAGAATATCTCTAATTGTCTTAAATCCATCAATTTATTGTACTCCAGAGTTATGCATGGCATATAGCTTGTGTAGCTGTTACAAACAGAAATTCCTTTGAGCGGTCATTAATTGCTAGTATAGGCTTCCTCCCCTGGGCAGCAGGGGTATTGTCAAAAATTATTTTCCCTCTCCCCTTGTGGGAGAGGGTTAGGGTGAGGGGTAATGACGACGA
>Ga0210056_1003164_pt1 | contig 13482 bp, 11 predicted proteins | sample CryGeyCG2014_080_2_FD_183965 | JGI IMG/M metagenome (GOLD analysis project Ga0210056, IMG submission 183965) | Groundwater microbial communities from aquifer - Crystal Geyser CG07_land_8/20/14_0.80 (SPAdes) (version 2) | ecosystem: Environmental > Aquatic > Deep subsurface > Groundwater | place... | reverse complement strand
AAGATTTAGATTTAGCTCTTCGAGGATACAGCCGCCGCCAACGAAGATTCGGAAAATAATTATTATTTTATTATCAGATTAATATTGTGCGACATTTAATTGATTACGCGAGCGTTAGCGAAGCGTTGAGAAGAAATTTTATGTTTCTTCTAAAATTTCTTCAATTAGGCGAGCGTTAGCGAAGTCGAAAGAACTAAAGTTCTTTCTCACTCGCTCTAACGAGCTCGTGCGTGAAGATGAACGAAGTTCATCGCCTACCCAAGCGTTAGCGACGGGTGAAGATGAACGAAGTTCATCGCCTACCCAAGCGTTAGCGACGGGTGAAGATGAACGAAGTTCATCGCCTAAAGAAAGCTGTTAGAAAAACTAACGGTGAAATTTAAGATGATTATTCTTTTAATAGTTTTCCGCTATGGAATTGGCGATGGATGTCTCGGAGACGTTTGTTGGTAACGTGGGTGTAGATCTGGGTGCTGGTAATACTTCTATGACCCAAAAATTCCTGAATTGTCCTTAAATCGACGCCTTGGGTTAGTAAATCGGTAGCATAAGAATGGCGGAGTGTGTGAGGAGTGGTAAAAATAGGAACACCGGCTAAAATGGCATATTTTTTTACAATTCTTTCCAGAGAACGAGTTATTAATCGGCCTTCAACACCTTTTTTAGCTCTAAAATGGATAAATAAAGCCTTTTCTTTATCACGGCGGGTTTCGAGATATTTTTGGAGCCAAGATAATGCTCTTTCTGAAAAATAGACAGTTCGGGGATAATTTCCTTTCCCAATAATACTCAATTCAAGATCTTTTTTATTTTTTATATTGGCGAATTGTTCTCGATTAAGAGCTGCTAATTCAGCCACTCTCATACCGGTAGAGAAAAAAGCTTCTAAAATAGCCCTATCCCTTAGACCGATTGGTGTTTTAGTGTCAGGAGCCAATAAAAGCTTCTCTATTTGCTCTAAATTAAGGAATTTTACTGTTTTTTCGCGTTCAAAGGTCTTTGGGAGCGTTATTTTATCTGCAGGCAGCGAAACTATATCTTTGGCTGTAAAATAACTTAGAATAGCTCTTAGTGCGATTAAATAGTAGTTCTGGCTTATTTTCTTCAGAGAATGGCCTCTTTCGTCTTTATGACGGCTTAAATATAAGCGATAAGCCCAGATATCGTCGGCCGTCAGTTCATGGGGTAAAAGACCCTCTTTTTTAATCATTTTTAGCCATTTGATGAATTTTTGGAGGTAGCGACTATAATTTTCCTGGGTTTTATTAGAAAGACCTTTTTCAACTTCACAATAATCCAAGAAGTCGGGGATATGTTTTATAATACTTTTTTCTGATTTATTCATAATTTTTTATATTTTTATGTAGTACTCCCCGAGGGTTCAAAATTGAGTATATTAGGGGAGTGGTTTAAGGATCTCCACTTCCTCTATTATTAAATGCCCCTTTACTTCTATTGTGCGTCTTTGTCTATATTAATAATAAATAGCCCAAAGGGCCATGTCAAGGGGAAAATTTCTACTCCCCTACCACAAAGATGGGTTACTTTATCAATTCCTTAAATTTTTCCCAGAGGGATTTTGTAACTTTTGGTATCTCTTCTTTCATTTCTTCTTTTTCTTTCTTGAATTCTTCTTCAATCAATGGTTTTCTCTTTTCAATTTCTTCTTTGGCTCGGGGCTGAAATTCTTTTTTAAACCAACTTTCTATTTTCGGCCAGATATTTTTCTTAAACCAGTCATCCATCTTTTGCCAAACAGGTAAAACTTCTTCTTTCCAAATTTGAGCTATTCTTGCCGGAAATTTTTCTTTGATTACTTTGAGTATCCTTAATGCCATTTCTTTGGCTTTCCCAAAAGTTGCCGGAGGAGTCATTTCTTGAGATAATGAAAAATTAGGTAAAATTAAACCACAGATTACCCCAACAATTATTACTGTTTTATATAGAGAAAAAGCCATATTTTTTCTTCATTAATTCTTTGGCCCTCTTTATTCTTTTTAAGGTTTTTTCTTTTCCTAAAATTTCGGCAATTTCAAAAGGACCAGCTGAGGCTTCTTTGCCGGTTAAAGCCACTCTCAGGGGCCATAAAAGATATCCCCTATCCCCTATTTCCTTTTTTATTTCTTTCGGAAATTTTTCTGCCTCCGGTAACAAAAAATTTTCCAAATTTTCTTCAGTCCAATTCCCAATTTCTATTTTAGACAATATTTTTTCTGATTTGTCAAGAGAGTGTTTTACTTCTTTATTTGACATTTCACCCCACTTTAATAAACTCTTATCATATTTTAATTTCTCTTTAAAGAAAAAATCGGTTAATTCGGAAATTTCCGATAATTTTTTTAATCTCTCTTGATAAATTGAAATGACACTTTGTAAAAATTCCAAAGAAATTTTTTCATTTGTTTCTTTAATAAGATATTCTCGTCCTAAACTTCCTTTAATTTCCTCAATAAAGTCAACTTGGGTTAAATAAGGAAAGCAAAGTTCAGTTAATTTTTCGATAGAGTGTTGGCGGATATAAAATCCATTTAAAAAATCCAGTCTTTTAATATTAAAAATTGCTCCTCCTTTTTGAATCCTTTCCAAGGAAAATTCTTTAATTAAAGAAGGTAAAGAATAAATTTCTCTTTCCATTCCCGGATTCCAACCCAAAAAAGCAATAAAATTAATTAGGGCTTCTGGTAAGTAGCCTAATTCCCGATATTGAATGACTGAAACTGCTCCCTGTCTCTTGCTTAATTTAGTTCGGTCAGGACCCAAAATTATAGGCAAATGGACATATTTTGGTGAAGGGAAACCCAGAGCTTCCTGAATTAAAATCTGTTTTGGGGTATTAGAAAGATGATCTTCCCCTCTAATCACTTGAGAAATTTTCATCTCATAATCATCGATTACACAGGTGAAATTATATAGGGGCGTAGAAAAATCTTTGGCAATAACAATGTCTCCCAACAAAGTGCTATCAAATTCTACCTTTCCCCTGATTAAATCCTCAAACCCCACTTTTTTGGCTGGCACTTTGAATCTTATTACCGATGGCTTTCCTTCGGCTAAATATTTCTCAACCACCTCCTTTGACAAACCGGCACATTTTCCTGAATAACGAGGTGCCTCCCCAATTGATAATTGATATTGTCTTTGAGCTTCCAATTCATCTTCTGAACAAAAACAGTAATAGGCTTTATCTTCAGCCAATAGTTTTTCTAAATATTTTTTATAGATTTCCCTTCTCTCACTTTGTCTATATGGTCCATAATTTCCGCCAATATCCGGTCCCTCGTCCCATTCAATCCCTAACCATTTTAGACTCTCCATAATATCTTTTTCATATTCTGGTTTTGATCTTTCAATATCGGTATCTTCAATCCTCAAAATAAAAGAACCTTGATTTTTCTTAGCAAAGAGATAATTAAAAAAGGCGGTTCTGGCTCCTCCAATATGCAAAAAACCGGTGGGAGAAGGAGCAAATCTAACCCTGATTTCCCCTGGCTTAATGAATTTAAATTCTTTAGGATCCATCAATTTCACCCAGTAGAGCAACTTCGACTCGCCTTGCGATTTTAACCCCGCTCTTTCTTCGGAAAGGGCGGGGTTGTCGAAGTTGTCATGCTGGGTTAATTTTGAAACAAATTTTTCATTTAGTCAAATAATCTACTATATATCCAGCGATAATTCTCGCGGCATTAGGTTTAGAAAATTCTTTAGCTGCCCGAATCATTTTTTCTAATTCCTCTGGATGAGAAAAAAGATATCTTAATCTTTCCCAGAAAAAATGGGGAGTAAAATTTTTTTCTTCCAATACTTTTGTTGCTCCAGTTTCAGCAAAGGTATAGGCATTTTTTAATTGATGATCCTGGGCCGCCTCTGGCAAGGGAATTAAAATTGCCGGTTTTCCCAGAGCGGCTATCTCAAAAATTGTTCCGGCCCCGGCCCTGGAAACAATTAAATCACAAGCCGCATAAGCCATTTTTAATTCTTCTTCTTTTAAAAAGGGAAAGAGATGATAATATTTTTCAAAATTTTTCACTATCATTACTTTCGCCTCTTCTTTTACTTGGCTGAAATTTTTCTCTCCACCTTGATGGATTAACTCAAAATTTTTCAGAATTTCTGGCAAAATTTCCAAAATTTTATCATTAATTCTTTGGGCTCCCTGAGAGCCACCCAAAATCAAAACTAAGGGTTTCCCGCCAACCAATTTGAAATATTCTTTTGCTTCTTCTTTTGAGCCTTCTAAAATTTCTCGTCTAATTGGATTTCCCACTAAAATCATTTTTTCTTCTGGAAAATATAGAGTTTTGGGAAAAGAGACAAAAATTTCCAAAGAAAATCTAGCCAAAAATCTATTAGCCATTCCGGGAATAGCATCCGATTCATGTAAAAATATTGGTACCCCCAGAAGTTTACCAGATAGAACTGCTGGAATTGAGCCAAAACCACCTTTTGAGAAAATTAAATCGGGGGCCAAAAAGAAAAGGTAAAAAAAGGCCTGAAAAATGCCAAGAGGTATTTTAATGAAAATGTCGATTAAATTTTCAAAAAAACTTTTAAAATCAAAATACCTTCTGATTTTTCCCGCCAAAATTGTTTTTACTTTTATACCTTCTTGGGAAAGCAAAATTTCTCCGAAATCATCTCTCGGTCCAATGTAAAAAAATTCTATCTTTTCTTTAGGGCAAATTTTTCTTATCTCTCTTGATATAGCAACTATTGGAAAAATGTGACCTCCGGTACCTCCACCGGTAAATAAAATCTTCATGTTTGTTTAGAAATATTCAACAGAATTCCTACTCCAATCAGTTCCGATATTAAAGCCGATCCTCCATAACTGATAAATGGTAAAGGAATACCAGTCAGGGGTAAAATTCCAATCATTGAACCAATATTAACAAAAGCCTGGAGAGTAATCCAGAAAGTAATTCCCAAAGCACAAAATTTAGAAAATTTATCTGCGCTTTGTTTGCCGATTTTTAACCCTCGCCAAAAAAAGACTAAATAAAGTAAAACCAAAATAAAACTTCCAATAAAACCAGTTTCTTCGGCGAAAATCGCAAAAATCGAGTCGGAGATCGAGTGAGGTAAAAATCCAAGTTTTTGAACAGATAACCCTAATCCCGAACCCCAAATTCCTCCAGATCCAATAGCAATTAAGGCCTGTTTTATCTGGTACCCTATTCCCATTGGATCTAACTCCGGGTTTAAAAAAGCCAAAATCCGATTAAATCTGTAAGGAGCAATTTTTATTAAAACTAAAAATCCAAAAACTATAATTAATGTTGTTACAATACTATGCCAAAAAGGAGTTCTGGCTAAAAAATACATTAGGGTGGCAACTAAAATTATTATGAGTAAAGTGCTAATATCCGGCTGAAAAATTAAAAAGATGCTTGTTATTCCCATAACTGCTAAAAAAGCAATAAAAGTTTGACTAAACCCCCGCGCCAATTTTTTGGTGGTGGGGGTAAATCTTTTCTCGGTTCGACTTTCCAGCCAACTCGCTAGATACAAAATAAAACTTAATTTTAAAAATTCTGAAGGCTGGAAAGAAATTGGTCCCAGCTTTATCCACCTGGCTGCTCCTCCAAAACTAACTCCTGAGTGGGGCAAGAAAACCATTCCTAAAAATATCAGGTTTACGAAAAGGAAAAGAGGGGCCATTTTTTTTAACGTAACTAAATTAATTTTAAAAGCAAAAAAAGCTATAATGAGACCGGGTAAAAAACCATAAAGAATTTGATGATTTAAATAATGAAAAGAGGAGCCAAATTTTTCTTGAGAACTGGTGGAAGAAACACTAATCAAAATTAATCCTCCGAGTAATATCAAGAGAAGAACGATAAAAAGAAAGATATAGTCAGTTTGACTACTAACCTTTACCATACATTTTCACATATCTTTTAAATAAATTACCTTTTTCTTTATAATCTTTGAAGATACTAAAACTTGGGGAAGCACAAGAAAGGAGACAAATTTTTCCTTTCGGGGTATATTCAAAAGCTAATTTAACGGCATCTTTCATATTTTGGACCAAAAAAGCCTTAAATGGATTTTTCGTTTTCAAAGAAATTATGGCTTTCCAGATTTTTTCTCCAGTCGTTGGAAACAAAATCAAATTTTTTATTTTACTTTTTAAAATTCTTTTAGCCAAATCCTTAAAGTCTAATCCCCTATCAAACCCACCGAGAACAATTGTTTGAACATTCTTTCCTAAGGCATCAATGGCGGCAATGGTAGTTTCCGGAATTGTCGATAAAGCGTCATTATAGAAAGTAATTCCTTTAAAAGTTCCGACTGATTCTAATCGATGAGGTAGGGGTTTAAAATTCTTAATCGCGATTTTGATTTTTTTAAAAGGGATGCTAAAAATCTTCCCTACTTCAATTGCTGCCCCCACATTTAGAAGGTTAAATTTCCCCTTTAAAGGAATTTCATTTATTTTAATAATTTTTTGAATATTCTTAATATTAATTGAAATTTTTTTGGCTTTAGATTTCTTGGCAATTTCATTAACAATTCTGTTTCCCGAATTAAAAATTAAATAATCTTTGCTATTTTGCTCACTCGTAATGTTAGTTTTGGCAGAAATATATTCTTTAAAACTTTTATAATAATCTAAATGCTCAGGATAAATATTTAAAAGAATGGCAATATAGGGTGATTTTTTGAGATTATAAAGTTGATGACTTGATAACTCATAAACATAAATGTCTTTTTTGGTTACCGAAAATAAAAAATTCAAAACTGGTTTTCCAATATTTCCGACCAGATGGACTTTTAGCCCCCCTTCCCTTAAAACTTTATAAATTAAACTCGTGGTTGTGCTTTTCCCTTTAGTTCCAGTAACTCCAACGATTTTTCCCGGACAATTTTCCCCTCCTTCGCCAAAGGCTACGGAGGGTCCGCCGTAGCTCCTTTTGCCAGGAGCGAAGGCGGAAAAGAAAATCTCAGTTTGGGAGGTTATTTTCCCTTCTTTGAAGGCTTTTTCCACTTCTGGCAGATGAATCGGAACCCCCGGCGACTTAATTATCACATCATAATTTTTAATTGCTTTTAAATAGTTCTTTCCCAGATGCCATTTGATTTTTTTGACATTTGACATTTGATATTTGACATTTTTATTCCTATCCCCCACTCCCAAAATTTTGCTAGGGAATATCTTCCTCAAAAATTTGAAATTATCTACCCCTTCTCTGCCAAATCCCAAAATAAGTATTCTTTTAGGGGCCCATTCCGAGCGAAGCGAGGAATGGGACTCCGACCCTCCCTCCACCCTCCCCGACTTATGTCGGGGCGCCTCGGATGCGGTGGGTGGGTTGTAGTCTTTTAATTCATTTAGTTCCATTCTCTTTTTAGGATACCATAAAATCGAGGTTTTTTGAAATCAAAAAGTCTCGCCAGTAATTTATGAGAGACTGGCTTTAATTTTAATGAGAGTAGCCTCAGGGAAAATTAGATTTTAAGATTTCCTCAAATTTCTTTGGCAAATAATGTTGATTTGACCAGGAATTTAATATTTTAATAGATTCTTTTTCTAAATTTTTATATTTTGACAAGATCTTATTTTGAAAATACTCTAACAAAAATGGTAAATTTGCCGAGGTCTGACCCCGGTATTTTTTCCAACTGAGATAAAAAGCAATAAGGCTTTCTTTTTTTGTGCCAACACATTCAAATGGCTTAAACTTTTCTTCGCCAATGAGTTGCCGCATTATCGGCAACAATTTTTTGCTTGCCCCGTAGGATCCCGCTGAAAGCGGGATTCCTTCGGGGTCCTCAAATAAGTTTTTCCTAAAAATTTTAATTAATTTTTTTGTCTCAACCAAGGGATATAAAGAAGCAAAAACAAAAAGGCATTTCGGGCATTTCCCACACCATTTTTTGGTAGGTAATTTGGTTCCGGAAGCGGTTTTAAAAGCTTCATTACAGCTTAAAAAGGCATTAAAATATTTAGGGTATTTAGAGAATAATTTTGCAATTTGAATCTCATATAAAGGACGTAGAAAACTGAAATATTCCAACCCCCCACCATTCTTTTGGTGGGGGGTTAAGTATTTTTTTAAATATTCCCTAAACTTTTTTTCAAATTCAAAACTTTTCGACCACTGATGATTAATGTTCCTTCCCAGATATTTTAGATTCCCTTCATTTGAACTTCTCTCATTAGAAAAAGCAATAAATTTATAATTAAAAATCACCGCGCAAAGAACACTTAAAAAAGCCAGATAAGCCGAAAAAGGCGTGTGTCCGTTTAAAAATCCTTGGCGATTCAATTCTAAAAGTTTTTCATCAATTTTTCGTCTGACAACAATTGGCTTTTTGCAACCTGCGATATTCATTATTTTTTGAGTGGCGTTGGTAGGTTTTAAACTAAAACATCTAATATCCTTGCCAGCGCTTTTTAAAAGTTCCAAAGTTAGCACTGAATCCTTTCCTCCACCTATCGGTATCAACACTCTCTTCTTTAATGTAACGAAGTCTTTCCTCGTTACATTTGTAACGAAGTCTTTCGTCTTAACATTGAATTTTAAAAAGTTTGGTTTTAAGAAATTGATTTTGTTTTCGTAAAAAAATTGGCCCATTCCGTTAATGATTAAATCTTTCCACCAGCGGATTTGTTCTTCATTTAATGTACCGGCTTTAATTTCAATTTCTGGTGCTGAGGTTGTCTTCCAATAACTCAAAAGTTCAATCAATCCCAAATTAAAAACCAAATTATCTAAAACTCCCTTCCCTAGGCTTTTTATTTGAGATTCTTTTACGTTTTCAATGACTACTTTTGGCTGAAAAAAAATATTCGGTTCGATCCTAAAATCAAAAAAAATCTCTAAATTTTTATCAGAAATTTGATAAGAATATTTTTGGTAAACAAATTTAGGATATTTTTTTCTTAATACTTCGTACTTCATACTTTTCTTAACCCAAAAGCCTAATAGCCACTCCCAAGATGGCAAAGACAATGGAAATTACCCAAAATCGCATTGTAACTTGATAAGATGGCCAACCTCGAGCCTCAAAGTGGTGATGAATTGGAGTTGATAACCAAATTTTTTTATGGCGGAATTTCTTTGATAATAATTGCAAAATTATCGAACCAACTTCGATTACGAGTAAACCAGCAATTATTGGCAAAACTAAAACCGAATCGGTTAAAAAAGAGACCACAGCCATTGTAGAGGTTAAACCCAAAATTCCAGTTTCCCCCATGTAAAATTTAGCCGGCGGAATGTTATACCATAAAAAAGAAAAAAGAGTTCCTAAAATCACAGCACAAAAAGTTGCTAAATCCGCCTTTCCTTGAGAAAAAGCAATAATCGTAAATGCGCCAAAAATTGAAGCAAAAACTCCGCCAGATAATCCATCCAAACCATCAATTACTCCTCCTGACCAACAAGCTACCATTACCAGGATAAAAAAAGGAATATACCAAAGCCCGATCGATAAATCAATCCCCTCTGGAAAATTAAAAATTAAAGGAATATGAATTGTGTCCCAGCCTAATTTAAAATAAAACCACCAGGCCCCGATTAATCCAATTAAAATGACAATTGCCAATCTTCTTTTGAAACTCATTCCCCCCCCAATATATTTCCCCTGGCCATAAACTGTTAAAGTATCATCGAGCAATCCAACAATTGAGCCTATGAGTAAAGTAAAAAGAGGAAGCCAGGTTTCTCCTCTAGACAGAAAATTAAATTTTTTTAGCCACCAGGGATGAGAAATATAAGATAAGGTAAAAAATAAAAAAATCAAAATTAAAACTGAAAACCAAATTAGCGCTCCCCCACCCCTGGGAACTGTTGTTTCTCTTTCTTTATGCAGAGAATAAAAAATAGTTGCTTCCTCACCGGTAATTGTTTTTTTCCTTGCTTCCTTTTTCCCAAATTTGATTTTTTCTAAAAATTTAATTAAAAACGGTGCCCAAATTAAAGAGACAAAGACCGCCAAAGCCGCGAGGACTAAAATTCTTATTACATTAAAAGTAAAGAGAGTTAAAATTGGCATAGTGGTAATACTTATTCATTAATCCAATCGATTAGTTTTTGCATTTCGTCAATCCTAGCCGTTGATGAGGGAACGCCCAAAATTACATTGATAAAAAGATTTTCTCTCGAGTCTTTAAAAATAAAGAGGATGCATCCCCCGGCGGCATCAGTATAACCGGTTTTTCCTCCAAAGAAAAACTGGTCTTCTGGTAATTGCAGAGTTGAAATTCCATTTTCTTTTTTATACTCCCCTTCTTTTAATGTAGTTGCAAAAATTAAAGGATATTCTTCTAAGATACGTTGACTTAATATTGCTAAATCTTCAGCCGTAGAGTAATTAAAGAAAACTAAATTATCATAATTAGAATGTAAATTTTCATTTTCTGAATCCAATCCGGCTGGATTGACAAAATTGGTGTTAGTTAACTCCCACTCTATTGCTTTTTGATTCATTTCTTCGACAAAATTTCCCCCATTTTCTACCTCAACAGCTTCAGCTAAGGCAAATGCCGCATCATTAACGGAATAGATAAGCATTCGGTCTAAAAGTTCTCCAATTGTTATTACTTGCCTGGCAGTTAAATTGATAGCCTTAACTGGTGGAACATTTTCTTGAGAAGCAGCTTTTGGAGAAACAATAACTTTTCTTGAAAGATTATCATTTCCGAAATTTTCTAAGCTAATTACGGCTGTCATTAGTTTGGTCAAAGAGGCGATTGGCAGGGGTTGATTAATATTTTGTTTAAAGAGGATTTTAGGGGCCCGCGAAAGCGGGAGGGTGGTGGGTGGGTTGTAGTCTTTGCCCGCCTTATTGATTTTAACTGAGATAGCTGCTTTAACTTGGAGGTCAAGTTTTGGTTTAGGGGGCTTTGGCGGAATTTTTGCAAAAACCATCTCTTCAAATGGCTGAGAAATTTGGCTATAAAAAAATTTTTCCAGATTTTGCTGAAAAAGATTTATTCCATACCAAAAAGGCAAACTCACAAAAACGGCAATTAATAAAAATTTAATTCCTTTTGTCATTTTTCTCTGCTTTTTTTGGAGGTTGTAATAGGGATAATCTTTGGTCAATTCTTTCCATATCTCGGGGAAAGAGAGAAGCTTGGCGAATATTTTCTAATTCCAAAATCTGTTTTACAATTCTTTCAGCTCCTAGGCAAAAACCTCCTTCCGGTGGCATTCCGTATTTAAATGCCTGCAAATAGAACTCAAAATCTTTAATTTTGTGGGAAAATAATTTTTTAATATTTTTTACCAATTTTTCATATTCATGAATTCTCTGACCGCCGGTGACTATCTCTAACCCCCGACAAAGAAGGTCAAAACTTAAAGTATATTCCGGATCTTTTGGATCGGGAAAAGTATAAAAAGGTCTTTTTTTGGTTGGATAGTGAGTAATGAAAATCAATTCGGAATTATATTTTTCTTTTGCAAACTGGCAAATTTCTTTTTCATCATCCGGTTCTAAATCTGGTTTTTTTCTATTATCTCGGCCTGTTCTCTGATAAATAATTTCTTGAATTTCTCGCATTTTTAAACGAGGAATTTTCTGACCTAATTTTGGTAAGGTCTCCCCAAACATTTTTAATTCTTTCTGGCAATTCTTTTCGATATCGGAAAAAATATTTCGAATTACAATCTCACAAGTATCCATTAAATCTTCCCAAGAGTCGATAAACCCCATTTCGGCATCTAAACCGGTGTATTCGGTGAGATGGCGAGTGGTGCAGCTGGGCTCGGCCCGGTAGGCATGGGTAACACAAAAAACCCTTTCGAAAGCTCCAACTAAAATTTGTTTATAGAGTTGAGGACTTTGGGCAAGGTAGGCATCTTTGTCGAAATAATCGATGTGGAAAACCTCTGCTCCTCCTTCGGTAGCAACCGGTACAATTGTTGGTGCCTGAAATTCGCTAAATCCCAAATCCTTTATCACCTTTCGAAAACTGGAAATCAATTTTTCTTGAATTTTAAAAATGGCTTTGATTTTTTCATTTCTAAGAGTTAAGGGGCGATAATCCAAAAGTTTTGGCAGGCTCAATTTTAACTCCTTTAAATCAAATGGCAGAGGCTGGGCTTTGGCTAAAATCTTAATCTTTTTAGCTTTCAATTCTATTTCGCCCGTTTCCAATTCAGGGTTTATCATTTTGATTGGTCTCTTTTTTATTTCTCCTTCTATTTCTAAGGCATACTCTTCCTTTATTCCCTCAGCCAATTTTGGCTCAGAAACAACTTGTAAAATTCCAGACCTGTCTCTCAAATCCAAAAAAACTATTCCGCCATGATGCCTGAGAGAATTAACCCAGCCACAAACTTTCACCTTTTTGCCTGAAAATTTTTTGGTTTCGAGATTTAAAATTCTTTCCATACCGAGCTTCCATTTATGGAAGCGACTCGAAGAGATAAATCTCTTCTCCACCCTTCGTTGCGACTCGGGCAGGTGAAGAAGAAGATTTTATCTTCTTCGCCTAATTACTTATTTTAAGTAGTTTTTTATCTTGGCAACAATTTCTTTTGGGGTATAGTTTGTTTTAATCAAATAATCTTTCACTCCCAGGCGTAAGGCTGTTCTTTTTGTTTCCGGGTCGTCAAAATTAGAAAAAACCACTACTGGAATTGAAGAAATTTCTAAATCGTTTCTTAACTCAGTCAGGAAATAAACTCCGTTTTCTCTTGGCAACAAAATGTCGAGGACAATTAAATCCGGCTTTTCTTTTTTGGCTAGCTTCAACCCCTCTTTTGCTTCAAAAGTTGCCGAAACTTCGAATCCAGCTTCGATGAATTTATCTCGATACATTTCGGCTAAAATTTTTTCATCTTCAACTATTAAAATTTTTTTCATATATCAAATTTTTTTAAAAAATATCATTTGCCGTTTTTGTAATTGTTTTAGTTTTAGTTTTAAGTAGTTCGGGATCTAAATGAATTGATAACTGGATGTAAAAGGTGCTTCCTTTGCTCTTGCCCGGAGATTCGGCCCAGATTTTACCTCCGTGCATTTCAATAAATTGCCTGGCAACGTAAAGACCGAGCCCAGCTCCTTCGGTATGAAGCTGAGTGCCGGCCGTTGCTCGAGAAAACATCTGGAAAAGACTCTCTATTTCTTTTTTAGTCATTCCCTCGCCGGTATCGGAAACCTTAATTTCTTCTTCGCCGTCGATTTTTTTCAACTCAATAGTAATTCCTCCTTTGTTGGTATATTTTATCGCATTATCAATAATATTCAAAATCACCTGCCTTAATTTATCCTGGTCAACCATAATTTTTGGCAAGGGTTTCAGAGATTTTACCATTTTCATATATAAACCCTTCTTTTCAGCATTAATTCTCAACTCCTCAATGAGATCAGAAACCATCTCTTCTAATGAAATCAGTTCCGGGCTAAATTCAATTTTCCCAGCGTCTAATCTCGATAAATTCAAAAGATCATTAACTAATTTTATCAACCTTTCATTACTTTGATAAACATTTTTCAAGGGCCTCACCTGTTTTTCAGCTAATT
>Ga0210056_1003163_pt1 | contig 13482 bp, 14 predicted proteins | sample CryGeyCG2014_080_2_FD_183965 | JGI IMG/M metagenome (GOLD analysis project Ga0210056, IMG submission 183965) | Groundwater microbial communities from aquifer - Crystal Geyser CG07_land_8/20/14_0.80 (SPAdes) (version 2) | ecosystem: Environmental > Aquatic > Deep subsurface > Groundwater | place... | reverse complement strand
AACAGATATTAATAGAGAAGAAGCAGAGGAACGAGCTAAAATAGCGGAAAAAGAAGCAAAGGAAAATCAAGAGAGATTAAATGCTTGGGTAAAGAATCGAGTTCAGGCAGGTGTAATAGCAACAAATGCGGAATTAAAAGAAATTGAAAAACGTAAATTTTTAGAACAAAAGGCACTTGAAGAAGCAGCATTACTATATTCAGTACATGAAGAACAAATAAAAGCATCACTGAATCGCATTGCTAAAGCAGCGATGCAGGAAATGAATGATGATATTCAAGCACGAAAAGAAGCAAGCAGAATAAAAATCGGCATTACTGATACATATTTTAAAATTCTCCAAGCCCAGCGTGAACAAAATCAACAGGCTGAAGAAGTAGCTACTAATAAAAGCGTTCAGGAATATGAACGGCGTATGCGCGAACATGACTACGCCACTGAAAAAATATTAGAAAATTCCGAAAAAGAGGTGCAGGCATTTGTTGAACAGGTACGGATAACGAAAGAAAATGAAAAAGCAATATTAGATATGAAATTAGATTTTGCTGACCAAGCTGCACAAGCAATAGCAGAATTACCGTCCCATCTTATAGATACATATTTGGAAAACCGAAGATTAGAGCAGGAAGCGCAAGAAGATATTATTGATATAAATAAGTCAGCACAGGAAGAAATAGATTCAATCAGAAATGATACTACCTTATCTTATATTGAACGATTAAGGCAGATAGAACAAACGGAAAGGGAATCAGCGCAACGGCGAAAAGCAATTGAACAAGACTTGAATGAAAGTAAAAAATCTTATTTTGCTGATTATGTGCAATCTTTTCTTGCAGGTATAGCACGGATGATACAAGCCGAAATGCAAAGAAGAATTGCGCTTGGAATATTGAATTTAATTTTACCAGGCGCGGGAACGGCAGTTGGTATGGTCGCGCCGGTGGTATTTGGTCCTGGTTTTGATAATCCAAAACATGATGCAATAGCGCGAAGCGCAGGTTTCATGTATGGTGCCTCTTTCGATAATCCAGTAAGTGATATGCAAGCAAGACTACAAGGCACAATGTCAGCATCAGAGAAGCTAGGCGAACGTTCTGCTAAAGATATGGTAACGCATTTTAGCAAGGGATTTGAACAAGGTGCAGGGGGACAGCAAAAAAATGATAATCAATTGCAAAGCATGCTTGATAAAATTGAACAACGTTTGGGTGAAACACCGCGACTCCAAGTATTCTTGGGTGATAGAGAAATAGCCGCTACCGTAAAACGTATATCAGATAAAATAACTGCACGACAACAAGCATATTGAAAATCAAAATAAATTCATTTGCCACGCATCTTGTTCTATAAATTCAGCAATTTTTTGGCGAGAATATGAATTTCATTTATGAGGTTGAAATTTGAGCGATGAATCTTATCTTTTCAGTGAATCATATACTTATAGACCAGATACAACAGTAGCAACAACAAATGCCGGCGGTGGTGAAGCTAATTTGTTGGACTACGATATGGAGACTTACTGGACAGGAAATGACCCAGGTGGTGGCCCTTGTGAAATAGTTTGGACCTTTTCAGATGCTCAAACTATTGATGCTATTTGGGTTAAAGGGTACAATATTAGCACTTATCAAGTTTATGCCTGGATAGCTGCTGCCTGGCATTTAGTAGATACCGTAGTGGTTACTGCTCCCTTAACAAGTTACAATTTGCATATTTTTGACCACACCCATCAAAGTTCTTCCTGGAAATTAGCAATTACACTTACTGCATCTCCGGGTGTGCCTCTCGTCTATGAAGGTATGCTAATGAAGTATCATTTGACGTTATCAGATACAGATGATAGTTTACCATCAGGAGTAGAAATCATGCCAGTGGACAGAGCAGGAGGAAGTTACCAGCTTGCAGACGGTTCACAGACATCATTTCGGGGAGTACGAATATATCATGACATAACTTACGAATTTGAATTTACGCCGAAAGCTAACCGAGATAACCTTTATAATATTTATTATTCGATAACTTATGGCATACGACCCAATATAGTCATCTATCCCGATCCAGATGAATATCCAGAAGGGATATACCGGGTGGTATGGAAGTCAACGATTTTTGATTTTGCATACACTATCAATTACAAGGGGTCAGGTTTTTCGGGTAAAATAGAATTAGTTGAGTATTGAAGTGACAACTCCCCTCCTGATTAGTACCACAAGATGGGCGTTGGGGCACTGGGGCGTTGGAGCACTGGGGCCCCAACGCCCCAGTGCTCCATTGCTCCATGATAGGCGGGAAAAACTCACCGTCTGAAGTAATAGCAAAATTTTCCAGCCCAACATCAACACCGACTACTTTACCAGGAGAAAATTATGCCCAAAGTCGTTTCAGATGCGTTTTTGAAGGCAATAGAGAAGCCGCACTTCTTCCCAATCCGACGTGCGTACATGTACACTACGGCGGGGGGCGAAGTCGAAATCACAGATAAAGTGGCTTCTTTTGACCGCATTCTCTGGCAAATTGAATCACAGTGGAGGTTAAATATATTTGACGGAAATAATTGCTCATTGCAATTAAAAAATGAAAACGAAGAATTTGATATTGATAATCCCTTAAATTTTTTTGTTTCCCAATTAGGTTGGCAGCAGGATGGTTTTAAAGTACCCGTACAAATTAGAGTGGGGTTTAATTTAGATGGTGTCGAAGAACTTGTTGATTTCTTTTACGGACATATAGTTGATATTCAACATACAACAGAAAATGATATTGTGTTAATTGAATTACAATGCATTTCACAAATTCTAAAAGATGAAAAAGCAGATGCAATTGGTGACCAATGGACTGATATACAAATTTTTGGAGGCAATACTTATACTTATGTAGATACGGATAATGGTAGTATCATTACGGTAGCAAACAATCCTTCTGGCAATTTCCCTGGCGGATTCCCACCCTATGGATTGATTCGTATCGAAGATGAAATCATTTATTATTCCTATCATGAAGGCATGTCTTTCTATAATTGTATCCGCGCTCAGATGAATACTAAGCAAGTTACGCATATTAATGGTCGACTTGTTGAATTATTACTTTACGATGCTACCGAAACATTAGGATGCAAATTCCAATTTCTTATTTATCCTATTGCGCGCGGTGATGAGACTTTAGTAGTTAGTTCGAGTGATGGTACAATTGAAATTCAAGATACGAGACAATTCATTAATTTGCCGGAAAGCCAAAAACCTTTAGTAGGTTATATTGATTATGAAAAAGGTGTTTTAGAATTAGCGGGAGAAGCTACCGATAGCGCCAGCCTCATTGCAACTTACCGAAGCACTTATCGGCAGATACCTTATCATGCATTAGTCAAAAATTTATTAGAATCACAAGATTTTGACACATCTTTAATCGAACAAGCCAGAATGAAATATTACCTCGACCGGGAAGTGCCAACGTATTATGGACGCATCACGCATGTTTATCAAGAAGATGGAACGCCATTTAGAATACCGCATCCATATCCTGAAGCGCGATGTATGTGCATAGGCGCTGATGATAATTTGTATATCGGTGTTGAGGGGTATTTGATTATGTGGGATGAGGAAAAATTTGAGTTAAAAGCAAACTTAGCAATTAATAGGCATTTACTACGTATTGCGAGTGACAAAGATGGGAATATCTATGGGATAGCGGGGAATAAGAACACAAGTGATAAAAGATATGTTTTTAAATATAATGGTACAACTGTAACTTATTTGACTACTGATATTGCCGCGTATTATGACCCTATAACACATGATGGAGGCGGAGAATGGCGAGGATTTAGCGTAGACGATACTAACGCTTGCATTTGGTTTTTGTATGATGATGGCGCAACCAGAGGAATAGCAAAAGTAAATTTTGATGGAACTGGTTTGACAAAATATAGCCGCTCAGTAAGCAAAGATTTCTGCATGGATTTTGTTGATACCGGAACCTACATAGATTTTTTCTACAATGAGACTAGTACAAATATTCAATATGATTCGTTACTAAAAGCAACCGGTGTTTGGACGACTAATGGGCAATTAGTTACAACTGCTGAAGGGGCGACACCTTGCGACATTACTTATTTACCTGGCGAAAGTAAAATCTACCTAAATATTCTTTATTACTCTTATCCTAATTGGATAGGATGGTTTTTAGATGTTGATGCTCGTTCAATTGTCAGTAATATTCGTTCTACATATACTGTAGCCTCAAATAGAAGCCGTTATTGCGGTGGGGTTTACCATGACAACTATGTTTGGTATATCAAGGGTGATGAATACGCTGATGGAAGTTATCCTGATGATGCTTTAGGCGATGAGGCTACCGGGCATTTGTATAAAATAGACCATAGTACATTTGAAGATAAAGGAGCAATGGCTTGGCGGCCAATGTCGAAGTTAGGAAGTATAGGTTATCAAGCGATTACGGGACAACGTGCTCGAGATGCTTTACCGCATAGTCCAGGTATTCGTGAAGAAATGAAGGGGCACCATGCGGTAATGTGCTATCGTGATTCAGATATTTACAAAGACCAGGCATTATTTTTTGTGTCTACTGATATTACAGGTTTTCACAATCCATTTTCAGGGTACTTAATAGGGCGTTGGAGTTCTACAATGGCTACAGTTGTCCGTGATGCCGTAATGAATGATAGAACTATCTGGGATGTGCTTTCGGAATTAGCAACATTGGCACATTATGAGTTAGGAGTATCTGGCAATGGTAAAGTATTTTGGCGTAAGCGTTATGGTAGTACAACTCATTTAATGAATGATATAAATGCCACGGTAACAATTATTCCTGCGAGTGATACTATGCCGCCGATGGATGACTTTGCCGGTTTTCCACCAAGTGGTACAATTCAAATAGGAACAGAAGTTATTAGTTACACTGGAAAGACAGCAAATAGTTTCACTGGTTGCACGCGTGGAACACGTGGTTCTATTTCAGCGGCACATTCCGTCGGCGCAAGAATTTACTTAGTTCATCAAGTAATTGTGAATTTGCTAAATGAAAAGAATCTGAAATGGTTAAAAAAATATCCAAATTGGGATGAAATCTGGAACTATGTTATTGTGCCTTATGGAAACTTAAAATTGAATTTTGATTATCGACGAGCAAATGAAATTTATGCAAGTAGTAGTGAAAGTCAATATGGACGTAGACCTATGACTGTTGATAATGCTTTTCTGACTGAAGATGATGTCTATGTTGCAGAAACACTGGGATGGCTCTACTATGATTGGCACCACTTACGCAGAACGTTGTGGGAGTTAGATACGAAATGGCAGGGGCAGCTTGACGTAGGCGATATTTTGTCGATTAAACAACCATTCCGAACCTTAGCCGATTATGTAGTTACTCGTATCCGTAGAATTGAATTAAATTTGACTGATTTCATGATGCACATTTTCGCTATCTGGAAACCCGCCCCACCTTTAGCAACAATTTATGACGCGCCATGAATTATTTTCTTGACAGCAATACGGAATTATGTTATAATAATAAAAATGAGAAAAGTAAAGAAAACATTTTATATTGATGAGAAGATAGCCGAATTGCTTAGAAATCATGCACATCTAACACACAAGCCGATGAGTAAAATAGTTGAAGAAGCAATCGAGTTGTTAAAATCGGCAAATAATCAAAAAATATCTTGAAAAATTCAAAGATAAAAAGGATACTATTTTATCGTGAAACACCCGGAATTGGCGATGTTGCAATGATGATGCGCTCAATAGAATTAACCCGGCTAAAACATCCTACTGCTATTATTGATGTTGCCTGTAATTACATTGATTTAATCTATAAACATCCCGCGCTTGACGGATATTTAGACGTAAAAGAATATGCTTTAATTGATTTGACCAAAAGTTACGATATTCTGATTAATCAATCATCCCCATGCGCTGCTTATGAAGTCAAACATCAACCTCTTATTGCCAAAAACCGCATTGAAATATTTTGCGATAATGCTTCTGAGGTTTTACAACAACACGGTTATGAAGGGATTCAGTGGGATGGATTACCACAAACATTGTGGGTTACTTCAGTTGATATGCAATGGGCAAAAAATTTGGTAAAAAATGCCGGTGAAGGGAAAATCCCACTTGGGTTTTTTTGGCGGTGCGCCGAACCATGGCGCGATTGGCCGGGGATGTTTCATTTGATGGCTTTGCTGGCTCTGGAAAAACACTTGGCGCTCTTTTGTTTTGACAATAATCAAAAAGCACCTGTGGAGGGCGTTCACCAAATGGTCGGATATTCATTAAATAAGGTATCCGCGCTTGTATCTTGTATGCGGCTTATCGTTTCAGTTGATACCGCAGGCATTCATTTGGCAGGTGGTTTAAAAGTACCAATATTAGCCATCTTTGGACCTACCGACCCTAAAATCCGTTTAGAAAGCTATTATCGAGCGCACTGGATGCCGATATGCTGTCGGGATCATCCATGCTGGTATAAACCGTGTAAGAACTTGTCTTGCTTTAAGAGAATTAAGGCAAAGCAGGTATATGAAAAAATCATGAGGATTATTTATGAAACTTGAAATCGGTTCTGGAAATATGCCAACCAAAGGATATAAGCATCTGGATATTAACGCCAATGCGCCGGATGTTGATTATGTGGGTGATATCCGCGCGTTGATTACAGAGGATTATGATATTGAAAAATATCCTAATTTAAAATTTATCTCAAACGAAACTTTTGAGGAAATCAAAGCTTATCATTTTATTGAGCATATACAATGGATTTATCAAGAGGCATTATTTCGGTTATTTTATCAATGGCTTCTACCTGGTGGTAGATTAAACCTTCAAACACCTGATTTAGAATGGATTGTCCAATCATATCTTCATCGAAAGAAAAAGTCTTGGCTGACGTTGAAAAATAAACAATATGTTTTCCCGGATAAGGAGCATCCACAATTAACTGATAGTGGAAATCCTATTCAATTTCACCAATGGGTAAATTATAAAATTTTTTCTGGCTGCTCCCCTGGTGATTTTCATCATTGTTTATATGATGCTGAATCTCTTGAAAGAACTTTGGAGAAAATAGGTTATCAAAGTATAAATGTTCGGTCAAAACACGCAACACTTATCGCAATGGCAGAAAAAGCACGCGAAAAGGAAAAACATAGAAAATATTATGAAGGATAAAACATTATGAATGGTAAATTTTATATGTTTGTTTGTGGGGGGTTGGGTGATTGTTTTAGAGCGCTGAATAACCCCGACAGTGTACAGACATATTTTACGCATTTCTTGAAAAAGTATCCATCTGCTGATTTTACAATTGCGGCACTTTGTAAAACACCTATTCAAGAACTTTTCCGCGATATTACCTGTGTTAATTTTGCTGATGATGAATCTGGTTTAAAAAACTTTCTTACCGATAAACAGGTATTTTCTGATTTTTTACACAAAACCGTAGAGCAATGTCGCCCTTTTTACAATCCATATAATCCAATTTTAAACTTTGACGAACAAAAAATATTGCAAAAACTAATACACAAAAAATATTTCATTCTCCATCCCTTTGCGGGAGATGAAGGCAAAACGCCACGGGTTGACTGGGAAAAAATAACGTGCATTATTCGGTCTTTTGGGTTCGACGTTGTTATTTTAGGCGGGACGCATCGGCGTTTTGGTCGGGAGTGTGTAACTGAAAAAATCAAAATTCGACATTCTTTTAATCTCCTTGATTGTGGGTTGCCATTAAGTTACGCGGCGTGCTGTAATGCACAGGGTGTTGTTGGGGCTGATTCGTGTTGGTGGAATTTGGGATATTATCGGACATCCTTTGTTTTTGTAATTTTAAATGCCTCGTTCGTGGCATACGACAAATTGGCTATCCGTAAAAAGATAAATTCCTATTTATATCATGAAGAGATTTTTCCGTTTAATAATCACCTGCGAATTTTAGACCAGCGACAACATCGGCATTTCTGTTTTGATATTGAGAACGTGCATAAAATATTAAAAAATAGATTAGATTGGTGGATACAATGATTACAGCTATTTTAGTATATCAGCATAGCACCGAAATTGCGAAAGCCGCACAAATATCTCTTGAAACCTTAGCCTCCCAAGGTATACCCATCATTGCTGTTACTGTCACTGATTTTCCTTATCACTTGCCAAATACCACTATAATGAGAGTTGAGCAACCTGACGTCTTAAATATCGCCAGGGATGGATATTTCGCCTATTGCGTAAATAAAGGCGTCATGGCAGCACAAACTGAACGGATTTGTTTAGCAAACGCAGATATGCGTTATTCACCTAATATTATTTCAGATGTTGATAATTTGCTTAATCGCTATCGTACTATCTCAATAAGCAAAACAGAAAATGGCGGAATCCCACACGAATGTTACTGGTTGTCAGGTTTTTATAAACAGGACTTTTTAGAACTCAATGGATGTGATGAGCGGCTATTGGGATGCTACTGTGTTGATTTGGATTTATATTCCAGAATGGTGAATTTTTTGGGTATCAATAATCACTTCTACGCGGCAAATCTTATTATGCACCATATCAACCACCCACGTAGCCACACCTACGAACAGCCAGAGAAATTATTTCCCGCTATAAAGTTTAATAGTTATCTAACAAAAACAAATCCTTTTAAAGTAAATCTTGACTATTCGATCGGCACAATGCCACCAAAGCGATTGTCAAATGTCTATTGCAGCCAATTCGTATATGATAATCCTTTTGTTTCAAAATTAAAATCTTATCCTCAACCTTTTGATTTGCAGGTAAGTAAGGAGTGGGAAGTTCCTTATCTAATTGAATATACGATGCCACACCATCATAAATGTCTTGATGTCGGCTGTGGGCTTAGTCCATTCCCGCAATGGTTAGCGGAGTATCGTCAATGTGAAATAGTTGGCATTGATAGTGAAGTTGATTCATATCATCGTTTACCGAAAATAGATAAGAGTGCAGTGTCTTATCTAAAGGCGGATGCACGGAATATACCATTCCCGGATAAATACTTTGATAGGGTTTACTGCGTCAGCGTGTTGGAACATTTAGCGAAAGATGATTGCATCACTGCAATGAAGGAATTAGCACGCGTATGTAAGGGTCTAATTGGAATTAGCATTGATTATCGCTTAACCACAGAAAGTGGCGCGGGGTTCAATGCTACGGAAATCAAGAAATACCTATTAGAACCAATTGCCGAAGATTTTGAGCCTATCTATCCCTTGGATTTGGAGGTCCGAAATAGCGAATTATTATGGGCTAACCACATTGCCTCGAAGGGATATTCATTTGCAGCAGTCGTTTTAGGAAATAAACATCTATCTTAAGGAGTTACCCTCCATTCATAAGGAGATACCATGTTATTTATCATGCCAACAAATTTTTATATCTTAAATGAAGATGCTTCTCCTCCATTACAATTCGAGCCATTCTTTCAATTTGATAATGTAGATTTCTTGCATTTGAAAAGAGGTATGTCTTTAAATGCAATTCCAATAACAGATTGCTATGGTATATCATCCTATACTGAAGATATAGAAGTGAGCAGAATAATCGCAAAGTTTTTAAAACAACGAGACCCACAATGTAAAGTAATCTTAGGTGGTTATCACACTCTTAGCAATAATTTATATGATGACTGTTTTGATTATGTTGTCATAGGATTCGGTGAAGAGTGGGTAAAAAAATTTGTTGTTGGTGAATATCCCGAAGCGCGGATTTTATACGGTAGTTACCGATTAATAGACTGGGGGATAGAATCTTATGAATTTTATCAAAAATATAATCCGCACTTTCATCGTGGAATGAATAATGCTTATTCTATCCGAACAACTTATGGCTGTTTTTGGAATTGTAGTTTTTGTCTTAATAGGTTTAAAAAGGTAATTTATAAGTCCTGGGATAATATCAGTTTCCAATTACATTATTTAGCAGAAAAAGGTATAAAAAGTATTCGTGTTATTGATGAGATTTTTACTTTTCATCCGCAGTTTGAATTAATTGTTGAACTCCTCGGTCGTCTTAATTTTGAATGGACAGCACAAGATAGAATAAGTAGTTTAACCAAGGAAAAAGTTTCTTTCCTAAAACAAAATAATTGTAGGCTAATTCAAACAGGTGTAGAATCATTGAATAATGATATCCTAATAAAATTGCAAAAAGAGATTACCGTAGATGAAATAAAAGCTAAAGTGAAAATGTGCCAGGATTTGGGGCTGAGCCTTTCGCCATATTTCATGCTCGGTTTGCCTTTTGATACGATAGATACTATACAGCAAACAAGAGACTTAGCACTACAACTTTTTGACCCTGGTTTATTGCGTCCAGATATCTATATTCCTTTGCCCGGGAGTTTAATTGGCGATAATCCTGAGAAATTTGGAGTCAGGTTTCTTACAAAAGAATTTCGGTATTTTTCCCCATTTTGCTTTCAAAACATACATGGTCGTTTAGTAAGTATCCCTGGTAATATAGATGATATTGATAAATGGGAGCAAATTTTGCGTAATACCTTATATAATCTTTCACCACCACTTATAAAAAATATTTTGAAAAATCCAATTACAACATGGTATGATGATTTAATGTTCACACCGTGAAATAGGGCGTAGAGTCTGTTTATCCTATATTCTATTCCTAGTACGTTACAAAATCTTACTTTAAGTACGTTACAAAATCTTACTCTAAGTACGTTACAAAATCTTACTTTAATTAGTACAGAAGGAAGTAAGGTAGGATTTTGTAACGTACTGAGGGTTAATTCAAGTCCACCCCAAAGTTTACGATAACTCTTGCCGGTGTTGTATGCTTCGATTTTCATGTCTTTGGCAATCTCGGTTAGTCTCATTTGAAAATCTCCTGTTGTTGTGTCTGCCAGAGTTCCTCTTTCTTTGCGATTATTGCCAGAATGAGCTGGTCTCGCTTTAATTTGGCATTTTTTTTGACGTGTAGTATCTTTGCGATGATGCGCAGTTGCATCGTTCCTGCTTTGTTGAGGGTGTTTATGTCCTCAGTGATGGGATGAGCTGCTATTTCTCTTGTGGTGATAAAATCTGCCTGTTGTCGGGTGATTTTATTAGGCATGTTCTTACATTCCCTCCTAAACTCATGTATTGGACGTAAAACGAATCTCAAATTACGAATCTCGAATTACGAATCTCGTACCTCCTGAAGCTCTGCACGCATGAATGCGGCAGGTTCTTAGACCTGCTTGCCTCTACCGGGCTCTCGCAGTCCAACTTTGGCTATTTTGATAGCCAAAGTTGACCTGTTACAACATCCCGGTTCTTAGCATCAGGTATCTCAGAAGCAGAAGGCTTCGCCTTCTGCTTGAGAGCATCAGAACTTCGCAGGCGAGCCGCTCTGTCTCTAATAGGATCAACCAAAGGATTGACCATACCAAAGCTGGAAAGCAGATGTCTTCCATTTGCAACTTGTTTTAATTCGGATACCGCCCGCTGGAGAACAGCTTCCGTACTCCGCCAACGTTCAATCACGTCGGCTGTATCCAATGAATTTTCAACGACACTTCCTGCTAAGAAAGCAGAATAGAGGTCTCGTTGAATGTTGAGATTACAACAGGTGTGAACCCGTTGAGAAAGGGGTTTTTTAGTGTATTTACCGCACTTATGGCAATATTGGGAAAGCTTAGTTGTCTTTGTTGAAAACTCCAGAACAGAGCCTGAAGCATTTTCGGCTTTGCGTCGGAGAATTTCCATGAACATTCCGGGTGCTCTGTCTTTAACAGATTTCCCGTAGTTCCTTTGAAATGCTCTGTATATGAATGATGGGGTTTTAGCTTTTGGCATAGCGTTTCTGCTTTCTCAAGTATTCGTCTAAGGCACGACGAATAAGTTCTGAAAATGTTAGTCCATGTTCCTTCGCTAACTGATGAAATTCTTTATCTTGTTTATCCGAAATACTGATTGTTCTTCTTTTCATAGTGTGATAATTATACTACAATTATCACACTTTTGTCAAGAGGAAAATCAATTTTCTTAGGGATTGACCCTAAAAAATTTGTGCATCGTTTCATCACCACGCTTTAAAGCGGGTGCTTTCACGACGCAAAACTTTGTAATTCGTACCTCCTTCAATATTCAAATCTTGCCTGCCTTGTACCTGTGTGCCGTCGCCACTTTTCCCTCTTCACAGCTTCTGCATCTCTACCAGGATATCGGTATTGAAGCTCAATACCCCCTCTTAGGGGAGTTGGGGGAGATAATATTGCCCGTATACCTTCATGTCGTTCTCTCTGGCATCGTGTCTTAGGGACATGATATCGATTGGTCGGAAACCCTGACAGAAGGGGATGTCGAGTATTCGGATGGGCACCAGTATATTGAAGTGCCCGCTTATCATTAACTTACTTTTGTTTTCTTTCTCGTTCTCGACGTTCATTACGTCGTTGGCTATTTCCTCGATGTTGGCGTTGATGCTGTATGTTGCACCGGTAGTGTATTCTCCACAACTTCTACTTACTGTGTCTCCACCGTTGTCAATTAACTGAACTACGTATTTCTCTCCTACCTGAGCTAAGGTTTCGGGGTCTAAGCCAGTGATGATAAGCACTTTGAAGTAACCGAAAATTACTCCGGTTTTTCCGTCTAACATGGCACAATAAATTGCATCTCCCCAGGACATTTGCTGAAGTTGCTTGGGGGATATTGGCCTACTGAAATCATATTTTCTTGCTTCTTTCATGAAGCTGTCCATGGTATAATACTGTTTTTCTATCCAGTGAAGCCAGTTCACTTTTGTTTACCTCCTCTCAATTCTTGTAATATCTTTTCTCCGCAAGACTCACAATATGTATGTGAAATTTCAACGTTGGGTGGGATGGTTAGTGCCTCCCACTCGTTGCTTTGATGCCGCATTCTGCGGCATACACAACATTGAACAATGAGCGGCTTTCCGTTCAATGTCCCTTTAGCGTAATCATTAATGTTCATTTAGCAACCTCCTGAAATGGTTTTCTCGCCTATACGCACAGGAGGCATGAAAGATTAACCTTTTCCGACATTTATCCCGCCGAGCTAGCCAACCCGGCGGAATTTCCCTTTTACACCAATCGCAAATATGAACTTTGCGAACGGTGGTGTCAATGTATCCCATCATTTTGCGCCACCTCCTGTGGAAGAGAACGTTCCTCTATCGGCCCTTAACAATTCACGAACTTTCTGGAGGTGCTGGCACTCTTTTTGTTGCTTTTGACCATAAGCCTTTGGCGTTGGTGAGCCTTGCGAACACCCACTCGGAAAGTTCTTGTCAAAAGCAACAAGACACTCTGGTCGATGACAATTGCACCAGAGATGCCCATTTTGTTCCAGGTACACGCACGGACGTGCGTCGCCGTCGAAAAACAACCATTGTCGAGGACTATCACCTTCAGCCTCAAATTCTTTGAACGGCAACTCTTTCCCCCTGACCATCCCCCACGCCCGATAATCAAGGTCGTTTA
>Ga0210056_1003159_pt1 | contig 13486 bp, 10 predicted proteins | sample CryGeyCG2014_080_2_FD_183965 | JGI IMG/M metagenome (GOLD analysis project Ga0210056, IMG submission 183965) | Groundwater microbial communities from aquifer - Crystal Geyser CG07_land_8/20/14_0.80 (SPAdes) (version 2) | ecosystem: Environmental > Aquatic > Deep subsurface > Groundwater | place... | reverse complement strand
CCGTCTTATCAGGACCGAAACAGCAGAAGCAATTGTCGCATCAAGCGTGATAGTTGACCAGGACTGGGAGGGTGCACCGGGTGCGGCTGCGCCCTATAAACCCGGGCAACCCGCTTATACCCAGCAGCCGCAAGTCATGCAGTACGGTGAAACGGCGGGTCCTGCCGGAGGAAGTTACAGTTTTGTAGATTTTTTTACTGGTTACAGCACAGCTAAGATGGACCTTAGATTCGAACGCTCTAAGAAGATGTACGCTAATTGGGTTTATGTTAATATAGGCGACGATTCCGATTATATTTTCACTTCAATAAGCTGGACCGATCTGGAAACCCACAGTTCAATACCATTTGGCTTGAGAATAGGAGGATTCAGCGGCATTATCGGAGGGGACATAGAAATTTCTTATGGGTCTCACAATATTGTCCCCCAGGAAATCAGGTTTGACCTGGATGGCGTTGACTTCGGCGATTTTACTTTTACTACGAGTGACTATCTGACAGTCAGGTCTCTTCTGCTCGGCGGGGATTTACTGATGAGAATCCCAATTGGCATAGTTGACCCCTATTTCGGGATAGGAGCTGGTTTTACTTTTAACTCCATTGAGTCCCCATATCTGAAAGGGTATACAAAATCAACTACGTTCTCATCGCCAACAAAAGATACTGAAGTGGGCTTTAATATGTGCCTTCCGGTTGGTTTGAGAATCCGCATGGGGAATGACATAAGTCTTTTTGTTGAAGTAAAGTGGTACACTAACGTGGTGTCTTTTGACAGAGATATAACGGACGAAGACGACTCTCTGAATCTAGAATCTACGCAGTTGCTGGCCGGCCTTAGTGTTCTATTCTAGTGTCCTGGTATCCAGCTCCTTCCACAGGTTCCTGCGCAAGTACAATAACACACGATGCTGATGTTTTGCAGAAAAAACAGACCATGATGAGACAAGCAAGATGCACACTCATTCTTGCGCTTGTAGCTGGTTTTTTTCTGTTTGTTTCCGGACCCGAAGCAGAAGAACCGGTATTTGAGACGTTTCAGAGCGAGCATTTTGTTATCCAGGTACAGGGCAGGGATAAGGTGCTTGTGGATTATGCGCTTGATGCGCTGGAAAGTGCAAGACCCCGGCTTGAAGAGGTGCTTGGTGTTCATTATGACAAACCAGTCCTTGTGCAGATATATCCAGACAGAGAGTCGTTTCAGCGCGCGTCAGGCCTGTCAGATAAAGAAATAGAGGTATCTAATGCAATAGGTATTTGCAGGTATGGCAGAGTGATGCTTCTTACACCTGAGGCGCTTGCTTTTGGATATTCCTGGCTTGACACTGTAACTCACGAGTATACTCACTTCCTTATAAACGCAAGGACTAATTACCGCTGCCCGTTATGGCTTCACGAGGCACTCGCGCATTCTTTTGAAGTTATGTGGCGCAGCACGACAACGGCTCCGATGCTTGCACTTGACGAGAAACTTCTGTATAATGCGAGCAAGTCAGGCAGCTTCGTTTCTTTTTATAAAATGAGACGCGGAATGCCTACGCTTGATACTCCCGAAGAGGTATCGCTTGCTTATGCTGAAGTGAAGAGCGCTCTGGAGTGGATAGTTAAACGCTGGGGAATAAGTGCGATACCGGAAATCCCTGCAGAGCTTAGCCGTCAGACAAATAAAGACCGCGCATTTAAAACTGCGATAGGACTGAGCCAGAAACATATTGAGTGCGAGTGGCGCAAATATATCTCATCGCTTGAACTTAAAGATTTTCCCGGCTTAAGGATAAGGAGGCTGCATTTGAAAGAACGTGATGAAGTAATAGACGAGATCAGTGAGTATGTACCGCTAGATGTTCAGGATTACGTACGGATTGGTGATAAACTCAGGCAATTTGGTAAGCCGGACATAGCAAGGGAGGAGTATAAAAAAGCACTTGAAGAAGAGCGGTATAATCCGGTAGTCCTTGCAAAAATTGCTAAGTCGTACGCAGAGGAAGCATTATTCGAAGAGGCAAAAAAACAGTACGAGGAGATTGCGCAGGTTGCGCCGAATTACGGTCGTGCTTATCCTGATTATGGTGACGTTCTTATGCGTCTTGGCGAATATGATGATGCAATCGTTCAGTACGAACATGCAATTCAGGTAAATCCTTTCAATCCGCACGTGCATCGTCAGCTTGTGACGCTATATAAATGGAAAGGTGATGAGCAGAAGCTTGAACGGGAGCAGAAAGCATTAAGTATAATTCTTGGAAAGTAGGCTGTCATTGCGAGGAACGTAGTGACGAAGCAATCTCATCCCATATAACTGGAGGCACAAAATGACAAGACAGGGACTTGTTAAACAACTTGCAATTGAAAATAATACAAAAATGGTTCTGCTTGTGATGGACGGATTAGGCGATTTACCTGGAAAAGACGGAAAGACCGCACTTGAGAAGGCGCACACGCCGAATTTTGACCGGCTTACACAGTCGTCAGTACTCGGTATGACTGTCCCTGTAGCAATAGGAATTACGCCAGGCAGCGGGCCAGGGCATCTCGGGCTCTTTGGTTATGACCCTATTAAGAATTTAATTGGCCGTGGCGTGCTTGAGGCGCTCGGCATAGATATGGAACTTGGCAGTTCTGACGTTGCGGCAAGAGGGAACTTCGCAGCAATGGATGACAATGGCATTATAGTTGACCGGCGCGCTGGCCGTCTTTCTACCGAAGAGAATCAAAAATTGTGTGCAATGATGTCAGACAGGATAAAGAAAATCGGGAATGCCGAAGTTATAATAAGGAGCGTGAAGGAGCACAGATTCGTTGTTGTTTTTAGAGGCGAAGGGCTGTGTGGCGATATCGCTGATACAGACCCTCAGAAAACAGGAGTAAAGGCATTGAACGTGCAGCCGTTGAAGCAGGATGCGGCGGGGACAGCAAAACTTGTTGATGAATTTGTGAAGCAGACAAATGAAATCCTGAAACGCTCCCGTCCTGCGAACACAGTACTTCTGCGCGGGTTTGCTCAGTACCCGGATATTCCAAAGTTCGGCGAGATAAATAAAGTACGCGCTGCTGCTATTGCGAACTATCCCATGTACCGCGGCCTTGCGCGTCTCGTAGGGATGGAAGTTGTGCCTACCGGCGATACGATTGAGAGCGAGTTTGAAACACTGCTTGAAAATTGGGATAAGTATGACTTTTTCTATCTGCATATCAAAAAGACGGATTCCTACGGAGAAGACGGAAACCGCGACGGAAAGGCGCATATCATTGAAGAAGTTGATGGCCGGCTGCCAGAGTTGCTTGAGTTGAAACCGGATGTGCTTGTTGTCGGCAGCGACCACTCGACTCCTGCGCCGTTGAAAGGGCATTCGTGGCATCCGAGCCCGTTGCTATTGCTCTCAAAATATATTGTTTCTGACAACTCAAAACGGTTCACTGAGCGGAATTGTGCTTCTGGCGGGCTTGGGATTATGTCAGCCAAGGACGTAATTCCTCTTATGCTTGCGAATGCGCTGCGCCTCAAAAAGTTCGGCGCATGAATATCTGGCAAAGTGTTATACTTGGCGTAGTTCAGGGGCTGACTGAATTCCTGCCCGTATCCTCAAGCGGCCATCTCGTCATCTTCCAGCATCTCATACCGGGATTTTCACAGCCAGGCGTGTTGTTTGACGTTACTCTGCACGCAGGCACTCTTGTTGCGGTGCTCGTATACTTCTGGCGGGATATTCTGGGTATGGTCAGGGCATTTTTTGACTGGCGCCCACGCGCAAAACTTGCTCCGCGCGAGATGGAAATGCGGCGGGTGCTCGTGCTCGTAATAGCAGGGACGCTGCCGGTTGTGGTAGCCGGACTGGCGTTTTCTTCCCGGGTGGAAACACTTTTCTCCAGTGTTCATACCGTAGGAATAGCGCTTTTCATAACTGCAGCACTCTTGTTTCTCGGTGATTTTATCCCCGTCCGCGAGCGCAAGCAGCTGGGTGCGTTCCGCGCAAGCCGCGGCTTCCTCGTTGGCATTTTCCAGTCAGTAGCGCTCATCCCCGGAATATCACGCTCCGGCTCAACCATCGCAGGCGGCTTGCTGCTCGGCCTTGACCGCCAGTCCGCCCCCCGCTACGCATTCTTACTTTCTGTGCCGGCAATCCTCGGTGCGCTCGTCCTTGAATCCCGTCACATTTCGTCCCTCACAACCGCCAGCGTCCCCGGTTACGCCGCCGGTTTCATCACCGCAGCAATTACCGGTTATTTTTGTATAACACTCCTCATCCGGGCAGCGAGCACCCGCCGCCTTCACTGGTTCGGCATCTATTGTATCATAGCAGGCATAACAGCGTTGTTTATTGCATAATTGGTTGACATCTCACAGTGGTTTTAGTATTATACATCACAAAATGAACATTATTTGTGCCACGGTAGCTCAGAGGTAGAGCGCGGCCCTGAAAAGGCCGGCGTCCGGGGCTCGATTCCCTGCCGTGGCACTTTTAAGAATAATTGCCTTTTCTGCCGGCGTAGCTCAGTGGTAGAGCGAAGGTTTCGTAAACCTTAGGTCGCGCGTTCAAGTCGCGCCGTCGGCTTGTTATGCATAAATACTCTAACGCTAGAGTGGCGGCAAGTCATATAGAATACTTGAGGATGAACAAACAGCTGGTACGAACCTATCACGTAATAATCTCTTATCTGTTACCAGTTTTCGCTCTGCTGCTCGTACTCCTATTCTACCTGCGTACCTATGATTCCTGCCAGATAAAAATCACGCTTCTCCATATCTTCGGCACACTCATCATAATGTTCTGGATTGCGCGTCTTATAGAACAAGGTGGACTCCGTCCGACCAGAGAGCAATGGCTTGCAATCATTCCTGTACTTACGCTTTTCGCCGTTGATATGATTTCGTACTGGTTCTTTTCGTCATATCAGCGTATTGCTTATGACGAAATACTTCGCAGAATCCTGTACACCGGCCTGTTCCTTGTTGTTTTCTTTGAATTTTCAAACCATCAGGACCTCAATAAGTTCGTATGGTTTGTAGTCATTGCTGCGTTCCTTGCGGGACTTTATGGGTTTATACAGGCAGCTGGTGTTGACCCGTTCATCTGGAAAGGTGCATTTTCCAAAAGGGTTTTTTCAACCTTTGGAAACCCATGTTTTTATGGTGCTTTCATGGCATTTGTTGCCCCTATTGTTGCAGTCCTTTTCCTCAAAACCCGCAACTGGATATATGTCATTATTCTCGGGATACTTGCTGCAAATGTGTTTATGAGCATGAGCAAAGGCCCTATGCTTTCAATAGCAAGCGGCCTTGTAACAGTAATATTGCTTGCGAGTAGATTTTTATTTCCCGGTCAGGAAAAATTAAGGAAATACCTCAAGATTGGCGGGATTACATTTGTTGCGGTCACTGTAATAGCTGTCGGTTATTATCTATCAAAAAACATTAATTCCTTCCGTTTCCGTGTTTTTACATATCTTTCAACAGTTGAAATGGTAGACGCGCATCCCTGGATTGGAACCGGTGTCGGTAGTTTCAAGGCGGTTTATCCGCAGTACCGCAGACATCAGATATTCATAATAGAAGGCAAGCACAACACAGAAACCGACCATGCTCACAATGAATATCTTGAGGTAATGTACGAGACCGGCATAATTGGTTTTACAATATATCTATGGGCAATCTTTTCAATTCTTTTTGCTGGTTACAGGCGCCTATCTGAACCAATTATTATAACAAAGACCCGTGGCCCTACACAGACGCCGGTCCAGGTATATTATCTGATTGCTTTTATAAGCGGATTTATTGCATTTATGGTTGAGAACATCACGGACGTTCACCACCGCTTTGTTTCCTCAGGCACCTTCTTCTATTTATATCTCGGCATTATAGGCGGTCTTGCAACTCATTTCAGTAACTCCGAGGTATATCCTGAGAAACCTGTCGTGAAAGCATTGCCGGAAGGTGTGCGTTTTGCGTTACAGCTTCTGACTTTCGGGGTTGGCCTCTGGCTCGCGTTTGGTTATTTTCCACGGTTCTTCAAAGCTGATATGCATCATAACATAGCGATTGCTTTTTCAAAAACTGGCCGCTGGAACGACGCGCTCTATCATTATGATTTAGTTAACAAGTACAATCCACACTTTGCCATGGCTTACTATTTCAGGGGGAACGTGTTTAATGACCGTTGGGATATGGAACTAAGAGAGCGTCCTGAATGGGGAGACAAATCAGGTGAGCAGCGCACCGATTTTGAACGCGCACTCGCTGGTTATGACGAACTGAGAAGTTTTGCGCCGAACTACGTTCAAAGTCATTACCAGATAGGGAGTTTGTATGCGAAGGCAGCTCAGGACCAGAATATCCTGAAACGATACGACCAGAGAGAACTCTGGGAAAAAGCGATATGGAATTTCAAACGATATATTGACCTTGACCCTGTTTTTCCGTATACTTATTTTCGGCTTGGCTGGTGTTATATACAGACCAGGCAAAACGACAAAGCAAAGGAAATATTCCTTGAAGCAACACGCTGGCCGAGGGAGCCGGCAGCCGCGTGGACGAATCTTGGCAATACGTACGTTCTTGATAAAGAGTATAAGAACGCCGAGTGGGCATATCGTAAGGCAACCCAGGTAAACCCGGAGGATGAGAATGCCTGGCGTGCACTTACGACGTTTTATAATAATCAGAACCGCCCGGATGAAGCGCAGGATGCCTGGATGAAGGTGCTCCATCTTCAGCAGAAGTAGTCAATTGTCATATTGTAGTGTGCGAGCTTGCTCGCACTTGCAGGGGCGACATTTATGACGTCCGAGTACAGCAGGGATTTGCTAATATGGGGAAGAAAAAATCAGCCGGTATAAAAGAGAGCGATTCCCGGATTCTATGGGCGCCGTGGAGGTCTGATTACGTAACTCACGCCTCAAAACCAGGGAAGTGCATCTTCTGCGGGAACAATTCTCATGTCGTTTTCCGCGGCAAATATTCGTTTGTTATGTTGAACCGTTATCCATACAATGCAGGTCATCTGATGGTCGCGCCATACAGACACGTTGCGGACCTTGCGAAATTGCTGCCAGCAGAGTCCAGAGAGATGTTTTCACTCACTAAGAAATCCATGAACGTTTTGAAAAAGATGCTTCATCCACAGGGTTTCAATCTCGGGATGAATATTGGCAGTATAGCAGGAGCCGGCTATGCCGGGCATCTGCACGTTCATATTGTCCCGCGCTGGGCCGGGGATACCAATTTTATGCCGGTCATATCAAAAACAAAAGTAATATCAGAGTCCCTGAAAAAAACAGAGAAACAGCTTTCCCGTCTCTTTAAGGAGTAGGAATTATGTTTGTTTTTGTCCGCTTATTACTCGCGCATTTTATAGCCGATTTTCCTCTGCAGACAAAGCGTTTCTATCAGTTCAAGCTACGCGGAGCAGAGGGGTCGTTCGTACACAGCGGGGTATTCGCTGTGTTTGCTATAGCGTTACTTTATCCATGCTGGAAAACTCCTTTGTTCTGGGATTTTTTGCTTTTTCTGTGGCTTGTTCACGGCCTGCAGGATTGGTTAAAACTCGTTACTGCGGAACGTTTCGGGGTTGATAATATATATACTTTTCTTGCGGACCAGTTTTTGCATATTGGATTTATGGCAATCGTATTTCTAACCCCGCTTGCATACTTCGAATCGCCAGTTTATACGTCAGTAATCGGTGCGTTATATGCAAACAACACGGCGCTGCTCGCTATTTCCGGCTACGTAGTTGCCATTTTTGCAGGAGCGATTATCGTTTCTTATACGAAGAAGATGGCCGAAGGACACAAAGAGCCGCTTGTGATAGATGAGGACTGGTGGGGCAAACTGGAGCGATTTTTAGTCCTTACACTGCTTCTCGCAGGTGGTTGGTGGCTTGTCCTTGTGTGGGTCCCGCCTTTGATAGGTGGTTTAAGAGCGAGGAAAAGGAAATACGGGACAATAAGCGTAGTATCTGGTTTTGTGTTTACCGTGATTATCTGGCTTCTATATCTATTCTATGCTAGATAATATATGAATATATGGAGATTTGAAAAAGGAGGCAGCTATCATGAGTGCTACCAAAAAAATTGCGGAGAAAGTCAGTACCACAAAACAGGGGAAACAGGGGAAACAGGGGAAACAGGGGAAACAGGGAACAGATAGAGCCAGAACGGCTGAAGAGTTTTACCGTTTACCCCAGGTTAAACAGCGAATTTGTGAATACTGTGGAGGAACGCTTGACAGCCATGATTCATTTACCGCTAAATATGTGTTTGGTTATGATGAATCCATAATTAGTGAAGACCTCAACCGGTTTGACCGTGAGGGTTTAATGTCAACGCCATATAACAGTATTGAGTTGGTTCTGGACCACGGCCTTGGCATCTTCAGGTCTAACTGGGATAGAGCAAATACACTTGCAGTGCTTGATGTAGAATATTTTAATGTTGATTTTCCGGGAGAAGCTTTCATTAATTCCAAACTTACATTTGAAAAACTGGAGCCAGTATATCAGGAGATTCTCGGTGTCTTTTGCAAATGGGATATCACTCCACTTGTAATTATGACAGGCCAGGGGTACCACTTTGTTTCCAGTATAACACGTGGGTCAGCAGTTGAAAAAAAACTGGAGAAACTCGGTCACGTAAGCAAAACGCTTAGAGAGAAATATAGAAATCTGGATGTAGAGCGCCAGATACACGTATCCGAGGGGCATGGTCGTGCATTTGATGGCATCGGACGATTATTAGAGTATGTTGCGCATCAGGTAATAAAAAACATAAGAGAGAAGATCGATATACCGGTGGTCCTCGGGGATGGCGCTGTTGGTGCTGGTAAGACAGGCAGAGAAGCAATTTCAATTGACCTTTCTATGTACGGAGACCCTATACATGTGAGAGGCATACGCTGTCCTTTCTCTACCTACCACAAACATAAAATGTCTGATAAGTTTGGCGAATCAGTTGCGCAGTCGGTCGGTATACTTATAGCTCTACCGCGTACTGACGACGTTTCGCTTGGTGAACTACTTGAAACAAGAGATAATTTTCAGAAATGCGCCAGGTATGCAAGCAAAGTTAAATGCAATATTCCAGACCAGACAGCAGGCTGGGGGAAGGCAATAAACAGTTATCGGCATTCTCAGCTTGCGAAGTTTCACAAAGATTTTGATAGCACAAAAGAAGACCCAAAGGAAGAATGGCAACATACGTATGATATGCTTGATACAAACAGTATACCGCCCTGTGTACGGCATTGTCTCCTTGTTCCAAACGATAACCTTCTGAGGCCGGTAAATTTACAAACGCTCGTCCGAGTTTTGCTTAAGATGGGATGGCATCCAAAGCACATAGCAGGACTCATAAGGTCAAAATTTGAGCGTGACTACGGATGGGGCGATTACTGGGAAAAATATGACCCTGCGACACGTGCGAAATTCTATGTAAGGATGTATGCTGGTGCGGTTGCTTGCAATCTGGACAAAGAGGAAGACCTTAATTGTGTTTCGCATCAAGAGAAAGGTTACTGCTGGCAACCATGGTGTGGATTTAACCTTTTGACATTCATGGTAAGAAGTCCTCATCCGTAAGGGTGGGGGATGAGAGCCGATTATTTCTATATGTAGAAAAGATAGAAAAGAAGAGAACAAAAATATATGCAACTGACATACAAATTTAGGTTGTATCCGACAAAGCAACAGGAGAAAAAACTACTCTGGACTCTGGATAAATGCAGGTTTGTATATAGCCATCTTCTTCAAGAGAAATCAAAATACAATCTGAAAAGGAACGAGTTGCAGGCTTTGTTGCCAGAACTAAAGAAGGAGTTTCCTGACCTGGAAAATGTCTACTCAAAGGTTCTACAGTATGAGAATTACAGGTTGCACTCAAACATCGTGGCGTTGCACCAACTAAAGAGGAATGCCAAAAAGATTGGCAAACTCAGGTTCAAAGGCAAAGGCTGGTTCAAGACATTCACATACAACCAGAGTGGATTTAAAATAATAAAAACAGATAAAAGATTAGACATACTACACCTCTCAAAAATTGGTGATATCCCTTTCGTTATGCACAGAAAGATAGAGGGTAAGATAAAACAGGTAACTATAAAACACCAGTCATCTGGTAAATGGTTCGCTTCCGTTTCTGTGATATGTGAACAGAAAAACACTGGCAAAAAGCAGGAGAACCAGAGAAAAGTCGGTATAGACCTGGGTCTGGACAACTTCGTTTATGACAGTGACGGAAACCACTTTGACCATCCAAAATGTTTGGATAAGTCATTAAGGAAGTTCGCAAGAAAACAAAGAGAATTAGCAAGAAAGAAGAAGAAATCCAAAAACAGAGCAAAGCAAAGAACTAAAGTAGCACGTGTTTACGAAAAGGTCACAAATCAGAGGGACGACTTCTTACACAAATTGTCAAGATACTACATCAATAACTATGGTTTCATAGCATACGAAGGGCTGAATGTCCAAGGAATGGTCAGAAATCGTTACCTTGCCAGATCTATAACTGACGCTTCATGGTCACGGTTCATCTGGATGCTTCACTACAAGGCTGAAAGAGCTGGTAGTGAGGTAGCGAAGGTAGACCCGAGAGGAACAACGCAGATATGCTCAAATTGTGGAAAGATAGTCCACAAGGAATTATGGGAAAGGAAGCATATTTGCAGTTGCGGTTTCATAGTTGACAGAGACTACAATTCAGCCATCAACATACTCAAAAAGGGATTATTAGGACAGGAACTGTCCAAATCTACGCCTGTGGAGATTGAGCCTCTACCTGCAAGGGCAAGCTTGGTCGTTGAAGCAGGAATCCCCTCGCGATAGCAAGGGGTAGTTCACTCTATCTGACTGGCGAAAAGGAGATACAAACTGACAAAAGAAAGAAATATAGGGATTTCTACTGCGCTATTTTATCAAGAACCGATAAACAAGGCGCTTTATACAATAAGAGATGCGGGCTTCTCAAGAGTTGAGTTGTGTGCAGACCCTCATGCTCAAGGTGGACACTTCAATCAGAATTCACCTGAACAGGTGGCACTTCTTAAGGACGCTCTCCTGAAATGTGAAATTCATGCAGTATCAATGCATGCTTCATTTAACGATATACTTGATATTTCGGGCGATAGCAGCGACAATCGTCGCCAGGCGATTGAAAATATAAAATCATCCATTGACTTACTTAGCGAAGTTGGTGGAGAATTCGTCGTTATTCATCTCTCAAATCGTATGGAAAATGGCAATGAAAACAGAATGGAACGGTATGCACGGGAATGTTTGCAAGAGCTAAAGGAATATTGCAGTGCAAAGAATGAGAAACTTGTGGTTGAAAATTCAATACCTGGCCAGTATGGTTGGCGTATTTCGGAAATAGAGAATGTACTTAATGGTCTTGACCCCCAAGTAGTTGGTTTATGCCTTGATACTTCACATGCAAATCTTGGGGAAGGCGCAGTTCGATTCGTCAATTCTTTTGGCTCACGTATCTGGCATCTCCATATATCCGATAATCTCGGTCATGAAGACGACCATTTCGTGCCAGGAGATGGTAACATTAACTGGGAAAAACTACGTGAATCACTCATCCGTGTTGGTTATAGCGGCACCATAATGGGTGAGGTTTTTGATAAAAAAGCCGAGGACCCGGTTAGGATACTTGCACGGACACGAGAGAAGCTTGAGGAATTTTCATGGTGATACAATGACAAAATATAATTCTCCGCGTGGAACAGGCGACCTTCTTCCAGAAGATGTGCTAATCTGGAGGAAACTTGAGAGCAGTTTTGTAGACATTCTGGCCCTGTGCGGCTATGGAGAAATAAGAACGCCTTTAATCGAGCAGCGCGAATTATTTATCAGGAGTATCGGTTCGACGACTGACATAGTCACCAAAGAAATGTATGATTTTCAGGATAAAAAAGGCAGATGGCTTGCGCTCAGGCCTGAAGGCACGGCAGGCGTTGTCAGAGCAGCTATTGAGCATGGAATGCTTGGGACAGGCAAGGTTGTCAAACTTTTTTACTATGGCCCGATGTACCGCTACGAAAGGCCTCAGAAAGGAAGGCAACGGGAGTTCTGGCAGCTTGGTATTGAAATCCTTGGCACTCCACATCCATCTGCAGACGTGGAAATAATAGAGGTCTCAGTTGCATTATTGAGTGCAAGCGGACTTTCGGATTTTACCATTGAATTGAACTCTCTTGGTTGTGAAAAATGCAGGCCTCTATATCGCGATGCATTGCTTTACTATCTCAGAAAGAATAAAAATGCTCTTTGCGATGATTGCCGCGAGCGGATGGAGAAGAATCCGCTCAGGGTGCTGGACTGTAAAAAAGAGCAGTGCCGCGCTGTCGTCCGTGCAGCGCCACATACGACTGATTATCTCTGCGACGAGTGCAAAAACCATTTTGACGAGGTGCAGAAAGGTCTTGATAAATTGCAAATTCATTATGTTCTGAATCCGGAAATCGTTCGTGGCCTGGATTATTATTCGCGCACCACTTTTGAAATAAAATCCTGCTCCCTTGGAGCACAGGATGCTGTCCTGGCCGGCGGACGTTATGATTACCTGGTCGGAGAACTCGGCGGCCCTATGACGCCTGCGGTAGGTATGGCGCTTGGGATGGAGCGGCTGGTGCTTGCGGCAAACCCTGCAAATACCATAACTGATGCTGCAAAGCGCAGAGTTTCAAAAAAGGTATTTGTAGCAAGGGCTCCCGGCGTCCCATGGCAGGAAGCAGCCCAAATCAATTCTTATCTACGTTCTCTTGGTTTCCGCAGTGAATATGACCTTATGGACAGAACTTTGAAGTCACAATTAAGACAGGCAGATTCAGCCGGCACAAGACACGTAGTGATTCTTGGTGAAGATGAAATTGAACAGAAGCAGTTGCGTATCCGTGACATGAAAGAAGGCAGCGAAATCCTCGTTTCTAAATTAGAACTAGAGTCCGTACTGAATAAGGAATAAATATGGATATTGAGCACTTAACTCCTGCTGGTCGGTTGCGTGCACAGGATGTCGGTAAAGAGGTAATAATTGCCGGCTGGGTTCATTCATGGCGTGACCATGGCGGCGTCATATTTATTGACCTCAGGGAATTTAGCGGATTATGTCAGATTGTGTTCGGCCGCGGCGAACATAAGGACGCAGTACTCATGGAAAAAGCAGGTAAACTCAGGGCGGAAGACGTGATTTTAGTAAGAGGTGTAGTTTCAAAGCGCCCAGAAGGTACTGAAAACCAGAAACTTGCAACAGGGGAAATAGAAATTCAGGTACAGGAACTTGAGCTCCTGAACCATTCTAAAACGCCGCCGTTTGAAATTGATTCCGGAACGCAAGCCTCGGAAGACGTGCGCCTTGAATGGAGGTTTCTTGACCTCAGGACGTCACGCATGCAGCGTAATCTCAAAATCCGGCACACGGTTTGTCAGGCGGTGCGTAATTATTTGAGTAAGGACGGGTTTATGGAAGTTGAAACGCCGATGCTTACCAAATCCACG